>Ga0209829_10002752_pt1 | contig 13182 bp, 13 predicted proteins | sample C_140205_EF_Meta_FD_187311 | JGI IMG/M metagenome (GOLD analysis project Ga0209829, IMG submission 187311) | Freshwater microbial communities from Lake Croche, Canada to study carbon cycling - C_140205_EF_MetaG (SPAdes) (version 2) | ecosystem: Environmental > Aquatic > Freshwater > Lake...
GGCGATGATGCACACGGAGTTGCCTTACAGAAAGAATTTGATCATTACGGAGTTCGCCACTCAGGAATTAGACATCGGGATGAGAAGACCGGGATCGTTGTCATTCTCGTCTCCCCAAATGGTGAGCGCACGATGTTCCCAGATTCAGGATCTAATTCGAAGCTCAGCGCGATTGATCTGCCATTACTCGATGGATTCTCTGCTGCATATATCTCGGGCTATCCCCTCATTAATCCGATTTCGCGCACGAATATGCTGGCGATCATTAATCAACTCAAAGCCGCTGGTGTCACCTTGATTATCGATCCAGGAACAGTTGGCGCGCTTCAAAAGATTGCTTTTACGACAATTTATGAGTGGTTAGCTCTCTTTGATGTAGTGATTTTGAATGAGAGTGAAGCACTCTTTATCTCACAAAAGTCAGAGTTAGAAGAGGCGCTCACCTTTCTGGCGACTATGACTCCTGTTGTCGTCGTAAAGCGCGGCGCTCAAGGATCGGTCGCTATCGATGAGAAAAATGCAATTACCTATCTCTCTGTTGAAAAGGTCGATGCCCTTGATTCGACCGGTGCCGGCGATGCCTTTACCGCTGGGTTTATCTCTGAATGGCTGATCTCGAAGGAGATCGATAGCGCAATGAAAATTGGTGGCGCTAATGGTCGGCTCTGCATTCAATCTGTCGGCGCCAGACCGCCGGTATCGGCTATTGGAAAAGGTAAGTAGGAGCCATAGAATTGGAATCTATGAACACAGAGACTATTAATTGGAATCAGATTCACGACCTTGCAAAAGAGGCGATGAAGAAGGCATATGCACCGTATTCAAAATTCCCAGTCGGTGTCGCCGCTCTCGTCAGCGATGGACGTCTGATCAGCGGATGCAACGTTGAAAATGCAAGTTACGGTCTTGGCTTATGTGCCGAATGCAGCCTAGTTTCAGCTCTAGTTACCTCTGGCGGTGGTCGCCTAGTGGCGATTGTCTGTGTAGATGGGGCTGGAAACTTCCTTGCACCATGTGGCCGTTGCCGCCAACTTCTCTTTGAGCATGGTGGAAATGATGCGCTTTTGATGACTCCCGATGGACCACAAACTATGGCGGCAATGTTGCCGTGGGCCTTTGGACCGGATGATCTTCTCTAAATGACTCTCTTACTCACTGCTGAACAGATTTCTGCTGCACCAAAAGTTCTTTTACATGACCACAATGATGGTGGCTTACGCCCACAGTCAATGATTGAAATGGCGCAAGAATCTGGTTACACAAAACTCCCCTTCATGGATGCGCATCTTCTCGGTAAATGGTTTGTCGATGCCTGTAGCGAAGGAACGCTTGAGCTTTACTTAGAGACCTTTGAACACACGATCTCCTTGATGCAGACGCCAGAACAGATCATTCGAGTTGGCCGTGAATGCGCAATCGATCTTGCCCGAAGCGGCGTTGTCTATGCCGAAGTTCGCGGAGCCCCAGAGCTCTTTACTCGCAAAGGTTTAACCATTGATCAGGTTATTGAGTACACCGTCGAGGGTTATAAGCAAGGAATGGCTGAAGCAAAGAGTGAAGGTCGCACAATTCGAGTTGAAGGACTTCTCTGTGCGATGCGTCAAAACCATCTGGGTTTTGAAATCGCAGAGAAGGTCGTTAAATACAAAGGCAAGGGAATCGTAGGTTTTGATATTGCGGGCCCGGAAATGGGATTCCCCCCTACTGATCACATCAAGGCCTTTAACTACCTTCGTGAAAATGGAGCGCATTACACAATCCATGCGGGCGAGGCCGCTCCGGTCGAATCCATCTCACTTGCCGTTCGTGAATGTAAGACAGAGCGTATTGGTCATGGAATCCGCCTTATTGATGACATCTCCTTCACACCAGGCGATGTGAAATTTGGTTCTCTGGCGCAGGAGATCTTCGATAAGCAGATTACCCTTGAGATGGCGCCAACTTCGAATCTTCAAACTGGTGGAGCTGCATCGTATGAGACCCACCCGATCGGGATCATGAAAGAACTTGGCTTCAATGTCACGATCAATACCGATAACCGCCTGATGAGTAATACATCCATGATTCGCGAGATGACGGAAATTTCTACCGCGTTCTCATGGGAGCTACAAGATCTTCAAGATGTCACTGAGAATGCGATCAACTCTGCATTCATTAGCGCTGATGAGATCAAAGATATCCTTGAGAATCAGATTCGCCCTGGCTATGAAAAGTTAGGCGCCTAATGATTGATTTCACAGATATCGATGTGATCAATGATCCTTACCCACATTTAGCCGAGCTTCGTAAAAATGGAAAACCGATCTGGCACGAAGGACTGGGCTTATTTCTTGCACCAAATCATCGGGATGCAAACGAAGTTCTACGAAATAAATCTCTCGGAAGAATCTTCACTCCTAAGCTTCCAGAAGCCGAGTGGGGTGTCTTCAATTACCTCCACGCTGACTCGATCCTTGATAGCGAACCGCCAAAGCACACTCGTCTTCGGTCGCTCGTGATGAAGGCTTTCAATAAGAACCGCATCGAAGGGTTACGTCCGGCGATAACTCGCTTAACGCATGAGTTGCTCGATGGCATCGAAGCGAAAAATGGCGACTTTGATCTCATCGCAGATTATGCAGAGCCGCTACCGGTAAAGGTGATCGCAGCGCTCCTTGGATTCCCTCCCAGTGATGAGCATTTACTGCGTCCATGGTCACAAGCGATTGTGAAGATGTATGAGGTAAATCCTTCTGCAACACATAAAGAAGAGGCACGAAAAGCAGCCTCAGAGTTTGCAGAATATGTTCACGGCTTGATGCTCGAGCGTAAGGCAAAGCCTGCCGATGATCTGATCACAGAGCTTGCTCAAGTTGAAGAAGCTGGCGAGAAGCTCTCGACCCACGAATTAATCGCAACTTGTGTGCTTCTCCTTAACGCCGGTCATGAGGCGAGCGTTAACGGCTTTGGTAACGGAATGGTTGCGGCTTACCAGAACCCTTCTCAATGGGAGCTACTTAAGAGCAAGCCGGTCGAAGTATCAACCACTGCGGTTGAAGAATTTCTTCGGTTTGATGCCCCTCTGCATTTCTTTGATCGAACAGCTACTCAAGATACGCAAGTTGGCGGAGTAGATATCAAGCAAGGCCAGAAGATAGTAAGCCTCCTCGGATCGGCAAATCGAGATGAAGAGGTCTTTGCTCATGCAGACAGGATGGATATTACGCGCGATCCAAATCCACATATTGGGTTCGGCGCAGGTATCCACTTTTGCATTGGCGCACCGTTAGCCCGTATGGAGATGGGGATTTCACTCCCTGAACTCTTCAAACGGTTCCCAACTCTTGAATTGGATGGAAATCCAGTTCGGAGACCAACATTCTCATTACGAGGATACGAGACAGTTCCAGCGAGGGTGGTATGAAAACTTTTATTCTTGATGTAGATACCGGCGTAGATGATGCATTTGCGATTCTCTTTGCCGCAAGACACCCAGAGATTAATCTGATCGGTGTCACATGTGTCGACGGTAATACAAATCTTAAGCAAGTTGTTATCAATACTCTTAAAGTTCTTGATGCAGCCGAAGCTGGTGACATCCCAGTAGGTGTTGGAGCAACTCGTCCACTAATCGATGAGCCACGTTATGCAGAGCACGTACATGGTGCTGATGGACTTGCAGATCTCGGTGCTCCGGAATCTAAGAGAGTCGTTGATAAGCGACCAGCAGTCGAACTATTGCGTGATCTTATTGAAGGTTCAAAAGACCCAGTAACTCTTATTCCACTGGCTCCTTTGACCAATATCGCCCTCTTCCTACGCTCATTCCCAGAGACGGCAAAGAAGATCGAACGCATTGTCATTATGGGTGGATCTGCATCAGTGGGCAACGCGACCGCAACTGCAGAGTTCAATATTTGGCACGATCCAGAGTCGGCAGCAATCGTATTTAACAGTGGAATCCCTATCACGATGTATGGCCTTGATGTCTTTATGCAATTGCGAATGAATGCAGAACATGGCAAATCTCTGATCGCTTCAGGTCATGCCCCTTCGGTATTCGGTGGTCAACTCATTAAGACCATGTGTGATCGCTTGGGTTATGAGATCACTCTCGGAGATTACGGCGCCGTTGCTACCGCTTTATTCCCAAAACTCACAAAGACCGAAAGATTCCGCGTAGGAGTAGATACAACCTTTGGTCCAAACCGAGGCATGACCGTCTGCGATCGTCGTGAGAGGCATGCGCAAGAGGAGGATCCGAACTTTGCTGGAGAGGCCTTTGTGGATGTTGTTATGGAGATTGATGTCGATGCCATGCGAAAGCTCTGGCTCGAAACCCTCTCACGTAATTAAATCCCGATTGGGTGCCAGACTGTCTTGTTCTCCATGAAAGCAAGCACTCTCTGCGGTGTCTGATCTCCCTTAAATGCAAAGATGCGTTTGAGGTTTTCAACTCCTTCGAGGCGAGCTTCTTTCTCTTGGGCTGCTGAAAGCCCAGATGCATCAATGGCATCGACATCCATATGTGATGCCATCCATGGAGCGAGTTCGGCAGTAATTCCTGTCAGGATATTTACGACTCCCCCAGGAACATCACTTGTTGCAAGAACTTCACCCAACGAGATCGCGGGCAATGGGAATTTTTCACTTGCGATAAGAATCGCAGTATTTCCAGCAGCAAGTACTGGGGCAAGGCTCTGCACAACACCGAGGAGTGAACTCTTTTGTGGCGCGAATACTCCAACAACGCCCATCGCTTCGGGTGTCGTAAAGTTATAAAACGAGCCAGAGACAGGGTTTGTAGCGCCAAAGATTGTGCTGATCTTGTCACACCAACCTGCGTACCAGACCCACAGATCAATCGCTGCTTCAACCTGCTTCTTTGCAGCAGCAGGAGTGACGCCTTCAAGTGCAACAATCTCATCAACAAATTGAGATGTGCGGCCTTCCATAATTTCGGCAACGCGATAGAGAATTTGAGCACGATTAAATGCGGTCGCACTACTCCAACCGGCTTGTGCAGAACGCGCAGCAACAACTGCATCACGAAGATCTTTCCGTGAAGCTTGTGATGGGTTCGCGATAAATACACCTTTTGCGCTCTTCACTTCATAGGAGCGACCAGATTCACTACGTGGGAATGCTCCCCCGATGTACAGCTTGTATGTCTTCTTCACATCAATACGCATTAGTGAACTCCCTTCAAGTATGCAGCAAGGCCATGCCGGCCACCTTCGCGTCCCCAACCAGATTCTTTATAACCGCCAAATGGGCTCGCTGGATCAAATTTGTTAAAGGTATTTGCCCAAATGACGCCAGCCTTGAGATGTTTTGCGGTCCAGAGAATGCGGGATCCCTTATCGGTCCAGATTCCGGCAGAGAGTCCAAATGGAGTGTTATTCGCCTTCTCGATCGCTTCTTGTGGAGTGCGGAAAGATATGACAGAGAGAACTGGTCCAAAGATCTCTTCACGCGCGATTCGATTTGCTTGAGTAACTCCAGTAAAGAATGTTGGTGGATACCAGAAACCCTTTGCTGGAAGATCGCATGCTGGGCTCCAACGTTCTGCACCTTCTGCATCTCCAGAACCAACAAGCTCACGAATCTTTGCAAGCTGAGCTGCTGAGTTGATAGCGCCAAGATCAGTGTTCTTATCGAGCGGATCTCCCAGTCGGATGAGGGCCATACGGCGCTTCAATTTTTCGAGTAGCTCTTCTTGAATATTCTCTTGAACTAACAAGCGTGAACCTGCGCAGCAGACATGGCCCTGGTTGAAGAATATGCCGTTGATAATTCCTTCAACGGTCTCATCGATCGGTGCATCTTCAAAGACGATATTTGCACCTTTGCCACCTAATTCAAGTGTCGCAGCCTTCTTGGTGCCAGCAATCGCTCGAGCGATACCTTTACCAACAGCAGTTGACCCAGTGAAGGCGATCTTCTGAATATCTTTATGGTTGACGATGAGGGAACCTGTCTTGCCATCTCCCGTAACGATATTGACAACACCAGCTGGTAGACCGGCTTGTTGACATACTTCAGCGAATAACAAGGCAGTGAGTGGAGTTGTCTCTGCTGGCTTTAACACAACTGTATTTCCAGTTGCGAGTGCAGGAGCAATTTTCCATGAGAGCATTAAGAGCGGGAAGTTCCAAGGAATGATCTGACCTACTACGCCATGCGGCTTTGGGTTGCTCCCCATTCCTGCATGTTCTAATTTGTCAGCCCAACCAGCATGATAGAAAAAATGCGCTGCTGCTAGAGGAATATCTACATCGCGGGTTTCACGAATCGGCTTTCCATTATCCATTGACTCAAGAACAGCAAACTCGCGTGCACGTTCTTGGAGAATTCGAGCGATCCGGTAAAGATATTTACCCCGCTCGGCTGCAGGCATCTTTGACCAAATCTTCTTGTATGCCTCATTTGCGGCAGCTACTGCCTTATTTACATCCGACTCTGATGCGTAGGCAACTTTTGCGAGGTGCTGTTCATTAGCTGGGTTAATTGTGGCAAAGGTTTTTCCATCTTTGGCGGGTACAAACTTGCCATTGATAAAGAGGCCATACTCTGGCTTCAACTTCACTACTGCCGTTGATTCGGGAGCTGGGGCGTATTCAAAGGTCATGATTAATCCAATGTGACGTAGTTAGGGCCCGCATAGTGGCCATCCCGGATCTTCATTCTTTGGAGCAGTAAATCATTAAGAAGGGCACTCGCACCGATTCTAAAGAGTTGTGGATTCAGCCATTCTGGACCAGCAGTCTCGTTCACAAGCACGAGCTGCTTGATGGCATCTTTCGTATTACGGATTCCACCAGCTGGCTTTACCCCGATCTTCTTCCCCGTCATTGCGTAATAGTCGCGAACAGCCTCGAGCATGATGAGTACGACTGGGGCTGTGGCCGCTGGTGTGACTTTTCCGGTACTAGTCTTGATAAAGTCAGCGCCCGCTGCCATAGCTAAGAATGATGCTTTCCTCACATTGTCATAGGTAACGAGCTCGCCAGTTTCTAGAATGACTTTCAAATGGGCCTTATCGCCACAAATACCTTTAATAAATTCGATCTCACTATAAACCTTGGCAAGGTTTCCTGAGAGGAAAGCACCGCGGTCAATCACCATATCGATCTCTTGCGCGCCGTTTGCAATTGCATCTTCTGTATCGCGTTGCTTTACTTCTAGAGATGCACGGCCCGAAGGGAATGCAGTCGATACAGCTGCTACTGGAATATCCTTACCGCCACTTGCATCGAGTTGATCACGCGCAATTTTTACCATGTCGTTATAAACGCAGATCGCGCCAACATGTGGAACTGTTGGATCACTCGGATCGGGACGCACAGCTTTTGTGCATATTGCTCGAACTTTTCCGGGAGTATCTGCGCCTTCAAGAGTTGTTAAGTCAATCATTGAGATCGCGGTGTCAATTGCCCAGACTTTGCTTGAAGTCTTAATGCTTCGAGTTGCAAGCATCGCAGCTCTTGCATCCGCACCAACTTGGTCGACTGGAGAAAGGGTTCGCAAGAAACTTTTAATCGAACTCTCTGAACCATCCGTCAAAATCATGCTGTAATCCTATCTTGCCGATACCTGGCCATGTAAGAGGATTTAGATATACCCTTGCGACTATGAAAAAGACTCCCATAGTTCTTGATTGCGACCCTGGCCACGACGATGCGATGGCGATGATTCTTGCTGCCTACAACCCGCAGATCGAACTTCTAGGGATCACCACTGTTTCAGGCAATGGCATCATCGATAAGGTCACTGAGAATGCGCTACGGATTTGCGCTCTTGCAAATATTCGCGTTCCTGTCGCCCAAGGTGCTGGAACCGCTATTTTAGGCTCAGTTGAAGCAGCTACTGATATCCACGGTGAGACCGCTCTCGATGGCGCACCTCTTCCTGCACCTACCTTTGAACTCGAAAAGATCGGTGGCGTTGAACTGATCGCAAAGCTTGTAAAAGAGCATCCTGAAAAAGTCACCTTGGTTGCAACCGGACCGCTAACAAATATTGCCCTCTTCCTAAAGATGTACCCAGAGTTAAAGCACAAGATTGCACATATCGTCTTCATGGGCGGCAGCGCTTCTCGCGGAAACAGAACTCCTTATGCCGAGTTCAATATCTGGATGGATCCTGAGGCTGCAGATGTTGTTCTTAAATCAGAACTCCCGCTCACAATGTGTGGACTTGATGTTACTCACCAAGCACTTGTCACTAAGGAAGTATTTGCTCGATTAGAGAAGATGGGCACCCAACTCTCGAAGACCGTGACCGGCTTACTGACATTCTTCGCAAAGACTTATGATGAAGTCTTTGAGATGCCAGAGCCACCTCTTCATGATCCAGTTGCAATTGCGGTGCTTATCGATGCTTCAGTCACAAAGAATCGCTTCGTAAATGTTGAGATTGAACTCAATGGCACATTCACGCGTGGTGCGACGGTAGTTGATACTTATAATCGCAGTGGTGGAAAACCAAATGTCACAGTTGCCCTAGATCTCGATGCGCCAAAGTTTTGGAACATGATGCTTGAAGCGGTAGAGAAAGCCGGAGTTAGTTAACAGCTCTTCCATTAGCTTTATCTTCAGCGATAATCTCTCGTAGTCCTTGTACAGCTGTCTCCAGCAAAATATCGAGTGGCGGCATCGGCTCGGTGGCGTGAACCATCATGATTCCTGCTGCGCGTACGCGAAGCATGGAAGCGATAACGAAGATCGCTGAGGCTTCCATCTCAGAACAGAGCGCCCCGCCTATCTCCCAGGCCTTCCAACGATTTAAGAGGTTCTGGGCTACACCCATTCTCTCTGGCTCGTGTTGGCCATAGAAAGAGTCTTTCGATTGCGAAATTCCAGTCCTGTGACGAGCGCCGGTCTTTTTTGCAGCCTTCTGCAGAGCAAGTACTAAATCAATATCGGCGATCGCTGGAAATTCGATCGGCATATAGTGAAGTGACGTTCCTTCATCACGGATTGCCGCAGAGATAATTGCAAGGTCACCTGATTTGATATCTTTTTGAATATGCCCAGATGTACCAACTCGAATGAAGGTATCCGCACCGACCATGACTAATTCTTCAAGAGCGATGGCAGCTGATGGGCATCCGATACCTGTCGATGTAACAGAGACTTTTACGCCATCGAGATAACCCGTGTATGTGGTGTACTCGCGGTTTGAAGCGACGAGGCGTGGCTCATCGAATAACCGTGAAATCGGTTCGCATCGACCAGGATCACCAGGCAGCAGTACGTACTTTCCAACATCGCCCTTTTCTAATTGGACGTGATATTGCTTTCCGTTATCTCCTTGCATCTGCATCTCCCTTGATCAACTCGCGAACTCCCACAATAGCAGTTTCGATAAGTGGTTCCAATGATCCAAATTCACCCTCGCCATGCATTGCCATAATGCCACCAGCCCGAACATTTAACATTGAAGCGATAATAAAGATCGCTGAGGCTTCCATCTCAGAACAGATTGCTCCACCAATTTCCCACGCTCGCCAGCGATCAAGAAGTTTCTCTGAAACGGCAGAACGCTCTGGTTCTACTTCACCGTAGAAAGAATCTTTAGATTGAGTAATTCCTACGCGGTATCGGACTCCTTTAATCTGTGCAGCCCGCCGAAGCGCACTCACAATTTCAAGGTCTGCAATAGCTGGAAACTCCATCGGCATGTAATGAGAAGAAGTACCTTCGTCGCGGATCGCAGCTGAAACAATCGCTAGATCCCCTGATTTCGTGCCTGGCTGGATACCCCCAGATGTGCCAACGCGGATAAAGGTATCTGCACCCACGCGCACTAACTCCTCAACGGCAATCGCTGCGGATGGACAACCAATACCAGTTGACGTTACTGAGACCTTTACTCCATCTAAATAGCCCGTATAGGTGACATATTCACGATTTGTTATCACATGGACGGCATTATCAAGATGCTTAGCAATAACTTCACAGCGCCCCGGATCACCAGGTAGGAGTACATAACGGCCAACATCGCCCTTTTCTAATTGAATGTGATGCTGTTTTAGACTCATAGTGTCTTCATCCGCTCGATAAAGAAATCCATAAAAGCTGGGACATCAACTTCCATCGCAACTTTGGCATTAGGATTTTTCTTCAATGCCTTAAAGTGGTCTGCAGAGGTCTTAGCTCTTGTGTGCTCTCCCTTAAGCTCAACAGTCACGTAGTAATCGCGAAGTGAGACAAGGTCAGGTCTTACTAAGATCGCGGCCGCAAGTGGGTCATTAATTGCGCAGCCATCGATCGCTTGGTACTCATCGTGAAACTCCATATAAAAGCGAGTTGAGTCATCAATAAATTCTCTAATCGCTGGCTTGATATCTTTCAATCGCGCTACATGCTCTTTTGTGAAGAGACATTGGTATGTAACATCTAGCGGAACAATCGTTAAATCAAATCCAGCTCGCACAACAATGTCATAGGCCTCTGGATCACAAAAGACGTTGTATTCCGAATCTGGCGTGGAGTTCCCTGGGAAGTGAAAGACTCCACCCATCGAAACGACGTTCTTCACCAATGGGACTATCGATGGATCCTTCAAGATCGCCAATGCAATATTGGTCATCGGACCAATACAGAGAAGAGTGATCTCCTTCGGGTATTTGTGAATGAGTTCGATAATGAGATCAACTGCTTTAGCTTCAACGATCTGAACAGTTGCCTGCGGAAGAACTGCATAGCCCAGGCCTCCATCTCCATGGGTCTCTTCTGCGACGCTTAAAGCTTTAACGAGTGGCTGATCGGCACCACGAGCGACAGGAACGTGGGCTATCCCAGCTAACTCCACGAGTTTTAAAGCATTATCGGTGCACTTATCAACACTGGTATTGCCGTGGGTTACGGTGATCGCCTCGAGCGAGATTTCTGACGATGCTGCAAGTAGTAAAAAGGCTAAAGCATCATCGATTCCAGGATCGGTATCAAGAATTATTCGTTGCATTACTGGTTCTCCAGAATCTTCCCGCGGATACCAATGGTAGAGACCAAGAAGGCTAACACTGTGGCCCCGAGCATAAAATCAAAGCCATGCCATCCGCCGAAATGCGAAACAAAGACACCACTAAATGAGGCTCCTATAGTAATTCCAAGGGAGATTGCAGCACCAAGGAGTGAGAATGCTTCACTTAATCGGTGGACCGGTACAAGTTCCTTCAATCTTGCATTAGCCGAAATCAGCGCAGGTGCAATTCCTAGCCCTGCGATGATGAGCCAGAAGATGATCGTGTTGTAGTTATGGAAGAGCACAAGGCCAGATGTTCCGATACTCATCATAAGAAGTGAAGCGGTTAAACGCTTTGCTGAACTGATCTTCCAATGTACAAATCCATAAAGAAGCCCAACTACGGTGCTTCCTATTGGATTGAGTCCAACCCAGAGCCCGCCATCGGCCGCTCTGTTACCTTCTTTGGCTACCGCGAGAATCACGACGTACTGGGCGCCAAATGTAAGTCCAACACAGACAAGTGTTGCGAGGAGAGATTTAACATAGGGGATCTTTAGTAACCCACCATGCTGCTCAACGGGTTGAGGATGTCCCCCGTGATCAATACTTGTGATCGCCAAACCAAAACCTGCAATCAACAAGAAGAAGAGGCTGCCAAAGAGTGGGTAGTGAGAACCTTTCCACGAGAATAAGAATCCAGCTAAGGATGGTCCGACAACGAAAGCTACTTCATCAAGTACTGACTCTAACGAAAGTGCAGCTCCTAAAATTCGATCATCTGTTATTGATCTACTCCACCTAGTTCGCGTATAGCTTCCGAATTGAGGAAATGTTGCGCCTGCTAGCGCACAGAAAATCAATAGCGGAATTGTGTGCTTCTCAAAGTAAAGTATTGAAAGAATCGAAAAAGTGTTCAGAAAGGTAATTGGAACAAGGACTTTGCGGGTTCCTTTGACATCAACGAGACGGCCAATTCGAGGACCCATGAATGCGCTAGACAATGTGTAGCAAGCTGAAGCGACCCCAGCGAGTGCAAATGAATTTCGTGTTGAGGATATTAAAAATACGAGAGCCACAGTATTCATGGCAAGTGGGAGGCGACCAATAATCCCGTATCCAAATGTGGAGAGGGATCTATCGTGCTTTATTACAGCTTTATAAGCACTCAGCATTCAATAGTTGATCTACTTCTCATCATGCCACTGTTTGAGAATTTCAAACGCGGCATCAAAATTATCAACGACTTTTCCAGCATCCTCAACGCATCCACGAACAAAGAGATTAATTCCCTTGCCATCAATCATATTTCGGTCGCGAATTACTCGGGTGTCGGTTACTAAACCAACGATGCCTTTCTTAGATTTATCGTGGCGCATCTCATTCCAGAAGATTCCGATCTCATTGGCTGTTCCATCATCGACCATTGGACCGTCCAAGAGGGCTAATACAGCATCTGCGCCAAGGACAGCTTTAGAATCCACATCGAAGATAAATTCTGGCGTCACTGGATCTGGAAGTGGAATTTCGTGAGGAACAAAGACTTCCATCCCAGCATCACGCAACCTTTTAGCACAGGCATCAATAAAGCTACGCTCGTAAGGTGTAAAGAGTGGACCCGCAAAGTAGATCTTCATTAGTACATAACCGTTCTTGTTAGATGGTGCGGCCAATGTGTCGCGTGGTAGGACTTCCAAAAACGAAAATCAACTTGCGGCATCAGCAAGGTATCCATGCCTTTACGGCGATCATTGATCTCATCGGTGAGGCGGGCGATCGCATAGATAGAGCTTGCGCGGATCTCAATCTCTGCCATTGAATCGCGAGGGACTTCAACGAGAGAGTTGATCTGTTGCTCTAGCTCTGGCGCGTATTCAAAGATGCCAGTAACACGCATTCCAACCGGCACGATGTAATCAGCGAAAGCAGTCAACATATCTGCATCTTCCAGTGCCCAGGCCTTTCTCGGCATGAGTGCAAGGTGCATTCCCCAAATTCCAAGCTGCGCCAGCTTGTAAATCTGAATCTCAGAACCGTTATAGAGCGAGACATCTTTAAATCGCGGGAACTCAGCTGTAAGTCTTTCGAGGATTCCATTCCCATTGGCATAGAGCTTAGGAGCGCAATCTCGGACAAAATTGTGGAAGTGCCCGTCATACTTCTCAACAAGAACTCGACCTACCTCATTAAAGATTGTTACACGCTCATCGAGCATCGGCATTTCGATAGTTC
>Ga0209829_10002755_pt1 | contig 13170 bp, 15 predicted proteins | sample C_140205_EF_Meta_FD_187311 | JGI IMG/M metagenome (GOLD analysis project Ga0209829, IMG submission 187311) | Freshwater microbial communities from Lake Croche, Canada to study carbon cycling - C_140205_EF_MetaG (SPAdes) (version 2) | ecosystem: Environmental > Aquatic > Freshwater > Lake...
CTTACTGCGGCAATCACTTTGTTATTTGGACCGCGAACAGGTGCTGAAACAGATGCAACCCCCACCTCGCGCTCACCAACGGATTGGGCCCAACCGCGTCTGCGAACTGCTGAGAGGGATGCAGGAGTGAAGAGCGAACCAGTAAGGCCACGGCGCATCTTCTCTGGATCTTCCCATGCAAGCAGAATCTGAGCCGCAGAACCAGCCTGCATCGTCAGAACTGTGCCAACTGGCACTGAATCTCGGAGTCCGCTCATTCGTTCAGCTGTTGCTACACAAACTCTTTGATCACCTTGGCGGCGGTAGAGCTGTGCGCTCTCAGAGGTTGCATCGCGCAGGGCCGAAAGCGCTGGTGCAGCGATTGCTAAGAGTCGATCTTCACCGGCTGCCGCTGCTAATTCACCGGCGCGAGGTCCGAGGGTAAAGCGACCCATGAGATCGCGAGTGAGTAGGCGGTGGAATTCAAGGGCCACCGCGAGGCGGTGCGCAGTTGGGCGAGCGATACCCGTTGCTGCAACAAGTTCAGAGAGTGAGTGAGGTCCTGATTCCAGAGTTGCCATAATGCGTACGGCTTTGTCCAGAACGCCGACTCCGCTATTCTTCTTGTCCACACTCTAATACTGGCATCTCGGAATGCGAGATGCAACTATTCGGTGGAAGAACTACTGGGAGGCTATATGAGTAAGACGCTGGCAGAGAAGATTTGGGCTGACCATATTGTCAGTAGCGCGGCCAATGAGCCGGATTTGCTATACATCGATCTTCATCTCATTCACGAAGTGACAAGCCCTCAGGCATTTGATGGCTTACGTCTTGCTGGCCGTCCAGTTCGCCGCCCTGATCTCACAATCGCTACCGAAGATCACAACGTTCCGACTCTTAATATTGATCAACCAATCGCAGATCCTGTTTCCAAGCTCCAAGTCGATACCCTCCGTTCAAATTGCAAAGAGTTTGGCGTTCGCATTCACTCTCTCGGAGATTCACAACAAGGCATCGTGCATGTCGTGGGACCACAACTTGGTATCACGCAACCTGGAATGACAATCGTCTGCGGAGATTCACATACCTCAACTCACGGTGCTTTCGGTGCACTCGCCTTTGGTATTGGCACCTCTGAAGTCGAGCACGTTCTCGCTACGCAAACATTGCCACTTATTCGCCCGAAGACTATGGCGATCAATGTCGAAGGCACACTCAAGCAAGGTGTCACCTCCAAAGATATTATCCTTGCGATCATTGCAAAGATTGGAACTGGCGGGGGACAGGGTTATGTCCTGGAATATCGCGGTTCTGCGATTCGCGCTCTTTCTATGGAAGGTCGCATGACAGTTTGTAATATGTCGATTGAGGCTGGCGCTCGTGCCGGACTCATCGCGCCTGACGAGACAACATTCGCCTATGTTAAAGATAAGCCACATGCACCTCAAGGTGCAGATTGGGATGCTGCTCTTGCATACTGGAAGACTCTACAAACAGATGCAGATGCGAAGTTTGATAAAGAGATCACGATCAATGCTGATGAGTTAGAGCCATTTGTTACGTGGGGAACGAACCCAGGACAGGGCCTTCCACTGAACTCCAATGTGCCAAACCCTGCAGATATCGCCGATGCTGAAGAGCGCGGAGCGGCAGAACGTGCCTTGACGTATATGGGTCTGACAGCTGGAACTCCGTTGAAATCGGTAGCGGTAGATACGGTTTTTCTTGGTTCATGTACAAATGGCCGGATCGAAGATCTCCGCGCGGCTGCAAACATTTTGAAGGGGAAGAAGATTGCAGATTCTGTACGACTTCTTGTCGTTCCTGGATCTGCGAAGGTTCGCCTGCAAGCTGAAGCAGAGGGTCTCGATAAAGTATTTCTTGATGCTGGTGGAGAGTGGCGTAACGCTGGCTGTTCAATGTGTCTTGGAATGAATCCAGATCAGTTGAAGCCGCAAGAGCGTGCAGCATCTACATCAAACCGTAACTTTGAAGGACGTCAGGGCAAGGGTGGTCGCACACACCTTGTGAGCCCATTGGTCGCAGCGGCCACCGCAATCCGCGGAACTCTCTCATCGCCAGCAGATTTGTAAGGAGCGATTCAATGGATAAATTCGTTACACATACAGGAAGCGCAATTCCATTGCGTCGCAGCAATGTTGATACCGATCAGATTATTCCTGCTGTCTATTTAAAGCGCGTCACTAAAAGTGGATTTGAAGATGGACTCTTCTCGGCGTGGCGCAGTGATCCAGATTTTGTCTTGAACAACCCTGCCTATAGCGGCGCAACGATTCTTGTCGCGGGCCCTGATTTTGGTACTGGCTCCTCTCGAGAGCATGCAGTCTGGGCGCTTCAGAATTACGGCTTCAAGGTAGTTCTCTCAAGTCGCTTTGCAGATATCTTCCGTGGAAACTCTCAGAAAGCAGGGCTTCTCACCGTGATCTTGCCCCAAGAGGCGATTGAAGAGATCTGGCAGAGAATCGAAAGCGATCCGCAGACATCGGTCACCGTTGATCTAGAAGCGAAGAATGTTCGTATGGGAAGTGCGATTCACCCATTTGCGATCGATGATTACACCCGCTGGCGCCTCATGGAAGGGCTCGATGACATCGGGTTAACCATGAAGAAGATCGAAGAAGTCAGCGAATTTGAGGCAAAGAGAGCAGCTTTTAAGCCTAAAACGCTACCCGCTCTTCAATAAACAGAGATCTACATTAAAACTCTCAACACCGCGTTGAGAGTTTTTTTGCATTTTTTACGTGTAAAAATGTTATTTTTTTAATGCGACACACCGAGTCGTATGACCCCTATAAATCACCTGTCTGCGTAGATTTCTCACAACGTTAAGCAAATGCTTAACAATTTACGCGTAATAAGGGGAAATAATGAACAAGGCCCAGTTCATCGCATACTTGGCACCACAGTTTGGTGATAGCAAGAAGGAAGCAGCTCGCGCTGTTGATGTTGTCTTTGATGCAATCGTCCGTAACATCTCTAAGGGCGACGACGTCATGATCAATGATTTCGGTAAGTTCAAGAAGGTTGACCGTCCTGCACGTAAGGGTCGCAACCCATTCACTGGCGAGACAATCCAGATCAAGGCAAGCAAGAAGGTCCGCTTCCTTCCTGCAAAGGCTCTCAAAGAGATCATCTCAGGGGCTCGCAAGATGGATCCAGCTCCAAAGCCACCTGTAAAGGTTGTTGCTAAGCCTGTCGTTAAGAAGGCTGCACCAAAGAAGGCTGCTAAGAAGGCACCTGCAAAGAAGACCGCTAAGAAGGTCGTCAAGAAGGCTGCTAAGAAGGCACCTGCAAAGAAGACCGCTAAGAAGGCTGTCAAGCGCCGCTAGTTTTACCGTAAAAAAGGGAGAGTCAGAAATGACTCTCCCTTTTTTTGTAATTTTATAAGTGATTATCAAGAGATCGATGAATGAGTGAGAACAAGGCGGGTATTCTTTCGTCATGAGCGGCGAGCAGCAGAACCTGAAGATTGCGTATGCGCCGCCTACTGGCAAACCGCTTGGAACAAATAAATATTTTGATTTTGGTGCAGGCATAGTTATTCCTCTTCTCAATCTCATCACCAAGCGAGATTGGCGTGGCGTAGAGAATTTGCCGAAGAGCGGCCCGGTCATTGTCGTTTCTAATCACATCTCCTATATCGATCCATTGATCTTCGCCCAGTTTCTCTTTAAAAATGGAAGAGCGCCGCGATTTCTTGGTAAGGCGGCAGTATTTAAAGTCCCGGTCATTGGGAAGATTATTGCTGGGTCTGGACAGATCCCGGTTGAGCGAGAGACCGAGAATGCGTCACAAGCGTTAGTGCATGCGATCGCCTTTCTTAAAGCAGGTCACTGCCTAGGTGTCTATCCCGAAGGCACCCTGACTCGAGATCCACATACCTGGCCGATGAAGGCGAAGACTGGAATCGCGCGCCTTGCGATTATTACCCAAGTGCCCGTAATTCCATGCGCACAGTGGGGCGCCCAAGAGATTATGCCCACCTATGAAAAGCGCATCAAACTATTTCCTCGCACCAAGGTGAGTGTGTGGGCCGGTGAGGCTCTGACCTTTGAGCGATGGGCTGGGCGTGAAGAAGATCCAGTGGCACTCGAAGAGGCAACGCAGTACGTAATGTCTGCGATAACAAAACAATTAGAAGAGATTCGCGGAGAGCGAGCCCCTGCAGAGATCTTCGATCCCCATACATCAGCACTTCCGAGAACTGGAAATTTTAAGAGCAAGAAGCGCAACCGGGGTCACTCCGCATGAAGAGTACGGTCTTAGGAACTGGCGCGTGGGGCACGACCCTTGCCCAGATTATTGTCGACGCGGGTCATGATGTTCTGATGTGGGGGCGCAACGCTGATGTTGTTGCGGAGATCAATGCGAAACATACCAACGAGACTTTTCTATCAGGGATTTCTTTGGATCCACGCATCACCGCAACAACGGATATCGCTGCAGCACTAGCATTTTCAGATCTCATCATTCTCGCAATCCCAGCACAGACGCTTCGTGAAAATCTCAAAAATTGGCGAGAGCATCTCTCGCCAGAGAAAGCGCTGATCAGCACACTTAAAGGCATTGAGGCAACGACGCATACCCGCATGACAGAGATTATTGAGCAAGAACTGGGAGCGGGCCACCATCAGATTGGATTAATCACTGGACCAAATCTTGCGGATGAATTAATTATCAGGCAACCTGCTGGTGCTGTGGCCGCATCAAACGATTCTGATCTTGTCATGACAATGATTGAGTTATTTACCAATCCATATTTTCGGGTCTACCCCTCAAAGGATCTTGTTGGCTGCGAGTTAGCTGGCGCAACTAAATCTGTTATTGCGCTAGCAGTAGGTATGGCGATCGGTCTCGGTTATGGTGAGAATACTCAATCAATGATTATCACTCGCGGACTCGGTGAAGTTTCACGTTTCGGTCTTGGTTATGGCGCTAATCCACTTACGAATTTGGGCCTTGCCGGCATGGGCGATCTTGTCGCAAGTTGCGGCTCACCACTTTCACGCAACCGAACCTTCGGTGAGATCTTGGGCCGAACGGGGTCGATGGCACAGGCGAGTGCTCAGATGTCTAAGACGGTTGAAGGCGTCGCCTCGGCACGCGCAATTCGCGAGCTCGCACACAGAGTCGGTGTTGAAGTGCCGATTATTGAAGTTGTTTCCGAGGTAGTCTCTGGCTCTATGACGCCCACTGATGCGATGCACCATCTCATGACAGTGAGCTTGAGAGCAGAGCTCGCATGAAGTCGAGGGTAATGATCCTCTGCGGCGGCCAGAGCAGCGAGCATGAAATTTCATGTATCTCAGCTGGCGGAATATTAGAGGCGATCGATCGCGAAAAATTTGAACCGGTTCTGGTCGGCATAACAAAATCTGGCGACTGGGTTGTGCCTGCCGCCGATCAAGCTCTCGCGATCGCTGATGGAAAACTCCCTGAGATCAAAGCGGGGAGCGCTCAATCAATCTCAGAGATTCTCGAGCAGATCAAGCCTGATGTCATTTTTCCAATTCTGCATGGACCTTACGGTGAAGATGGCACGGTCCAAGGTCTCTTTGAGATCGCTGGAATTCGTTATGTAGGTTCTGGAGTGCTCGCTAGCGCAGTAGCAATGGATAAATCCTTTGCGAAGCCAATATTTGCCGCTCACGGATTGCAGGTCGCGAATGGAATTGTTCTGCATCAGCGAGATTGGAATGGCTCGATCTCTATTGGCGCACTCAACTACCCACTCTTTGTAAAACCTGCCCGAGGCGGATCAAGTCGTGGCACAACCAAAGTTAAAAGTGAAGAGCATTTAGCTGCTGCGATTGATGAGGCGCTTTCATTCGATACCAAGGTCATGATCGAAGAGGCAATTATTGGTCGTGAGATCGAATGCGCAGTGCTTGAGATTGACGGAGTTGCAACGGCCTCACCACTTGGCGAGATAAAGATTGATTCACGTTTTGAATTCTATGATTTCGAGGCAAAGTACCTGGATGGATCAACAACTGTTCTCTTACCAACAGATCTTCCCACTGATGAGATTCAGGCGGCTGCGGTAAAGGCCTTCCAGGCTCTCGGCTGTGAAGGTTTGGCTCGTGTTGATTTCTTCTACTCGCATGAGAATGGGTTAGTGATCAACGAGATTAATACCATGCCCGGATTTACATCAACATCAGTATTTCCTAAGTTATGGTCGCAGGCAGGAACGAACTATAAAAAATTAATTTCTACGTTGATTGAATCTGCGCTTAGTCGTAGCTCGAGCGTTACCAGATAAAGATTTACCCGCTTAAGATTTAGAGTGCGCCTGAGGTCACTGGGCAGGTGAGAGTGCGCGATATTCCCGGTACTCCTTGAACCTTCGCCAAGATTGTGCGGCCAAATTCCTCCATGCTTGGGGCTTCGGCACGCATAATGACGTCGTAGGGTCCAGTAACACCTTCGGCGAGCGTGACGCCGGGAATGGCAGAGATCGCGTGGGCGACGCTCGATGCTTTGCCGATATCGGTCTGGATCAAGATATATGCCTGGATGCTCATGCGATTAGGCTACCGCTCTAGGGCTCTTCGTAAAAGGGGCTCCCTCTCATCAGCGAGATTGAGATACCAGACGAAAGGAGCGCGCTATGGCATCAGAAGCAGAGCTATTAGCGGCGCTCTCGACAATTTTTTCGCGGGTCAAGGATGAATCGATCCTCGTTGGGATTGGCGATGATGCGGCGGTTGTTAAGGCACACCTCACTCCGATCGCTCTCGCTACCGATATGGCTGTTGAGGGAACTCACTTCTCCAGGAATTGGTCATCCCTCTATGAAATCGGCGCAAAAATTACATCAGCGAATCTTGCAGATATATTTGCGATGGGCGGGCGTCCCGAATATCTCTTAGTGGCTGCTGCTTTACCTAAAAATTTTTCGGTCGAAGATATCGAAGAACTCGCACTCGGGATTGCTGATGAAGCCGCATCTGTTGATGCAATTGTTGTCGGGGGAGACCTCACCTTTTCAGATCGCATGGTGATCTCGATCAGCGTCTTTGGCTCTGTTGGTAAACCACTTCTTCGAAGTGGTGCACACGTTGGTGATGATCTTGTGATCTCAAAGCTACCAGGTGAATCAGCTGCTGGGCTTGAGCTCTTAAAACGTGGAGTTCTGGATGCCAAATCTGCTGAGCACAGAAATCCCACTGTCGAGTACGAGAAGGCTCAAGCCATTTCAGCGATTGCACATTCGATGTGCGATATCTCAGATGGATTGATTTCAGAGCTCAACCACATGAGCGATGCATCCAACGTCCAGATCGTCGTTGATAAATCTCTGCTGAAGAAGGTGCCTGGTTTTGACCAGCTTGAACAGTTGGCAGCTGAGTTAGGAGTTGATCTGTGGGAATGGATACTTCATGGCGGGGAAGATCATGCCTTTATCGCAACTGTTCCGGGTGATGCATCACTTCCATCTGGATTCACAAAAATTGGAACTGTGGTGCAGGGATCACGAGTTCTTGTAGATGGCTTTATCGTGGAGCATCAGGGCTTCCAACATTTTTAGCGAAGGCTAAGTAAGACTTTCTTCATTTTTCCAGGACAGTCACTCATCACAACATCGGCGCCGGCAGCATGAGCAATAGCAAGATCTTCAGGGGTATTTACCGTCCAGATGAAGAGTTTGCGCCTGCCTCGTTTCAATTTTGTAGGTAGTGCAGGGTCGCGGCGCAGGAGAAATATTCCTGGTCCCACGGCATCGAAAGCACTCAAGATTCGCTGCCACCGATGAGCGATCAAGTAGACGCTGGTGAATCCCGTTGCACTGATTCTACGAACCGCCCACCATGAGAAGGACATGATCGAGATATCAATTCCTGAACTCTTAATGCGACCAGATTCGGCAGCGAGAGCTTTAAGTAATTCACGTTCGACATCACCGCGAGTTGGTACTGGGTGCTTTGTCTCAAGCGCAAGGTTCTTCTTATGCGTCAGTGCAATCTCGAGTAATTCTGCAAGCGTCACGATCTCGGTTACTGCACGAATTTCGGCAAGAGTTGAATCGGCTACGAGAAGTGGGGAGCCTGCCATCCGCGAAAGGTCGTCATCATGCCAACATACAAGGACGCGGTCCTTGGTTAAGCGAAGATCACACTCAAAGCCATCTGCGCCCTGATCAACCGCAGCGAGATAGGCAGCACGAGACATTTCAGGAAAATCTGCAGAGGCGCCCCGGTGGGCATAAATCAACATGAAGCACGCACCGTAGTAACCGATGCAGCGATCACGATTGTGTTAGCGGGTTACTTTGCCGGCCTTGAGGCAAGAGGAGCAGACATTCTGACGCTTTGTCTGGCCGCTTACGAGGGTACGGATGCGTTGGATATTTGGATTCCAGCGACGACGAGTCTTGCGCATGGAGTGCGAGACATTGTTGCCAAAGCTGGGCCCTTTGCCGCAGATATCGCAGTTTGATGCCACGGTGAACTCCTTTAAAAGTTGAGGCGAGGATGAATGCCCCTCGTCGAAGGCGAAAGATTACCGCCTCGGCGCTCCTTTAAGCCAATCGGCTCGACTGCGCCGCAACCCGGTGGGCGTTCGATAACCCAGGCAAGTTGCGGGAAAAAGGGGAGAATATGGGCATGACGACTCTCGATACTGCGCTGAAGGCGGTTGTCGGGGATCGCACAGCCAAGGTACTCGAAAAGGGTTTTGGCCTGCTCACCGTCGGAGATCTCTTGCGCCACTACCCCCGCAGGTATGTCGAACGTGGCGAGCTCACCGATATTGGGGCGCTGCTTGAGGGCGAAGAGGCAACGGTGCTCGCTGAGATCTCAAAGGTCTCATTGCGTAGAGCATCAGGGCGGACGATCCTTGAAGTGATTCTTACCGATGGAACATCAACTATGACTCTCACATTCTTCAATCAGCCATGGCGAGAGAAGGAGCTTCGCGTCGGAAGAACCGGGCTCTTCGCAGGCAAAGTTGGCCTCTTCAATAACAAGCGTCAACTCTCACACCCAGATTATGAATTGATCCCTGATGGGGATGATGTCGATCAGGCGATCGCAAAATTCGCAGGGCGATTCATTGCTGTCTACCCAGCTGTATCAAAGCTACCTTCATGGAAGATCGGCAAATGTATTGAGCTCGCCATTGACTCCCTCGATGCGATTCCAGATTACATTCCTGAATCAATTCTTACCAAGCACGACTACCCAACTCTTGATCGCGCCTATCGTGCGATTCATCTGCCAGAGAGCCGGGAAGAGGCAGAACTTGCTCGCGAACGTTTAACCTTTGATGAAGCGCTCACCATGCAGCTCCTGCTTGCAAAGCGGAGAGTTGAACTACGTGCGCTCGCTACCACCTCGCGGATAGCACAAAGTGGTGGGTTGCTCGATGCCTTTGAAAGCCGATTGCCATGGAGTTACACCGATGGCCAACGAGATGTCATGAAGGAGATTGATTCGGATCTCTCACAGAGTTATCCCATGCATCGTTTGTTACAAGGAGAAGTTGGTTCCGGTAAGACTGTCATTGCACTTCGTGCAGCGCTGATTGTTGTTGAAAGCGGGGGACAGGCGGCGATACTCGCTCCGACTGAAGTCCTTGCACAGCAGCATTACATCACCATTCGAAAACTCCTTGGAGATCTTGCTGAAAAGGGAACGTTAGGGGGAAGTGATGTAGGAACACAGATTGTTCTACTCACTGGCTCCATGAGCGCTGCAGCTAAACGTGAAGTGATCGGAAAGATCGCACAAGGTGAAGCCGGAATAATTATTGGTACCCATGCTCTTTTAAGTGATGGAGTTGATTTCCATGATCTGGGCTTAGTTGTTGTCGATGAGCAACACCGCTTTGGTGTTGAACAGCGCGACGCGCTTCGAAGTAAAGCTAAGCATCCACCGCATCTTCTTGTGATGACTGCGACTCCAATCCCTCGAACAGTTGCGATGACAATCTTTGGTGATCTTGATATTTCAACTCTTCGCGCTCTGCCACATGGTCGAACACCTATTCAGACATTTTTGATTCCGACGCTTGAGAAGCCGCATTACCTTGAGCGTGCGTGGAGCAGAATCGTGGAAGAGGTTGCAAAGGGACATCAGGCATATGTTGTTGCGCCTCGCATCTCCGCAACAGTTGCTGAAGAAGGTCTAGATGGAATGGCTGGACTGAGCGAAGCAGATTTGGAGATTGCTCGAGCTTTAGGTGAAGTAATAGATCAACCGAAGACACCTATGACAGCCGTTGAAGAACTTGCGCCACACCTTGCGCTTGGCCCACTTAAAGGGCTTAAGGTCGCAGTCCTGCATGGGCGTCAGAGCTCGGATGAAAAAGAGTCAACCATGAGCGCATTTAGCGCTGGTGATATCGATGTACTAGTCGCCACCACCGTCATCGAAGTTGGTGTTGACGTACCCAATGCCTCAACCATGGTGATCATGGATGCCGATCGATTCGGTGTCTCACAACTTCATCAATTGCGTGGACGTGTCGGCCGCGGATCTGTTGCAGGCCTCTGTCTGCTTGTAAGCAATAGTCCAGCAGAGTCAGATGCGATGGCACGTCTGGAAGCAGTCTCATCTACTCTTGATGGATTTGAGTTAGCGCGAATCGATCTTGAGCAGCGCTCTGAAGGCGATGTGCTCGGTAGCGCCCAATCTGGAACGCGATCCCATTTGAAGTTACTCAAAGTTTTGCGAGATGAGGATCTCATTGAGAGTGCGCGCGATGCAGCTAATGAACTGATTGACTCTGACCCAGAGTTGAAGAAGGCGCCAGAGCTCGCTGCGCTAATAGCAGAGCTACTGCAAGAGGAGAGAGCTTCCTATGTTGATAAGGGATAAGGCTGAGTTAGGGGTGCGCTCATGCGAATAATTGCCGGAAGTGGAAAAGGAAAGCCGCTGAACTCCCCAACAGGATCAGGTGTGCGTCCTACTTCAGATCGTGCACGTGAAGGACTCTTCTCCTCACTCGAATCTTCCTTTGATTCCGTTGTCGATCTCGTATTCCTTGATCTCTTTGCTGGCAGTGGCGCAGTCGGTGTGGAAGCGCTCTCTCGAGGAGCATCTCTTGTGCATGGGGTAGAAGCTGATGCAGATACTGTTGACGTTGCGATTAGTAATTTTAAACTTCTCAATGAGCCTTCCCGAAAACATAAAGTCTTCCACTCCAGAGTTGCGCGTTTTCTTGAATCTGATTTCCCGGTGAAATATGACATTATCTTTATGGATCCGCCATATGAAATGTCGAACGCCGATATTGAGGATTTACTCGACACGATCGTGGTCCGTGACCTCTTGCAGCCACGTGGAATGATCGCGATTGAGAGAGTGAGCAAAGGGGAGCCATTTACCTGGCCCACTCGCATGGAACTCGAGAAGATCCGTTCATATGGACAAGGAAGTATCTTCTATGGGGGCTACTCTGCTACGGTTTCAGAGTGAAACGCGTCGTATGCCCTGGATCCTTTGATCCCATCACCTTTGGCCATCTCGACATCATTGAACGCGCAAGTGCGCTCTTTGATGAAGTAGTCATTGCGGTCTTAGTCAATCAAACGAAGAAGACTCTCTTTACCGTTGATGAGCGTCTCGCGATGATTGCAGAAGTGACGGCGCAATATTCCAATGTCCGAGTCGACTCATGGAGTGGCCTTCTCGTTGATTACTGCGAGACCCATGATGTGAAAGCGATCGTTAAAGGTTTGCGAGCAGTGACAGATTTTGATTACGAATTGCAGATGTCGCAGATTAATTTACAACTAAAAGGCGTTGAAACGCTCTTCATGTCGACAGCGCCAGAGCACTCATTTGTCTCTTCATCACTCGTCAAGGAGATCGCAACTTTTGGCGGAGATGTCTCCCCGTACGTTCCAGCTTCGATCATCGAGAAACTGACCGCTAGACTGGCCTCCCGCTAAACTGAACCAGCTCCCCGCACAAAACTATCAAAGAGGTATCTGATGGATTCACAGCAAGTTATGACAGTTGTTGAACGCATTCAGAGCGCGATCACTGCAGTAGAAGATGCGCGCGGCGTTCCTCTCTCTGCAAGTTGTGTCATCCATCGAGGCGAACTCCTTGAAGTTCTCGACGAGGCGCGCGAAGCGCTGCCTGTTGATCTGGCTCATGCCGAAGAGATCATCTCTACTCGTGAAGCAATCCTGGAAGAGGCTCGTATCAGCGCCGATCAATTGATCATCCATGCTCGTGAAGAAGTCGCACTCATGATTGAACAGACCGAAATTGTTGCCGCCGCACGTAAAGAGGCCCAACGCATCCTTGATGAAGTTGAAGAGGAAGCTCGGAAAGAGCGAGATGAGATCGAGGCCTATATCGATTCACGTCTAGCTACCCTTGAAGTAATTCTGAATAAGACCCTTGATGTGGTCCAACGCGGCCGCGATAAATTGCAAGGCGTAGAAGATAAACATATTCTCTCTGAACTGAGCGAGTAGCTGTGATGAGTTCCATCAAAGAGAGTCCATTCCTCTTTAATTGCACCGATTTGCCACGACGCGCTGGTGAGATGCGCGAATACGAACTTAATATTGATAGTCACGAAGAACTTGGTATTCCACTCTTTGGCGTCCCTGCTAATGAACGCATTGAGATCGATCTTCGTATCGAATCTGTTGCTGAAGGCGTACTTGCGAGTGCAACAGTGAGAGCCCTCGCCGTGGGAGAGTGCACACGCTGTCTTGATCGCATCGAACTCGAAGTTGAAGAGTCATTTCATGAGCTCTACATTTATGAGGCCGATCCACGCTCTAAGCGCAGTGGAAAGGGCGAGAAAGAAGTCATCGTCGAGGATGAAGATGAAATTCACTTTATGCAGGGGGATTCCATTGACCTAGAAGGGCCGGTCCGAGATGCCCTCATTCTCAATCTTCCAGTCAATCCGCTCTGCGACGAAGAGTGCCTTGGTCTCTGTCCTGGTTGCGGTGTGAAATGGGAGAACCTGCCCGAAGATCACGGCCACGACCAGGTCGATATTCGCTGGGCGGGGCTTGAGAAGCTTGCGGGGGAGTTAGGCCAGTCCCAATCAGATAAGCCAGATCAGTCTGATTAGTCTGATTTGCCAGAGGGGCAATTAGCCTCGGTTTGTATCTGCCCCTCTTTTCGGAGATACTTCTCTCCTTGCCCTTGGGGTAGTTGTTTGGGTAGTCACAGAAGTAGTCATCGAAGT
>Ga0209829_10002756_pt1 | contig 13168 bp, 14 predicted proteins | sample C_140205_EF_Meta_FD_187311 | JGI IMG/M metagenome (GOLD analysis project Ga0209829, IMG submission 187311) | Freshwater microbial communities from Lake Croche, Canada to study carbon cycling - C_140205_EF_MetaG (SPAdes) (version 2) | ecosystem: Environmental > Aquatic > Freshwater > Lake...
CGTGGTTCCTCCGCGTTGCGCTGTTCGTATTGCCGCCACTCGCCTTTGTCTTCACCAAGCGCGTGTGTCTAGGTCTTCAGCGCAAGGACCGCGAGAAGTTGCTGCACGGTTACGAGTCCGGACGCATCCTGCGCTTGCCTCATGGGGAGTTCGTCGAGGTTCATCAGCCTCTCGACGTGAAAGAACGGGCGATCATCGAGTCACGGCTTGCGACAGACCACGCTCCGCTGCCCATGCCCGCCTCTGTGGATGCCTATGGTGTTGCGAATAAGAATTACCGCGCCAAGCGACTTCAGGCCAAGCTCTCTCGCGTCTGGTACGGCGATCAGGTTCCTGCTCCGACACTCGCAGAGATCGAGGAGGGCCAGCATCACGCGGCTCACGGCGCGCTTGCCGAGGCGCCCCTGCACGCACATGCTGACGCTTTGGAGAACGTGCCCTTCCACGGCGGTGTCTTGCACAATCCAGGTGAAGAGAAGACCAACCAGCAGCAGCTCGACGATCGCGGCGGTCACCTCTAACCGTTCGTCGATTAGCTCAAGGCTGAACCGGCAACCCATTCATCCCATGGGACGTTCCAGACCGTCACGCCATCACCCAGAGTCTGCTTCTTGGGTGTACCGGTGACCACTACGGGATCCCCGATCTCGGTGTTCTCAAAAAGCCACTTGGCGTTCTCTGGGCTCATGGAAATACAGCCGTGGCTGGTGCGGGTCTTGCCCCAGTCCGCGGCGGCCCATGGTGAGGCGTGCAAGAACTCCCCCGTCCAGGTCAAACGCATGGCGTATTCGACCTTGACCCGGTAGGAATTGGGATCGTCCTTGGGCAGTCCAGCGGTCGCGGTGTCCATAATGCGGTGCCGCTCGTGGGTGAGTACAACCGTGGTTCCCGACATCGTGTCCATGCCGTCTCGTCCGGTCGTGACCGGGATGGTCTTGATTTTCACCCCGTCACGGATCACCGTGAGACTAAGCGCCTTGGCGTCCACGTTGATGACTTGAGATCGATCGAAGGTAAAGACAACCTCCTGGTCCTCCTCGCCGAAGACCCCAGGGGATCCCTCCACGCCGCGAAGATTGGCCGTCACGGTCACATCGATTCCCCCCGGCCAGAACGTCTTGGGGCGGTAGGCAATCTGCTGATCATTAATCCACGACCAGGAACCGTCGACGGGTACTGAGGCCGTGACCGAGAGGCCCTGCTCGACGGTTGCCTTGTCCTCAACGGGGGAAGAGAAGTCGATAGTCACCGGCATTCCCACACCGACGTGCTGGGTGTACCAGGGCGTGATGAGGGCCTTCAGGACGCCCTCGGGGTTCGTGGTGGTGACTTGCTCCTCGTGGCTTACCTCGGAGCCAAAGGCGTCCACAGCGGTCACCTGCACGTCGTAGGCGACTCCAAACGGGAGTTGGCTGGAGTCTGACTCCCAGGAACTACCGTCATCGCTGATGGTCCCCAAAAGCGGCGTACCGTCATTGCCATAGACCTCGACATCGACGAGGGTTCCAGTCTCCGCTCTCACCCGCAACGGCTCCGTGACAGAGATCCCACCGGCCTGCGACTCCACAACGATGCTGGCGTCAGATGTGCCCCGGACTGGGGATAACAAGGCGATGCTGGGCTGATGAGCGAACAACACCACGCCCAAGAGCACCAAGGCTGGAAACGAGACCGTAGCGGCTAGACGGGCGCGGCGGACAGTTGAGCGACGCGACACCCTCGTAGCCTCCCAATCCAGCCGCTCTCGAGCACCTCGGGCAGGACCGGGATGCTATCGGGCGAAGCTGCCGCGGTAGTACTCGTACAGCCAGCCGACAAGAGCAATGATAAGGAGGAAAATCCCAAGAACGATGAGCCACACCGCAAACACGAGGCCCATTACGATTACTGCTGCCCCAAGGGCAACAACTAACGGCCACCACGAATACGGCGAGAAAAACCCATACTCGGGATCCGCCTCATCGATTTCGGCATCGTCCCGGTCCTCAGGACGCGGATAGACCCGCTTCGAGGTGACCAGCAGATACACGGCCACCAGCCCGGCGAGAAAGCCCGTCATGGCAATTGCGGTTGTGCCGATTTCGTCGTTGCTGAGGTACCAGTAGGCGGCTGCGACAAACCAGAAGAAAAGCGCACCCAGTCCGAAGATTCCGCCCTCAATCCTCACGAGCTGGTCCCCTCGCTGTTGCCGCCGAGTGCCGTGCTCACCGCCGCCTTACGGGCCACAGGCGAGACAGTGGAGTGCTCGGGGTGGTTCATATCCCATACCGGGCGCTCAGAACGAATCCGGGGCAATGAGGTGAAGTTGTGGCGCGGAGGCGGGCAGGAAGTTGCCCACTCCAAAGAAGCGCCGTATCCCCAAGGGTCATCCACAGTGACAAGAGGCGCGTTCTTCCATGTCGAAAACACGTTCCACAGGAAGAAGATCATGGACAGTCCAAGGATCGCTGCACCAATTGAGGACACCGTGTTGAGTGTGGTGAAGCCGTCACTCTCAAGGTAGTCACCGTATCGGCGAGGCATACCTTCAACACCCAGCCAGTGCTGAACGAGGAACGTTGTCTGGAACCCGATGAACAGCGTCCAGAAATGAATCTTCCCCAGCTTCTCGTTGAGCATGCGCCCGGTCATCTTCGGCCACCAGAAGTAGAGCCCCGCGAAGAACATGAAGACGACAGTGCCAAATACCGTGTAGTGGAAATGGGCCACGATGAAGTAGCTGTCCGACACGTGGAAGTCCAGCGGCGGAGCCGAGAGAATGATGCCAGTGAGCCCGCCGAAGAGGAACGTGACGAGAAAGCCCATCGTCCACAGCATGGGGGTATCGAACGACAACGAGCCGCGCCACATGGTGCCGATCCAGTTGAAGAACTTTACGCCAGTGGGCACAGCGATGAGCATGGTCATGAAGGCGAAGAACGGCAGGTAGACGGAACCGGTTACGTACATGTGGTGAGCCCACACGGCAACAGAAAGTGCACCGATAGACAAAGTGGCCAAGACCAGACCCTTGTAGCCGAAGACCGGCTTACGCGAGAAGACCGGAATAATCTCGCTTGCAATGCCAAAGAAAGGCAGCGCAAGGATGTATACCTCCGGATGCCCAAAGAACCAAAACAGGTGTTGCCACAATATGGCTCCGCCGTTTTCGGAACTAAAGACAACTGTCCCAAATTTTCGGTCTGCAAAGAGTACGACGAGGCTCGCAGCCAAGACCGGGAAGGCGAGGAGCACCAGCACGCTGGTGACCAGAATGGTCCAGGTGAAGATCGGCATGCGAAACATGGTCATGCCGGGTGCGCGCATACAGAAGATCGTGGTGATGAAGTTGACGCCGCCAAGGATCGTGCCGAGGCCGCCTGTCGCCAAGCCAAGGATCCACAGATCCGCGCCGACCTGCGGTGAGTTGACGATGCTGCTCAGCGGGGAGTAAGCGAACCAACCAAAGGAGGCTGAACCGCCGGGGGTCAGGAACGACACGCAGACGGTCATGCCACCGAAGAAGAAGAGCCAGAACCCCAGCATGTTCAGGCGAGGGAACGCCACGTCGGGCGCGCCGATTTGCAACGGCATGATCACGTTGCCGAAACCGACGAAGAGCGGAGTCGCGAAGAGGAACAACATGATGGTGCCGTGCATGGTGAACATTTGGTTGTACTGCTCGAGTGACACGAATTGCAGCCCAGGAACTGCGAGCTCGGCTCGAATAACCAATGCCATAAGGCCTGCGGCCATGAAGAAGATCGTCGACATGATGATGTACATGTAGCCGATGGTCTTGTGATCGGTTGAGGTGAGCCACTTGACTGCGGTGCGGCCCAGATGACTACGGCGAACCTGCTTACGGGCCTCCGGCCCTAGCGCGGAGGTTGTTGGACGTTCGTTGAGGATCGTCACAGGTTCTTCCCTTCGGATTCGCGTTCGCCCGTAGTAATACCGCTGGGCAGCATGCCCGTCTGCCCCTGTGCTTCAAGACCCAGCATGTGTTGATCAAATTCGGCTCGAGTCACAACCTTGACGTTGAAGAGCATCTGAGAGTGGTAGGTGCCGCACAGCTCAGCACAACGACCAATGAAGGTGCCGATGCGATTAGGAGTGAGTTCGAAGACATTCATTTTGCCGGGGATAACATCCATCTTGAAGAGGAAATCCGGAATCCAGAAAGAGTGAATGACGTCAGGAGAGGTGAGTTCGAACTTCACCTTCTCATCCACTGGCAGCCACAGCGTGGGCAAAACTCCGGGGGTTCCTACGTCGTAGACCTTTTGGTCCACATAGTTAAAGCCCCAAGACCAGCGGAAACCGACGACATTGACGGTCTCCTTCTGATTGTTCTCCACCGCGATGACCGGAGCCTGCTCACGAATCGTAAACAAGAACAAGCCGATAACCATGACAAGAGGCACCAGCGTGTAGAGCAGTTCCAGCGGGACGTTGTAGGCCGTCTGCACTGGCATGTCCCGGTTACGGCGCCACCTGCGCAGATACACGAACGAGGCCCACAACATCAGCGCCCAGGTCACCAGACCAACGCACCACGCAGCGATCCAGGCTCCCTGCCACAAGTTGGCGATGCCTGCGCCCTCGGTAGTGGCTGGCTCGGGGAGATTGAAGAAGAGCGCTTCATTCAACGAGCAACCCGAAAGGGTCAAGGTCACGGCCGCCATGGCGGCTGCAGCCAAGAACTTCGCCTTACGGCGAGGAGCTGTCGGACGTGCCACGGATTGCCTTCCTCACGGGTGGTCTCAAACTCCTCAGACCTTAGCGCACGGCGTGAGGCGGCACAGGTCGAGGCGGGGTAGTTTTCGTTACATGTCTCCCACCCGAAGCTTCTGGGATATGACCTCCCGTGCGCCCTTGGGAACAGCCGCGCGGGAGGCACTTCTGACAGCACTAGATGCCGGTTGGGCAGACCCCACAAGGCTTTATGGCGAGGCACGCCAAGCGCAGTTACTGCTCGACGCGGCTAAGGAGTCCATCGCTGCGTCACTCGGCGTCCGCACCGATGAGATCAGATTCACACCGTCCATAGCCCTCGCCCGGCGCCGTGCGCTGGCGGGCCTGGTACCAGTTGCACGTCAACCCGGCTCCGTGGTCACATCGACGGTAGAGCACTCCGCGGTAATTGACGCGGCAGTAGCGTTCGGACATCCGGTCGTAGAGGTAGGCGTTGACACAGACGGGCAAGTGAATTCGGACGATTTTGTGGCTGCTTGTCGACCCGACACCACGCTGGCATGTTTGCAGGTCGCGAATCAAGAGGTTGGGACTCTCCAGCCAGTGGAGGTCGTTTCGGAACGGCTCACGGGGTTAGGAATCCCCCTGGTGTGCGATGCATCCGCCGCCGCCGGATACATCAAGATTCCGCCCGTCTGGTCGGTCCTCACCGCGGCTCCCGAATCGTTCGGGGGGCCATCCGGAATAGGCATTCTCGCGGTTCGTACCGGCGTGCGCTGGAACCCATCTGACTTTGCAGACGAGAGCACTTCAGTTCCACTCGCCGCCTCAGCGGCGATCGCGCTAGAAGACTCCTCCCGCCAAGCGGCGGAACACTCCTTGAGGGTGAGCGCACTCGTTGATCTGATCCGCGCACGCGTGAGCGCAGAAATTCCTGATTGCCTCGCAGTTGGCCATCCGACCCAGCGCCTCCCCCACGTCGTCACGCTGACGTGCATGTACGTCGACGGTGAGACTTTGGTCCGAGAACTGGACCGGGTCGGCTTCTCGGTCGCAAGCGGTTCGGCGTGCGTGGCTGATGACCTTCTGCCAAGTCACGTGCTTGCGGCCATGGGTGCCCTCACCCATGGCAATCTCCGCATCGGTCTTCCCTGGGATGTCACACTTGCGGACGTCGAACGATTCATGCTGGAGTTACCGCGAATTGTCGCGGAAGCGAGAGGAAAACTCCTGTGACGCAACCCGAACCGCGCACACTGCTCGACGAGCGCGGATCTAGGTGTCCTTTGCCCATCATCGCGCTCAGCAAGGCTCTCGCCGGTTTAGCGCCAGCAAGCATCGTCGAAATCATTGCCGATGACCCTGCCGCCGACGCCGATATTCCAGCGTGGTGCCGACTCAAGGGCGCGCACGTCGTCGAATCCTTCGCTGCGCCAGACGGCCTAGGCGGCGTGCACTATGTCGTCCAGCTACCCGGGTGACAACCTCGTTGGCAGCGTGATCGCTTCAGCGATTCGGTCGAGGTAGGACGAGCGCGGCATCTCGATTGCGCCCATGGTTCCCAGGTGCTCTGTACGCCACTGCACATCGAGCACCCTGCCCTCGCGTGCGCCATCAGCGCCACCTAAAACATCGACTAGAGCCACTAGTGCGGCCTTGGAAGCATCTCGCGCGCGATGAAACATCGACTCGCCAGCGAAAAGTCCACCAATCTCGACCCCGTATAGTCCCCCCACCAAGTCTGCGCCGCTCCACACCTCGATGGAGTGCGCCCAGCCCAACTCATGCAAGAGGCAATAGGCATCGGTAAATTTTTGTGTGATCCACACATCAGGAGCCGTTGGACGTGAACACGCAGCCATCACGTCGCGGAATGCGGCATCGCGCGTCACCGAAAAGTGCGCCATCGACTTCCGCAGCGATCTTGTTACGCGCAATGCATCCAACGGAAGTGTGGCTCGAGGATCCGGCGACCACCAACCCAGAACTCCCTCAGGCTGAACGTCCATCGGGAAGATGCCCATGGAATACGCCTGCAGAAGGGTACCTGGGGCAAGGTCGGCCCCCACACCCACGAGATCTTCGCCCGGTTGGGCCGCACGAGGGTCGGGGAGATCCCACTCGCAGGGAGGAACCAACCGACTCATCACGTCAACTCGATGTGAGTTGCAGATGCGGCGCCACCTCGCTTGCAGCCTGCGCACCATAGGCATCAGTGAAACGTGAGAGGAAGTCTTTATGAGTGAAGGAGTACTCCTGCGTCCCCACAGTTTCGATGACGTATGTCGCAAGCATCGAACCGATCTGCGCGCATCTCTCGTCTTCTAGCGCCCAATGCAGGCCCGAGATGAATCCGGCTCGGAAGGCATCACCCACGCCGGTTGGATCTGCCTTGGTGCGCTCCTTGGGTACGTCAACATGAATTGCGGGGTGTCCATTGCGTTCTACTCGCGCGCCATTTGCGCCAAGCGTCGTCACTCGACATCCGACGCGCGCGAGCACATCGGGGGCAGACCAACCGGTCTTCTGCTCAGTGAGCGCAGCTTCGTATTCGTTGGTGAAGAGATACGACGCACCCTCAATCAGCGGCCGAATCGCGTCACCATCAAGAAAGGCAAGCTGCTGAGAAGGATCAGCCGCAAAGGCGGTGCCGCGAGCACGACACTCTTGGGTATGTCGGAGCATCGCCTGGGGGTCATTCGGCCCCACGAGCACAAGGTCCATGCCGCCCAATCGCTCACTCACCGGGAGAAGTTCGATATTGCGAGCCTCAGACATGGCCCCGGGATAAAACGACGCGATTTGGTTATTGGCCACGTCCGTCGTACAGACAAAGCGGGCAGTGTGGTGCACATCTGATACGTGTACGGAATCGGTATCAACCCCGTGCCGCTCGAGCCACGAGCGATAGTCATCAAAGTCCCGGCCCACTGCGCCGACCAGGGCCACCGGAACACCGAGCGAACCAAGCCCGAAAGCCACATTGGCGCCGACTCCCCCTCTGCGGACGTCAAGGTCGTCCACCAAAAAGGACAGGCTGATCGAATCGAGCTTGTCCAAGACCAAAGAGTCAGTGAATTTGCCCGAGAAGGACATGAGGTGATCGGTCGCGATGGACCCAGTGATAACGATGCGCACTGCGCGACCCTATCGGGCCGCGAGACGAGGACGACGAATTAGCTGAACGAGTCGCCGCAAGCGCATGAACCCGTGGCGTTCGGGTTATCGATGGTGAACCCCTGCTTCTCAATGGAGTCCACGAAATCGATGGTCGCACCGCCGAGATAGGGGGCACTCATTCGGTCGGTCACAACCTGCACGCCACCGAAGTCCTTGAGAACGTCACCGTCCATCTTGCGGTCATCGAAGAAGAGCTGGTACTTCAGGCCGGAACACCCGCCGGGCTGCACTGCAACACGCAGAGTGAGGTCGTCGCGGCCTTCTGCCTCAAGCAGGATGCGGACCTTGGCTGCAGCGGCATCGCTCAGCATGAGGCCATCGGTCGACTGGACTACGGAATCAGCGGTCATGGTGCACTCCTTACGAGCAACGGATATTGCCTAGTGTTACACAGGGTGGCCTAACTACGCACCTGCAACCCGCGCGACCACGATCTCGCGGCGCGCGCCGCCGCCTCCGTTAACCAATGGCGCGCATCTGCCATGGCGAGATCGGCAGATCCGGCCAGTTCCACCAGTGAGTAGACGCCCGTTACGCCCATGCCGGCCCACTCCCGGCGTCCCACCTCTACTCGTCCGGCCAGAACTACCACTGGGCGCCCGGCTGTGAGCGCCGCCTGTGCGACCCCGGAGACCGCTTTGCCGCGCAGCGATTGCCAGTCAAAGCTGCCCTCTCCCGTGAGGACCAGATCGGCCGCATGGGCACGCCTGGGAATCTCACTGGCTTTGAGCACATAGTCGATACCTGGTTGCCGGGTGGCGCCGAGTGCGAAAAGCGCAGCGCCGATTCCTCCGCCTGCTCCGGCACCGAGAAGTACACCGGCCCGCTTCTTCTTCCCCAGAACGTCAATTGATCCGAGGGTTGCGCTCCACACACTTAACGCGGCTTCAAGCTCATCGACGGCCGCGGGCTCAGCACCTTTCTGGGCCGCAAATCCACGGGCTGCTCCGCGTGGTCCAAGCAAGGGGCAGTCGACATCAGACGCAACGATGAGTTCGATTCCAGACAAGGCCATTAGCGGCAACGAAAGATCAACCCCAGACACCTCACCTAGCGCGATGCCGCCACCGCGAAGCAGAGGGGTGGCGTCGGCGCCCTCTGCATCACTCGACGTGGCACCTAGGGCCGCCAAGAGTCCAGCTCCACCGTCACACACGCCGGTCCCACCCAGACCCACGACCACGTGCTTCGCTCCGGCCCGCAAGACCTCCGCCAGCACCTCCCCCAATCCCCACGACGTCGTGACGCGCGGGTCGCGATCAGCAATGTCCAGCAGGTGTAGGCCTACTGCCTCCGCGGACTCTACGTAGGCAGTGCCTGTCACTTCATCAAAAGCGAACCGCGCTGACACGGGTTTTCCGAGCGGCCCTGAGACGACACAGTCGCGCAGGGCGATGTTGAGTGTGGCCGCCATCGCGGACACGAATCCCGGGCCTCCGTCGGACATCGGAGCTAGGTCGAGGACATCGTGGGGTGCCTCCCTGGCCCATCCGTCAGCGACAGCCTCAGCCGCCTGAGCGGCGCTCATCGTGCCGGTAAAACTGTCTGGGGCAACGAGTACTCGCACGGCACACACGCTACGTGAGACACTTAGTGAATGGAGAGTGGCACCTTCGCCGAACCGAAGCCTTCACCCCTGGCTTTGCTGCTTCTGGGTCAGAACGCGGATCCCGACAGCGAGAGAGGCGTGGAGTGCCCGGGCGGGCTACCTCCTGCTTCGGACGAGAATCTTGTCGAACGTGTCCGGGCGGCTCGCGAAATCTTGGGTGATCGGTTGTACATCCTCGGACACCACTATCAACGCGACGAAGTAATCCAGTTTGCCGATGTCACAGGCGACTCCTATAAGTTGTCGCAACAGGCGGCTTCGCATCCTGAGGCCGAATTCATCGTGTTCTGCGGCGTCCACTTCATGGCCGAAAGCGCGGACATTTTGACCAGCGACAGCCAACAGGTACTCCTCCCCGATCTTGCTGCTGGCTGTTCTATGGCCGACATGGCAGCGATTCATCAGGTCGAGGATGCTTGGGATGTTTTCAAGGCAGCGGGCCTCGCTGACTCGATCATCCCCATCACCTACATGAACTCCTCCGCCGCGATCAAGGCCTTCACCGGGAGACATGGCGGTGCCGTGTGCACCTCCAGCAATGCCAAACGCGCACTGGAATGGGCTTTTGCGCAGGGCGAGCGCGTGTTCTTCCTGCCCGACCAGCATCTTGGCCGAAATACGGCTATTCGGGATCTTGGGATGACGTTAAGTGATTGCGTGGTCTTTGATCCGCACAAGCCGGGCGGTGGACTATCAGTAGATGAACTCCGCGATGCGCGCGTGATCCTCTGGCGCGGACACTGCTCAGTTCATGGTCGGTTTACGGTGGAAAGCGTTCGCGACGTGCGAGAGCGCGTCCCCGGGGTGCGTGTAATCGTCCACCCGGAATGCACGCATGAGGTCGTGTCGTTGGCCGACGAGGTGGGTTCGACCGAATACATCATCAACGCAATTGCTGCAGCCCCTGCGGGAGCAAAATGGGCCGTTGGCACTGAGTTAAATTTGGTGCGACGCCTAGCCATAGAGCACCCTGACCAAGAGATCGTGTATCTCGAAAAGGCTGTGTGCTTTTGCTCGACTATGAACCGAATTGACCTCCCGCACCTCGCGTGGACGCTCGAGAATCTGGTCAATGGGATCGTGGTCAATCGCATCACTGTAGAACCTGAAGAAGCACGCTGGGCTCGCCTCGCACTTGACCGCATGCTCGCCCTGCCAGGCCTCGCTGCCCGGGACTAATTTCTCCCCCGCCCCCGCGCCAAGCAATAAGCAACTAGGCTGCGCTCATGTTTAAGAAGCGCTCCAATTCCGAGAATGTGACCGCTGAATCTGTCCCTACAGATGGTTCGGGCAAAGGACGTGCGACACCGTCTCGTCGTGAGGCCGAGGCCTCCCGCAAGCAGGCGCTGAAAGTGCCCAAGGATCCCAAGGCGGCGAAGGCAGCGGCTCGTGAACGCGATCGTCAGGCTCGGGCCGACGCTCGGGCCGGAATTATGGTGGGTGACGAGAAGCATTTGCCGGCGCGCGATCGCGGCCCCATGCGTAGGTACGTACGTGACTTTGTCGATAGCAAATTTAGTCTCGCCGAGTACTTCATCTTCATCGCCGTAGGAATTCTGGTTCTCGAATTTATTCCAAATTCGCAGATCAGCGCTTTTGTCAGCATCGCGTGGTTTGCCGTACTGGTGCTAGTCATCGTGGACACAGCAAGTGTGCTGTTTCGTTTGCATCGCGCCCTGCGCGGCTACTTCCCCGACGCGCAAGAGCGCAAGGGGGCATCCTTGTACGCCATCTTGCGACTGCTGCAGATGCGCCGGTTGAGGCTCCCTAAGCCACAGGTCCGCAGAGGGACCCCTGCACCGCCACCTACCCGCTAAGTCTCACTCCGGTCGAAGCCCCATGGGGCCATAGACCTCTCGGTCGCCTTCACGCAGAGTGACGGCTTCTATCCCACCGTCAAGTAATTCTTGCCAGGTTTCTCCTACCCACGTCTCCGCGTCAGCCTGAGTGGGGAACCTCTGATCTCCCAGTGGGCTCACCACCTCAGCGCCTGTGGCATCGGTGTACTTCCAATTCCAGTCCATGTGTGACCTCCTACTCCAAGTATCACAGTCACTTTCGAGCGAGGCGTGTTGACGTGCGCCTGCTCGCCGTGGTGAGGTGTGGACACAACTTCATACGTATGTGTTCGATATCCAGGGGAAGCCGGTGCAAATCCGGCGCTGACCCGCAACCGTGAACTGCTCAGTCTGAACGATCTGAGCAGTAAGTCGGAGCACCTGGCGAACACAAGCGGCTCTTCCCGTCGAGGTCTGCGGGGCGGAGTTCGGACACAGAGCTTCTGCTCCCTCCGGGCGTACCGTCTTCAGGTCGCTATTGAGAGGTACTACATGTTCCCTCGCCTTCGCCATGGCGCCATGACGGCGGTACTTATCGCTGGCTGCGTCGCACTTGTGTTGCCCTCTCCCGCACTGGCCACCAGCGCATCGACCCACTCCGACTCCGGCCTCTTCGGCTCGAGTGACCCCACATACGACGGCGTACTGCGTCAGTCCTACGCGCTCATCGGTCTCACTTCTGTTGATGTCGTGCCTCCCGCGTCAGCCGTGATGTGGCTGCTAGAGCAGCAGTGCGCCAGTGGTGCGTTCATGGCGTACCGCACAGATTCCTGCAGTGCGGCTGATCTGACTACGTACACCGGAACCGATTCAAACTCCACTGCGGCGGCCGCTATCGCACTTTTGGCGGTCGGGCAGTTAAAGCCCGGTCGCGCGGCAGTGCGGTGGCTTGTGGGCGCACAACGCCTCGATGGCGGTTGGCCGTGGCTGGCTGGCCTGTCTTCGGATCCGGTCTCTACTGGATTGGTTATGCAAGCGCTGCGAGCGGATGGTCGAGATTCCAAGTCGTTGCGCACGGCCATTCGACGCGGCGCTGCGTGGATCCGTGAGCGTGTCGCTGACTGTTCACCATCAAGGGAAAACTTCGGCGGTCTGGGATTCAGCGCTCAGTCTGCGCCGGATGGGTTCAGCACAGCCACAGCACTAATTGGCTACTCGGGCCCACTCACTGCGGTCTCTCCGACACAAGACCAAGCGGCGCCCGCTGTGCAATGTTCGGGTGATGTAAGAGCAGCAGGAGCCATGTCGAGGTTCCTCGTCAGTTCACTCACGCGACATGGCGGCGCTATCCCCGGTCTGATGGACGCTTCACAACCAGACTGGAATGCGACAGCGTTCTCAATCCTCGCGCTTCGTAATGCTGGTTTCGGAGTCAAGGCTACGGAGACTGCGACTCGCTTGCTTACTCGCAATGTCGACGAATACATACTCAGCGGCGACGACACAATGCCGGCAGCTATTGGCACATTGCTGCTAGTGGCAAAAGCCACCGGCTCTGCACCACAAGCTTTCGGCCCACATCGCATCGATCTGGTTGCCAGACTTTTGGGAACGCAAAGGGCATGACCTTCACGCGCGCGCTGGCGATGTGCTGCGGTGGTCTGGTACTGACCACTGCAGTGCTCGCCGCGCCCGCTCAGGCAAGCGAGTTCCGCTATTGGACCTACTGGACATCCACCACACAGGACTGGGCGTTCTCCTCACTCGGACCGGCATTTCGACCAGCCGAAGAGAGCATCATCGAGGGCTGGCGCTTGGCAGTGACCGGAGTCGACGCGACAAAACCGCCTCGAGTAGAAGTTGCCGATACCTATGTCCGCGCGTGTGGCGACGTCATCCCTAAAGCTGGGATTCTGCGCATCGC
>Ga0209829_10002758_pt1 | contig 13155 bp, 9 predicted proteins | sample C_140205_EF_Meta_FD_187311 | JGI IMG/M metagenome (GOLD analysis project Ga0209829, IMG submission 187311) | Freshwater microbial communities from Lake Croche, Canada to study carbon cycling - C_140205_EF_MetaG (SPAdes) (version 2) | ecosystem: Environmental > Aquatic > Freshwater > Lake...
GTGTTGAGCGTGACAGCTGCGGCCTGCAACCCTGTTTGCACAGCAGGCAGGTCGGTCGTGGACGGGTAAGAGGTTGGGGGCGTATAGCCGATCGGTCCGAACGTTGTTTCTCTCAGTATGTCGGCAACCGGTAGGTTTGACGCGTACGATCCCCTGTTGCCGGCGTAGTCGGTATGCAACCAAGGTCCAGCAGCGATACCTGTCGGCCCGATCACGCCCGCTGGCACAAGCCCGGTTCCACGGCGAGTCGGACAGACAAATAGAGGCATGTTTGTCGAGGCAACCATAGAGCCTGAATCGTAGAGGTTTTTTGCATCAATGTATGGCAGGATCGTAAAGCACCAGCCCCCTGGCTGCCGCCAGTCGGCCCCCCTATCTTTATCGCCAAGCCAGTTTTCATTCCAGCCACCGGTCGGGAAGTGGCCAAGCAAAGTCTTGTGCGACTCGACACCGAGGGCCAGCTGTTTGATGTTGTTGGCACACGAGGCTCGGCGACCGCTCTCGCGGGCCGCCTGTATCGCTGGAAGCAACAGGGCAATGAGCGTGCCGATGATTGCGATCACGACGAGTAACTCGACCAACGTGAAGCCACGTCGATGAAAGCAAGCGGTACGCGGCCACAAACGACGCTCGCAGACCGGCGAGACCACAGCTGTTTTCAACATGATCCTTTGTTTCCTTGCCGCAATCGGTTGCCGAACTTTGCCGTTTGCTTACTCTCGCTCGGCTTGACCATCATAGATTATTCTGAAAAAGAAGGACAGGCAGACGAACTGATGACAACACGCCGCTTTTGTTTCATCGCCGCACCGGTGGCCGCGGGACTGCTGGCCGTAGCGGCCCTTGCCGTCAACCGTCCGATTTGTAGCCAGATTGACGGCCTTTCGATGGCACCTGGTCTCTTGCCAGGAGATCGTGTGACGATGCAGCCGACCGGGATGTTTGCGCGAGCGCGACAGCCTCGCCGACTGGAGCGTTGGGTTCTCAACGCCCCTGAGAGCAGTCCAGCCGTCAAGCGGGTTGTTGGGCTGGGTGCAAAGATGGGGGGCGAACAACTGTCGATTCAGGGAGGGGATCTCGTCGTGGATGGAGCCACGGTGCTCGCGTCTCCACGCGTGCTGGCACAGATGGCATCTCCTGTGGCCGCAGAGAAACGCTACGCTTCGGATGGCACAATCGATCTGGTTGTCCAGTCGCCGATCTACGACGACGCTTCCTTTGCCCCAGACGAACGCCGTTTGCTTCTGCCGGTGCGGGATGTGGGCGTGGCTGCTGTGATCCGAGTGCCGGCTACGGCCACTCGGCAATCTCCTGCACGAGTTGTGATTCGCATCGAGAACCGCGGTATCGCATGGACGGTGATCGGACCGGTGCGGTTGGGAATGGTTGCTGGTCGGCTGGACGGCAACCTTGTAGGGGCGGCTTGGCCGGTTGCCACCGAGATGCCCGCCCATGGACCCCGCACAACTCTGCCGCCCGGCCCGCCGTCGCAGTGGTCAATCAACAGTCCCTGGCCGGATGCCGCCAGCGAAGAAGCCCCGTCGCTTTCGCTGCGTGTGGAACATGCCGCAAACCGCTCGGCATCCGCGGCGCACGCCCTAGCGTTCGAAGAGACTGCGGTGGAAGAACTCGTAGTCTGGCGAGACGTTCTCTATCGACCCGCAGCCAACGGCACAACCCACTGGCTGATTGGGCCGGATCAGATCTTTGTGCTCGGTGATTTTCCATCCGGCAGCCGCGACTCTCGTCACTGGGGCCCGCTCGACGTGCGTCAACTCCTGCACTGCCTAGATGAAGTGATCGTTGGGGATCATCGGTGACGGTCGTGGATCATGAATCACCTTAGAATGCATCGCTTTGCTTCTGGATTGTGAGAGTTCCACTTCGGCAGCGAGAGTCTGATTTTCGTGCGACGAATGTCCGGCGACTGTCCGCTGTTTGACAACACCGAGGCGTCAGCCGAAGGGAAACCGCAGTTTCACCATTCTGGTGTGGTCTCACCAGAATGGTGAAACCGTCTGTGTTTCCGCAGAGAAAAGCGTTTTTGACACGGGGAGGACGTTTTTCGCGCCACAAGACCCACCATCTTGGTGAGCCTCGCACTTCCTTGTTGAGCGGCAGAAAAAAAGTTTTTTTCAATCGCAAAGCCAGTGCGCACAGGCTCTTGCGAGCGTTTTAGTTTTCTTTGCCGAGGTTTGGCACGCCTTGTGCATTCCCTCTTCAGTACCGCGAACGGTATCCGCGATCTGAAATCAAAAGAGGTGCAAGATGATGGTTGTAGCAGTCGGTATCACATCGGAAGTCCTTACGCCCTACTCGGCTGACGCGGTTCTTCCGCGCAGTGCACGGCGAACGGGTCTTCTGGATTGTCTTGTTGTGTCAGGCGATCCTTCGCGTCGTCGTCGCTTCGAGGCGGCTGTCGAATTAGCCGGATGGCTTGAGTGTGCGTCGCCTGAAACGTCTAGCGAACTGAGTGAATCTGTCGACCGCGACTTTCAGTTGGCGATCGTAGACATCGCTTCCCCGCTTGGCGACCGCGTCAACGACACCATCGAGATTGCAGCGGAACTGGCGGCCCGTCCCGGGATGCTCCTGGTGATCTGCGGCTCGGAAGACAACGTCGATGAGGAGTTGTGGGCCCGTCAGTTGGGCGCGTGGCTCTATCTGCCAGGTGTATGCGATGGCGACAGTCTAACGAGCTTGTGTGTGGAGGCCCGTCGCCTCCGTGACGGCACCCCCGTCTTCGCTGGATCGCGGTGATTCGTACGTCTTCCTTTTTCAGTTTGAATTCTGTGTCCCAAACCCATTGAACCAAATCCGTTTGATTGAAGGAGAAGCCCATCATGTCAGCCCCCAACTATGCCTCTGCCGAAATGGAACTGGATTACTCGTCCCAGCGCGTTCGTGATCGCCACTCCAGCGATTCCGATTCGCGTCGCACTTCGCAGCCCCGTTACGCCCGTGCAGGCAACCGCCCGACCTCGATCAACGGCATTCATCGCCGTCGCAACAAGCGGTTTGCCTAGTCGTGGTCTCAGGTGTGCCCGTTCGGTTCGTGTCCGTTGTGTTTGTGTGTCCGTGAATCGTTTCCGACTCTTTTTCCGACTCTTTTTTCGCACTCATTTTCAAATCTTGTTTCCCTGACTTGGCTGCAGAGCACTTTTATGTCTCGCTCATCCCCAACCCGATCCAACGCCCCATCGCGGCTGCGACTGCGTTCTACGTCGCGCCGCCTGCGTGGGCCGCTGGCCCGAAATGCTCGGCGATGCGTGGCCAGGCGGGCCAGACGCAGGCGGGTGTGGTCGCACCATGCTGCGCCGCACATGCAGGCCACCCACCATCAGTATTCGCAGGTTCTCCGTCCACCGTTTCTTTCTGGCCGTGGGCCAAAGAGCAGCCACCATCACTTTCCGACTGCTCCACCATCCAGGGATCCGTTGGGCTCAAGCCCGCCGGAGTCATCCGCCTCCCATCACGATCTGTCGCAACTGAATTTTATTTGAATCTGTCTGAATTCCACCGGAAAAAGGACTCTCAATCATGTTCACTCCAAGATTTGCCCGCCGGTTCGTGGCTGCGGTGACGCTTGCGACATTCCTGCCAGCTGGTTCAGCGACAAGGGCGGGGAGTGTCAATTACGGTGACTTTGAGACAACCCAGGTGGTCTATCACGATGTGCACCAGAGCGGCGTCGATATTCCGCCCGGGTTATTCGTACCGACAACGCCTCCTGTTGCAACGAGCGTACCGAACCCTCGTTTGACAATTTCCCCAGAGGTTGTGATTCAAACGGACGTGAATAAAAATTTTGATTTCGCGTACAAGACGTCTCAAATGGGGCTTGGTGTGCAAGGGAAGGTTGTCACAGGCAACCAGACGGTGCGTGGATATGCACTGCTGAGCACGACGCTTCACATGAGCGGAAATTATCAGATCTTTGCTCCGCTCGGTGTGGGTGAGATTCCAGGCTCGCCGCTGGCCGCCTCAATCGCAAAAGTCACGATGGCTGGCCAATATTCGATTCGGGTAGCTGGCGTAAACTGGCAGCCGTATAGCGGGGGTCAGGCTGTCACCGGTTCGATGCAGATCACACCGTCGGATGTTGTTTCGACTGGTTCCCAGAATAGTTCGGTCTCGGGCACTTGGGATGGCACTCAGGTGATTAATTGGACCGACCTTCGCCGGGCTTCAGGAGTAAAGGATGGCGACTACATTACCGACGTAGCCGTAGAGGTCACAGCCTCCATCGCCGGTGCGAGTATTTATTCTACTGCCACAACCTCCGTGACAACCTTTAGCGTAGAGAATACGACTGATGCCATTGCTCCTGTGGCCGTGCCAGAGCCACCCACGATCATTCTGGCAGGCCTCGGCGTGGCTGCTTGCGTGGCCAACGGTTTCCGCCGACGCAAGTCGAACCGGCAGGACGGACTCGGAGATGATTCTGATCGTGCGGCTGAGACGATCGCCCCCATCTGTCTGAAGGCATGACGAGCATGACGGGCAGTGAGACCAGAAGGCTGTCCTAAGCCAGCCGGGGAAACATCTGATCCGCTTCGTGCAGCACGACCAGGCTGTCGGAGCGGTGGGCGAGCCGCTCAACCACTTCGGGCGTCGCGGCATAGCCAAACTCCAGATCCTCGACTTGCCCCTCTTCGAGATCCGAGAGCAACACCAAGCGGCGGTCCCCAATTGCCCGAGCAAAGAGCCTCGTCTGAAGGGCATCTGCGATGAGCGCACGATCGCCGGTGCCGATCGCCTCCCGAACGATCGCCTCCAGCGGCGCTCCCTGCCGCCATCGCGAGAAAATCAGGCCCGGTTGCTCTGTCTGCCGACTGGCAATGCAGATCGTTCCGCCAGGTTGTGTGACTCGGGCCGCTGCAGCCACACCGCGGATCAGGCTCATGCATCCAGCCTGCGGATGTGTCAGCGAACAGATTGCGAGCATCGCAGGGCCGGAAATCTTCGGGCTCCACGCAGCGGCCTGTGCGCGGGCCTGCCGGGCGGCCACGTCCGGTAATCCAAACGTGGCCGCAGCCAGTGAATTCCCACGCCGAGTTGCCATGCGATTTCTTGCATGTTGGCCCGCCATGCCGCCAGTGCGCGACGCCCTCGCTTGGCTAGGCAGCGGAGAAGATCGTGGCGGCTGGCGTGTCGGGAAAATGTGGGCCACAGTTCTCCTTCGAGCGATCGGCCGCCGAGAGCGGCGTTGTAGCCCCACGAGCCTACGGCCACGACCACATCCGCATCCACAAGCGGCCGGGCTAGATACAGAGGCCGGCTCTCTTCATCAGCCGTCAGATAGGCAGTGTCTGCATCGGTGGCTGGATCAAACTCGATCATTCGAGCATCACAAACTGCAGCGGGGTCCGTTCCACTTTCAAAGCTCTGTCTCGCTGCCGTTGGCTCAAGGCATTCTGCCCGCAGCAATCCGATGGTGTCGCGGGCCACGCCCGCTGCCACGAGTTGATCCATCAACGCGGCCACGGCCTCGCGGGCCTGTGGCACCTCTCCAGCCAAAGCCACAACTACCCGATCGCCTGGCACGGCGTGCGACTGTAGGCTTGGCCCCTCGAGCGGCCTCGACAATGCGGCTGCCACGAGTGTGCGTGCTTCAATCCCTTTGACTCCCTCCGGTCCCACGCAGTTGCCCACCACCGCCCCCTCCTCAACCTCGAGGATGAGTGGATCGTCAGCTCCGTAATGCAGCGTAATACAGTTCATGGGCTCAGCATCGTACTCGTTTCGAGAAAGTCTGAAAACAGTCACGTTGTCTGGTGCGAGAGCCGCTGTGACCAACGCCAAATCGTGTCATACTCTCACGATGCCATCTTCGAATACCACGGCGACTTCACTCCTCCTACTCGCCCTTGCGGCATGCCTGTCGGCTGGTTGCGGTCAAGATCCGCGGGCGTGGCTCGAAGAAACGAGCCGGGCCTATCGGCAGGCCCGGGCATACGCCGACGATGGACGCTTGCGAGTGCAATACACGCGAGGCGACACCAAAGTCGACCAGACGATTCCGTTTCGCGTGGCATTTGAGCGGCCCAATAAAATTCGGATCGACTGCTATGACGCGAGGGTTGTTTCCGATGGCACAACACTCTTTGCGGCGGTGGGGAATGTGCCTGGACAGGTACTCACTGAAGCACTCGTCAGTCCCTTGTCGCTCGACCAGTTGTTTGCCGACGAGCAACTTCGCACCACGCTGGCCGAAGGGGATGCCGGGTGCCCAACGCAGTTGCCACTCCTGCTCGCCGATGACACGATCGATCTGATTCTCGCTGATGCCCTCGGAAAGCCCCGCAATGTGGGCACCGAAACCGTGGATGGCCGGCGGTGCGTGCGTCTGCAGATCAAAAAGCCAGACGGTCTACTTGAACTCTGGATCGACGCCGACAGCAAGCTGTTGCGGCGGCTCAGCCTACCGACGGATTCGTATGCCCGATTGCTCTCGGAGCAGTCGGGGGCTGTTACGGGGCTCAAAGTTGTCGTCGACTTTATTGACGCAAAGTTTCCAGAGGCGATTCCCGAGGAGGCCTTTGCATTCGAGGTGCCGGCTGGTGCCAGTCGCGTGGCCTCGCTGGAGCCGGTGCCGACACCGCAGCCACCGAACTCCTTGATCGGCAAACAGGTGGCCCCATTCACGCTCAACGGGCTGGATGGGAAAACCATCTCGCGAGACAGCCTCAAAGGTACGACGTGTGTATTCGAATTCTTTTTTACCGGTTGCCAGCCGTGCAAGCGCACCGTGCCGCGGATTGCCCAGGCCCTCCAGCCATACGAGCAACAGCCCCACATCCGTCACTATGCGGTGAGCGTTGATGAAATCACCGTCCCGGACGACGTGCTGCAAAAGGTCTACAGCGACTTCGGTGGCACGGGCATAATCCTGCGCGATCCTCGCGCTGTGGCGGCAGAGGCACTGGAAATCGACGCATTTCCAGCAGTGGTCGTGATTGGCTTCGACGGCACTGTGGCCGATATCCAGTGCGGTTATCACAACCGTCTTGGCCAAGACGTTGTGGCGACGCTCGCCGCCGTGGCGCAAGGCACACCAGCGGCCCCTCGCGTGCAAGAACGATTCGAGATGCGGCTACACGACTACGAACAGGTGCTTGCCCAGGCGGCCGGCCAAGGCACCAGCCACACGTTTCCCGCACAAGAGATCGCCCCACGCCAGCAACCGATTCGCTTCAAGCTCATTCGTGAATGGCGGGCCAATAGCGTGGGCATACCCGGCAACGTTATCTGTATTGAATCGATCGATGCTGGCCAGAAAGACCCTGTTGTGCAGATTGTAGCTCTTGATGGATGGCGAACGGTGTCGGTGCTCGATTCGCATGGGCGGGAACTTTCCAGGCACGAACTCAAACTCCCACAAGATGCATCTCTTGGATTTCTACGGACCGCCATAGATGCCACAGGCAGCCGCTGGTGGCTTGGGGGGGCCGTCGGATCGCAGCAAGTGTTTCTCTTTGATAGCACATGGAAATTGCAGACGACTTATCCTTCGATCGGCCTCGAGGCTCGCGCAGGGATCAGCGATGCGCAACTGGTTGACTGCGATGGGAATGGATCGCCGCAGATCGTCGTCGGCTCGTTTGGCACTGCGGGAGTGGAGCGACTCGGCCTCGATGGAAAGCGCGTGTGGCAGGATCGTTCCATCGCACCGGTGCTGGGTGTGGCGATGGACGGGCCACGCGAGGATGGCCGCCGCGGCGTTGTGTGCATAGACGGTCGCGGCCGGTTGGTGCGAATTGCACCTGACGGAACGGCCGGCGAGCCTCGCGAGATCTGCGATCAGAGTGGCCGGCCGATGATCGCCTCTGCTTTGGTCAGCGGGCCGGTAGGCCCAGACGGGGCCTGGGCGATGGTGGCGTTGGCTGTTGATGCATTGGATGGCTTGCCGAAAATCCCAGCCAGCGGTGCACTGGGGAAAAATACTGCCGTGGGAATCGGGCCCATGCTTGAGCCGCTCTGGCACATGCAACTCCCCTCTGGCATCCATCGCAGCGGCCCAATCCAGCCGCTGGCATGGGCCGATCTCCTGGGCACCCCGCGTCGGCAGTGGCTTATTGCAGCCCCGGATGGATCAGTGGCCGTCGCATGGGCTGATGGCCGAGTGGTGGATCGTTACCAGCACGGGGCGGCGATGGTTGGCATTGGAGGCTACCGCTCAAACAGCGTGGGGCACATCTTGGTCGCCACACGGGATGGTCTGGAGTCCTTTCGGCTGGACGACATCGCCCTCGACTGAACGTTTTCTGGTTTGAGGCCGACCGCTTTCGGCGGGGAATCCTCATTTTTACTAGGACGCAGGCCAGCCGGAAGGCCTCGCTGTCGGTACAACCGGCACCGCTCAACCTGTTGACGCCGTCTCTCAACTCTACCAACCGCACACGACGAAACACTCTGCTGTGTGTGGATTGTGAAGTGCGTCCGCTTAGGAGTCCGTACCGGTGCGAATCGTCCGTCCGTTTTTCGTTTATGTTTCGATTGTTGCAGCGATTGTATCGCTCTATCCAAGCCAGATGGTGCTTGCTCAGGAAACGATGACGATCACAGAAGAGCCCGGCATGGCTGCCGCTGGCTCCGGATCAACGGCCGGTGACTGCGGATGCCGGAGCGTTCAGCGGCCACCTTGGCACGGCAGCGTACGAAGCCAGCCCTGCGGTCCGGCGTGCGCCCCGGCCTGCGGCCCGGCGCGGAGCCCGTGTCATTCTGGATCCAACGTGAAGCCATCGTGCTTTCCACGACTCCACACCTGGTGCCGCGATGGCTACATGCCCTCGCCCGTGCCGCCGACCCTGCCCCGCTGCCACCAGTGTGGCGCAGTTGTCGAGGGGGGTTTCTAAGCGCGATTCCACCCCCCGCGCTCTCACGCAACGCCTGATGGGCGGGAGCATGTGAGGACACCCCGACGCGGTCCGACCGATATGCATGCTTCGGTCGGGCCGCGGCGTCGTTGTATTCGACCTGTTTCGGCAGGTCTCTGACAGCTGCTTTCAGTTGGCCACAGCCCAGACCTGTCGCACAATGAGCATGGCGACTGTGATGGCCACGGCGCCTGCCACATCCAGGATCGCGCCGCCTTTCATCATGGCCGCCAGCGGCACGCGGCCCGTGCCGTAGACGATGGCATTGCAAGGCGTGCTGACGGGCATCATAAAGCCTAGGCTGCTGGCAAACGTGGCTGCAAGAGCCGCAATAAATGCATTGCCACCGCTTGCCTGTGCTAAGGCGATGGCCACGGGCACCACCATGTTGGCGCTGGCTGTGTTACTTGTGAATTCGCTCGTGATAACGGCCACCACGGCGACTGCCGCCACCAGACTGGTGCCGCCTGAATCCAATGGCAGCCAGCCGGTGAGGCCGCGTCCGATCGCTCCAGCCAGTCCCGTAGAAAACGCCAGTTCGCCCAAGGCCATCCCGCCGCCATAGAGCAGAATGATTCCCCAGTCGATTCTGGCCGCTTCGGGCCACACGATCGCCCGCCGTCGACGGCCGTTGGGCAGGAGTTCACCCGGCAAGACAAAAAGCAGGATCGCACCGACCAGCGCCGCCACGCCTTCCGGCATTCGGGAGGCGACCCAGCCACACAGCGGATGCTTTTGTCCCAACACCAGCGACAGGATCCCGGGCAGTACCCAGAGGGCGACGGTGATCCCAAACGCAATCGCCGCGGATCGCTGGCCGACTGACCATGCGCCGAGTCTGGACCGCTCGGCTTTGACGAATTGCGAAACGCCCGCGAGTCGCTCGACGCCCGCGGGAAACATCCAGAGCAGCAGCGACACGGCCACGGTTGTGAGGACTGCGGCCACCGGCACGCCCACCGCGCACCACGCAAAGAACGACACATCGATTCCCAGTTCATTTTTGATAAACGCCAGACCGATCACGTTGGGCGGCGTGCCAATCGGCGTTGCTAGGCCACCAATCGATGCAGAAAAAGCCACGCACAGCATGAGTCCGACGGCAAATCGCGGATCGAGTTTTTTGTCTGATGCCAGTTTGCCCGACGCCAGTTTCTCCCCAGCCACTTTCTCGGCAGTGATCGCCTGCTGCCGGTGGCCCTCGCTGCCAGTGACGGCCTGCTGGGAGGCCTTCTCAATGGCTACTAAAATTCCAGAAACAATTGCCACCATCATCGCCGTGGTAGCCGTATTGGAAATGAATGCGCTGATCACTGCCGAAACCGTTGCCACTGCCGCCATGATTCGCCAGGGTCGCTCCCCCACCCAAGACACACCCAGCACGCTGTATGCCAACCGGCGATCCAGCCCATGCACTCGAATCGCTTCAGCAAGGATGAACGAGCCAATAAAGAGAAACACGAGCGGCTCAGCGAAGGGCCGAAAAACCTCCTTAGCAGGCGCCACGCCCGCGGCCACGCAGGCCACCGCGCCCAAGAGTGCCGTTACCGGCAGTGGCAACCGCTCGCTCACCCACAGCGACACAACGGCCACCAGAATGACAGCCAGCGCAGAGGCTTCGTAGGAGAGCAGCATGGCGAACACTCTACCCGAGTGTGCGGGCAGTTCAGGGAGAGCGATTTTTCTCGTGCAGGGGCCTAGCTCGTGTTCCGTAGGAACAGGTACCTGTCCCCCTCAGGGGCACGCAGGGAACAGGGGAATGCAACGAAGAAGGACGATCCACCGATTGCTGCGCCAACGGTGGATCGTTCCTTGCTCAGTACGTTTTTCCGAGTGCCGCCTGCGCTGCTGCCAGGCGCGCCACAGGCAGTCGAAACGGCGAGCAACTTACGTAGTCGAGCCCCAGATGATGGCAGAAGATCACCGAGTGCGGATCCCCGCCGTGCTCGCCGCAAATACCCAGCTTGATGTCCTTGCGGGACTTGCGCCCCTTCTCGACGGCAATCTGCATGAGTTGGCCCACGCCGCTTTCATCAATCGACGCAAACGGATTGGCTTTCACGATTCCCAGTTCCGCGTAATACGGCAGGAATGTCGCCGAATCATCGCGGCTCATCCCGAGGCATGTCTGCGTGAGATCGTTGGTGCCAAAGCTAAAAAATTCAGCTGTCTCGGCAATCTCGTCGGCGGTCAGCGCGCCTCGTGGAATCTCGATCATCGTGCCCACGAGATACTTCACCTTCTCGCCGGTCTCCTTGGCCACCTCTGCAGCCACCGCGTGGACGATCTGCATCTGATGGTCGAACTCTTTCTTGAAGCCCACCAGCGGAATCATGATCTCTGGCTTCACCTTGATGCCGTCTTTTTGAACCTTCGAGGCGGCCTCAAAGACAGCCCGGGCCTGCATCTCCGAGATCTCTGGAAAACTGATGCCCAGACGGCAGCCGCGATGCCCCAGCATTGGGTTGAACTCGTGCAAGCTGGTAACTCGCTTCGCGACCACATCGGCTGGAATGCCAAGCTTCTTTGCTAGGTCGGCCTGCGCTTTTTCGTCGTGCGGCACAAATTCATGCAGCGGCGGATCCAAAAAGCGGATCGTTGCTGGTCGGCCATCGAGCGCCCGAAAAATGCCCTCGAAATCCTCGCGCTGGTAGGGGAGCAGTTTGGCAAGAGCCTTGCGGCGGGCATCGACATCTTCGGCAAGAATCATTTCCCGCATGGCATCGATCCTGTCGCCTTCGAAAAACATATGCTCGGTGCGAGTCAGGCCAATGCCCTCGGCACCAAACGCGATCGCATGGCGCACCTGCTCGGGCGTATCGGCATTGGTGCGCAGGCCGAGCGTGCGATACTTGTCGGCGAGCTTCATGATGAAGGAATAGTATTGGTAGACGGCCGAATCTTCCGGCTTCATCGTACCGGCGATCAACACCTGCTTGAGCTCGCTATCGGCCGTTTTAATCGCACCGACAAAGACTTCCCCCGTGCTGCCGTTGATCGAGATCGCATCGCCTTCCCGGAGCGTCTGCCCTGCACACACAAGCGTGCCCTTGGCGTAGTCGATCTGAATGGCACCGGCTCCCACCACACACACCTTGCCCATTTGCCGTGCTACCAAGGCTGCATGGCTCGACACGCCACCGCGGCCGGTCAGAATGCCCTCGGCGGCGATCATGCCTCGCAAATCTTCGGGGCTTGTTTCAACGCGGGCCAGCACCACTTTCTTGCCAGCACGTGCCAATTCCTCGGCCTTCACGGCGGTAAATACAAGCTGCCCTGTGGCGGCTCCCGGACCGGCAGCCAGGCCGGAGGTCAGCACGCGGCCAGCCTTCTGAGCGGCTGCGTAATCGGTTGCGTCAAAAATGGGCGCGAGCAACTGCGAAAGAGCGTCGGGATCAGCGCTCTGAATCGCATGTTCTGGCGTCATTAATTTCTGCTTCACCATGTCGTGGGCGATTTTTACATAGGCCAATGCCGTGCGTTTGCCGTGCCGCGTTTGCAGCATATAGAGCTTCTTCTTCTCAACAGTGAACTCAAAATCCTGCACGTCGCCAAACTTCTTTTCCAGACGCTCCCGCACCTTTTCCAGCTGCTTGAACGTGGAGGCAAACATCGGATCGTTGGCCATCTCCAGCACGGGCTTTGGCGTGCGCACGCCGGCGACCACGTCTTCTCCCTGCGCGTTGACGAGATATTCGCCGTAAAAAACGTTTTCGCCTGTGGCAGGATCGCGAGTGAAGGCCACGCCGGTGGAGCAGTCATCACCCATGTTGCCAAACACCATGCTCTGTACGTTGACGGCCGTGCCCCACTCGTCGGGGATTTTGTACTTGCGACGGTAGATCAAAGCGCGTTCGTTCATCCAGCTCCCGAACACGGCGCCGATCGCGCCCAAAAGCTGTGCAAAGGGTTCCTGCGGAAAGCTCTTGCCTGTCCGTTGTTGAATAAGGTTTAAATACCGTTTGATGAGTTCTCGCAGGGCCTCCTCGGTGAGATCGGTGTCTTCTTGGATGCCGAGTTGATGCTTCAGGCCCTCCATCACCTCTTCAAACGGATCATGTTCATTTTCGTGCCGCTTCTGCACGCCCATCACCACATCGCCGTACATCTGAATAAACCGACGGTAGGAGTCGTAGGCAAACCGGCCATTACCGGTGGCCTCCGCCAAACCCTTCACCGTCTGGTCATTGAGGCCGAGATTCAGGATCGTGTCCATCATGCCTGGCATGCTGTCGCGGGCACCGGATCGCACGCTCAACAGCAGCGAATTGCCAAC
>Ga0209829_10002759_pt1 | contig 13151 bp, 10 predicted proteins | sample C_140205_EF_Meta_FD_187311 | JGI IMG/M metagenome (GOLD analysis project Ga0209829, IMG submission 187311) | Freshwater microbial communities from Lake Croche, Canada to study carbon cycling - C_140205_EF_MetaG (SPAdes) (version 2) | ecosystem: Environmental > Aquatic > Freshwater > Lake...
CTATGGTTTAAGAATGGTAAAGGTCTTTATTTTTAATGAAAGTTGTGCAGACAAGTTTGCTGAAAAATGTTGATGAGGGTTGGCGTTTCATTCTCCCAAGTCCATTTTTCGCTCGCTAGTTTACAGTTTGATTTTATTTCATCGTACAGTATTGGGTTCGTAAATAACTGATTTGCTTGCTTTACGATATCTTCTAGGGTGGGTTCGGTGGGTATACCTACTTCAAATTCCTTCATCAAAGCGAGGTATTCTGGGAATGGGTTGATGAGGGATGGTAAAAGGGCTTTGGTATAGTCGAAGAACTTGTTATTTAGCGATAAATAATAACTGAGTCCCGCGTTTTGACTCACATTGTAACCGATGTATGCTTGTTTTGTGAGTTGTGCTAGCTCATTTGGTGGCACCATACCTAGGAATATTACTTTGTGCTCGAGATTCAGTGATTGGGTAAGATTTCTGAGTGTTTGAGAGAGATCGCCTTCGCCGGCAAGGACGAGGATTGCTGGGATTTCTGTCATTGAGTGAATCATCGATTCAAGTCCGCGGGCTTCGTTAAGGGCTCCTTGATATAGGATAAAGCGCTGTCCTTGTAGCGCATCTATTTTGGATTGCCAGGCGGGCAATGTTGTATTATTGGTCTTGGTTGCTCCACTTTTAATGGGCATATTTCTCACTACCGCAACCGGTTTGTTGTACTTTTCTTCAAAATATTGTGCGATGGTTGGGCCAACGGTGAATGCGGCGTTCGTGTGCTTAAAGGTGAATTTTTGAACGGATTCCCAGATTTTTTGGATGGATTTTCTTCGTTCCACTTCGGGGGTGTGGGTGAAGAGTTCGTGTGCATCAAAAAGATGGGGTTTACTTTTGATTTTAGATACCAAGATGCCTGGGATGGAGGTATCAAGGTCGATGCTACAAATGGCATCAAATCGCTGAAATAATAAAAAAAACAGCAATCGCAGGTTGTATTCGAGATAGAATAATTTGCCGGCTTTGAAAAGGAGGTATTTGAGGCGAATTTGTTGGTATGGTTGGGGCTGGAGTGGTATGGAGGAGGATAGGTGTCGGCCGACCAGGGCTACTTGGTAGCCCGCGGCCGACATTGTAGTGCAAATGCGTTGCATTCGCTGATCGTACCGCAAATCGTTGGTGACAGTAAAAATTATTCGCTTATCCATAACAATTCCCCTTGATTATTTTCAATGATACAACCTTCGTCCATTAATGTCCGCAATCCTTGGGTAAGAATTTCTCTTTTGGCCAACGGGATTTTTGTCATTACGAGGCTAGTATTTTGCGGCTGGCCTTGCAGGGTGGTGTTCCACCACCTGCGGGCCAGCCGCATTGGGTCTGATTCTGCTTTTTTGCGACAGTTATCACATTTGCCACAATCTTCTGCGTCGCCCCCAAAATATTGGATCCAAAAAGCGGATCTGCAATCATTGCTGTGCGCGTAATCATAAAACTTCTGCAGCGCTTCCACACGTCGTTGATAAAGTTTCATTAGCCCCTCAACGTTGATGCTTGGGTAGAGGCTTCGTCCTTCGGGCAATATGATGGTGGGAAGATCTGTGGCCGGATAGTATCGCAGAATGCCTCTTTTTTCAAGGAAAAGCAGGTCTTTCTTGAGCTGCTCCGCTTCGCTCCGCAGCCGCTGTGCCAGCCATTCCTCATGAATCACCACCGGATGGTCGAATACCCCGCCTTGACCGCGCAGAAGGATATCGAGTAGGGGCGACATCGACTTACTATTCTCTTTGAAATCATAGACTTCGTCGTAGCTGCCAATCATCTGGATCTTAGCCGGCTGCCAATTTCCTTCCACAAAATGCCACTGACCCGCTACTTCTAGCGCTTTGGCGGCAAAATAAAGGTCTTTTGGCGGTAGCTGTTTTTGCTTGGCAATCCCAAATAAATCTACGGGGAAAGGTTGTAGCGCCCCTTCGCCATCGCTGATTTGTAACCCATTTAATATGTTGTGATAAGCGGCGCGCAAAACGGGTTCCGGGGGATGCTGTTGCGTTAAACCCTTTTGGATATTTTCCCAATCCTGTGCGCTATGCAGCAGAATGCAATAACTGGTTTGTCCGTCTCTTCCCGCCCGGCCAGACTCTTGATAATAATCTTCGGGGTTCTTAGGCGGCGCCAAATGGATTACCAACCGCACATTGGGCTTGTCGACCCCCATCCCAAAAGCATTGGTACAGACCATTACGCGAATCTTGTTTTCAATCCAATCCTGCTGTCGTTTGCTGCGCTCATTGTGCGCCAACCCCGCATGATAGAACGTGGAGGAAATCCCTTCACTTTGCAACCAATTGGAAATGTCTTCCACCGCGTTTCGGGTATTTCCAAAAATTAAAGCACTTCCGTTGGATTTTGAAATTAATCGCAGGATGACTTGTTGCTTGGCGGTGGTGTTGAAGGAATAGAATATTAGATTGGTACGACGGAAATCGCCCATGAAAACGAAGGGAGACTGCAGTTGGAGTCCCAGAATGATATCGTCCTGAATCCACTGGGGTGCGCTGGCGGTAAATGCTGCAATTTGAATCGATGGTAAGAGGGTCTTAATCTCTGCAATTCGCTGGTAGGAGGGTCTGAAATCATGACCCCACATGCTGATGCAATGCGCTTCGTCGATCACTAGCAGTGAAACGTTCAGATTGGGTAAATACCCTTTGAAATTTTGGGTTGTAAATCGCTCGGGCGATAAATAAAGTAGTTTGTATTCCCCGTTAAGTGCGTTATTTAGGATTTGATTGGTTTGGTCTCGGCTCAATCCGGAATGCAGAGCTACGGCGGGAATTCCTTTGTTTGTGAGGTTCTCAACTTGGTCCTTCATCAAAGCGATGAGGGGAGAAATTACCAATGTTAAGCCTGGTTTTAAGAGTGCGGGAACCTGAAAACAAATGCTTTTTCCGCCTCCGGTTGGGAGCAGCGCAAGGACATCTTTGCCTTGGTTTATTTGGACTACGATATCGTCCTGACCAGACCGAAATTTGCCATAGCCCCAGTATTTTAATAATATGGATTCGGCTGATTCAACCATTCAATTCATGCAGATCAATCGTTTAAAACTTGTTGACGCAATTTGTCGATGCTAGCATAAATAGCCCTAAAAAACTGATTCCGAGATTTTTCAGCCACCAAACTCAGCGGGGTGCTCTTGGATATCATATTTTTAAGCCATCCTTCATTGGATTCGTTGAAATAGCGATTGTTGCTGCGCATAAAATTGAACGAATTGTAACTGATATAACTGGCTTGATGCGTGTCGGATGTCAGAAATACTGTATTGGTTCCAATCATCAAGTCACACCCATAGATCGAGTATTCAACATCAAAATATTGATCCTTAATTGGATTATACTTTTTGCCAAAGGCTGCTTGTTTGGAAGCCATTGAAAGGATTCCGTCGAGGTCGTTAAGTATAGTTAAAACCGTTTCTTTTTTCTCAAAAAATCCAGCTTCCCAATAGAATTTCACCTGTTTTATGGTGCTCTTCAGGGTATCGTCGTTCCAAATTTCAGTGGTGGGAATTTTCATGAATACTTCCCGCACTTTGGGGACTTCCTCCAACCAATTGGGCGGCAATTGAATTTCTTCTATCATTTTGCCTTGCAAGGATTCTGCATTGAGAATGCTCTTGTTCCAATAGACCATTTTAAACAAGGCTAGATTAGGGAAGAAGAAGTGATAGAATACGGGTAGATCTTCTGCGGCGTATATCAGGTGATGATTTGGGTATTTCATCATCCAGTTTAGATCGCCATGCAGCACTTGTAAATATTGACTAAAACTGTCGGCGCTATTAGAGAGTTTGTTAATCCGAAAGGCCACCATGTTGGAGTTGATTTCCGCCAAGGCTTCCAAAGGGATGTTAAAGTGTTTGCAAATGGCGAATGTTTCCGATAAGGTGATATCGGTTTCGCATCTCAATCGTCTGTAAACAGAATCGAGTGAGATCTTTAATAATTCGCTCAATTCCTCAGCCAAGCTAATGTGCGTTGGGGTTGAGCGTTTTAGCAGTTCAATGAAATTCGATTGTATGACTTCCATATTTTTGCGATTTTCCGTAAAGGTATAAAAAAACTGTTGCAAAAAATGCAACTATTTAATTAGAAAACTCAATTAGCGACAATATCCAACTGACCGTCTTTCATTTGCAGGGTTCTGTTGGCGATGTTGGCTAGTGCCATGTTGTGCGTGACAATAACAAGCGTTTGGTTAAAATCGTCGCGCATTTTTTGAAAGTAATCGTGAATGAGCGATGCGTTTTGGGTATCTAAATTTCCAGTGGGTTCATCGGCAAAAATGACTTTTGGCTGATTGAACTGGGCTCTTGCGATGGCCACGCGTTGCTGTTCTCCGCCAGAGAGTTGACCGGGTTTGTGGTGGATGCGATGGGAAAGGCCAAAGTAATCAAGCAGTTCTTTGCCTCGTTTTTCGGCCTCGTTCATGGAAATTCCAGCAATCAATCCGGGCATGATGGCATTTTCGAGGGCGGTAAATTCTGGCAGTAGTTGATGGAATTGAAATACAAATCCAAGCGATGAATTGCGGAAATGGGCCAGGTGTTTTCCTTTGAGAGAGGAAATAGATGTCCCGTTTATTATCACTTCTCCCTCGTCGGCCTTGTCGAGCGTTCCCAAGATTTGCAAAAGTGTACTTTTTCCCGCGCCGCTTTCTCCAATGATAGAGAGGATTTCGCCGGCAGCAATTGACAGATCTACACCTTTCACCACATGTAATGGGCCGTAGTGCTTATGTAAATTGTTACAGAAAACCATGTTAAAATTGCGTATTAATGCCTTAAATTGGGTCAAAGTTAGTTATTTTCGCAGCGCAATAATCTAGCATTCTCGCAACAACATGAATATCCACGAGTATCAAGCCAAAGAAATTCTTAAAAAGTACGGCGTAGCCGTTCAAGAAGGATTCGTAGCAGAGTCAGCCGAACAAGCATCGGAGGCCGCCCAAAAAGTTAAAGAACAGTTTCAGTCTGACTGGTGTGTGGTGAAAGCCCAAATACATGCCGGCGGAAGAGGAAAAGGTAAAATCCAAGGCAGCGAACAGCGCGGGGTTCAAGTAGCTAAAAATGCGGGTCAGGCCGGTGAAATCGCGGCAAATATGCTTGGAGGAACTTTGGTTACTATCCAAACAGGTGCTGCAGGTAAACTCGTGAGCAAGGTGTTGGTAGCGCAGGATGTGTTTTATCCTGGAGCAAATGAGCCAGAAGAATACTATATGAGTGTTTTGTTGGATCGTGCAACCAAACAAAATGTCATCATTTACACCACAGAAGGTGGAATGGATATTGAAGAGGTGGCTGAGCAACATCCAGAGAAAATCCACAGAGAGTGGGTGAATCCAGCCGTGGGTTTGCAGCCTTTCCAAGCGCGCAAAATTGCGTTTAACTTGGGTTTAGAAGGTAAGGCATTCAAAGAAATGGTGACATTTGTAACGGCTTTGTATAAGGCTTACGATGAAACAGATAGTGCGATGTTCGAGATCAATCCCGTGTTGAAGACTTCCGATGATCGTATCATTGCGGTAGATGCAAAAGTTGATTTGGACGATAACGCATTGTATCGTCATAAAGACTACTTGGAATTGCGCGATTTGGCGGAAGAGGATCCAACCGAAGTAGAAGCAGGTAAATTTAATTTGAACTATGTGAAATTGGACGGTAACGTGGGTTGCATGGTTAACGGAGCGGGTTTGGCGATGGCTACCATGGATATCATCAAGTTAAGCGGTGGCGAACCAGCGAATTTCTTGGATGTAGGTGGTACTGCCAATGCAGAAACGGTAGAAAATGGATTTAGAATTATCATGAGTGATCCTAACGTAAAAGCGATTTTGATCAATATTTTCGGTGGTATCGTTCGTTGTGACCGTGTTGCCAACGGAGTTGTTGAGGCGTATCGCAAAATTGGAGATGTTCAAATTCCAATCATCGTTCGTTTGCAAGGTACCAATGCGGTAGAAGCAAAACGCATCATCGATGAGAGTGGTTTAAAGGTGTTCAGCGCAATTACTTTGTCTGAAGCTGCGGCTTTGGTAGAGCAAGTGTTGAAGGCTTAATTAGATAGGATTTTTATGTCAAAAAGGGAGCCCAAGGGCTCCCTTTTTTTTGTACTGTACAATCTAATCGTCAGTAGAGGTGAAAGTGAATAAGGTGAACACCTCTGATTTACTTGCTGCCATAACTTTGATTTTATGAGATTGGCAATTTATGTCTTGTTAATGACGGTTCTGAGTCCTTTGTTTGGACAGGAAGGCAAACAAAATCAATTCCCCGAAACCCATTACGATCGCGGAATGGAATTGTATCGCGAAGGACGCTTTAATGCGGCGGTTGCACAGTTTAGGAACTACCTAAATGTAGCCGGCAATAGTTCTCAGCGTTCCGAGGCGGAATACTACTATGCCATCTCTAAATTAAAAGCCCAACACACCGATGGAGTGGCGTCTTTACAGCAGTTTCTGGATCAAAACCCCGGTTCGTTGAAATCCAATGAAGCCAATTTGGCTTTGGGGGATTACTACTATTTAAAGCCAAGATATTCCAATGCGTTGAGGTATTATAAGAATGTGGATGAGAAATCGATCGACAAAGAACTTCGTTCAAGATTGAATTATCGGAAAGGGTTTTGCTTGGTGAATGCCAAGAAATATAAGGAAGCGGTTGAGGTGTTGAAGTCGGTTGCAGATGCCCCCAGTGAGTATCGCGATTTGGGAAGTTACTACTACGGATATGCCTGTTTGATGATGGGGGATTATCCACAAGCCATCGCTGCGTTTGAGCGAATCAAGGACAAAGGGTACGATAATGTGAGATTTTATTTGGCTCAGGTGCATTACCAAATGAGCAACTACGACTTTGCGATTGCCGAATTGGATAAGGTGGGTAAAAAAGTGCCTCAGAACCAAGTTTTATGGTTGAAAGGGAAGTGTTATTTCAGGAAGAATTCTTTTGATAAAGCTGCCGAAGCCTATCGTTTGGCGGAACTTTCTCCCGATACATTGAAAGTGGAAGAGCGTTATGAAATTGGATATTCGTTTTATCGCACTGGAGATTATGCGGGTAGCTTGAAATGGTTGAGCAGTGTGGCCGCAGAGGGCGATAGTTTGTCGCAGATTGCCAGCTTCCAACTTGGAAATGCATTGATGAAACAAAAGAACAACCGCGAGGCGATGAATGCTTATGCGGAAGCTTTCCGGACCGGGTTTGATCCATCAATTGCAGAAATGGCGCTCTTTAACCAAGCAAAATTGGCCATTCAGTTGGGCGATAATGGCAGCATCGGACTGTTGGATAAATACGTGAAATTGTTTCCGAACAACCCCAATGCGAAAGAAGCCACCAAACTCAAAGCGAGGTTGTTGATTAATACCGATAGTTATCGTGAAGCGGTTTCGTTGTTGGATGGTCTGGGGGAGTTGGATGCGCAAACGGAAGAAGTGTATCAAAAAGTAACCCTAGCCCGTGGGATGGAGTTGTACAAGGCTCGCAATTTAAAAGGTGCGATAGAATTGTTCGATAAATGCGCATCGAAGCGTTCTAATATGGACCTTAACGCACAATCGAGATTTTGGAGGGCAGAAACTTTGATGCTCATGGGCGAAGAGGTGGCGGCGACCAAGGCCTATCAAGATTTTTTGGATCAACCATCAGCCACATCAACCGAAATGTATCCCTATGCCTATTACGGTTTGGGTTATATGAAGTTTCAACAGAAGAAATACGATGAAGCAGCTAGCAATTTTAGTCGTTTCACAACCCAAGCCGCACAAGGTCGTTACGATGAGCGAATGGTTCACGATGGGTATCTTCGATTGGGCGACTGTAACTTCATGACAAAACAGTTGACTGAATCGGTGAAGGCTTATGCTTATGTAACCGGTAAAAAGGGGACGGATGCGGATTATGCCTTGTATCAAAGTGGGTTGATTTATGGCTTGCTGACAAAAAGCGAGGAGAAGGTGACTACCATGAAGCGACTGATTGTGGATTTCCCGAATTCTCGTTTTGTTGTGGATGCTTATTTTGAGTGTGCTGAGGAATACATGGTGATGGGCAGAAGTGCTGAAGCGGAGAAGTATTATAGCGATATTCTTCAGAAATTCCCGACCAACCCAAAAGCGAATCGCGCCTATGCTACGTTAGGTCGGATCTATTATAACAACAACAAGTTGAGCAATGCGGTGGAGGTTTACAGTAAACTGTATGATAATTATCCAGGAACTCCAGAAGCGCAAGCCGCCAACGATATGGTTCGTAAGATATATTCAGAGCAGGGCGATGCAAAGTCATATGTTCGATGGAAGAAGGATCGCGGTGGGATTTCCGACAATGATCAAGACAGTTTGATGTACGAAACAGGTTATAACGCCTACGAAAAAGGAGAATTTGCTGTCGCTAAGAAAGGTTTTGATGCCTATTTGATGGATTATCCCAAAGGGTCTTTCTATTTATCGGCTCATTATTATTTGGCTCAGACCAACGAAGAGTTGAAGAATTCGGCGGAAGCGATCAAACATTATTCTGTGGTTGCCTTGGCAAATAGTGGAGAATTAAAGGAAGATGCGGCTTTGGCGGTGTTGAAGTTGAGTGGCGAGAATCCAACCTGCGATCAGGTTTTGGTGTATGTTGAGGTGTTAGAGCCAATCACACAATCACGTCAGACCAAGCAAAACTGTTGGAAGACAATGATGTATTGCTATGCAAAGAATGGCAATACCGCGGGCTTAGAGAAGATTTCTGCGAAGGTATTGGCAGATGAAGGCACACCCGTAGAGTTGCGCACCGAAGCCAAGTTGATTTTGGTGAAGGCGGATATCAAAGCGGGCAAGACAGACAATGCAATGGCGGATTTAAAGGCCATTTACAGCAAGGAGAACAATCGTTTTGCGGCAGAGGCCAAGTATTTGGAAGCGGAACTATTGTATTCACGTGATAGTATCGCTGCTTGTCAGGCCTCTTGTTACATCATCTTAGACGAGTTTAACGGGTACGACATGTGGGTTGGTAAAGCGTTGATATTATTGGGCGATGCGTTTAAAAAGGAAGGTGACTTCTTTAATGCAAAAGCCACTTGGAACGGAGTAATTGAGAACTTTGATGTCGCTGAGTTGGTTGCCATCGCCAAAGAGAAATTGGCTCAATTGGCTGCTGAGCAAGCAAAGAATCCCAAATAAGGAGTAGTTGTAGTTTTTATTTCATATGGTTAAATGAGGGGGCGGGAGCGCCCCTTTATTTTTTGCTCTCGTAGGGGTGAGTTTTTTGTTTCCGATCAATCGATTTATGTGTTTTGGGATTGACGTTGCTACGGCGATTTGGTTTTGGATGTTGGGAGATAAGTCTTGCGTGCCCTTTATTGTGATGTAAGTATGGATTGACTAATGGTTTCCCTATGGACGATTTCTATCAACGAAAAGGGGGCCATTGGCCCCCTTTTCGTTGAATAATCTCTATTTTTAGAATACTCGGTTGAAGGAAATTCTGATTGGGTTGAATTATTTCAAATCCAATACAGTAGATCCCATTTTGTATCCTTCTGAGTAAATCTCTACCGTGTATTTACCAGGCTTCAATTGCTCTGTAGGCTTCCATACTGTAGGTTGCACGGGTTTGGTTTCATTTTCAAATACTGCTGAAATCTTATATGTGTATTTGCTCGATTTGCCATCAATGTCAAATGTTCCACCCTGACCTGAATTGGCAAGTGTTACACCCTCAGGACCTGTGATTTTAACGTACAAGGTTTTGTCTCCAGCTTCGGCGACGTTGTTCTCGTTGATGCTAAAGCTGATTCTGAATGCTTCTACAGCGTTGGCCTTTAATGTCCCGGTTTCTTTGCCTGTGAGCCATTTCTTTTTTAACGTTTCGATTTTCACTGCACTTGCTTGAAGTCTGGCTGCCAAACTCTTCAACTTCGCTTTGTCGGCCGAAAGGTTTGTATTTTCCTTGTTCAAATTGTCGTTCTGGTTCGTCAAAACTTCATTTTTAGCAATCAACTCTTTGTTCTCTGACTCAACCTGGGCCAAACGAGCAGTTAAATCGGCCAATTGTTTGTTAAGGTCTGTAATTGCTGCTTGGCTGTTGGCTTTATTTGATCTGATATCGGCGACCAATTTTGCGATTTCTCTTTTACGACTTACCAATTCTTCGGATAGGATTAGGTTGTCGCCGGCCAGTGCTAAACTGTCCTTCTGATATTGTTCTAATAGTAGTTCTGCTTTTACAAGGGCTTCTTCTTTGCCCTTCAGAGTTTCTTCAACTGCGGTTTTGGCTTTTTCCGTGTTGTCTTTTTCAACGCTTACATTGTTTAACATGTAAAGAAGTACTGCGATGATTACTACCAATATTGCGATAATGGTGTAGAGCAGCGGCTTGTTGTTGGATTCGTTTTGGTTTTGCATATTGCTAAATGTTTAAAAAACTTGTGCAAGTAAATGACAAACTTCTTGCCAAAGCGGATTTTTGGGTAGTGATTTGTATTTACTTATGCGCATAACGGAATTGTTGCCCAATTTATTGCTCATCGAGCCAAAGGTTTTTGAAGACCATAGAGGTCATTTTTTTGAGAGTTTTAGAGAAGATGTTTTGAAAGATCATGGATTAACCGCGCCATTTGTTCAAGACAATCAAAGTTTATCGCATCGTGGCATACTTCGCGGGTTACATTTTCAGAAATCGCCCCATGCCCAAGGGAAATTCGTACGTGTGATTACCGGTGCTGTGCTTGATGTGGCATTGGATATTCGCAAAGATTCGCCAACCTACGGACAGTTTGTTGCCGAGGAGCTCACCGCTAGTAATAAAAGGATGCTCTATATCCCGCCCGGTTTTGCGCATGGCTTTGCCACGTTGGAAGACAATACCATCTTTACCTATAAATGTACCGATTACTATCACCCGGAATCTGAGGGTGGTATCCTATGGAATAGTCCCTCATTAAATATCCCTTGGAGACTCGAAAATCCGGTTTTGTCGGCCAAAGATGAACAATTGACTGACTTTGCTCATTTTAATTCTCCTTTTTAAGTATCAGTTTTGACGAATTAACCATGGAACAAGCAGAAAAGACAGAAGCATTGATCGCCGAATTAAAGGCCAAATTTGAAGCCAGCGGTCAGAATATCAATGATTACCTGGAAGGGATGTTGATCGGCAACTATGAGCCCTATTGGCGATATATCGCGGTGGATGCGTTGTTGAGCTTGCAACAGCCAAAGACAGATGTCCCCGACGAGATGATTTTTATCGGGTATCACCAAATTACCGAATTGTATTTCAAGTTGATTCTTCACGAGTTGGATCAAATGCGCGATGTAAACTTGGGTGCAAAGCGATTTGCGGATAAACTCAGCAGAATTCGCAGATATTTCAACAACCTGATTTATTCCTTTGATATTATGATTGATGGAATGGAAAAGGAGCAGTTTTTAAAATTCCGAATGGCTTTGTTGCCTGCCAGTGGATTTCAGAGTGCTCAGTTCCGTTTGATTGAAATGGCCTTCACGGATTTGAATAACCTAGCATTGGCCGAGCAACGCGAGGCCTTGACAGGCCAGAATCTAGAAACGCAATACAATGCCATCTACTGGAAACAAGGTGCAGTTGTTGCCGAAACCGGTAAGAAAACACTGACATTAACCCAGTTTGAAGACGCTTACCAAGATCAGTTTTTTCAATGGGCCGCCAAATGGCAAGACAATAATCTATGGCAAATGGCGCAAAAGCTTATCTCGTTGGGAGAATTTACCGACGAACTCCGCGAAGAATTCCGCATGTTAGATACTTGTCTGAATGTCAATTGGAGATTGTCGCACTATCGCTCCGCCGTTCGATACCTAGCTAAGTCAGATTCAGGCGCCGATGCCCCCGCAACCGGTGGTACCAATTGGCAGAAGTTCCTGCCTCCCCGCTTTCAAAAAATCGTTTCTTTCCCCGGACTTTGGAGCGAAGAAGAGCTTCAGAATTGGGGCAAGGGTTGGGTGGAAGAGCAGTTGACCCGATAATTTTCCATTTCGATGTTAGACGATACGCCGAATTACAATCCAAACGATACGCCTGATACTCGCCAAGCGATGAATCAGTCCGCGGAATCCATTTCTCTGGAGGATGCGCAGTCAATGGTAGATAGCTGGATTAAAACCGTTGGCGTTCGATATTTTTCCGAACTCACCAATACCGCCGTCCTGATGGAAGAAGTAGGCGAGTTGGCCCGGTTGATGTCGAGGAGCTACGGCGACCAATCCTTTAAACCCGGAGAAAAACAAGGGCCTGAAGCGCTCGCCGATGAAATGTCGGATGTGCTATTTGTGCTAATTTGTTTGGCCAATCAAACCGGTGTGGATTTGACCCAAGCGTTTCATCGGGGGATGGAAAAGCGGACGATTCGTGACGCGGATCGACATAAAAGCAATCCGAAGTTGGGTTGATTGCGCAGGGCAAAAGGAAAACAAAGCGGCGATTTAATCGTTAACTTTGCATTGCCGTGACAAATTCTACCATTAGTTCCCGAAAGTTAGACCACATTCAATTGGCTTTTGAAGCGCAGTTGAGCGACGTGGATCGAAGGTTTTATTACGAACCTATGTTGGCGGCACACCCCAATTTAGATGTGATTCCCAAGATTGAGGTGGCGGGCGCTGTGATGCTTGCTCCCATTTGGATCAGCAGTATGACAGGCGGTGCTGAGTTGGCCGGAAAAATCAATTTATTATTGGCCGAAGCATGCAAAAATCATGGTTTGGGTATGGGCTTAGGTTCGTGCAGGCCAGTCCTTGAAAATTCGGCTTATTCAAATGATTTTGATATCCGCAAACACATTGGTGAACAGCCTTTGTTTGCCAATTTAGGTATTGCGCAAATTGAAGAATTGATTGCTTCAAATCAATTGCAAAAGCTCATCGATATGGTTAATCGTTTGCAGGCCAATGGTTTGATTATACATGTCAATCCTTTGCAGGAATGGATGCAACCCGAAGGGGATCGGTTTGAGTTGTCGCCTTTAGAAACGGTAAAGCGAGTATTGGATGCAGTGAATTTTCCTATCATCGTAAAAGAGGTAGGCCAAGGCTTTGGTCCAAAGAGCTTGGAGGCGTTGCTACAGTTGCCATTGGAAGCCTTGGAT
>Ga0209829_10002761_pt1 | contig 13145 bp, 10 predicted proteins | sample C_140205_EF_Meta_FD_187311 | JGI IMG/M metagenome (GOLD analysis project Ga0209829, IMG submission 187311) | Freshwater microbial communities from Lake Croche, Canada to study carbon cycling - C_140205_EF_MetaG (SPAdes) (version 2) | ecosystem: Environmental > Aquatic > Freshwater > Lake...
GCACCGTCGCGCCGGTATTCGGCGACCGGTTGGTCACGGCCACCTATTCCAAACTTGACGGCAAGCATCTGTTGGCGGCGTGGATTCCCCTGCTGGCCTTGACAGCTCACGCTCCGGGCGTGGACTGGTCAGCCGCGTGCATCGGCCGCCCGAAGCGGGGCACCCAGCCGCGACGCGAGTTCCTCGGCCGGCCCGACACCGACGCTGTGGAGTTACTGCGCGATCTCGTCGCCATTTACGACGCGGGCCGAAGCGAACCGGTCCCGTTGCCGCTGAAGACGTCCTACGCCTGGGCGCAGGCCCGGTACAGCGGCGACGATCCCGTCGCGGAGAGTTCCCGGCGGTGGCGTTCGGGCGGGTTTCCCGGCGACGATCAGCAACCGGCGCACGTGCGGGCGTGGGGCAGTGGTGCCCCGTTGTCTCATCTGATGCAACCGGTGCGACCGGGCGAGGAGCACCCCGGCGAGGACAACCGGCTGGGTGCCTATGCGGCCCGGCTGTGGCTGCCGATGCTGCGGGCACAGCGGGGGAGTCTGTGAGCGAGCCGACGCGTTTCAATCTTCTGGGCGCACTGCCGGAGCCGGGTTCGACGCTGGTGCTGGAAGCCAGTGCCGGAACCGGAAAGACCTTCGCGTTGGCCGGCCTGGTGACCCGCTACATCGCCGAGGGTGCAGCCACCCTTGACGAGATGCTGCTGATCACCTTTACCCGTGCGGCCAGCCAGGAACTGCGGGATCGGGTGCGCCGTCAGATCGCGGATGCACTCGCCGCTTTCGACAATGCCGATCTGGCGGGCGAGAACCAGGTGATCAAACACCTGCTCGAGGGCACGCCTGATGAACTCGCACAGCGGCGCACCCGGCTTGCCGATTCACTGGCCGGTTTCGATGCGGCGACGATTGCGACCATCCACCAGTTCTGCGGCCTGGTACTGACATCGCTGGGCGTGGCCGGCGACACCGACGCCGGAGTGACACTGGCGGAAAGCCTTGACGAACTCGTCACCGAGATCGTCGACGATCTCTACCTCGCCCGCTTCGGTGGACAGCGCGAGGACCCGCTACTGGACTACCGGCACGCCCTCGATCTTGCCCGCGAGGTGGTGAACAATCCGGCGACCCAACTGCGCCCGTGCGACCCCGATCCCGACACCCGGGCCGCCGTACGGGTCGATTTCGCCAAAGCCGTTCTGGCCGAACTGGAGATCCGCAAGCGCCGCCGCCGCATCGTCGGCTACGACGACCTGTTAAGCAGACTGGCCGGTGCCCTCGAGGGTGACGACTCACCGGCGCGGCTCCGGATGAGTCGACGCTGGCCGATCGTGATGGTCGACGAATTCCAGGACACCGATCCGGTGCAGTGGCAGGTGCTCGAACGGGCATTCAGCAAGGTGTCGACACTGGTGCTGATCGGTGACCCGAAGCAGGCGATCTATGCCTTCCGCGGGGGTGACATCGTCACCTACCTCGGCGCGGCGGCGACCGCGGGCGAGAAGCAGACCCTCGGCGTCAACTGGCGCAGTGACGAGGCGCTCGTCACACGCCTGCAGGCCGTGCTGTGCGGCGCTGAACTCGGCGACCCGCGGATCGTGGTCCACAAGGTCGAGGCGCACCACACCGGTAGCCGGCTCGCCGGGGCGCCGTGTACGGATCCGTTCCGGCTTCGGGTGGTTCCGCGGGCAGCATTGGGCCGCAGGGGAACTCAGAAGATCCCGATCGACGATCTGCGGTCCTTCATCGGCCAGGACCTGGCATCGGAGATCGCCGCACTGCTGGCCAGCCCGGCGACCTTTGACGGCAGAAAGGTGGAAGCCGGCGATATTGCGGTGATCGTGGAGAAGCGCAAGGATGCCCGTGCGTGTTTCCAAGCTCTGACCGACGCAGGCATTCCAGCCGTCTACACCGGTGACTCCGATGTGTTCTCCGCGGAGGCGTGCGATGACTGGTTGGCACTGCTCGAGGCGTTCGATCAGCCGCACCGATCCGGCGTGGTCCGGGCCGCCGCGGCGACGATGTTCTTCGGTCACAGTGCCGAAGAGCTTGCGGCACAGGGTGATGCGCTGACCGATCGGGTAGCCGACAGCATCCGTGAGTGGGCCGATCACGCTCGGTCCAGCGGTGTGGCCGCGGTGTTCGAGGCCGCGCGGTTGGGTGGAATGGCCGACCGGCTGTTGTCCCGCCGCGGCGGCGAGCGCTACCTCACCGATATGGCGCATGTGACGCAGCTGCTGCAGGAAACCGCTCACCGCGAGCACTACACCCTGCCGGCCCTGCGGGACTGGTTGCGCAACCGCCGGGAAGAACGCGCCGGCGATACCGAGCGCAATCGGCGCCTCGACAGTGATGCCGCCGCCGTACAGGTCATGACGGTCCACGGCAGCAAGGGTCTGCAATATCCGATCGTGTATCTGCCGTTCGCATTTAACCGCAATGTGCAGGACCGCGACATTGTGCTGTTCCACGACGGCGACGTCCGGTGCCTACACATCGGCGGCCCCGACAGCCCGGACCACGCCCAAGTCCAGGCATTGGGCCGCCGGGAAAGTGCCAGCGACGACAGCCGGTTGATCTATGTCGCGATGACCCGGGCCCAGGTCCAGGTCGTTGCCTGGTGGGCACCCTCGAAGGACGAGCCCAACGGCGGCCTGTCCCGGTTGTTGCGCGACCGGCGGCCCGGCCAGACCACCGTGCGCACCCGATGCGAACCGCCGACCATCACCGACGACGAGGCGCTCGAGCGCTTCGGCGAGTGGGAGGCCGCCGGCGGGCCGGTGGTCGAGGTGGCGGCCATCGCGCCGTTGCTGCCGCCGCCCGCCCGGCCGTCGCCGACGGAGTTGTCCGCTCGGCATTTCCATCGCGGTATCGACACCTCCTGGCGGCGGACGTCGTACTCCGGGTTGGTCCGCTCAGCCCAGGAGAACGCCGGGGTGAGCAGTGAACCCGAAATCGTCGAACTCGATGACGAGGTGGCCGATCTTGCTCTGGTGACACCGGCGGAGGGCGCCGAGTTGATGTCCCCCATGGCGGCGTTGCCGACCGGCGCCAAGTTCGGAACGCTGGTCCACGCCGTACTGGAGACCGCCGATCCGCACGCCGATGACCTCGCGGTCGAACTGCGTACCCAGATCGAGAAGCATTCGGTGTGGTGGCCGGTGAATGTCCCGGCCGCGCAACTGGCCGACGCACTGGTTCCGATGCACGACACCCTGTTGGGCCCGCTTGCCGAGGGTCTCACGCTGCGTCAGATCGGGCTGTCAGATCGGTTGTGCGAGTTGGATTTCGAGTTCCCGCTTGCCGGTGGTGATCTGCGCACGGACGCCCCCGATATCCGGCTCGCCGACGTGGGCCGACTGCTCGCACGGCATCTTCCGGCAGACGACCCACTTGTTTCGTATGTCGGTCGGCTCACGGATGCGGCACTGGGCGGCCAATCGCTCCGCGGTTATCTCAGCGGATCGCTGGACGTCGTGGTGCGCATCCCCGACGCGGCCGGCGGCCACCGGTACCTGGTGGCTGATTACAAGACGAACTGGCTCGGCGAGTCCGACCGCCCGCTGACCGCCGCCGACTACGCCGCACCCCGGATGGCCGAGGCGATGCTGCACTCCGACTATCCGCTACAGGCACTGCTGTACTGCGTTGTGCTGCATCGCTTTCTGCGTTGGCGTCAACCCGGCTACGACCCGGACCGCCACCTTGGCGGGGTGCTCTACCTCTTTGTCCGGGGCATGTGCGGCCCGGACACCCCGCTGACCGACGGCCATCCCGCCGGGGTGTTCAGTTGGCGGCCGCCGGCTCCGCTTGTGGTGGCGCTGTCTGATCTGCTCGACGGCCGAAAGGCGGCGCCGTGATCATCGATGGGTCCGACGATGCCGACTGGCGGCGCAGTGTGTCGGCCACCGGACTGCTGCGCGAGTTCAACGATGCCGGCGTGATCGAATCGGCGGATGTGCTGGTGGCCCAACGCCTGACCGAACTCGCCGAGGAACCCGATGAGCGGGTTGCGCTGGCTGTCGCACTCACCGTCCGCGCGGTCCGCGGCGGATCGGTATGTATCGACCTGGCACAGATCGCCGAGCAGGCCGATGCTGCGACGCTGCCCTGGCCCGCGCCGGCCGACTTCGCGGCCGCGGTGTCGGCCAGCCCACTGTGCGCCGAGCCGCCGGTGTTGCACCTTGAGAATGGGTTGCTCTACCTCGACCGCTACTGGATCGAGGAATGCCGCGTCGCCACGGATGTACTGGCGCTGGCCGGCGCGCACCGGACGGGCTCGGCGCCCGACATCACCCGGCTCTTCCCGGACAGCTACGTCGAGCAGCGCGGGGCTGCCGAACTGGCGCTGTCACGGGCGTTGACGGTGCTGACCGGCGGACCGGGAACCGGTAAAACCACCACCGTCGCCAGGCTTCTGGCACTGCTGGCCGAACAGGCTGAGACCGACGGCACACCGCGTCTTCGGATCGCGCTGGCCGCCCCGACCGGCAAGGCCGCCGCACGTCTGCTTGAGGCCGTCGCGTTGGAAGTCGCCAGGTTGGAACCCGCCGACCGGGACCGGTTGCCGGTGTTGACGGCCACCACGCTGCACCGGCTACTCGGTGGCAGGCCGGACACCTCGTCGCGATTCCGGCACAACCGGGAGAACCGGCTTCCGCATGACGTGATCGTCGTCGACGAGACATCGATGGTGTCGTTGACCATGATGGCCCGACTGCTGGAGGCGGTCCGGCCGGAATCCCGGCTGGTCCTGGTGGGCGACGCGGACCAACTGGCCTCGGTGGAGGCCGGAGCGGTGCTCGCCGATCTGGTCGAAGGGCTCGCCGGCATACCGGACTCCCCGGTCGCCACCCTGGTCACCCCGCACCGATTCGGTGAGTCGATCGGCGCGCTGGCCGAAGCCATCCGCACCGGAGATGCCGATGCGGCCGTCGAGGTACTCACGGCAGGCGGTGAGCATATCGAGTGGATCGATACCGCCCAGCCGGCTGAGATCCTGCGCAAAGTCCTAGTGCCGCATGCACTTCGGCTGCGTGAGGCCGCGGTGCTCGGCGATGCGCAGGCGGCGCTGGCCACCCTGGAGCAGCACCGGTTGCTGTGCGCGCACCGGCGCGGGCCGTTCGGGGTGGAGCACTGGAACCGCCAGATCGAACGCTGGCTCGCCGAGCAGACCGATATGCCGCTGTGGGCCGCCTGGTATGTCGGCCGGCCCGTGCTGGTGACGGCCAACGACTACGGTCTCGGTCTGCTCAATGGCGACACCGGCGTAGTGGTGCTTCGCGACGGCGGACTTCGCGCGGCCATGTCGTCGTCATCGGGTCCGGTGGAGTTCGCCACCAGCAGGCTCGCCGATATCGACACCATGCACGCCATGACGATCCACAAGAGTCAGGGCAGCCAGGCCACCGAAGTCACCGTACTTCTGCCGCCGGAGGATTCCCGGCTGCTGACCCGGGAACTGCTCTACACCGCAGTCACCCGGGCGCGTCAGAAGGTGCGACTGGTCGGATCAGCCGAGCAGTTCCGGGCGGCGGTGGCGCGCCGTGCACTCCGGGCGACCGGGTTGAGTCGGCGCCTGGCGGCCGGCTGAGCAGGTCGCCAAGCGGGCGCGGTCTACGGTTGAGCTTGAGACCAGGGGGATGATGACGAACAACGATGTGGACAAGCGCTGGCACGACCCCGCGGGGCTGCGCGCGGCGGCCGTCTACGTCGGCTCGTTCGTCGCGTTGGCCGCGGTCGCGTTCGCCGCCACCGTGGTGTGGCACTCATTGCTCGCGGGCATCATGGTTCCCGCGATCCTCTTCGTCGGAGGAATCGGCGCATTCCTTCGGACCTACCAGGTGTGGCGCGTCGAGGGCGTGTGGGTGATCTGGCAGGGCGCCGGCTGGATCCTGCTGCTGTTGTTCCTGCTCTGCCTCGGTGTGCCGACGGCGGTGGGGCAGTGACCGCCATACTCATCGGGTGAGTTCAGCACTCCAGCGGCCGTTGGCCGGGGTCCGCATCGTTGAGATCTCCAGCTTCGTCGCGGTGCCGCTGGCCGGGATGACGTTGGCCGCACTCGGTGCCGAGGTCATCCGCATCGACCCGATCGGCGGTGCCGCCGACTACCGGCGCTGGCCGCTCACCGACACCGGGGACAGCATCTACTGGGCCGGGCTCAACAAGGGCAAACAGTCGATGGCGGTCGATATGCGCAGCGCCGAGGGTCAACAGCTGATCCAGCGGGTGATCCTCGACGCCGGCATTCTGATCACCAATGTGGCTGGGCGGCAATGGCATTCCCATGCGTCATTGAGCGCCCAGCGCCCCGACCTCATACACCTCGAGGTGGCCGGCCGGGGCGACGGGTCGACGGGAGTGGACTACACCGTCAATGCGGCCACGGGCTTTCCGCTGGTGACCGGACCGGCCGGATATGACGGACCGGTCAACCACGTCATGCCATCCTGGGATGTCAGCTGCGGCCTGTATGCCGCACTGGCGGTGCTGACCGCCCTGCGGCATCGGGATGCCACCGGCCGCGGTAGCGCGATCCGATTACCCCTGGACGATGTCGCGCTAGCGACGGCGGCCAATCTCGGGTTCCTCACCGAGGCCATGATCAACGGCACCTCGCGGCCCAGGCTGGGCAACGCGATCTACGGGCAGTACGGCCGGGACTTTCGCACCAGCGACGGCGTGAGCTTCATGGTCGTTGCGCTCACGGCACGTCATTTCCGTGACCTGACCGACCTGACCGATACCACCGAAGCGGTTGCCGCAGTTGCGCAGACACTCGGCGCCGACTTCGACGACGAGGGCCAGCGTTACCTGCACCGGGACATCCTCGACGGACTGTTCGCGGCCTGGTTCGCCAGGCACACCGCGGATGAGGCCGACGCGGCACTGGCGGCCAGTTCGGTGCTCTGGGAGCGCTACCGCAGTTTCGCCGAGGTCGTTGCGAGTCCGCGGGTGACGGCCAACCCCTTGTTCGCACCCCTGGATCAACCGCGAATCGGACCGCACTTCGCTCCGGGTCTGCCGATGTCGGTCGACGGCGCGCACATTCCCGCGGCCGTCGCACCTGAACTCGGCGAGCACACCGCCGCGGTACTGGCGCAGCGCCTGGGCATGAGCGAAGGCGAGATCGCGGCGCTGATTGAATCCGCAACGGTGGCAACGTGAGTGACGTGCTCCGCCACCTACTCGATGTGGCGGGCCACGATACGGCAGACGTCTTCACCGGCGTGCACAACGGCCCGCCGGGTAAGCGCGCTTACGGGGGACTGCTCGCCTCCCAGTCGCTGGCAGCCGCCTGCCGCACCCTGCGGCCGGACCTTGCGCCGACGAGTCTGCACGTGCAATACCTGCGCGGCGGCGATTCCGGCACACCGACGCGCTACGACGTCGAGCGCGTCTATGACGGCCGCACATCGGCATCCCGGCGGGTGCTCGGCAGCCAGGACGGCCGCCTGTTGATCACCGCCACCGCCTCGTTCGCCACGCCCGCACCCGGCCCGCAGCACGCCGACCGTCCCGGCACGACCGTCGACCCCGATGAGCTTGTCCGCACCGGCCCGATCGGACCCGCACCGGCACTGCCCCCCGGTGAGATCGACATCTGCGTCGTCGATTCCGGCAGCGGCGGTGAGTTCGTCCGCAGCCTGTGGTGGCGCGTCACCTCGGCGCTGCCGCAGGATCCGCCGCTGCATGCCTGCGCGGCGGTATTCGTCACCGATATCTACGGCGTCGATCCCGTACTCGCGGTGCATGGGCATTCGATGACCGACCGCAGCCACCATGCCGGCACCACCGACGCTTCGATATGGTTCCACAACACGATCAACGCCGACCAGTGGAACCTGCTCGAGTGCCGCTCCCCGGCCGCGGGCCGAGGCCGCGGCGTGATGACGGCCGCGCTGTTCGGCGCTGACGGTGTTCGGGTGGCGACGATCGTCCACGAGGGACAGGCCGCGACCCGTCAGTGAGTGCCGCGCCCTAGAGCTCCGCCACCTCACGTTCGAGGATCTCGGCCAGCCGGGCCTGCGCGGCCGCCTTGCGGGTCGGTAGATGTTGCGACGGAAACAGGGTGTCCACGGGTTCGTACTCCTTGAGCGTGCGCCGGGCCACGGTGAGCTTGTGCACCTCGGTGGGACCGTCGGCGATCGCCAGCGATTGAGCGGCCACCATCATCTTCACGAACGGCATCTCATCGGACACTCCGAGCGAACCGTGCAACTGCATGGCACGTTGCACCACGTCATGCAGCACCGCAGGCATGGCCACCTTCACCGCTGCAATATCGCGGCGTACCTTCTGGTAATCGTGATAGCGGTCGATCTTCCACGCGGTGCGCAGCACCAGCAGCCGGAACTGTTCGATCTGGATCCAGCTGTCGGCGATCTTCTCCTGCGTCATCTGGAAATCACCCAGCGGCCCGTGCCGGGTCTGCCGCGATACCGCGCGCTCGCACATCATGTCGAATGCCTTGCGTGCCAGCGCTATCGTGCGCATCGCATGGTGCACCCGGCCGCCGCCCAATCGGGTCTGGGCAATCGCGAATGCCTGTCCCTCGCCGCCGAGCACGTGGTCGGCGGGCACCCGGACGTCGTTGTACCGGACATAGCCGTGCGAGGCGTGCGCGGAGGATTCCCCTCCCACACCGACATTGCGGATGATCTCGATGCCGGGTGTTTCGGCAGGCACGATGAAGAGCGACATCTTCTGGTGCGTGCGGGCCTCGGGGTTGGTCACCGCCATCACGATGAAGAACGTTGCGAATCGGGCGTTGGAGGAGAACCACTTCTCGCCATTGATCACCCAGTCGTCACCATCGCGAACGGCACCGGTGGTGAAAAGTCCCGGGTCGGAACCGCCCTGCGGTTCGGTCATCGAGTAGCAGGACGAGATCTCCCCGTCGAGCAAGGGTTGCAGGTAGCGCTTCTTCTGCTCCTCGGTACCGAACAGCGCGATGATCTCGGCATTGCCCGAGTCGGGTGCCTGGGATCCGAAAACCGAAGGTGCCCAACGGGACCGGCCGACGATCTCGTTCAGTAGTGCCAACTGAACCTGGCCGAAACCCTGGCCGCCCAGTTCCGGGCTCAGATGCGCCGCCCACAGACCCTGATCCTTGACCTTCTGCTGAAGCGGCCGTAGCACGGCCATCAGTTCGGGGTTCTTCTTATCGTAGGGATCCAGCGGTGCCAGATCCAGCGGTTCGAGTTCAGTGCGCATGAACTCCTCGACCCAGTCGAGTTTGAGCTGATACTCCGGATCGGTCTCGAAGTCCCACATCAGGGCACCACCACCGCGCGGCCGGTCACCCGTCCATCATGCAGGTCACGATAAGCCTGCGCGCCGTTGTCCAGTGAATAGATGGTCCCTTCGGCGCTAACCTGACCGCTGGCAGCCAGCGCCAGCAGTTCGACAAGTTCCCCCCGGCTGCCCCAGTAGGTGGTTGCGATGCTCACCTCGTAGGGCTGGGAGAAGAAGGACAGCGGCACTTCGCCGCCGCCAATACCGACGATCGTAATGTCGGACAGGGCGCGGGCCACTCCGCGGGCGAGGTCGAGAGTTGCTGTGGCACCGACGAAGTCGATGATCACGTCGGCGCCGCGGCCGCCGGTCAGGTCGCGGATCTTCGTCGCGGCGTCGGCGTCGGATGCGACGGCGTGGTGTGCGCCGACCTTGAGGGCCAACTCGAGTGCCTCGGGTTTGACGTCGACGGCGATCACCTTCGCTGCGGTGGTTGCCCGCGCGATCTGAATCGCGATGTGGCCCAGTCCGCCGACGCCGATCAGCACGAGGGTGGCATCCGGTGTGAGCTTGGGCCACGACCGTCGGATCGCGTGATACGGGGTGAGTCCAGCATCGGTCAGCGGTGCGGCGATCTCCGGGCTCAATCCGTCGGGCAGCGGCACCAGGTAGCGCTCGTGTGGAACCAGCAGATAATCGGCCATCCCGCCGTGCAGACCCAGGCCGCCACCACCGGTCAATGATGGCCGCTCGCAGTAATTCTCCATTCCCACCGTGCACCGCGCACAGACCCCGCAGCCCCACGCGCCATAGACGGCGACCGCATCGCCTATCGCGACCCCGGTCACTCCGGTGCCGACGGCGTGCACCCAGCCCGCGGTCTCATGCCCCAGCGTCATCGGAAGTTCCCAGACGGCCGAGGCGTCGAGTTCGTACAGGATGTGCAGATCCGAATGGCACGCCCCGGACGCTCCGACCTTGACCACGACCTCGCCCGGGCCGGGCACCGGATCCGGCACCTCCCGGAGTTCCGGTTCGCGCTGGAATCCGACCAACTGCAACGCCCGCACTGTTCCTCCTGGCTTTTCGCCCACTTCCCACCTTGCTTGATTACAACTGCTCGGGGCGGTCGGCGCGGCCGAATGCGGCATGCTTGCGGTGTGCTGCTGCTCACCCGGTTGATCGGTCAGGACGTGCTGAGACCAGACGGACACGTGCTCGGCCGGTTGGCCGACCTGACCGTGCGGCTGAACCGGGGGTCCGAGTCGCAGCTCATCGAACGACTGGTGGTAACCCGTCGGCATGACGCCGACATGATGTTGCCCTGGACAGCGGTGGCGAACTTCCATTCGGGGCAGGTGGTGCTCGGTGCTGACGACGCGGCGGCGCATGAGTTGGAACCCGACGAGATCCTGCTCGGCCGCGATGTGCTCGACACCCAGATTGTCGACGTGGTCGGCCAGCGACTGGCTCGGGTTGCCGATGTGCTTTTGGCTCGCACACCTGACTCTCGGCTGGAGTGCCTCGGTGTGGAGGTCGGGTTCAGCGGTGTTTTGCGCAGGCTCGGCCTGGGCCGCATTGCACCCGAACCCGGCGAGGATGTCGTCGCGTGGTCGGACTTGCACTTAACGTCCGATCGCGGACACCTGGTGCAACTGGCCACCCCGCGCGCGGCGGTGCACCGCCTGGACGCCCGCGGCCTGGCTGCTCTGGTGAGTCGGGTCGACACCGACGCGGCCGCCGAGATCCTGGCGTCCCGCGATCCCGGGTTGGTCGCCGATGCGGTGCGTGCGTCGCACCCGGACGTCGGTGAGCGAGTGCTGCGGGCGATGCCGGATGTGGCGGCGGCGCGCGTCGTTGCGGCGATGCCGGACGAGCATGCCGAACCCTGGCGGGACCGGTTGGCGCACAGCCCGGCATTGTTCGGCCGACGGGTAGTGCGGTCGCGGGTGTGGCCGCATCGCCGCCATCTGATCCGGCGACCACAACCGTGAGCCTGCTCAAAGGCCGCAGGGGTACCCGGTTCGCGGCACTGCTGGCCGTCGTCGGACCGGGCCTGCTGGCCGGCTTGTCCGATGACGATCCGGCCGGCATCACCACCTATTCGGTGCTGGGCGCCGATCACGGCTACCAGTTGCTGTGGGTGCTGCTACTTTCCACGGTAGCGCTGGTCATCTTCCATGGTCTGGCGGCGCGGATGGGTGTCGTCACCGGCCAGGGACTGATCGGGCTCGTGCGTCAGCGCTACGGAGTTGCCGTCGGCGGAGCCGTGCTGGCCGCATTGGTAGTGGCCAACATCGGAACCACGTGTGCTGAATTCGCCGGTATTGCAGCGGGTTTCGAGATTTTCGGTATCTCCCGCTATGTCAGTGTTCCGGCGGCCGCGGTCATCGTGTCACTGCTGGTGCTGCGCGGTAGCTTCCACCGGGTCGAGCGGCTGCTCTTGCTGCTCTCGACGGTGTTTCTGGCCTACATCGTGTCGGGATTCATGGCTCACCCGGATTGGGGCGCAGCCCTGCACGGCACGTTGGTCCCGACCATGCCGATGACCGGTGAGGCGATTGCGATTGTCACCGCCACGCTGGGTACCACGCTGGCGCCCTGGGGCCTGTCGTTCATGCAGTCCTACGCTGTCGACAAGAAACTGCGCATCGAGGACTTGAAGCTGGAACGCGTCGACGTGATCACCGGCGCGGTGCTGACCGGAGTGATCGGCTTCTTCGTGGTGGTGGCCTGCGCGGCCACGCTGCACCACAATGGACTGCACATCGCCGACGCGGCCGACGCCGCGGTGGCACTGCAGCCACTAGCCGGAAAGGCGGCCGGGACACTGTTCGCCGTCGGCCTGATCGGCGCGGCGTTCCTAGCCGCCTCGATCCTTCCGCTGTCGACGGCCTACTCGGTATGCGAGTACGTCGGTGTGGAGGCTGCTATCGACGACCCCTACCGCGATGCGCGCACCTTCTACCTGACCTACGGCATCGTCACCGCGATCAGCGCGACCATCGTGCTCGCCCCCAACGCTCCATTGGTGACGATCCTGGTCGGCACCCAGGTGCTCAACGCCGTGCTGCTGGTGCCCCTGTTGCTGGCGATGGTGGGACTGGCGCGCGACCGGGACCTGATGGGCAGCTACGTGACCGGTCGCGCCGGAACCCTGGTGTACGCGGCGACCACCGTGGTGGTGGTCGTGTGTGTGGTCACCCTCGGCATCACCACGCTGCTGGGATGATCGCCGCGTTAGCCTGACCGGAATGCCTATCGACGCGCGCCCGGCCCGCCGGCCCGACGTTCCTGCCCTCGCGAGGGTGCTCGCTCGCGCCTTCTTCGACGACCCGGTGTTCGCCTGGCTTTCCCCCGACGCGCCGCGCCGGCGCGCCGCCCTGCCGGGTTTCTTCGCCGCGTTGGCTCGCCACCATTTCCTCGCCGGGCCCGGTGCCGAGGTCGCCACGATGGACTCGAGCATCGGTGCCGTCGCGCTGTGGGATCCGCCCGGGTGCTCCGAGCAGTCGGCGCGCGCGCAGGTGGCGATGTTGCCGTGGGCGGTGCGGGCGTTCCGCGGTCGGCTGGGTGTGGCGCGGGCACTCACCGAAGAGATGAAAGCAGTCCATCCGGAGGAGCCGCACTGGTACCTCGCGATGATCGGCAGCGATCCGCAATTTCGCGGCGGCGGATTCGGCCACGCGCTGATGCGTTCCCGGCTGGATCGTTGCGACGCCGAGTACGCGCCGGCCTACCTGGAATCCAGCAACCCCGACAACATCGGGTATTACCAGCGGTTCGGTTTCGAGGTGACCGGCGAAATACCCATGCCCGGCGGAGGGCCGTCACTGTGGCCGATGTGGCGGCAGCCACGGTAGGGCGCCAGTGGCGGCAGCCACGGTAGGGCGCCAGTGGCGGCAGCCACGGTAGGGCGCC
>Ga0209829_10002763_pt1 | contig 13135 bp, 9 predicted proteins | sample C_140205_EF_Meta_FD_187311 | JGI IMG/M metagenome (GOLD analysis project Ga0209829, IMG submission 187311) | Freshwater microbial communities from Lake Croche, Canada to study carbon cycling - C_140205_EF_MetaG (SPAdes) (version 2) | ecosystem: Environmental > Aquatic > Freshwater > Lake...
ATACTGTTTTGCTAATAAACTAGCCAACACATCGGAATTATGATGTTTGCTTGTATGCCCTAGAAATAAAAGCTCGAGGCGTTTAGGCGATTGAGCAAATAACTGAGCAGAAATTACAAGCAACGTAAAAAGGGAAACGATTTTTTTTAACGACCAATTCATAGGATTTATTTTTAATAAGATTTACCAAATAAAGTATTCAAATATTTTGAGCATTAAATATATTGAAAATAGTCTAGCTAAAGTGCAAAATTTAAACTCCTTTAAAAGAAAGTAGTGGGACCGGCCTTAACCTATCTTACTGATTCACAATAGGTTTATCGTCGGGGCAGAGTTTTTCGGACTCGTATTTAAATATCGTCTCATGTAACTTATTTCTCAAATTTGAAAGTATTTTAGCATACTTAGGCAGCCTTGCAAGGTTATGCTTTTCCAATGGATCTTTCTTTAAGTTATAAAGTTCTTCTGGCGCTTTAATATACCTATAATGAAAATACTTCCACTCGTTAGTTCGAATTCCTTCGCTGGAAGGAATAGCGGGCAATTTCCATAAATGTTCTATTAAGATAGAATCTCTGGAAGCAGCAATATTTCCATTTTTTAAATAGGGCATTAGATTAATTCCTTGATAATTTTTGGGAGCTGGTATACCTGCTAATCCCAAAATGGTTTTACTTATATCAATATTAAGGGCCATAGCATCAATGGTGGCTGGCCGATGAATTCTTGGATCGTAAATAATTAAGGGTACTCGAATGGAAACATCATACATCAACCATTTATCTGCTAGTTGACGATCTCCTAAGAAATAACCATTATCACTCATTACAATAATAATGGTATTGTCTTCAATTCCTTTTTCCTTTATTTGTTTTCTAATAAGTCCAATTTCGTCATCAATCTCAGTGATCATTCGATAATAACCCTTTACCATATTTTGATATTTCTCAGGATTGTCAAATCTCCACTTCCATCTAGTTCTATTAAAACCTTCTCTTACCTCTTTAGGCAATTGGTTAAAATAAATCGAGTCTCCCATAATAGGAGCAGGTATAGTTATGTTCTTATAAAGACTATCGGATTTTTGTTGCCAATAATATTGCTCTAATGATTCATCATGGCCATGGGGGGCACTAAAAGATACAGAAAGACAAAAAGGTTGATCCGATGGCGCAGACTTTATAAATTCCAAAGCTTGATAACCCGAGTACCTGGTAAGATGCACACTATCATTTCCTATTTTTTTATAAAAATAACCAGCTCTATTGGGTGACTCTCCCCGATCATAAAAATCACTCTTGTTAAAATACTGACTGGGCGTATCCATCGTTACCCCTAATTTTCCAAAAAAGCCAACATAATACCCATTGTCCTTTAATATTTTAGGATACATGATTTCGGCATAAGGTTGTTGTAATCTTGGTTGTTGAAAAGTATAGCCATGTGTGCGTTCATACAAGCCAGTTAATATGGAAGCCCTGCTGGCAGCGCATATGGGTGTAGTTGAAAATGCATTTTTAAAATAAGTTCCAGCTTTCGCCAATGCATCCATTTGCGGCGTGATGATCCTATTATTGCCAGCTACGCCTAATGCATTCCAACGTTGATCATCTGTAAGTATAAAAATAATATTCGGCCTATTATTTTGAGCAAAAATAACAACAGGCATCAAACAAAAAACAAACCACCAGCATCGAAGCTTTGAATAGTTCATAGAAGTTTAATTACTTCCTTGATATAAAATAGGATTCAATGGGGAATTAACTGTTTCTCCAATGATAGCACCTGGGCACCAGGTATCCCAATCGTTTTGTTGATTTTTATTTTCAGGTGCTTTTAATTTCATATCCTTGTCCATGTAAATAATGGTCATCACTTTTCGCATTTCATTGCTTTTATTGGGACCTGCTCTGTGATACAGCCAGCCCTTATGAAAGCTTACCTCTCCTAAATCAAAGGGTTCTATGATATGTGTAAACCCTTTAGTTTTTAAAGCGTTTTCTAAAAATTGTTGGCTCTCGTCACTAATTTCTTTATCTCTTCCATCTAGTAATTGATCACTACCGGCGCTGTATTCCAATGGCCCCCATTCTAATGGTGTATTTTGTAATGGTATCCAAGCTGTAACTGTTTTATCGGAGGCTAATGGCCAATAAAATTGATCGGCATGCCAAGGAGTATGCCCACCACTTGGCTCTTTATATAAAGCTTGGTCATGGTAAAGACGAACGCCATCTACCTCCATTAATTCAGCAGCAATTTTTGCTAGTTTTTTTCCGAATACAATTTCTTTTACTATTTCAGAATTTTTCCAAATATTCATTATCTGTAAAAAAGCTTTGCCATAGGTATCTCTTTGCTCCATAGAAAGTACTTGTTTATTAAGTGCATTTACTTCGCTAGTGATAACCACATTTAAAAAGTCAATCTCTTCTTGATTAAAAACATTTTTTAATTTTATGAAGCCATTATTTTTATAAAAATTAATGTCTTTTTCAGAAAGCGAGTAGCTCTCGTTCATCCACTTGGCTATAGCCTCAGGCACTTTGTTCATATGCTTTTGTTTATTGGTAGCTAAATTTAATAAAAAAATATATTAATGGCACCATATTATATCAACTATTTCAACAAAAAGATTATTAAAATAAACTAATTTCAAGTTTGAGTTGCAAAGCTTACAGCAAACCCAATGAAACATTTGTTTATTTGAAATTTGTATATGATCTTATTTGAAACAGAAAGGTATATAGTAAGGCGTTTTACAACGGCCGACAATGAGGATTTTTATCTCGTCAATAGCCATCCAGAAGTGATGAAGTTTATTCGTCCGGTAAAAAACAAAGAAGCGTGTGCAATATTCTTAACCGAGAATATTCAACTCTATCATGACGATTCTATTATTGGCAGGTATATGGTCATTGAAAAAAAATCAAGTTTATTAGTAGGCATTTTTTCCTTTTTATTCCTTTCGGATAATTTAAATTATCATATTGGTTTTGCATTGCTTCCTACCTTTTGGGGACAAGGAATTGCGCAGGAATTAGTTCAAAAAGGGATTACCTATTTTTTTGAAAACACTTCTCAAAATGAATTATTTGCCATCACAGACGCTGCCAATAAAGCATCTCAAAATGTTTTGCTAAAAACAGGCTTCCTAACAGCCGAAAATACCCTTGAAAAAGAGCGCTTACTTGAATTGTTTGTTATAAGACAAGAGGCACTACAAGCTCACTACTAAGCCGCTAAGGCATTGGATTAGGCAGTAGTTAGCCAATACCCTATAAATAATGCCCAAATTCAAAGAAAATTTGAAATCCTAATAAAAAATAGTTTTATCTTCCAATACCAAATTTTGGACTTCTTTCTAATAATATTAAAAAAATAAAAGATTTAAGATGATTGTATTCAAAAGAGGCATTCTTTGTGCATGCCTGATAGCAGCCAATGCGTTGGCTATTTCCGCACAAAATCAGCAGGGAACTGCTATTTCCCTCAACAACTTAGATGCGTTTCGCGCATCGGGTACCAACTGGTCAATCGGTTCTGATGCGATTGCGAATCCTAATACAAAAGGATCCATGAAAGCCATCGCAGGAACAGGGGTTTTGGTAGACGTACTCAATCCAAAAGACAATAAAGACATCCTCACCAAAGAAGAATTTGGAGATTTTGAATTGGAGCTAGATTTTATGATGGCAAAAGAATCTAACTCTGGTGTGTATATTCAAGCTCGTTATGAGGTGCAACTATTTGATAGCTGGACTAAATTGCATCCTGAATTTTCTGACTGTGGTGGAATCTATCAACGTTGGGATGACGCACGTGGTAAAGGAAATGAAGGCTATCAGGGAATTGCCCCACTCAACAATGCATCCCGAGCTCCTGGATTATGGCAACATCTTAAATTAAAATTTCAGGCACCTCAATTCAATGCTGCGGGAGTAAAAATTAGAAACGCCCTTTTCCAAGAAGTGTATTTAAACGGCGTTCTTGTTCAATTACAACAAGAAGTTACAGGACCTACACGCTCCTCTACTTTCGAAAACGAGCAAGCAATGGGTCCACTTATGTTTCAAGGAGATCACGGCAATGTCGCATTTCGAAACATTCAGTATAAAGCATTGAAACCAATGGTCGAGGTGGAAGTTAAGAAAAGAAGATCTAGAGAAAACCCAATATTCGTAAAGGCAGATGGTAAACCTTATTTACTTAGAAGCTTTATCAATTATGGAGATAAAAAATTGACCCATGTAATTTCAGGCGGCTATCCTAATCTTTTAAATTTTTCTTACGACCTTAAACAAGGCGCACTCTTACAAATATGGAGAGGAGATTTTATGGATGTTACTGAGATGTGGTATGAGCGTGGCGAGCCTCAATTAGCAAAACCTTTGGGAAGTGTAATTACATTATCAGGAGCTCCTTCACTTGCAGTCATTAGCGACCCTGCTAATGCCTGGCCTGATTCAATCGCCTTTGATGATTTAGTAAACAAAGGGTATACATTGGATAAAGATCGCTTTCCTAGTTTTGAATACGAATTTAAAGGCATCAAAGCCACCGATAAAATATCGGCACCCACTGCTAATTCCATCGTTCGCGAAATAAATGTTTCCAATGCTCCTGAAAATTTATATGCGAGAGTTGCATTTGGAAAAAATATAGAAAAAGTTGGTATGGGCCTTTATAGCATAGATGATAAATCTTATTATTTAAAACTTGATGATGCTATTAAGCCTTTGATTCGTGAAACTGCTCACGGAAAAGAAATGTTAGTACCTATCGCCAATAATTCAAATTCACTAACCTATTCTATTCAATTTTAAAACCCGTGCTACTCATCGGAGTACAAATATTTTAACACCGTAATCTTTGAATAATGACAATCAATAAAAAAATTATAGTTCTAAGTCTTTCTTTGTTGAGTATGCTTACAAGCATGCTTCAACCTCAAACCCTTCAAGCTCAGGTTAAAAAAGACACGACTACTCGTATCCAAAAAGAAGAAGATTTCTCTACCATTAAAACAGTTCAGATTCCATCGGATGTGATTCTTGAAGTAGGTGGTATGGCATTTATGTCCAATGATCAGCTAGCTGTATCCACACGTCGTGGAGAAGTATGGATCATATCTAACCCTTACATGAAGAATGGTCAACCACCCGTATATCGTTTATTCGCTCAAGGAATGCATGAAGTACTTGGATTAAATTATATCAATGGTGACCTTTACCTAACTCAACGTGCCGAACTAACTCGCTTACGTGATTTAGATGGTGATGGTATAGCGGATGAATACAAAACAGTTTATTCTTGGCCACTTTCTGGCAACTATCATGAATATGCCTATGGCCCAGTATTGGATAAAAACGGTGACATGGCAGTTAATTTAAACGTAGGTTGGATTGGTTTTGGTGCTAGTTTGTCCAAGTGGCATGGCTGGACCATCAAGATCAAACCTGATGGAACCATGAAACCATTTTTAACCGGACTTCGTTCTCCTGCTGGATTTGCGTTGAATGATAAAGGGGATATGTTTTATGCAGAGAACCAAGGCGATTGGGTAGGTTCGGGAAGTATTACCGAAATGGAAGAAGGAGATTTCATGGGTAATACCGCTGGACTAAGATGGGCTGCTGAACCAGGAAGTCCAGTTAAACTAAGAGTAAGCGATATTCCAGATAATAGTGAGCCCAAATATGATGTAGCTAAAAGAGTTCCAGGACTTAAAACTCCATCAGTATGGTTTCCTCATACCATTTTAGGTATTTCAACATCCGGTATCATAAGTTATGAAGACAAAGGAATTTCCACCCCTTATCAAGGTAAGATGGGACCTTTCTATGGCCAACTATTTGTAGGGGATCAAGGTCAAAGTAAATTAATGCGTGTTTATCTTGAAAAAGTAAAAGGTGTTTATCAAGGAATGGTATGGCCTTTCCGTGAAGGATTTTCTTCTGGTATTCTTAGAATGAATTGGGGTTCTGATGGAAGTATGTTTGTAGGGATGACCTCTCGTGGTTGGAGCTCTACAGGGCCTGGTCTTTATGGATTGCAAAAACTAGAATGGAATGGAAAAGTTCCTTTTGAAATGAGAACGGTGCAAGCAAGACCTGATGGATTTGAAATTGAATTTACAGAAGCAGTGGATGAAACAACTGTCAAAAACCCAGCCTCATGGGCATTGTCTAGTTTCACTTACCAATATCATCATCAATATGGAAGTCCTGTTATTAATCTAGGCACTTGCCCTATTAAAGCTATTGAGGTTTCTGCAGATCATTTAAAAGTAAGACTAGTTGTAGATAGTATGCGATTGGGTTATATACATGAAATTAAAGCAGCAGGCGTTAGATCTTCTACTCAATATGCTTTGCTTCATAACTATGGCTATTTTACACTTAATAATTTCCCTGATGGAGAAAGCTTAGTAATTAACGCAGATAATAAAGTAGCACTTCCTGCTACCATGGATCATCACCACATGATGATGGAAATGCCAAAAAGTAAAGCTTCTGACGACAAATCAGAATCGAATAAATTAAAACCAAGTATTAAACATCAAACTAAACAACCTGCAAGTTGGACCAAAGGCCCAGATCAAGTTTTTGAAATTGGTACAAAACCAGGTCTTAAATATGATCAAGAAGCGATAAGCGTAAAAGCAGGGTCAAAAGTAAAACTCATTTTCAATAATAATGATGACATGCTGCACAATTTAGTTATCACGCTTCCTGGCACCGCCGATAAAGTGGGAAGACAATCATTAGCCTTGGGACTCAATGCAGAAAAATTTAATTATATTCCAACGACTAGCGATATTATATTTCATACCATACTATTGCATCCTAAGGAATCTGATACTATATATTTTGTGGCTCCTGCGAAACCAGGTGATTATACGTATATATGTACTTATCCAGGGCACTATATAGTCATGAGAGGAATCTTAAAAGTTTTTTAGTAGTCTAACATTAATATAAATAATACCTAATTATGAAATTTATTTTGCCTTTTTTATTATTAAGCACCCTTACTGTAATTGGACAAAAGCCGAGCAAAGAAGCTTGGGAAAGCATGTTTAATGGCAAAGATTTAACTGGATGGACACCCAAAATTAGGTATGCCGCATCCGGCGATAATGTTAAAAATACTTTCAGAGTCGTTGATGGTAAACTAGCTGTTAGCTATGATCAATATGATAAGTTTAATGAACAATTTGGTCATTTATTTTATAATAAAAAATTCAGCTATTACCATATCAAATTAAAATACAGATTCATAGGCGATCAAGCAAAAGATGGACCAGGTTGGGCCTATCGAAATAGTGGCATTATGATTCATGGGCAATCGCCTGAATCTATGGGCAAGGATCAGGATTTTCCTATTTCCATTGAAGTACAATTACTTGGCGGTAATGGAAAAGACAAACGAACTACTTGTAATTTATGTACGCCTGGAACCAATGTCGAAATGAATGGAAAATTATTCAAGCCTCATTGTATTAATTCAACATCAGAAACTTATCATGGAGATCAGTGGGTTACCGCAGATGTGATTGTATTAGGAGATTCTATTGTACAACATTTTGCCAATAATAAAATGGTGCTATCTTATCAAAAGCCACAAATTGGTGGCGGTAATGTAAGCGGACAAGATATTATTTATGGTTCCGAAGGTCAACTTTTAACCGAGGGATCCATTTCCTTACAAAGCGAAAGCCACCCTGTTGAATTTAAAAGTATTGAAATTTTAAACTTGGAGGGTTGCATGGATCCCACTGCTAGTAATTACAAAACTTACTATATCAAATCCAAACCAAGCGATTGTCAATATTCTAAAAAATAAACTAAGGCCGAAGTAAAATAAGCAATTAGCTAGTTTTATTTCGGCTTTAAACTACTTACAAAGTATTTTAAGATTAGAACTTAGAAAATATTTTTATCAATTGCTTCCCAATAAGTTCATTTCCTTTATCTGAAGGATGTAAGCCATCGTAAGTCATATTAACCGCATCCACTGGATAAGGGTACTCATCTTTTTCAGCATTAAAAGGAATATCTATAAAATCAGGGTAAGGATAATTTTTATACAAGCCTGTTGCAGGATCTTTGAGACGTTTAAAGTTTACAAGCTGATGATGATCCATCCCTTTAGCATGGTATAAATCTACCACCGAAAAATGCTCGTATTTTGCAATGGCCACTACGGCATCCGCAAACTTTTCTAACAGTTGTCCATTTTTATCTTTGTAAGATCCATAAGCATTGTTTTTAAAATTACTAAAGTATACAAAATCTACCCGCTGCATTGGCGTAATTAAAATAATTTTCGCGTCGGCATTTAAACTGCGCAATTTATTTACAATGGTTCTAAAGGCACCCTGCACAGTTGAATTTCCAGTATTATTTTCATAATCACTAAAGTTACCGAGTGGCTTACCACCCCACCAATCATTGGTTCCTAAAAAAACAGAATACACATCTGCTTTTGCCAAACCAAGTTGATCAATTTGAGTAGCAATTTGAACAGCCGTCCAGCCATTGTGGCCTTGATTGGTATAATGAATATTGGGCAATTTTTCCACTACCCTAGTCATATAACCCTTAGTAACGCGATTGCCTGTTTCATCGGCATGTTCATTCAAATAAGTGATGGAATCGCCAATGGCTACCCAAGAAATCTCTTTGGGCGTAAAAGAAAATTGGAATACAATGAAAGTGGCGAGTAGAAGTAACTTTCTCATTTAGCCTTTATTTAGTTTTTAAAAATTATTTATTGCCTAGTTGCCAAAATTGATAACAAAATGCAGTTGTAAGTTCTCATAATATTCTTACAAACCATCAAAATAGTTAGTATATTTATTACTATAAATTAATTCTATGAAAAAAATAACACTTGTCTTTACGCTACTAGTGAGCTTTGTTTTTTGTTCGCCACTTTTACGCGCACAAAATGGTTTAAAAGACTCATTATCAATTCCATTAGAGGAAAAATCCGTTACACATCATGTGGTTACTATTGATGGCAAAACCATCAATTATACCGCCACAGCGGGTGCCCTAATTTTAAGAAATGACCAAGATGAACCCATTGCTTTTTATGGCTATACGGCCTACACAAAAGATGGACAATCTGAAATGGACAAAAGACCAGTCTCTTTCTCTTACAATGGAGGTCCAGGTTCCTCTTCTATGTGGTTGCACATGGGCGCAATGGGACCAAAAAGAGTTGTATTAAATGATCCTTATGATAATCGTCCTCCCCCTTATAAATTAGAGGACAATCAGTTTTCAATATTAGATGTAAGCGATGTTGTTATGATAGATCCAGTAGGAACTGGTTTAAGTAAAGCCATTGGCAAAGCTGCTAATAAAGATTTTTGGGGCGTAGATGGCGATATCAAATCGGTAAGTGGTTTTATTAAACAATATATTAACGAGAACAATAGATGGAATTCTCCAAAATACCTAATGGGAGAAAGCTATGGCACCATGCGTAGTGCAGGCGTGGCCAATTACTTACAAGAAAATTTAGGTATTGCAGTAAATGGTATTGTACTAATATCTACCGTATTGGATATGCGTACGCTTACTTTCCAACAAGGAGATGATATTTCTTATATTTTAAATCTTCCTACTTATGCAGTAGCTGCTTGGTATCATAATAAAATAAATAATAAGCCAAAAGAGATTGGAACTATTGCAGAGGAAGCCAGAAAATTTGCTGCTGGAGCGTATGCAAGTGCCTTAATGAAAGGATCTGATTTATCTGACAGTGAAAAAGAATCTATCGCAACTCAAGTAGCTGCTCTTACAGGATTAAGTAAAGAATATGTTTTAAAAGCAAACCTGCGCATCAATGAACCTCAATTCACCGAAGAACTTCTAAGAAGCGAACATTTAACAGTTGGAAGATTGGATGCAAGATACAAAGGCATCAATCAAAATTTATTAAGTGAAGGTTCTTCTTATGATCCGCAAAGTGCAAATATTAGCCTACCCTATATTGCTACTTTTTCTGATTATTACTACAATGAATTAAAAGTGAGTAAAAAATTGACGTATAAAACTTCGGCCTATTCTACGCCTGGTTTTAATTGGGATTGGAAACACGATAAAAATAATAATGGTGACGCAGTTACACCCAATACAGCAGTTGATTTAGCCCAAGCAATGAGTCATAACCCTAATTTAAAAGTGTTGGCCTTGAACGGATATTATGATTTAGCAACTCCATTTTTTGCTGCAGAATATACATTTAAGCACATGGGACTAGAAAAAAGAATTCAAGATAATTTTACATTAAAATATTATGAAGCGGGGCATATGATGTATATCGATCCAGCTTCTGGCAAACAATTCAAAAAAGACATTGTTGCGTTTATTAAAGAAACTACAAAATAGTTTTACTATCCTTTAACTTTGATGAATGAATTGAACAAGTCCAAAAAAAGGCCTCTAGCAATAGAGGCCTTTTTTATTATTAAAAATCGACAATTAATAGCTTACCAGTTTACTTCCACGCGCTTACCAGAAAAATGTACTGTTTTTATAGTGCCCTCAGGAATTAGTTGCACTTTAAATATACGATCAGGAACCTGACTAGAGAAACCTTTTGGTGCACCCAATTCAATAATAAGTTTTTTTGATTTGTCGTTCCAAGTTATACGCGTCCATGTAGCTTTTCCTTTAAGATACTCCTGACTGATGCCATCATCTTCATACAATGTAAACTGGCCATCAGCACCAGGATACACTTTTAAAGTAGTAGGCTCTTTCACCACTTCTGCAGTGTATTGTCTAATAGGATCAAATGGAATAATGGCACCAGCACGAACATAAATTGGCATGGTACTTAAATCTACTTCAGGTTTAATAGTTTGCCCACCTGTTTGTTTTGTATTTGTCCACCAGTCGTACCAATCCCCTTTGGGAAGATATACTTCACGAGTAGTAGCTCCTTTTTCAAAGACAGGCGCAATCAACATATCCCGACCCCATAGGTATTCGCTTCCCATATTTCTTACTTTTTGATCATTGGGATAATGCAACCATAAAGCCCTCATTAAAGGCAATCCAGTATTACGTGCTTCCCAAGCCAAGGTATAAGTATAAGGCATAAGTTGGTAATGCAGTTCTGTATATTTTTTTGTGATAGGTTCGATGGTGGGATTGTTCATCTCCGTTTGAAGAATATTTCTTTTATCATCAGCAGTAGGCGTATTGCTATTATTGTTCTCACGCGGTCCCATATCTTTTAAACCCCAACCCCAAGGAAGGGTTGTCATCCAAGTTCTTCCATGTGATCTAAATGAGGCACAGAAGGCTCCGAACTGATACCAACGCGCATATAATTCTCCGGTTTTTTCAGCGTTAGCATAAAATCCTCCTATATCCGAACCCCAAAAAGGAGCTATGCTTAAAGAATAATTAATCCCTACAGCAACTTGACCTTCTAATGTTTTCCATGATGACTCTGTATCACCAGACCATACCCAACCACCCCATTGTGCAATACCAGGAAAACCATTTCTATGAAGACTCCATGGACGAATTGTAGGATGGGTAGATAGATGGCCCTGATAATATAATTGATGACGCTTGATTCTTTCAAAAAGATTAAACCAATCTCCTTCATCAGGCCAGAAAGCATCTACACCAACATTTAAAAGATTTACGTGTTGTTGCCAGTAGTTCTTAATATGCGAATCATCTAAAATTTCCCCAGCTTTAGCAGGAATAGATCCATGAAGTGTTGGCAATTTATCTCTATCCCATGGAACCATATGTACAACAACTTTTGCATTGCGCTCATGCATTGCTTCAATGACCGTTTTAGGATCATGTTTAAAAACTTCTGGATTGAATTCAAAAGAAGGCTGCTTTTTATTCCAACCCTTTGGCGTAAAACCAGTGCCTAAATAAATTACTGCATCTAATGGAATTTTTTTTGCACGGAAGGAATCAATGATGCCCACCATTTGCGTATCATTATCTAATGTTCGGTGAGATTGCATATAACCCAGCGCCCATTTAGGCGGCATGGCAGCTGGCCCTGTGACCACAGAAAAATCTTTCATAAATTTTGCAGGGTCATGAGCATCAAAAACAAAAAAATCATATAAGCCAGCAACAATTTTATCTATAGGAGGAAGCCCTTTACCTTGATTAAGACCCTGATTGGTTTCGGTCTGTGGAATAATTTCCTTACCTGTAGGTTTCCAAGGAATAAATACCCCTTTGTTTTTATTTTGAAGATCTACTTGGACCCAAGGAGTAGCAACAAAAATTCCCCAACCTTCTGTTCCAATTAGCACTGCCGCAGGGTTACGAGAGCCATAAGCATCACTCTGCCAACGTGGCTGCATTTTATGAAAGCGACCACGACGATCAAATTCAATAGGAAGATTGCGCCAATTAGCACCTACTTCAGGCTTTGGTCCACCCTCACCCATTCCTAATACTGGTTCATCATTGAATTGGAAAGACATATTCCCATCTTGCTCAAAAATAATTTCTTGCACCTTTTCTCCTTTAGCATTCTTAACCAATACCATCAAAGGATTAAACCTTACTTCAACAAGAAGTTTTCCCACTTGCTTGTTAACTACTTTACTACCCTCGCGCAAACTTATAACGGGAGATGGATAACTGCGCTCCGCCACGCCAGGATTAAAAGGAAAATTATCTTTAAAACTGATGGGTTTTAGCGTAACACGAATACTATTTTCTCCGGCCACCCTAATATCAAGTTGTGCCGGTTCCCCCGCAGTTTTGATGATTTGTGCTTGTAAAGATGAGTTGCCCCAAAGCAAACATCCCATCAATAAAAACTTATACAAATTCGAGGTAAAGTATTTTCTCCTATTCATAGCTAATGGTATTATTATTTAATTATTTATTCTATTTTTTAATAAAAATTATAAATTTATTTAAAAAGCAATTGCGCAAAATTATAAAGATTGTTTCTCCAAACAGGCCAAGTATGTCCCCCAGGGTATTCGCTATAAGTATATTTTATTTTCATATCATCAAATTTCGCTAACATTATTTGACAATTTTTATAAGCAATATCGTCTTTACCGCCCATAGCAATCCAAAATTGCTTTAGATTGTTATTGACCGTACTTGAA
>Ga0209829_10002764_pt1 | contig 13135 bp, 9 predicted proteins | sample C_140205_EF_Meta_FD_187311 | JGI IMG/M metagenome (GOLD analysis project Ga0209829, IMG submission 187311) | Freshwater microbial communities from Lake Croche, Canada to study carbon cycling - C_140205_EF_MetaG (SPAdes) (version 2) | ecosystem: Environmental > Aquatic > Freshwater > Lake...
TCCAGTCCGTCTCTGGAGCATCTTGCTCCGAATCTTCTCTTCACTTCGACGTTCAATGTTGAACGTTCAATGTTCGATGTTCACCGCATCATTTCTCATTACTGATTCCCGAATTTCCACATCGGCTTCCAGTCTTTCGGCAACTTCTCGCCCTTGAGGGCGACACGGATCATTTCGATGGGGATCGGCCCTTCATGGAGAACCCGGTCATGGAATTCACGCAGGCTCAGCTTGCCTGGGCCGGTGAGCTCGTGCAGCAGGGAACGAAGCTGGAGACCGCCGGTCATGTAGGCGGCTTGATAAAGCGGACCGTAGTCGTCGCCAATATAGCGCCGGACCTCGGAGGTGGCACCCGCCTGCTCATGGCCCACGCGCTCGACCAGGAACGTGATCATCTCTTCGGGTGTCATTTCGCCGAGGTGGAACTTCAGACTGATGATCACCCGTGCGCAGCGGTGCATGCGCCAGAACAAAGCACCGACCTTCTCTTCTGGTGTCGCGGAATAACCGAGGTCCCACAGCAGCATTTCCCAATGCAGCGCCCAACCTTCGGCGAGAAAGGGCGTGTTGAACATCTGCCGCTGGGTCGAGTAACGGCTGGCCATGAATCCTTGAAGGTGGTGGCCGGGGATCAGTTCGTGCGGCGTGACCGTGTGAAGGAAGGCGGCGTTGTTGCCACGCATGCTCATCAGCTTGTCCTCGTGGGGCATTGACTCATTGGCGTAGGCCACGCGGATGTCCGGTCGGCTGTAGGCGGCATAAGGAAGGGTCTTCTGCTGCGCCACCCCGACCATCGAGACACCCCAGGTTTCCTCGGCCAATTTTGGGATAGTGACCAGATCCTTGTCCTTCAGGAAACGGATCACCTTTTCCGCCTCGGCCTGGACGACTGCCGCCTGCCCACCGGGAGCAGCGTGCTGGGATTTGACCTTCGCCAGAGCTTCGTGTCGATCCCGGCAGCCCATCGCCTTCGCCGCCTTGTCCATTTCGCCTTCACACCATGCGAACTCCTTGTCTGCTGTGGCCAACAGCTCGTCAGCGGAGAGAGCGATCATCTCGGCCGCGAGTTGATCGGACAGCGCCTGCTTGCCAATCGGATCGCCAATCAGCGGATCGTCAGGCTCTCCTTTCAATCCCGCGAGATCCTTCCGGAAGAACTCCACCGTGGTGGCGATCTCCTTCTTCAACGCACCCTGGGGCTGACTCATCCACCAACCAAACTCCGGCTCGAAGCCATCATAAAAGCCATACCACTGGTCGAGCTTGGCCCCCAGCCGTTCGAGCAACTGCGCGGTTCTAACAGCAAGCACGGGGCCCGGCTTCGCAAGGGCGGGATCCGGATGCTTCGGATCGAGCTTCTTCCGCAGCGCCTTCAGATCCTCCACCACCTGAGCCAGCACTCCGGCAGCCTTTTCAGGATCGAGATCGTGCTTCGCCGAGCGATCGCCGAGCAACTCCTGAAGCGGGTGGAGGAATCCCACCAGCGGATCCATTTCCGCCAGTCGGATCGTCTGGAGCGTGCTGCTTTGACGAGCTTCCACCAGATGCGTGTGAAGCAGGTGCCAGTCGATCCGCGCCGCGGGTAACAGCGCATCAAACTCGAGATCGTCCAGGCGCTTGAGCCATTGCCCGAACAGCTCGTCCTTGCGCTTCAGGTCGGACAGCGATCCGGGGACATCGCGGATCGTAATCAAATCGGTCTGATCGGCCTGGTATTCGGTGATCAGGGAATCGAGACCGTCGGCCTTCAACGGGGCGGCCGTCATCGAAAGCACCACCCCTACGGATAAGACAGAGCGCTTCATGGCGTTCATCTGAATCGGAGGCCCCGGCGCAGCAAGAAAGATCGCACCCGATCAACCAAACGCGCCGGTGATGTAGTCTTCGGTCCGTCGCACCTTGGGGGCCTGGAACATCTGGCTGGTGTCGCCGTGCTCGATCAGTTCGCCGAGATAGAAAAAAGCGGTCTGGTCCGAACAGCGGCCGGCTTGGGCGAGATTGTGGGTGACGATGACGATGGTGTAGTCGTTCCGCAGCTCAAACAGCAGTTCCTCGATCTTCATCGTCGAAAGCGGATCGAGGGCCGAACAAGGTTCGTCGAGCAGGATGATGTCCGGCTTCACTGCGATGGTGCGGGCGATGCAGAGCCGCTGCTGCTGGCCACCGGAAAGCCCGAACGCGCTTGTTTTCAGGCGGTCCTTCACGTCGTCCCACAGCCCCACGACCCGGAGGCTATGCTCGACCTTTTCGTCCAGGGCCTTGCGGTTGTTCTCGCCGTGGATGCGCAGGCCGTAGGCGATGTTGTCATAGATCGACTTCGGAAACGGGTTCCACTTTTGAAACACCATGCCGACCCGGCGGCGCAGCACCTGGAGATCGATGTCCGGCCGCGAAATGTCGATGCCGCCGACCTTGATCGAACCTCCATTGATATGGGCTCCGGGGATGCGGTCGTTGATGCGGTTCAGGCAGCGCAGCATCGTCGATTTCCCGCAGCCGGACGGCCCGATGAGGGCAGTGATCTGGTGACTGGGGATCGCGAGGCTGACGTCATGGATCACTTGCTTCGAGCCGTAGCTGAAGCAGAGGTTTTCGATCTCGATCGCCGGGATCGCGGGTTGGACGGAGTCGCTTACCATTTCAGTTTGGCTCGGACGCGGTTGCGCAGCACCACCGAGGCTGCGGAAAACAGGAAGATCATCAGCAGGAATACGAACACCGAGCCGAACTGGGCACGCTCGGTGTATTCCGACGTCGGGATGCGCGCGGCGAGGGTATAGATATGGTAGGGCAAGGCCTGCACCTGGCCGGTCAGGATGCCAAGAGGACTCTCAATCCCCTGCCACGGCAGGTCGTCCTTCGCCGCCACCGCAGCGGTGAACATGATCGGCGCGGTTTCGCCCGCCGCACGGGCCAGCGAGAGCACCGACGAGGTCAAAATGCCGGGCAGCGCGAAGGGTAGCACCGATTTCCGGATCGTGTGCCAGCGGGTGGCTCCGAGGGCGAGCGAAGCCTCGCGGAATCCCTGTGGCACGGCTTTCAATGACTCCTCCGACGCCGTGATGATCACGGGCAGGATCATGCACGCCAGTGTGGCGGCCCCGGCAATGAGCGACGAGCCCCAGCCTTCAAAACTCAGCTGTGTGAAGCCCAACGGAATGGTCAGCAGCGAGCGATCGGCCGGACTGTTGGTGAACACTGGCGCGGCCAATACGAACACCGCGAACCCGAACAGGCCGAAGACGATCGAGGGCACGCCGGCGAGATTGAGAATGGCGAGCCGCACCCAACCGATGAAGCGCCCCTGCTTGGCGTATTCACTGAGATAAATCGCCGCCGAAACCCCGAAGACCAGCGCCATGAGCACGCTCAGTAAGGTCAGCAGCGCTGTGCCAACGATCGGCCCGGCGATGCCACCGCCACAGTAGGAAAAGCTCTGCTCGTTGAAGACCGCGTCGGAACCGTGCGAGTCGGTCCATTGATGAAACTCCGAGGCAGGAAGCTGGTGACGGGTGCCCTCCGCGTCGTCGAAGACGTGAAGTGTCTCGGTTTTTTTCGTGAGGAAGTCGATGTTCACGAAGGGCGCCTCCTTCTTGAAGAACACCGGCGCGCCATCCCAGACCATGCGTCCGAAGATCAGCAACGCGACGGCGATCACCGTCCAGGTCATGCCACCGAGGAATGTCTTCACGGCTGCCTCGGCGATGCCGTTCCGATGCACGCCGCGACGAATCAGTTGTTCTGGATTTTTCATCGGTGGGTCAGTGCTGGCTGATGCGGAAGCGGCGGAGCAGTCGCTGCGCCGTCCAGTTGATGGCGAGGACGATCACGAAGAGAAGGATGCCGACCACGAACAGCGCACGGTAGTGAACGCTGCCGAAGGGCACCTCGCCGAGTTCCTGGGCGATGATGCCGGTGAGGGTGTGGGCGGGCTGGAAGACCGAGCCGACGCCGTCGGTGAAATCCGGAATCTGAATCCGGTTTCCGGCCACCAGCAGCACCACCATCGTTTCGCCAATCACACGTCCCAGACCCAGCAGAACCGCTGCCAAAATGCCCGAGATGGCGGCCGGCACGATGACCCTGAAGATCGTCTGGAGCTTCGAGGCTCCGAGCGCATCAGAAGCCTCCGCGAAAGCAGACGGCACGTTGTTGATGGCATCTTCGGACAGCGTGAAGATCGTCGGAATCGCCATCAGCCCGAGCAGGCATCCGGCGGTGAACATGTTGAGCCGCTGCTGGATCGGGAAACCGGGAATCCACGACAAGGAATCCGCAGTGGAGACCTCCTGAAGCAGGGTGCCCAGCACCGCGATGCCGACAAAGCCGAGCACCACCGACGGGATCGCCTGAAGAAACTCAATCGTCGGCTTCACGAACCGCTGCTGCCGCGGGCCGGCAAGTTGGTTGGTGTAGATCGCCGCACCAACTCCGAATGGAATCGCAATGGTAAGCGCGATGATCGAAATCATCAGCGAGCCGACGAACAGCGGCATGATGCCATAGAAGTCCTGCCATTCACCCCCGGTGATCCAGTCGCACCCGGTGATGAAGCCTGAAATCGTCGTGCCCATCTCCACCGGCACATCGGCTCTCCATGCTTCCAGATTTCCGACGGTGTCCGCTGTTTCCGCGGCCATCGCGGGCGTCGCGGCGCGGAAGGCCTTAAGGTAGCGATTCGCTTTCTCATCGCTGAGTGACGCAGGGAGCTTTGAGGAAATTTCTGTTAGGCTTGCGACCATCGCGGTGTTCGCATCCTTGAACTCCGGGATGCGGGCCAGCACCGGAGCCATCGCCGCCGTGAAATCAACCGGCTCGGTGGTGACCGCAGTGGCGGCATCGGCTTCCAGCTGGGAACGAAGCTCGGGCTTCGCGCTGCGTGCGGCGTCGAGCAAGGTCTCGCGCTTCCTGATCTCGATCTCATGCAGTACCGCGGCCTGCTTGGTGGCCTTCACCGTGTCAGAGGTTTCCGACACGAGGGTTTCGAGCGCTGACGACGAGGACTGGAAGGCATCGATCGCCTTCTTGAACGAGGCCAGCGGCGTGGCCGCCTGCTCCTGCTTTGCTGCGAGGCCGGCCTGAAGTTCGGTCGCGAAGGCGGGATCGTCAGTGGAAAGCGGATCGCGTGCGGCGACCTGATCGCAGAGCTTCTTCTGCTCGTCCTTTGAAAGATGCGGGGTCGGGGGGAATCCTTCTCCGGACTTCCCCGCGAGTGCCTGAACGAGCAGGGCCCGGTATTTCGCCGACAGCTTTTCCACGAGTTCCGGCGGTGGCGCGTTATCGCCTCCGGCCTCCTTCACACGGGCCAGTGCATCGTGCGCGGGAGCAGTGACCTCGCCGAGATAGTTGACGATCGCCGTCGCTTCCTGGGAGCGCAGCATTTCCGTGCGGCAGCTCGAGTTGATCTGGGCGAAGTAGGCGCGATTCAGGAGCGAGCCCATTTGCTCCTGGGCCGTGAGGTCCTTGCGGGCGATGTCCACGAACTCGAGCCCCGACTGGCGGTAGTTCTGGAGCTCCTTCCGATACTCGGGGAAGAAGCCGATCCCTTCGCGCAGCAGGAACACGATGATCAGCACGAGGATCACGATCGTCAGGGCCGCATTGCCGCCGAAGAACGCCTTGATCAGGCCTTCGGTGCTGCGGCCTTTACGGCGAAAAGGATGTCCGGGCGGGACTTGGCTGGGTGTGGGATCCGGCATGCGGGGGCGACGAGGCAACCTTGGACAGAGCCAGTAGAAATAGCAATCCCGGCGGGTGTCCCCGCCGGGATTGTGTCAAAAACGACAGAGGATCAAGCCTTTGACTCAGTGATTCGGCACGAAACCGATCTTCTTCGCGATTTCCTGGCCTTCCGAGCCAGAGGCAAAGGCGATGAACTCCTTGACCAAGGCGTCGGCATTTTCAGGGAGATAGAGGTAGCAAGCGCGGCTGTACGCATACGTTCCAGCATTCGCGGCGACCGGCTCGATGCCGTCGATCTTGACGTCCGTGATTCCGGTCGCCTTCGCGAAGGCGAGCCCGACGTAACCGATGCCGTTCTTGTTTTTGGCAACTTCCTGGGCAATCTGCTCGGTGCCAGCCATCTTCTGCGAACTGCTGGGATAGTCCCTGCCACCCATCGCTAGAGTCTGCCAGTCCTTGTAGGTGCCGGAGGAAGTGTTGCGGGTGTAGATCGAGATCGGGCCGGGGGTGCCACCAACCTCGCTCCAGTCCTTCACCTGGCCAGTGAAGATCTTGGCGACTTGGTCCTTGGTGAGTGCCTTGATTGGACTGGCCTTGTTGACCACCACCACGATCATGTCGTGACACAGTTCCACCTCCTTGAGCTGGATGCCCTTTGAGCTGGCGGCGGTGATTTCCTCAGGCTTGGCCTTCCGGGAGGACATCCCGATCTGGGCCGTGCCGTTGGCGAGGGCCGGAAAGGCGGTGGCCGAACCTTCCGCAGCGATTTCGAACTTCACGCCAGGGTGTTTGGCCTTGAAGCTCTCGGCGAGCTGCGGGACCAATTTCGCACCAAGGGTGTCAGAACCCTTGATGCTTATGGATTGAGCGCCGACGGTGGTGGTGAGGACGGCTCCGGCAAGGAGGCCAATGGTGGTGCAGATGGAAGTGCGCATGGTGGTGGAGTTTCACGCCTGATGGCTTCAAGCTGATGATGGATGAAGGATCGAGACAATACGTCCATCGCCAGCGTGTGACAAGGCCGTCACCAAGTTGCACGCTTTTTTGTCAGAAAGTCCGGGACTCAACCACCAGTGGCCCTCTCCAGTTGATGACGCCTCCGTCACATTCAAACTCCGACCAGCCGACGGAATCTTCGCCGGGACTCTATCAGGTTCGCCTCGTCCCCCCGACGATATACGGCGATCCATCCATGAACCACAGCCCCACAACCTTGAAGAACGTAACCGTTCTCCTTTGAGGACTGACGGCCGCCACTCTCGTCGGTGAACCCCCGGCAGCAGCCGACAGCGGATCGAGTTTCTCCGACTTCAACTTCTGCTCCTGGCTCTCCAGCGAGCCGGACACCCTTTAAAAGGATGCCGGCAACCCATGGGTCAGTGAAATCCAGATCTCCGGCCGCTACCACTGGAATGCGGCCTACATCGATGGAGAAGGCACCAATGGCCAAGGTTTTAGCGAAACCTACACCGATTCCCGCCGTTTCCGCCTGGGAGCGAAGATCGGCTTCCTGAACTACCTAACCTTCAAGGGCGCGGTGAATCTCGTCGATGACCAGCGCTTCAACGGCAAGGAACTCGAATACGGCTACCAGGATTTCGATGAAGCCGTTTTCTCGCTGGATGCCCAGCGCCTCTTCGGTGTGTCACAGCTCGACGTCCTGACCCTCAACTACGGTCGCTTCAAATGGCACGGCGGCCTCGAGGCCCGCACGTCTTCGAACGAGTTGCTGACCGTCGAGCGCTCCGCCATCACGAACAAGCTCTATCAGAGCGCCCGTCCGACCGGCTTCACGATCAACGCCGTCAAGGGCAAGCTGAACGGTCTCGTGGGCATCTACAGCAGCGATGACAATGTGCCTGACGGCATCAGCCGCAACGTCGAAGGCTTCGGCGGTTGGAACGACGGCCTGATGTACAACGCCGAAGTGATCTACTCCGCCACCGACGACCTCCGCTTCGGCTGGGAATTCCTCTACAACGACGCTGACGTCCGCACCGAGGACTCGCTCCTCCAATACAAGTGGGCCACCACCCTCTCGATGGAGTATGCCATCGGCAACGGCGGCATCAACGTGGAAGGCTTCTATGGCGACAACGGCGACGTCACCACTGGCAACGTCAAGAAGAACGCAAAAAGGTCTGGAGAATTCTGGGCTGTGACCGTCACCCCCTACTACTGGATCGCCCCTGCCAAGCTCCAGGCCGTGGTCCAGTTGATGTATGCCGGCTCCGAGAAGTCCGAGGGTATCCGCACCAACAGCCGCTACTTCCGCGCCACCTCTTACGGCAGCGGCGGCAGCCCGAACATCGTGAACAGCGGCTATGGAGATGAGCTGACGACGGTTTACGCTGGTCTGAACTACCTGATCTGCGGCGACAACCTGAAGGTCCAGGCTGGTGTGGAATACGCCGCCCTGAACACTCCGAGCAAGAAAGGCGCCTCCAATCCGGACGCTGTGACCTACCTCTTCGGCTTCCGTTCGTTCTTCTGAGTTTTCGTGCCTGGTTTCTGAATTGGTTGATAGAAAAACGCCGGCTTCCGCAAGGGGGCCGGCGTTTAGCGTTGGGGTGGCATGGTCTCTTCCCCCTTCAGTCTTCCTCACGCTACTTCGCGAGGACGACTTTCCTCAGCGAAGGCTTCTTCACCTCCAGCTTCGAGAGGAAGTCCTGATACTCGACGAGCTCCATCCGCCCATCGTGGTGCTCGATGATGGCAGTCAGGCTTTCCACCCAGTCCCCGGAGTTGAGGTAACGAATCTCCTCCACTTGCTTGTCTTCCGGCGTGTGGATGTGACCGCAGATGATTCCGTCGCACTTCTTGTGACGAGCCAGCTCCTGGAGCTGGAACTCGTAGCGATCGACGAAGCTCACGGCCGATTTCACCCGCGCCTTCACCTTCTTGCTGAGCGAGAAGTATTCCTTCCCACGCCAGGCGCGCCAGCGGTTGTAGAGGCGGTTGAAACTAAGAAGGACATCATAACTGATCGATCCGACAACCGCGAGCCACTTGTAATTGGTGGAGACGCTGTCGAATCCATCGCCGTGGACGACAAGGTAGCGCTTGCCATCGACTGCGGTATGGATGTGTTCCTTGGCGATCTCCAGACGCCCGAACGCCAGCGGCAGGAAGCGTTCGAGGATGTCATCATGATTGCCACGAAGATAGATAACATCGGTCTTGTCCTTCTCCATCATCTTCAGGATCTTTCGAATGAAGCGGCTGTGTCGGCTGCGCCAGCGTCCACCGCGTCGCAGCGCCCAGCCATCGATGATGTCGCCGTTCAGCACGAGCTTCTCACAGCGGATGTGCTTGAGGAAGTGCACAACCTCGGTGGCCTTGCTGTCAACCGTGCCGAGATGGATATCCGAAAGGAAGAGTGTGCGGCACTTGAGCTTCTTCCGTTTCTCCAGCGTACGATCCGGCTCCTCATTTTCAGAAAATCCCGCGAGTCCGGAAAGGCGTTCTTCGAAAGACGAAACGACCTGGTCCCAACCAAGGGATTCGGCGGTGTCACGGGCGGCTTGGCGGAGGACGGGGTCGTGGCGCATGGCGAGGGCTTGATGGGAAAGTTCCAGGAAAGAGGTGGAGTCGCCCTTGGGGGCCTTGAGGCCGTTTTCTCCATGACGGACGTATCGGGCCGAAGCGGCATAGTCGTAGCTGACCGTGATCAACCCGCTCGCGAGTCCCTCCAGCACCACGTTTCCGAATGTCTCGGTCTCGCTCGGAAATAGCAGCACGTCGGCCGAAGCATAGTGGCGGGCCAGATCCTCTCCCACCCTGACGCCTGCGAAATGGACATGGCGGTGCACCGTTTCCAACCTCGCGCGGATCGGGCCATCGCCGACCACCACGCAACGCAGATCCGGCAGCGCCTCGATCATTTTTCGAAAGAGCTCCATCGCGAGATCGAGGTTCTTTTCCGGTGCGACGCGACCGACGATGATGGCAACCGGGGTCTCAGGTCGCGCGCCCCACTCGGCACGGAGGGCTGCACAGCGTTTGGTCGGGCAGAAGAGCGTGGTATCGACCCCGCGGCCCAACAGATGCACCTCGGGAAAGCCCTCGTTTCGCAGTGCCTCCACCACCTCCTGAGACGGAGCGAGCGTGCAGTCGGCGCGACTGTGGAAGCGCTTCAGATAAGCCTTCGCCGCCGTTTGCAGACTGCCGAGGCGATACTGCCCCATGTACTCGTGGAAATTCGTGTGGAAGCCCGCCACCACCGGAATCCCAAGCGCCTTGGCCGCCTTAAGCGCTGAGAGTCCGAGCGGACTCTCGGTGGCCACGTAGATGACATCCGGCCGCCGTTTCAACCAACGTCTACGGAGACGAAACGGCCCGGGGAACCCCACCCGCACTTCCTTATAGCCGGGCAGCGCCATCGAGGCCGCGACCGTTTCACCCGGATTCCCATGGTTGCCAGTTCGGATGATATGGACCCGGTGGCCGCGCTTGCGAAGTCCATCGCTGAGTCTTCCGAGCGTCATTGCGACGCCGTTTACATCGGGCGGGAAAGTATCCGTCACGAAATCGACTTTCATGAAAAAAGTCCGGAGCCCACAGCTGCGGCGGCGCTACTAACCAAATCCGCCACCCTCAGCTCACTGCCTTTTCGGTGTCGATTACGTCACGGAAAGACGTTGAAGGTCTGAAAGTCGAAGGTCAAAGGTGCCAAAGGAAGACGTCTTCGGACCTTTAGACTTTAAGACCGAATCTTCCGCCCCTATGCTCCGCGCATGTCGTCCAGTTTTGGCCACCTTTTCCGGATCAGCACCTTCGGCGAGTCGCACGGCGGCGGCGTCGGCGTGGTAATCGATGGCTGCCCTCCGGGGATTTCCGTCAATGAGTCTGTCATCCAGCAGGAACTTGACCGCCGCCGGCCCGGCCAAAGCGAGATCGTGACGCCGCGCAAGGAAGCCGACACCGCCGAAATCCTCTCCGGCCTCCACGACGGCCTCACGCTCGGCACACCGATCGCCATCGTGGTGAAGAACACCGACCAGCGGCCAAACGCCTACGACGAGATGGCAGTGAAATACCGGCCCAGTCATGCCGACTACACCTACGACGCCAAATACGGCTTCCGCGCCCCGACCGGTGGTGGCCGTGCCTCCGCCCGTGAAACGATCGGCCGTGTCGCCGCCGCAGCGGTCGCGAAGCAGGTGCTCGACGCTCTTCACCCCGGCATCGAGGTCCTCGCCTGGGTAAAGTCCATCCACGACCTAAACGCCAGCGTCGATCCGGAAACCGTCACCTTTGAAACCATCGAGGGCAATATTGTCCGCACCGGCGATCCGGCCATGGTCGAGCCCATGATTGAACGCATCAAACAAGTCCGCGGCGAAGGCAACTCGATCGGCGGCGTCATCGAGTGCGTCATCCGCAACTGCCCGCCCGGACTCGGCGAGCCGGTCTTCGACAAGCTGGAGGCCGAACTCGCCAAGGCCATGCTTTCCCTACCCGCCACCAAGGGCTTCGAAATCGGCTCTGGCTTCGCCGGCACGCTTCTAACAGGCAGCCAGCACAACGATCCCTTCCGCATGATCGACGGAAAAATCCGCACCACCAGCAACCGCTCAGGCGGCATTCAGGGCGGCATTTCCAATGGCGAGAACATCGTCTTCCGCGTCGCCTTCAAACCGACCGCCACGATCATGTCCTCCCAGGAAACCGTGACATCCTCCGGTGAAAACACCGAGCTCTCCGGTCGCGGACGTCACGATGCCTGTGTCCTTCCGCGTGCCGTCCCGATGGTCGAGGCAATGGCCACCCTGGTGCTCTGCGATCACTTTCTCCGCCAGCGCGCCCAGTGCGGCGGCATCCTCCGACCCTGATGCGTGATCTGATTGCCGATCTGGCCGCGATCGATCTGGAGAGTCTTCCCCAGATCAGTCTCGGAACGGCCGTGATCGCCATCTTCGTGACCTGCGCCGCGCTCATCCTGATGCGCGGCCTGACCCGCATCTTCATCGGCTCGCTGGTCATCGCCGCCAGCGCCTGGGTCGGCTTCTGGGGCTGGCAAACCGCTCCAGCCATCGGCATCCATTATGCCGGAAAACCCCTCCCCTGGCTCTCCGTCGGCTGGCCACTGCTGTCCGGTCTCCTCACCTTCGTGGTTTTGAGAATGCTGGTGAACTTCGTCGTTCACCCTTTCGGAAAGTCCTCAGATGTCCCGAAATCACCGATCAATCGGGCCTTCGGCCTGCTCTTCGCCGTTGTCCCCGCGGGATTGCTCTGCCTCGTCGGCGCGATGCTGCTCCACCATGCCGGTTCGATCGCCGAAGTCCGCCATTACGCCGATGCCCCGCAGGGTGACACCGGGTATTCAAAACTCATCGCCAGCCTGAAGGCTTCAGTCGAGACCGCTGTCCCGGCCTCGTGGATCAAAACCCTCGACCCCTCCGGCGACCGCGCCCGCCTCACGCTTGCCAAGCTCATCTCCGCCTCCGCCGAAGATCAAGTCCCGCCGAAGGCCCTCATCGTTCTTCAAGAGCCCGTCCTCCGCGCCATCGTCGTCGACGAAAAGGAACTGCGCGGGCTTGCCAGAGACAAACGCTTCGGCACCCTCCTCAGCCATCCCTACCTCGAAAAGGCCCTCACCGACCCTCGCGTCAAAAAAGCCCTCGACCGCCTCGACCTCGAATAAGAAGTGAGTTTGAAAGGGTTCAGTTTTCAGGAAGGCAGAATCCAGAAAATCTCTTTTTCTGCGCTGAAAACTAAACACTGAAAACTTCTTCCCTCAATTTTCCCTGAACACTGAAAACTGAAGCCTGAAAACTTCTTCCCTCTCCATGCCTTCCTACTTGATCACCATCGGCCTCGAAGTCCACTGCCAGGTCAACACCCGGACCAAGATGTTCTGCGCCTGCCGCACGTCTTTCGCCGAAGACCCGAACACCCACACCTGCCCGGTCTGCCTCGGCCTCCCCGGTGCGTTGCCGGTCCTCAACCGCGAGGCGATGGAAAAGACCCTGCTTTCCGGCCTGATGCTCGGCTGCGGCTCGCCCGAACTCTCGAAGTGGGACCGCAAGAACTACTTCTACCCGGACATGCCGAAGAACTACCAGACGACGCAGTTCGATCTGCCGCTCTGCATTGGCGGCGGCGTTCCGCTCTACGATCACTGCTACCCCACCGACGCCCGCAAAAGCATCAAGACCCCCAACAAGGTCGTGCGACTCAACCGCATCCATCTTGAAGAGGACGTCGCGAAATCCACCCACCTCGGCACCACCTCGCTCATCGACTTCAACCGCGCCGGCACGCCGCTGATGGAGATCGTCACCGAGCCCGATCTTGAGACCGCCGAGGAAGCCTGCGCCTACCTCCGCTCGCTGCAGATGATTCTCGTCCAGGGTGGTGTCTCCGATGCCGACATGGAAAAAGGCCAGATGCGCTGCGACGTGAACATTTCCCTGCGCGAGAAAGAAAGCGATCCGCTCGGGGCGAAGGT
>Ga0209829_10002766_pt1 | contig 13132 bp, 12 predicted proteins | sample C_140205_EF_Meta_FD_187311 | JGI IMG/M metagenome (GOLD analysis project Ga0209829, IMG submission 187311) | Freshwater microbial communities from Lake Croche, Canada to study carbon cycling - C_140205_EF_MetaG (SPAdes) (version 2) | ecosystem: Environmental > Aquatic > Freshwater > Lake...
TAGTTAAGCAATTAGAAAATCGAGATCACATTAATCAAACGACAAGCGCAAACTCAAATTAACCTCTTAATAACCTCACGGTAATTTGGCGTTTAAGCTGTAGCTCAAACAGAGATATTTTCTGAACCTTGGATTTCTTCAAACCTTGATTATCGGATTGGTCTATCAAAATTCATACCTCCAGTTTTAACTTCTTTTCCCCACGTTGATGTTGAACAATTATTCACTAACGTTTTAAGAAATCGGAACTCCTAAAGCTGGCCGAATTTCTTCAAACATAGAGTAGAAATCCTTCAGACTTATGCCAGTTGCATCTTGAAAAGCTACGGAAAATATCTTTCCTTTGGCCATTTCTAGCCAAATATTCATATAGTTATTAAAACCTGCGAGATATATGAGAAATTCGCATGCTATTGGACCAAGTGTATAGTTTCGCTGATTAGTTGCGGCAAGTTTCTCCAACGAAGCCTTTGGTTCATTATCCTTCGCTATACCGTTATCCATTGCGGAAAACGGCCAATGATCAGAATTCAGGTCACCTAAAGCATCTAGTACCAAAGGAGACATAAGTGTTGCGCCTCCTTCTCTAAACCAACCAGGAACATCAAGTGGGGTTTTGTAATTGACTTGACTAATAATTTGGTATTGGACTAAATGGAATATTTCGTGGGCGGCCAAAAATCCGGGAGTACCTCTTTCTAGGGTACTTTTTTTAGAGCCTGAGTAGTTCAAATATAATGCGGCAATATCTGCACTCGCCCAACCTGAGGCATTGTCCATACTTAAGTTTGCACGGTCAGCCGCGGAACTAAGTGAACACCCTCCGTCAACATGAATCTTCTGTAGCCAAGCCCAATCATTGAATATAACGATCGAGATTGGTGTTTTGTATTCTGCCGGAAATAGGAAAGCTTCAAGTTGCATAACTTTGGTAAGGGCATCTACCGCTTTTGTAATATTCACATTGTCAATTAATGCAGGATCAATATAGAAATCGATAGCTGGAATTTTCTTCAATGCGCCAACAGAAATATTTGCAAAAGAAGACTTGACCGATGTATGAATAGTGTCAAAATTGCTCGGTTCAATGACCTTATATTTTTCCCACAATGTACTGTAAATTCCACTGCTGACTAGTCTGCTATTTCCTGGAATTCCATTTCCTATATTTCCAAGTTTTGCAAGATCACACAATTTTCTTCCGGATGCTGCTGGAATATTGGACTCTATTGGAGATGCACTTGGAGTCGGAGTCGGAGTCGGAGTTGGAGTCGGAGTTGGAGTTGGAGTCGGAGTTGGAGTCGGAGTCGGAGTTGGAGTCGGAGTTGGAGTCGGAGTCGGAGTCGGAGTAGGATTTAGTTTGGAGACAACAGTCATTGCTCCTTTGCTCCAGCTGAGTTTCTTGCCAGATTTAATGCATGTGTATTTAGAACCATTTAGGACGGTGATTTGCCCTAACTTTGAGCAAACCGCCCCTACTTTCACCGACGAAAATGCTGGGGCCACCGTTGGTGCAATCGATGCCATAAGCAGCACAAAACTCAAGAAAATCCTCTTCATTACCTCACTATATGGGAGGAATTAAGCTGTAGGTGCGTCCTGCGCTAAATCTTCTGGACTATCAGGGGATTGAACTTTTGGGGCACCCTTGAAAGTAAAGATTGCATCGGCGCCTTCGCCCTCTGCATCTACAACAATGATTTCGCCGGCTTTGAGTTCGCCGAACAAGATGCGCTCTGATAGCGCATCTTCGATTTCACGTTGAATTGTTCGACGCAATGGACGTGCACCAAGAAGTGGATCGTAACCACGGGCGGCAAGTAAATCTTTTGCTGCTGGAGTTAATTCGATTCCCATGTCCTTTGCCTGCAAGCGGTCATCTAGATTTTTGATCATGAGATCAACGATCTGAACAATCTGCTCTTTGGTCAACTGGTGGAAGACGATTACGTCATCGATACGGTTGAGGAACTCAGGGCGGAAATGAGTTTTAAGTTCGTCATTTACTTTGCCCTTCATGCGCTCGTAATTAGTCTGCTCATCATCGCTGTTAGCAAAACCAAGACCAAGGCTCTTTGAAATATCACGAGTACCGAGGTTAGTTGTCATGATGATGACAGTGTTCTTAAAGTCAACGGTACGACCCTGTGAATCAGTAAGGCGACCATCTTCTAGAACTTGGAGGAGCGAGTTAAAGATATCTGGGTGTGCCTTTTCGATCTCATCAAAGAGAACGACTGAGAATGGGCGACGGCGTACTTTTTCAGTGAGCTGTCCACCTTCGTCGTAACCGACGTAGCCTGGAGGTGCACCGAATAAACGTGATGCAGTGTGACGCTCTGAGTACTCAGACATATCAAGTTGAATCAACGCATCTTGATCACCGAACAAGAACGATGCCAAAGTGCGTGAGAGTTCAGTCTTACCAACACCAGATGGGCCTGCGAAGATAAATGATCCACCTGGACGGCGTGGATCTTTCAGACCTGCGCGTGTACGGCGAATCGCTTGTGAAAGTGCCTTGATTGCTTGATCCTGTCCGATGACACGGTTGTGAAGTTCATCTTCCATGCGCAATAGGCGGGCAGTCTCTTCTTCAGTTAATTTAAAGACCGGGATTCCAGTTGAGATAGATAGAACTTGAGCGATGAGTTCTTCATCGACCTCAGTAACCTTATCTAAATCAGTGGCTTTCCAATTCTTTTCAGCCTCATGCTTTTCGGCGATTAAAGTCTTTTCCTTATCGCGAAGGGATGCGGCCTTTTCAAAGTCCTGACCATCAATGGCCGACTCTTTCTCCTTGCGGGCATCGGCGATTTTGTCATCGAATGCGCGAAGCTCGGCTGGCGCAGTCATGCGCTTAATGCGAAGACGTGAGCCCGCTTCATCGATTAAATCAATGGCCTTATCTGGCAAGAAACGATCAGATACATAGCGATCGGCCAAGTTTGCAGCTGCCGCTAACGCACCATCGGTAATAGATACGCGGTGATGAGTTTCGTAGCGGTCGCGAAGACCCTTCAAAATTTCGATTGTGTGTGCAACTGATGGCTCTTTAACTTGAATTGGTTGGAAGCGGCGCTCAAGGGCTGCATCCTTTTCAACATGCTTTCGATACTCATCAAGAGTTGTAGCACCAATTGTCTGTAGCTCACCGCGGGCAAGCATTGGCTTCAAGATGCTGGCTGCATCGATTGCGCCTTCTGCTGCACCTGCACCGACAAGGGTATGAATCTCATCGATGAAGAGAATGATGTCGCCGCGAGTTTTAATCTCTTTGAGAACTTTCTTCAAGCGCTCTTCGAAATCTCCACGGTAGCGGCTACCGGCAACGAGTGCACCTAAATCAAGTGAGTACAGCTGCTTATCTTTTAAAGTCTCTGGAACATCGTTCTTATAAATCGCTTGGGCAAGACCTTCGACGACGGCAGTTTTACCAACGCCTGGCTCACCAATTAAAACTGGATTATTTTTAGTACGGCGTGATAGAACTTGCATGACGCGTTCAATTTCGTTTTCGCGACCGATTACTGGATCTAGCTTTCCTTCACGGGCGGCTTGAGTAAGGTTGCGACCGAATTGATCGAGAACTAATGATGTAGATGGTGTGCCCTCTGCAGGTCCACCTTGAGCAACGGCCTCTTTGCCTTGGTAACCAGAGAGAAGTTGAATTACTTGCTGACGTACGCGATTTAAATCGGCGCCAAGTTTTACAAGTACTTGTGCGGCAACGCCTTCACCCTCGCGGATAAGGCCAAGCAAAATATGTTCGGTGCCGATGTAGTTATGGCCAAGTTGCAGGGCCTCGCGTAGTGAAAGCTCTAGAACTTTCTTCGCGCGTGGAGTAAATGGAATGTGGCCACTTGGTGCTTGCTGACCTTGTCCGATGATCTCTTCAACCTGTGCGCGAACGCCTTCAAGGGAGATGCCTAGGGATTCAAGTGCCTTAGCAGCGACGCCTTCGCCTTCATGGATGAGCCCAAGCAGAATGTGCTCGGTACCGATGTAGTTGTGGTTAAGCATGCGGGCCTCTTCTTGGGCCAGCACAACCACACGACGGGCTCGGTCTGTAAAGCGCTCAAACATTGGCGTACTCCTTCTTATTCGATTCATTAAGCCTAATACCTAGTGGCGCAGGGCCGCGAGGTGGATAGGGCTCGACACTTACAACCCTAGGGGTGGGGCTTTTATGCCCCGATTAGCCCACTATCTAGGCCAGGATCTTCAACATTCTGGTATTTCCCAGGGTATTTGGCTTGGCCGACTCTAAATCCAAGAATTCGGCGATACCGGCATCGTAGGAACGCAAAAGCTCGGCATAGACCGATTGATCCACTGGAGTGCCCTCGATAACTTCAAAACCGTGGCGGCCAAAGAACTGCGTTTGGAAAGTGAGACAGAAAATTTTCTCTACGCCAACTTCGCGGGCACGCGCAATGATTGCCTCCAGAATTTGGTGACCGATTCCCTGCTTATGTAAATCCTCTTTCACTGCGACGGTTCGAACTTCAGCTAAATCCTCCCAAAGAATATGAAGTGCGCCGCAACCAACGAGAACTCCATCTTTTTCAGCAACGATAAACTCTTGAACACTTTCATACAGTGTCACAGTTTCTTTCGAAAGCATTTGGCCAGGGGCGGCATACGAATCCACAAGATTGCGGATTGATTTTACATCTTTAGTTTTAGCAGGTCGAATAACGAGCATTATTAATCTGCCTCGGGTTTAACAAGAGGGAACAAAATTGTTTCACGGATACCAAGGCCAGTAAGTGCCATTAGTAAACGATCCACACCCATTCCCATTCCACCCATAGGAGGCATTCCAAACTCCATCGCGCGTAGGAAATCTTCATCAACTTGCATCGCCTCGAGATCACCATTGGCACCAAGAGATGATTGTTCAACTAAACGCTCGCGCTGAATAACTGGATCAATTAATTCAGAGTAGCCCGTTGCTAATTCAAAACCATCGATATATAAATCCCATTTTTCGGCAACACCAGGTAGTTCGCGGTGTGCACGTACAAGCGGCGAAGTATCAACTGGGAAACCCATAACGAATGTCGGTGCAATCAACTGATCTTTAGCTACGTGCTCGAAGATTTCTTCGGCCAATTTGCCTGTAATCCACTTAGGGTCCATCTTTATGCCTAGTTTTGTTGCAATAGTTTTGAGCTCAGCAATTGGAGTTAGGGCAGTAACGCTCTGTCCAACGCCCTCGGAAATAGCATCGTATAAGGAGATTTCACGCCAATTGCCGCCTAAATCAGCTTGGCGCCCATCGTGATGTGTGACGACGTGCGATCCTGCAACTGCCATCGCTGCGTTTTGGACAAGCCTGCGAGTCAGCTCGGCGATTGATTTCCAATCACCATAAGCCTGATAACTCTCAATCATTGCAAACTCAGGTGAGTGTGATGAATCCGCACCCTCGTTGCGGAAGTTACGGTTAATTTCAAAAACGCGTTCAATGCCACCGACTACACAACGCTTTAAAAATAGCTCTGGGGCAATCCGTAAGTAGAGATCCATATCGTAGGCATTTGAAAAAGATTTAAATGGTCGGGCAGTCGCACCGCCATGCATAACTTGCAGCATTGGGGTTTCAACTTCAATGAAATTATCTTTCGCAAAAGTGTCACGTAAAGAACTCATAACTGCTGGGCGCAACCGTGCATTCACGCGCGCCTCTGGTCGAACAATTAAATCAACGTAACGCATACGGACGCGGGTTTCCTCAGACATCGGCTTGTGATCATTAGGCAAAGGTCGCAATGACTTAGACGCTAACTTCCATGAAGAGGCCAGAATTGAAAGTTCGCCTCGCTTAGAAGTAATAATCTCGCCAGTGACCGAAACAATGTCACCTAAATCAATATCGGATTTCCAAGAGTCAATAGATTCTTGACCGACTTTATCTAGCGAAAACATTGCTTGAAGCTCAGTGCCATCACCTTCGCGAAGTGTTGCAAAACAGAGTTTGCCGGTATCGCGCTTGAAAATTATGCGACCAGTAAGACTTTCAATTGCGCCAGTTGCAACATCGATTTCTAAACCTGAATGTTGCTGACGTACTTCTAGTAATGACTTAGTACGTGGCACCGCGACTGGATATGGCTCCACTCCGCTTTCAATGAGGGCGGCCCGCTTTTCGCGTCGAATTCTCAGCTGCTCAGGCAAATCCTCTTCGATGGGTGCGGTTTCATTGCTCATAATGGGGTGGAGTCTAACGGTTCAAGCATTTCGTTCGTGAATTAAGCGAAGCCCAATCAGCGTTAAATCTGGTTCATGATCAGTAATTGTTTCTGAGACCCCAATAATCAACGGAGCTAAACCGCCCGTTGCAATAACTTTTGGCGAGCCTGAATAAGTCTCGGCCAACTCGGCAGTAATGCGATCAACTAAGCCATCGACTTGACCAGCGAAACCGAAAATTGTCCCCGACTGAAGCGCCTCAACAGTATTTTTCCCAATGACATTCTTTGGTCTAACTAGCTCGACTTTGCGCAGTTGTGCCGCTCGAGCAGCCAGTGCATCAACTGAGATTTCAATACCTGGGGCAAGGGCGCCACCTAAGAACTCTCCCTTGGGAGAAACAACATCCAAATTCGTTGACGTACCAAAGTCAACAACTATCGCTGGACCACCAAATAGAGTGTGCGCAGCCAATGTATTTACGATTCGATCTGCGCCAATTTCCTTAGGATTATCGACTAATAAAGGAACACCGGTCTTAATTCCTGGTTCAACAATTGTTGTTCGGACATCGGCGAAGTAATCACGAATCATGCTCCGCAGTTCGCGAAGCGTTGCTGGCACAGTTGAACAGATTGATAAGCCACTGACTGTGTAATCCTCAACAAGTGAGCGGTATTGCAACCACAGTTCATCGGCCGTGCTTCGTGGATCGGTCTTGACTCTCCACGAACGAACTAAGTCATCGCCATCGAAGATTCCAAGGACGGTATTGGTATTTCCTACATCGATTGTTAGCAGCATTAGGCACCCATTCGCATGTTATCTATAAGGCGCACGCCATCAATCCATCCAGCGATGAGTGCGCGTTTGCTCTTTGTAACGTCAGTTGCAATTGAGAAATCATCCTCATTAATAATTACTGCGTAATCGCGTTTAAAACCCGCATCCGTTGAAAGCGTTGTATCGATAATCTCCTGAGCAATCGCGACAGTCGGAGCTAACCGAGCTGCAGCCATTGCACGGTAAATCACATTTGCACTAACTCGACCCGCTTCGCTTAAGCGGATATTACGAGAGGAAAATGCAAGGCCATCGAATTCACGAACCGTCGGAACCCCAATAATTTCGACGTTATTTTTCATCGCGCGAATAATCTGTAGCTGTTGAAAATCCTTTTCACCAAAGACTGCAGCTTCAGGTTTAACGATTTCAAACAGCCTACTAATAACGGTAACTACGCCATCGAAGTGACCTGGACGCGAAGCACCTTCATAGAGTTCGCCAATGGGAGATGCTTTTAACTTAGTAATCTCTCCTGGATAAATTTCGTCGAAGTCCGGCATCCAGATTTCTGTTGCACCGGCAATAGTGGCGATTTGAATATCATGTTCAGGGCTGCGAGGATATTTTGCAATGTCTTCAACGTTTTCAAACTGCAGTGGATTAATAAAAATACTAACTACAACCTCTTTGCTCAAGGTGCGCGCACGCTTAATCAGCGCTTGGTGGCCCTTGTGAAGGGCGCCCATCGTTGGCACTAATACGCTCATGTGGCTCCAGTCCTTTCAGGTACCGGGCGAGGTAGTTGAAAGTTTACGGGCTAGTGGGCAATTGCGCCAAAAGTTGATCTATTCGGCCATGTGTAAGCAGAACTGCATCCGGGTCAATCTCAAACCAGGGCTCTAAAACAAATCGGCGCTCGTGGGCGCGGGGATGAGGCAGTTCTAACTCGGCACTCTTACTCAGCAGTGCGCCATATTGAATCAAATCTAAATCTATAGTTCGTGGTCCCCAATGAACAAGGCGTTCGCGCCCCATGCTCTTTTCGATTCCATGTAAAAGTGCGAGCAAATCTATGGCTGGAAGTTCGCTTTCAATTATGGCGACGGCGTTTACATAATCGGGTTGGACCGGACCACCAATAGGTGCAGTTGTGTAATACGAAGAGACGGCAATTACTTGCGTTGCTTCCCGCAAAAGTGCAAGTGCAATATATAAATTCTCAGTTGGGTTTCCAACGTTGGCGCCGAGTGCCACTACCGCCCTCATCGCGAGCGAGTAATCTGCACCGCAATATCTTGAACTTTTGCAGATACCGGCGCTTGAGGCTTATGTACTGTAACCGTTACTGAATCTATCTTCATATAAGTGTTTAGAATTTTTTCGGCGATGCGTCCTGCGAGCCTTTCAATCAGCGACACTGGATTAGTCGTAATCTCAACCACAACTAAGTCGGTGATGTCGGCGTAACTAACAGTGTCATCGAGGGCATCACTTACCGATACGGCCTTCAAATTAATTGCCAAAATCAAATCGATAAAAAAATCCTGTCCGTTAGCTCGCTCGTGTTCAAACACTCCGTGATATCCGAAACCATGAATACCCTTAAGTACAATTTGATCGCTCATAGCGGCAACACATCTTTATGCGGTTTCACAGAGTGCACTCTAACTCCCCAAATACCCGTTGTGGAGAGGCGTTTAGTAAGGGCAATGCTCGCCTCTTCACGCTCATCGGGTGTGTTACCACCTAAGAAGCGTTTGCGTGATCCACCGATTAATACTGGATAACCAAGGGCTACAAACTCCCCCACGTGATCAATAATCTCCCAGTTGTGGTCGGCATCTTTAGCAAAGCCAATACCTGGATCGATTATTAAATTCTCTTTAACAATTCCGGCATCAAGTGCGGCATCGATTCTCTCCTGAAGTTCGGAGATAACATCACGCACAACATCCTTATAGACGGCCATTCGGTTCATATCTTTAGATTGTCCTCGCCAGTGCATCGCAATGTATGGTGTTTTAAGCCGGGAAGCCATTGCTAACATCTTCGAATCAGATAAACCACCACTGACATCATTAATGATGTGAGCACCCGACTCGATCGCCACTTGTGCGGTGCTTGCCCGCATGGTGTCAATACTGATTTTTACACCGTCGTTGGCGAGTGCAGTTATAACTGGAATTACTCGTGAAAGCTCTTCGCTTTCACTCACGCGTTCGGCTCCCGGACGTGTTGATTCACCACCTATGTCGATGATATCCACGCCCTCAGCAATCATCTCGCGTGCATGTCGAATTGCACCTTCGAGAGTGTTATAGCGTCCGCCGTCGGCAAAAGAATCTGGCGTGATGTTGAGAATACCCATAACTAACATGGTTTTTACCGATGTGTAATAAGGCTGATTGCTTCTGCGCGTGTGGCGGCATTTAGTAAAACGCCTCGAACGGCACTAGTGGTTGTTCGCGCATGTGATTTCTTTACTCCGCGCATCGACATACATAAATGTTCGCAGTCGATAATGACAATGACACCAAGTGGATTAAGAATTTCAACTAAAGCATCGGCAATCTGTGTCGTTAGACGCTCTTGCACTTGAGGACGTTTTGCATAGACATCAACTAGGCGCGCTAACTTAGAAAGACCAGTAATTTTCCCGCTTGGAATATATCCAATGTGTGCAACCCCATGAAAAGGCGTTAAGTGGTGTTCGCAGTGTGAAAATACTTCTATGTCTCGAACAATGACTAACTCTTCATGTCCGATATCAAAAGTAGTTGTTAATACATCTTCCGGTGACTGCCAAAGCCCACCAAAATTCTCTTTCATTGCACGTGCAACACGGGCTGGAGTTTCTACTAAACCCTCGCGATCTGGATCTTCACCTAGAGCAAATAAGAGTTCGCGAATTGCACGTTCGGCGCGCGCTTGATCATAAGGAGCCGAGGCGCGACCGTCACTCACTGAAATCTTATTGATCGTCACTTGGTGCCTTCTTGCGGCGCACTGATTTTTTTACTTCTGGAGCTTCAATCACCACGCGCGCTGGAACTTCAACTGGAGGTTGATCTGAAGGGATGCGCGTAATTGAGCCAGTCCAAGCCGGTCTTGAAGTAACTGACTTAACTTTCTTAAAGATTACCTCAATCTCTTCCTTGTTAAGAGTTTCTTTATCGAGAAGCTCAAGCACCATCTCATCTAGAATCTTTCGATTCGCAACCAAAATGTCAAAGGCCTCTTGATGCGCATTCTCAATAAGTTTGCGAATTTCGCTATCGACTAACCCAGCAATACTCTCGGAATAATCACGTTGGTGACCGTAATCGCGTCCCATGAATGGCGCATCAGCATTTGCGCCCAACTTGATAGCGCCAATCGCCTCGGTCATTCCATATTGAGTGACCATTGCGCGAGCTAGCGCAGTTGCCTTTTCAATGTCGTTTGATGCGCCAGTTGATGGATCATGGAAAATTAACTCCTCGGCAGCGCGTCCGCCCAATGAGTAGGCCAACTGATCGAGTAGTTGATTGCGCGTTGTCGAATAACGATCTTCGTCGGGCAGAATCATGGTGTAACCAAGAGCTCGACCGCGCGGCATAATCGTAATTTTATGAACTGGGTCGGTGTGTGGGAGGGCGTGCGCAACTAGCGCGTGACCAGCCTCGTGATAGGCCGTTACGCGACGCTCATCGTCACTCATAATGCGTGATTTACGTTGTGGTCCGGCCATTACGCGATCAATTGCCTCATCGAGTTCTTTATCTGAAATTACTTTCTTTTCTTCACGGGCGGTCAAGAGCGCAGCTTCGTTGAGAACGTTCGCAAGATCGGCTCCAGTAAAACCAGGAGTTCTGCGGGCATAATCAATTAACTTAACATCTGGGCCTAATGGTTTATTTTTTGCATGAACTGCCAGAATCGCTTCGCGTCCCTTTAAATCAGGACGGTCAACGGCAATTTGGCGATCAAAGCGTCCAGGGCGAAGCAGCGCTGGATCTAGAACATCGGGACGGTTAGTTGCGGCGATAAGAATAACTTTTGTATTTTCTTCAAAGCCATCCATTTCAACTAATAGTTGGTTCAGCGTTTGTTCACGCTCATCGTGTCCGCCACCCATTCCAGTACCACGTTGGCGACCGACTGCATCAATTTCATCGACGAAAACAATTGCCGGTGCATTTGCTTTGGCTTGAGTAAAGAGATCGCGTACACGTGCAGCACCAACTCCGACGAACATTTCAACGAAATCTGATCCGGAGATCGAATAAAACGGGACTCCAGCTTCGCCGGCGACTGCGCGGGCAAGAAGGGTCTTTCCAGTTCCTGGAGGGCCAAAGAGCAAGACGCCTTTAGGAATTTTGGCACCTAATACGCCGTACTTATCGGGGTTAGCTAGAAAATCTTTTATCTCTTCGAGTTCAGCTATCGCCTCATCAGCGCCAGCAACGTCTTTAAAGGTCGTCTTAGGAACATCGTTGTTCTGAAGTTTTGCACGAGATTTGCCGAATTGGAAAACCTTATTTCCGCCTTGGGCCTGGCTCATCATCCAGAAGAAAAGGAAGCCAATTAAGAGGAAGGGGATAATCGAGAACAAAAATGAGACAAGCAGAGATTGCGAAGGAACACGGACGTTCCACCCTTTAGTCGGTGGGTTTGAGGTGAGCGCATCAACAATCGTTGGCTCTTGTCGAGCGACATATGAAGATTCAACTTTTGTCGCACCCTTAATAGTTTCACCAGATTTCAAAACTAGTCGAATCTTTTGATCTTTATCAACGATCTCGGCTGATTCAACTTTGGACTGCGAAATGGCATCCAACGCCTGCGAAGTTTCAATCTGTGTGTAACGATTTGCGGCAGAAGTAATTTGACCAAAAATCGAGACCACAAAAATTGCAATTAGAATCCAAAAGAGTGGTCCGCGAAAAATTCGACCCGCGCGAGTAACCGGTTTCTTTGGAGTTGAACTTCCCGCAAAACTTTTTTTGAGCGGGCTCTTCTTCGCCGGTTTTTCTACTGGCTTCTTGGCTTCAGACATCTTTTAGTTCTCTTCTTTCTTCGGGGAATTATGAATACATGTGCTTAGCAAGCACAGCGATAAATGGAAGGTTGCGATATTTTTCATCAAAATCGAGACCGTAACCGACAACAAAATCTGGTGGAATTTCAAAACCGACATACTTAACGTCGACTTTAACTTTGGCAGATTCAGGTTTGCGTAAAATGGAGAGTATTTCTACGCTTCCCGCTCCACGAGACTCGAGGTTTGCTTTCAGCCACGAGAGTGTTAATCCTGAGTCAACAATATCCTCAACGATCAAAACATTTCGCCCAGTAATATCGCGATCTAAATCTTTTAGAATTCTAACCACGCCACTAGATTTTGTACCTGAGCCGTATGAAGAAACTGCCATCCAATCCATATCAACATGGCGTTGCATAGCGCGTGAGAGATCGGCCATTGCCATTACTGCGCCTTTTAAGACACCAATTAATAACAGGTCCTTGCCTTCATAATCTTTATCAATCTGGGCAGCCAATGTTTTAATTTTTGCTTGCAACTCTTTTTCGGTAACGACAACGCGCTCGATGTCGTTCTCTACTCCAGCTAAATCCACGAAGGCTCCCTCTAGGTCAGTTACGTAAGAGCGAAAGTCTGCCCGAAAAACGCTCAACCTTCACACCACCTGGCAGGTGGGCCGCCCCTTGTCCGCTCCATGAGGTGATTAACGCCTCAATTGAGCCCACGTGATCGGCTGAAATCGACCCTGATGGTGCTCCCGCGGCATAAATCGCCGTTCGGATGATTCGACTACGGATAGCCCGCGGGAGGCTGGCTAGATGTTCGCACTCTAAATCTGACAAATCTAACTCTCGTATTTCCCGCTCAGCCCAGGCATCTAGGGCATCGGCATCATCGCGCAATAGTTCAGCACTTCGCGAAAGCGCCTCGGAAATTCCTGGACCAATAGTTTTTTCTAATACCGGTAGCGCCTCGCTGCGCACACGAACACGAGCAAATTGAGAATCTTGATTGTGTGGATCAAACCAGATTTTTAGCGCCAACTCTTCACACATACTCTCTGTTTGCGAACGAGTAATTGCAAGTAGTGGGCGAATGTATTTACCACTTCGTACAGCCATGCCA
>Ga0209829_10002768_pt1 | contig 13130 bp, 18 predicted proteins | sample C_140205_EF_Meta_FD_187311 | JGI IMG/M metagenome (GOLD analysis project Ga0209829, IMG submission 187311) | Freshwater microbial communities from Lake Croche, Canada to study carbon cycling - C_140205_EF_MetaG (SPAdes) (version 2) | ecosystem: Environmental > Aquatic > Freshwater > Lake...
CAGGGTTGCGGTACCAGTCACAGACAAAGGAGCGGCTTGATAGCCAAGGATAACTTCATTCAGGTTGCCGTCACCAACTTGGTAACCACCTGCGCCATTGGGGAGAGCCATGATTATTTCCTTAAATTAAAAAGTTCAGCCCCAGACGCGGCAGGCCATCTGTGGACGGATCGTGCTGAAGCCATACAGAACGTCAATACGGCAAGGCAGACGGTCATTGTTGATGTCGTACTGACGCACAACACGCAACGAAATACCGTTATGAACTGCGCGGGCAGCCATATCAACACCCTGAGGCAGCAGCAGGTCAGCCGTTGCAAACGTGATCGCGTCCTTGTGGTACACGAGGTTCTGCGGGTACTGGGTCGAAGCTGTTCCAAGGAACGTGATAACTGCGCTAGTTGCCGGGAACGAATCAACCGTAGCCAGAGCATTTGCCGACGTGTAAAGGGCCGGGGAAATTGCCAAGGTCATGGAAGTGCCCGAGGTCACGCTGTTGTCAGCGGTCACAACGAACTGCTGAAGCGAACCAGTGGACTCACGCGTCTGTGGGTTAACTGCATACACGCCAGCGATGGTAAACACGTCGCCTTGTTTAACCGTTTTGGTTCCGCTGCTGAACGTAATGGCGAGGGTCGATTGACCTTCGGCAAACGTGGCGCTAGAAGAAACAATCGGCGAAACAGGGAAGTTACCCGTGGTGTGCTGCTTAATTGACTGAGACATATTGATCTCGTCATAACCCAACACGCCCGTACCCATCATGCCGTTCTTGAACTGCTTGCTGATGGTATCCGTTGGGTTAAACAGACCTTTCATGCCTTCAACCAAACCAGCGTTGGCAGCGGGGTTAACCGTTGCATAGCGTGGGGTCATCACAGCGGCGTTTTCGTTCAGTTTCTGTTGGGCTTGCAACAGAACGAGCGAAGTGCCTGGGGTCGTGCCTGGGGAACCAACCGACGAGTAAATGTTCTTGTAAGCATTTGCAACGTCAGCGTCAATGCTGGAGGCCAACTGCGAGATACGCGGCTTGAGAACGCGCTCTGCGAAGTCATCCAACTGCATCGTCAGTTCGGCGCTGGTGAAGTTAACACCAATGTGCTTCTGGCTTGCAACCGTCAGCGTGGTGTACTGCTCGTTGTCGTCCTGAACTTGCAGGGCGGCACCGTCAGTGACCAGAGCGCGGTCTGGCAGGCGAATACGCAGGGTAGAACCGATCTTGGCACCTTCAACAGCAAAGCTGTCGTCGTACTGACGGTTCACGTTACGGGTAAGAACCAGATTGTTTTCCAAGATCTCCAGGGCCTTCCTGGTGATCATGTCAATCGTAAGAATGCTATTTGACATGGTAATTCCTAAAAAAAGTTAGCGATGATTGGCGTTCCACTTCTTAATCTGGCGCTGCCGTTCTGCTTCAATCCATTCCGAGGTAGACATCGTTTTGGTGGACCGTGGGTCCGTCGTGTCATAACTCGGATTGCCTGAAGTTCTGGCAGTTACCGGAGTAATCGGCGCGGGCGCAGACGTAGTACGTTTAACCGGAACATCTGTGGCTATTTTAGCCTCAATGCGTCCAATTTCCTTTGCCTGCAAGATCGGACTCAAGCGAGAAATACGGTCAGCTTCTTTGGGGTTAGACCCTAGCCAGTAGGCTATATCTGGGCCCGCTTCAGATGCTTGAACCGCTTGAGCCATCACGGTTGTGATTTTGAGACTTGGGTTGTACGCGACTTGTTCAAAGTCATCGTACTTGGCCCGAGCATCTTCCTCACGTTCGTGATATTTGTCAAGAATCTCCGTTTGCTGGCGTTGCTGTTCGCGCTGTTCAATCAGCTTAAGTGCTTTGGCTTCCGCGTAAGCGTCAACCGATTCAAACTGATCTACTGGCGGGACATCAACGGCAACGGGCGGCGGCGCTTGACGCTCACGTTCCCACTTTCGCTGTTCTCTTGCGAGACGTTTTTGAATTGCAGCATCCAATTCCTCTTGGGTAAAAGTTTTGGGCGCGACAACTTCCGGCGTTTCTACTACAGGTTCCGGGGCCGCCGTGGCTTCCAGTTCCGGCGCGGGCGCTACTTCCGCTTCAATCGCTACTTCTTCGGTCATTGTGAATCCTAAGATTCCCCGGTGAGCCGCGCCGGTACGGTATTATGCAAGATTTTTGTCAAGTTGTGCAAGCCTATACGCTTCAACAACTTCTGGTGTATGAATAGATAAAGCAATTGCTTGCACTTTGGCATCTTCACCACTGTAGTCAACACCAGGAACAACAATGTGGCGATGAAATTTGCTGCTAATTTCAACGCCGTTTTCTTTGATGGCAGTTTTGGTGCGAACTTGAATGCATCCGTTTTCAACAACTTCAATCAGATCAACAACTTCAATTTTTTCGAGAGCCACGATGTTTCCTTGTTTCCAGCCTAACCATCCGGTCAAGCATTAAGGTTTCCAGTTGTCCGAACTGCTACGGGTTAACAGTCAACTGCGCCAGCAAACTCCGGCAATGTTTTTAAATGTCCATACCCACTTGCAAAAATGTTTGCTTCTTGGGAAAGGGGGTCAAAAGCAAAACCTTTTTCCCAAATCAACTCACCATCTTTTTCAGTTTGTGCGCTGACGACTAGCAAAACATTACTCTTTGTGCCTTCTATGCGTGATATTTTCATATACGCACCATTAATAGTAATGGTTTTTCCCAAATAGTTTGCAGATAAATTTTTATTCAACGCCATGATTTTTCCTTTTACAAGTGACGGAATTGTCCTGTGAGTGTGGTATTGCCGCTTGTGTTAACGACACCCGTAATATTTATAACCAAAAAACCAGTACTGGTTACAGTTAATGCGTACCCTGCTGGCAACGCAGAATCCATATACACAGTGGTTGCGTAGCATCGACCTTGGAATGTGCGAGTACCCGAATCATCAACAATACTTAGCCAAAAAATGCACATACTTTGACCGCTAGCAGTAATTCGGCTAGTAACGGTTGCAGTTACTGATGCGCCAGTCGGAATTGATACAACACAAAATGGAACTGTTCCCGTTACAGCCGATGTTCCACCACCGTATTCAAAAGGAACAATGCCATTATTAGCGCCGCTTCGGATGTAAGACTTGGCATAGATTGGCGTTCCTAATCCAGTTCCTGATTGAGAAGCATTAGAAACACCCCTAAAATCAATGCCGTCTGAAAGCGTCATATACGCCGGGATACCAACTGAAGTTGGGGTTATTGTTGACTGAACATATTCAAACACACCTGTACACAAAGCCAGTGATGACGAGCCGCTGTAGGAAGTATCTGTTGGCAAAGAAATTGTGCCTGGAGAGCAATTTGAGAATCTTTGATTTGAAGCCGCCCAATATAATCCGTCTACTGTGTATCCCGAAATCAAAGTGTCGCAAGCAGAAAAAAAACAATTTCTAATTTCAACCCCGGTTTTTCTATACGCAGAACTTTGTAAATTTATTGCAAGAGAAACAACCTCAAAGTAGCAACCATCAATCGTAAAATTATTTAATTCTTCAGTAAGGATTCCAGTTGAACAATATTCTGCTGAACAATTCAGCATATTTACAGAATAAGTTTTTGCGCTAAATACAAAACCAGTTCCTACTGTTCCAGGGTTTGTCCCAACAGCGTAGACATTTTTTAGCGTTATGGCATTGCAGTTGTTGGTAAACGTGTACCCGTAGCCAACTGTTGTGTTGCGAAACATAATATTTGAAAACGTCGCATACAGACAAAAGTTGGCATAAATGCCGTTGTAACATTCAGTTATTGTTAAATTTTCAAATGAACAAGCATCAAGACACGATTGCAGTGACATTGCTTGCTTTGCCTGATACAAACTCCCGTTTTTCACGGTCATGTGGGCCAAGGCGTTTGCGCTAGTATTGGCAACCAAAGAGCCAGCGGTGAGGACCGCAGATTGAATAAGTGTATTTGCGCTTGATGAGTTTCCAGTCCCTTTTAATGTTGCATCTTGAAGATCAAAAATTACATTTGTAGGAACAAGAATTGTTGTTGCAATGTAATGTGTCTTTCCGGGAATGGCTAAAACAACCCCGCCGCCAGCGTTTGCAGCGGCCAACATCGCAGCATTAAATGCAGCAGTATCATTTGTTGTGCCGTCTCCAATCGCTCCATAGTCCACCACGTTAAATGGTGCGCTTTGGATCATTGAATAAGAAACTTTCGTCAGAGACATGTTTATCCTTTAAGTCGTGTAAGTAATAGCAACTATCACAAATTTTGTACTTAAAGTTGCGTTGGTAATTGATGCATTAGCAGAGTTACTCCAAAAACTTGCTGTTGTTGCGTTTTGGGCGGTGTAGCTATACATACCAACTGTTGCATCAGTAGCAACGTCAAATGGTTGAAAACCACCATTGCTGCCACGAGTAGTAAAAGGTAACCCTCCTAATACAGCCGCTGACGCACTAACAGTTGATGGATAAACAACATATGCAAATGCAGTAACAACCCTACCTATTTTTGTATAGGTTGCTGAGTTAACTGTCAAAGTTAAACCAGCGCCAGACGAATCAATTGGCGTCCAAGTACCTTCTTCATAATCAGCCAACAACTCACTTGTTCCTGTTCCTGGGGTGGCAGAAAAGTCGATGCCTTGACCAGATGTGCCAACAATAAAATTTCCTGTTGACGCAGTAACAGATGTTGCGCTAATTGCACGGCCAGCCGTCAAATTGGCAACGCTTACTTGTTTAGTTGCACCACTCTGAACGATCGGCAACACCTCAGTGCCAGCAAGCGGAGTCGTTGCCCCCGTTAGCGCGGAAATTTTACTGTTAGACATATAGCACTTCGATGCTGGCCGTGTATGGAGGAGCGGTTGAGAACGTCAGCGAAGTACCAACAACCGTGTATGTGTTTTTTTGCTGGTACACACCGTTGATGTACACCTGAGTGGTGTTTTCATTAAACGGCGCATTGGCAAAAGTGAATACAGTTTGAGAACCAGTGCCGGTAAAATTTTCTACAAGACCAGCGCCAGAAATGCCGGTAATGTTATCGGCGCTCCATATCTGTACATCAACGCTGGTTTTAAGTACAAATTTGTACGAAAGACCGACAGTCAACCAGATCTGCCCACCAGCAGACACTCGACCCGCCGAATCCAAAATAATTGGATTCGCATGGGCTGTAGACCCACTATTGGTGGTGTAAGTGGTTTGCGGCGTAGTAGTGCCGGCGGCGTATGTGTACAGTTTGCCGCCAGTCAACGGAGCGCCGTTGTTGTCAAAAAACTGCCAACCAGCACCACCAATCGGTGAAAGACTAACGGCCATTTTGTGTCCTACGCTGTAAGTGCAGCAACTTTATCTTGAAACGCTTTTACGCGAGCGTCCAAGGCAGCAGTCTGAGCTTTCAAATCGGCCTGTTGGCTTTCAATCTCAGCCTGGGCCGCAGTCTGGTAAGCCTCATGATCTGCCACAACTTTCTCGCGCAACTCAACCGCAGTCTCACGGTCTACCGCAGCAGCAAGCGCAACCTTAGCCTGGGCATTCAGATCCTTGGCCTTAGCCTTGGCATCAGCCAGTTCTTGCTTTGCCGCTGCGCGATCTGCAACCGAATCAGCCCGTAATGCGGCTGCTTCTGCGTTGGCCGCATCTAGCTCTTGCTTGGCGCGTTCGCGGTCATCTACAGCGTCTTGGGCGGCAGACAATGCACCCTGACGAACAGCCAGCTCGTCACGCAATGCGGCCATATTAGCCAGATCAATTGGAAACTGCTTGGTGAAATAATCAACGTAGTTCACGGCAGGAGAGTCGTTAGAAACTTGCATAGCGACCTCAAGAATAGTAAGTGATGTTGAGTTTGGCACTAGCTGTCTGCTCAATGAACTGGATCTGGGACAGATCGCCGTCATACTGCAACGTAACACCAGCGGCTAGCGGCATACCAACGCTTGCGGTTGGGGCCACACCATCGTCGCGCCAGCGCACTGCCTGCGTTTCAGGCGTGATGATAGCAATCCGAGGGGAGCCGATCAGACCGCTTATATCGCGGGGCGGCACGGTCAGTTTGGTAGCAGAACTCAGACTTGTGATCTGCTGATACCCCATTACTGAAGTAATCGCCTTGAGGTTAATAGCCATCAGAATCTCCTTCTTTCGGTAAATGACCGAAGTTTAATCAACAATTGTTCTGCGCCAGTGACAACAGACTGAAAAAAGTCTCCGGCAAAAAAAGCACCACCAAAAAATGAGTTCATGCTTTAGATGCAACCCATGAGGTAGTAACCTCGTCCCAATAATACCGCTGCCCGTTATCTGGCATAGGCACTGGCGCATTCCACAAGCAGGTTTTTTCGTTCAAAATCCAAGATGGAAATGGTTGCGGAGGGATAAAGGCATCACGTTGAGCGTCATAAATGTAGCCAATTCCTGCGTAGTTTTTACGAAAGCCGTCATCTCTAGATCGCTTGCAGACTTGGCCTCGAAATTCACCATACCATTGTTCCCAATCGGTGTTATCTGATCCTTGATCTTTACCACCGATAACTTCGGTTACAACGTTGTTTTTGTCAAGGAATGCGTAGTAATCCATAATCATTACCAAGTGATAGTGCCAGTACCGGCAGTGAATCTGTATACGCGATAACCAGAGCGAGTTGGCTGATCATAAGTCAAGCCACCGCCAATAGATGTCAGTGGCGCAAATGTATCGAGATAGGCGATAACAACTACACCAGAACCACCATTCGCACCTGATGCCGCAAATCCACCTGTACCACCGGCACCGCCCCCGGTATTTGCTGTTCCAATTCCGGCTTGAATATCACCAACGGTTCCAGCCCCGCCACCACCGCTGCCGCCAGAACCACCACTTGCGCCGCTGTAATAGACGCCACCGCCGCCACCGCCAGCATACGTAACGCTAGATCCCGTGATAGATGACGCTGTTCCAGCACCGCCGTTTCCACCTACTGACGATGTACCGTTTGCTCCGACAGCGCTCGCGCCGCCACCGCCACCGCCACCATAGTTTGCAACCGCCGCTCCACTCCCGCCGTTATTACCCTGACCAGATGTCCCAGCTCCGCCTGCCCCGCCGGTTCCAGCAACAGCACCTCCGCCCCCAGAACCACCAGCATTTCCACTGGTAGCGACTTGACTTCCTCCAGCCCCACCGCCCGTTGCAGTTACTGAGCTAAATACAGAATTTGATCCATTTGAACCTCGCACGCCAACGGTTGAACTTAAAGCCCCGCCGCCACCTACTGTAACCGTGTAATTTGTTCCAGGAGTAACAGAAAAACTAGTAGCAGTTAAAAACCCGCCAGCACCAGAGCCACCGCTTTGAGGCGCAGATCCGGCCCCACCAGCAACAACCAAATAATCAACTGAAGTCGGGGCGCTACCACCGGCGGCTTGCAGTGTTAAAAAATTATTTAGGGCGGCAAACATTATGGTGTGTAGCCTTGAGTAATGGAACCGTACCAGTTTGTGCCATCAGCAACAAAAGACAGTATGTCCATTTTTCCTGCCGTTGCCGTAATCGTAGGAGCGCCCGCAGTCCCCCATTTAACGCCCGTAAATGTAGCCGTACCGTTACCTGTAGCCGCAGCTTGTTTAAGCAATAGAATAAATGACTTACCAGCGGTTGCAGTCGGCATTGTGAACGTGCAAGCAGTTGAGGCTGTCAGCGTTGCTGTTTGAACCGTGCCGCTAGTTAACGATATGGTGCTTGACGTTGTTACCGTGCCGATAGCCACAACGCTTTCGGTGTAGTTCGTAACAGTCGGGTTTGTGAGCGTTGGCGTGGTTGAAAACACTAAGTTGGTACTGGTCGTTCCAGTAGCGCCGGATGCCGTGTAGCCCGTAATGTTATTGAATGCGGTGATACCGGCAGCACTTGCGTTAGTACCGCCGTTTGCAACAGGAAGAATTCCGGTCACGCCAGTCGTTAAAGGCAACCCGGTAGCGCTGGTTAAAGTGCCCGAGCTTGGTGTTCCGAGCGCCCCACCGTTAACCACAAACGCCCCAGCGGAACCCGTGTTCACGCCAAGCGCAGTAACAACCCCAGTGCCAGTCGTAACCGTTGAAGGAGCAGCGCCAGCACCACCACCTACAACCAAAGCGTTAGAGGCAAGCGCAGCAGAGGATGCCCAAGTGGTGCCATTTGAGAAGTACGGCACGCCACCAGAAGTTCCCGCAATCGTAAACGCTGGGGTTGTAGTTGGCGTACCGACCGAAACAATCCCGCCTGTCCAACTAACGCTCGTAACCGTACCAGATCCACCGCCGCCAGCAGGCGTTGCCCAAGTACCATCACCGCGCCAGAACGTAGTGGATGACGCGCTTGTGCCGCTATTAAGATTGGTGACCGGCAAGTTCCCCGTAACGCCGGTCGTAAGAGGCAGTCCTGTTCCGTTTGTCAACACAATCGCAGATGGGGTGCCTGCATCACCGCCGCTAACAACTAACGTGCCCGTGGCGTCAGGAAGCGTAATAACCGGCGTTCCGCTAGTTGCAGCGGCTTGTAGAGTTTGGGTGCCAGCCCCGCTTGCGTTACCTTGAAGTTTAATTGCGCTCATTTAAGTATTCCAAATTGCCCAGACTTGTCCGGTAGGTACTGTTACTGCATATCCTGCGGCGACCGTTACCGGGCCAACACTAAACCCGTTGGTATTGCTTGTTAGTGTGTAATTTTGGCTGATTACAATCTGCGATTCAAGAATAGGGCCGCCGCCACCCCCACCACCCGACGAATTGATCGTCTGATTAGGCCAAGTCCCGGTGATTGTGACGTTTGTTCCGGCTACTAATGCCGGTGTTGCGGTCCCGGTGCCACCGTTGGCTACGTCTAAAACACCAGTAAACGAATGTGTGGCATTCCACGCAGCCGCGCCGGTAGCGCTAAACGAAGCATCTGCCGGCGTAGTGTGGGTTACCGAAATTGTCATGCCAAGAAGCGCAGCCTATACAAGGCACGCAAGTAGATTTCAATAATATTGTCAATCAACTGCTGCAAGGCCATGTCGGTCTTGTCAACAATATCATATCGAGCATCTTCAATTTCTTTAAGCTGAGTCTCAAGAAACTCAATGATGTTGGTCGTTTTCTTGGCCGACATCAACGTAATCGGCCCGATTAGACCGTGCCGGCCCTGATAGGCTTCGGCAAAGTCATCTGCCGCTTCAACGATCAGCTCGTAAAAATGCCCAAGAGCCTTGTGTTTGCTGTAGCTGCGCGTGTTGAGATGTACGCTATGGGCTACATCTCGCGCCAAGAACAGAAGCCCTACAAAATCCGCGCACTTCATTGCTGATACTCCGCTTGTTCCGGCATCATTTCCATAGGCTCACGCCCCGGCATTTCGGCAACCAGATCGCCGCTGGTGATCATGCCATGTAGAGTGCCCATAACAATATCTTGGATCTGTTCTTCGGACATACCCGCCTGCACCGCGCTAATACGCTGCGTTTCGGCCTGGTACGCCTTGATCTGCGCCTCAAAGTCCTTGCGCTCCATGTCCTGCGCTTCCATCGACTTGCCGACATTTTGAAGCATATTATGCAACTGATCCAACTCTGCCGCCATCGCCTGCATCTGCTGCTGCGCGGCTTGCAAAGCCGGATTGTCGTCAGCCTCTTGCATTAGCTTGGGATCAATGGTCTTGGCAAAGCGTTTTGCCATTTCAGCAGCACCGGGCCAATCCATGTTCTTAACAAACAGATCGCCCGCCACGGCCCACAACTGCGGGTTGCCTTGCAACAGTTGCGCCATTGCTTCCAACGCTTCCTGGCGCTTGGTCGCATAGCCCGGACCCGTCGCAACCACTACGTCGTATTTACCGACACTTGGGTTGTAGATTTTGTCGATCACAATCCCTTCTTGGTTCTGGATCTTACGCACGGCCTCTGGCTGCGTGGGGTCAATCTTGACCATCTTCGTCTCGCCATCCAGTCCGATGATCCGAGCAATGCGCTGCGTGTCGTAAATCTTGGGGATCAGGTCAACGAGCTGGCGGCCAACATACCGCACTGCCCGCGCCAGGTTGTCTTGGTAGTGATAAGTACCAACGTCGCCCTCGCGCTGGCGAGCCAAAATAGCCCTGCCGGAGCGCTCATTAGACTGCTGACCAAGGCTTGCGTTGTACTGCCCCGTGGCGCTCTTAATGTCCTCCGAGGCCCCCATTTTGGCCTGTATCAGACCAGTCTGCGCCATTGGAGGTAGCGCACGTTGCGGCAGCGGTAAAACCGCGCCTTGACCGTCCGTTACATCTGGATTGACCTCCAAATAAGGCCAATTCTGCGTGTTTGCGGTCTTCCACTGGGTTTCGTAACCTTCAAACTGGCCGCCATAACCAATAAACGGAGCCTTCGGAGCCAGCGCCAGCATCTCTGCCTCTTGGCTAGTCCAATAGTTGTACATCCGTTGTGCATCTTTGGCGTTACGAACCAAGCCGCTGATGTAAATGCGGCCCTCAACCTCGTATTCGTTGCCGATTACCCGCACAACCGGGATACAACTACCCGCCCATTCCTGTTCTTCAAGAATTTCGTAGCCGTTAATCTTGCACCACTTGATCTTCTTGCGATCCGCTTGGCGTGATTTCTTTGGTTTGCCATAAACCGCCCGCAACTCTTTGTCTTCTGGCGTACCTTGGAACGCAGTCACGTTGCCAGGGTACAAATTCAAAGCCTGCTTGTCGTATTCAATATAGAAATACTCAGCAATCCGAATCGTGTCCGTATTTAGCCACTGGCTCAGGTTCTGATCCCCAACACCCAGCGTCTCTAGCGTAGAGAGCGGCGACGCATTAGGGAAAAGCCGGTGATATTCCTCTTGGCTCAAGTCCTCGGTGATAAAACACCACTTGGCATCCGAACCGCATGGGTCTTGGATCAGCGGATCCATGTAGACCGAGAAACTATTGCGTACCCGAGCGATCTTAATATCCTGATCAAACGTATTGTCGTCGCAATACTCAGTCAGAATCCGAATATAACCTTCGCCATAGGCCACCTGATTCTCGCAGGCCGTGTCATATGCCACATCGGCATCCGAAATGTACTCAATATGCCGGATCATGCCGTTGAAAATCTCGGCAACCTCTACATCCGCATCGTCATTAACCGGAATGACCTTGACACTAGGCCGATTCTGGCGCTGATCATTCGTAATCTGGTGGACGTGCTGCGGCAGCTTATTGATCGTCAAGCAGGGCCGAGCGTTAATCGTCTGCCCTTGCACCGCACCACGAGTTGCCAGCACATCCGCCGGCCATTGCCACTGGTTATCCGGGCTACCGGCATAAAAACGAAGGTCGTCCAGCTCGTCTTCGCGTGACTCCGAATACGCCGAAATCGCCATTGAAAGGCGATCTCGTGCCGTTGACAGTACATCCGAGTCGCTTTTGAGCGGTTTACCACCCAGTGCGACGTTACCAACAGCGTTAATACCAGTGTAATCAGATGCCATCAACACTTCCAGCGTTTAAGTGACGCCTTAGCCCGCTCCGCATCGCCTTTGGCATGGGCCACAACCCCTTCCATCCTGGCGCAAAAGCTAGACTTGCGCCCCTTATCAGCCTCTGTCTTCGGGTTTGGGGCTGGTGCTTTCAGATGACTACCAGTCTCACGATTATACTTCTCTCGACCCTTCTCCGTCAGGCCAGCGCCCTTACTAACCGGCAACTTTTCGCCGCGCCCGACGGATAAGGAAACGCCTTTCTTCACTTTTTCTTCGCCGTCTTCGCCGACTCTTTGAAGTCCTTGGCCGTTGGCGCGCCAGCAGCACCAGGTTTACGCATCTTCTCGCCGCTGCCGGCCTTAATGCGTTCCTGCTTCGCGTGAATATTGGCGTAAAGGCCCTGCTTCACTTCTTCTTCGCCGCTTCACGTTTGACCGAGTACGCAATCGCTACGGCTTGTTTCACCGGCTTGCCGGCCTTTACTTCGGTTTTGATGTTCTCTTTGAACGCTTTAGGAGAAGCAGATTTCTTGAGCATTATGCACCCATCCAAGATCCGGCCATTGCGTCACGATTCATCGTAAGAGTACGAGGCCGTTCGACGTACTCACGATGCGCTACAGGATAAGCAAAGGTCACCGCCAGCGCGTCGGCTGCGTCAGGTGATGCCAATCCTCTAGCCTTCATCTCTTTCTTTCCTTCCAGAAAGATCGTACCCGCCGAGTTGGGCTTTTTCATCGGCCCAATCAGATCATCCTTGAGCATCTTGTCTTGCGGGATACTGGCAGATCGTAACCAATCACGCATCGCGCCCCACATTTCTGCCCGTTTGTTTCCCCACATCACAGGGTTTTTGGCCTTCCAGCCAAAGTTTACCCCACGCACCTTATACCGTTGCTCTGTTAGCCTGTCAAGTATACCGTACCCTAACCCACCTTCGTCTATTACAGTTAGCGTTGGTTTGTATTCGTCAATCGCGTCAATCACGCGCCCGACAATCGACATCGTATCCTCGCCCTTGTACCGCTTGATCGCTACAATGTCTCGGCCCCGGCGAACTACAATAACTGTCGAGTCCAAACCGCCGCGCGCCGGATCGACCCCTATTACTATAGGTGCGGTTTCATCCTTGTACCGTGGCCGCTTGAATGCGTCCTCGACAATCATTGGCGAGATAAACTGATCTTCGCCCGCGCTTGGGAAGTCGCCATATACCTCGACGCGCGCTTGTATCGAATCTTCGCCATACTCCGCGATGATCTGTTCGTAGACCTGCTTGTCCGTTCCCTCGACCGTGCGCGCATCTATCTGGCGCGTTTGCCAGAAGTCGCGTTTGCTATTGAACGTCTCGAAAAAATATCCGCTGTTTCGTCGCGGGTTGCTAAACGCAAACCAATACCGATCCAGAATATTTTCCGTAAAGAACCCCGCCCCAACCGACCAGATTGAGTCCGCGATACCTGACGCTTCGTCAAATATTAGCATCATTCCGTCATGGTTGTGTACGCCCGCGTATGCGTCCGGGTTCTCTTCCGACCAGAGTTTGCCTTCCGCCGCCCAGTAGCGCGTCCCCTTCTTTAAGTCGCGCTCAACCAGTTCGGTCAACCATTGCGCCGGCACGATCTTGGTCGCGCTGATCTCCCACCAATGGCTGTTGATGATCATCGCCTGCCACTTGGTCAGT
>Ga0209829_10002770_pt1 | contig 13126 bp, 10 predicted proteins | sample C_140205_EF_Meta_FD_187311 | JGI IMG/M metagenome (GOLD analysis project Ga0209829, IMG submission 187311) | Freshwater microbial communities from Lake Croche, Canada to study carbon cycling - C_140205_EF_MetaG (SPAdes) (version 2) | ecosystem: Environmental > Aquatic > Freshwater > Lake...
GGTGGCGACCGTTCGCCCCCGTTTTCACCCCTGAAAGTGCCGTTTCTAGCGGAGCGTGAAACGCAGCGGGCAGATGGCCCTCGCGATACAACCGCGCACCGCGCAAGTGGTCAGCCAAGTCATGGCGACAATCAAACACGACCCAGTCGTGGCGCGAAATGTTCTGAAGCAGGGTCGTCGAATCGATCAGCATCCCCAAAAAATAGCCCAACAGGTGCACGGGTAGAAACAAAAAACCAAGACGGGCCTAGCGGCCCGTCCGACGGTGCCACTATCGGGCACTATATTACTCGCTTGCTCCAACTGACGTGGACTCCAGACCAGACCACTCCAAAACGACCATCCTCTTCATGCCGACCCCTCCCTGCCCTGCCTGCACCCTCGAAGACGTGCTCAGCCATTCCGAACATTGGGAGTGCTCAACCTGCGGCCACGAGTGGCCCAAGGAAGCGGAGTCTGAGGCTCCTCGGCTCGTGAAGGATGCTCACGGCAACGTCTTGGCAGAGGGCGATACGATCTCCCTAATTAAGGACCTCAAACTGGGCGGTGGCTCGCAGATCTTGAAACAAGGCTCAAAAGCCAAAAACATACGCTTGGTTGCCGGCGACCACGAGATCGACTGCAAGATAGAAGGGGTTAGCCTAGCGCTCAAAGCCTGCTTCGTTAAGAAATGCTCGTGCTAGCCGCAATCTAGTCCTAAGCGAGCGACCGCGCTCGTAAGGCGCTCGTAATGCTGAGCGCGCATACGAGCAGCAAACCGCTACTTTTTCCCTTTTTTCGCGGACTGATCAGTGGACGATTTCTTGAACTTATGCATCGGCTTCTGCTTTTGCAGGAATCGTTGGCTGGCTTTGAGATCTTTGATCGTTGGTAGATACTTGGCGCCCATGAGAACAAGGCCGGAGAAAATGCAGGGAGCGGGCAACCAGAATCGCGTCGCTCCCATCGGATACACTTCCACTCAGCGACTCAACCATGCACGGTTTCCAGCATGAAAGTTGGACGCTACCCTACACGAGCCACCGTTCGCATCGGGGCTTTGCTTTGGCTGACGGTAGCAGCCTGTGGTGCCGAAGCCACGAATCCGCCGCCCTACGATGGCGAGGCAATCACCCAACACCGTTCACAGAAGGATGCGTCGATGCGCGACAGTCCCCACTCACCTTTTCGGACCGCGCCGGGAGTCCAGTTCTCCCCGCTAAAATATTTTTCGCCTGACAAATCCTGGGTTTTCCGAAGCACGTTGCAGGTCTACGAAAAACCTGAGGCTGTCACAATCCTCGACACGCAAGGTCGGAAACGAGAGGGCGTAATTCTCGGTTTTCTCACATTCGTCAGAGACGGTCGCGCGCATTTACTCCGAGTCTACCGCATGGCCGGACCTGGCGGAAGCGTCCATTGCGCGATCTGGTTCACCGACCACACCACCGGCAGCACGACTTACGAGGTCGGACGCTACCTCGATTTCGCGAAATCGGATGACCCGGCAAATAATTACACGATTGATTTCAACCTAGCCTACAATCCCTACTGCGCCTATTCGCCCGTCTACGGTTGCGCCGTGCCCCGGAAGGAAGACCGGCTCGATCTCGCCATTACTGCGGGTGAGAAAAAATGGCATGAGTAGCGAGCCGACAATCGATGCACCCCATTGGCCAAAGAATGCCCAGCGCACCTCAGCAATTTCGCATACCATAACGCACGCATAACGAAAGGATCCATGGGGCTTCCCTTTTGATGCATCAGTCAGTGGTCAGTGTGGGAACGCCGGGCCGTGGGGGTCCGGCGTTCTTGTTTCTGCGGCGGTCCGCAACCCTGCCCGCCGCGTTAGAGCAGTAAGCTAAGACGCCACTACGGCTTCAAACTCGCGCAAAACCGGGTAAGACGATCAACGCCCTTCTGAATAACTTCATCGCTCGTCGCGTAACTCAGCCGTAAATAACCTTCCGCCCCAAATGCGCTGCCGGGGACCGCCGCGACCTTCTCGGTATCGAGCAGACGATTGCAGAAATCAAGGTCCTTCAGGCCGAAGCTAGAAATATTCGGGAACAGATAAAAAGCTCCTTCAGCCAGCAGGCACGAAATACCGGGAATTTTATTCAGTTCCGTGTGCAACATTTTCCGGCGACGATCAAACGCGGTCATCATCACTTTCAACGCCGCCGCCGTTTTCTCCTTTTCCTTCAATGCCGCGAGCGCACCGTATTGGGCAAACGTCGTCACGTTTGAGGACATTTGACTCTGTAACTCAGAAATCGCTTTTGCGATCGGCACCGGTGCCACCGTTGTGCCGATTCGCCAACCAGTCATAGCATAGGTCTTGGAAAAGCCAGCGACCGTAATCGTACGGGCTTCGACTTCCTTGCTGAACGTCGCGATGCACGTGGGCTTCGCGTCATCATAAACGAGGTGCTCATACATCTCGTCCGAGAGAATGTAGAGGTTGTGCTTCAACGCGACGGCTACGATGTCCTCGAGTTCCTTGCGCGAGTAAACTGCACCCGTGGGATTCGAAGGAGAATTAAGAATCAGAAGTTTTGTGCGCGGGGTAATGGCCGCCTCAACCATCGCAGGCGTCAGACGAAACCCGGTGCGATCGTCCGCAAGCACAAAAATCGGCGTAGCGCCGGCAAGTTTCACCATCTCGGGATAGCTTACCCAATAGGGTGCGGGGATAATCACTTCGTCGCCAGGTGAGCATGTCGCCATGACGCCGAGGTAGCAGTTATATTTTCCACCAGGGGAAACGATCACCTGTGACGGGGTCGCCTTGAGCCCGTATTCAGCGAGATACCGCTCCACAATGGCTTGACGCAAAGGTTCAATGCCCGGGGTTGGCGCATACTTCGTCTTGCCTCCTTTGAGGGCAGCAATGCATGCCTCCTTGATATGTTCCGGGGTGTCGAAGTCGGGTTCGCCAGCGGCGAAGCCACAGACATCTTCACCCGCTGCTTGCAGGGCCTTCGCCTTCGCATCGACGGCAAGCGTCGGCGACGGCGAGACATTTCGGGCCCAAGTAGAGAGTGGCGCAGGAGTGTTGCTCATGGACAAAGCACCAGACCAAAGGGTCGCCTCCCCTCAAATGCAAGCCCCCGTAACGTCGGTTGATCTATTAGAAAAACAAAAGCGGCGGTCTAAGACCGCCGCCGAAAAACTACCGGAAATTTACGAGCGCGATTATTTTTTCTTTTTCGCTGCCTGCACGGACTTGGCCGGTTTGACAGGCAGACTCTCCAGTGCGAGACGCAGAAGTTCCCCGACGCTGGCATCCTTTTGCCGGGCGAACCGCTTCAACGTTGCCCGTTGTTCGGACGTCACGCGCACTGATATCTGCTTGTGCGGATCTCGGACTGGCGAGCACGACTCGAAATTAAAGGTGCCGATGGCGAGTCGCACGACTTCGCTTGCACTGCCGAACGCGTGACCGCGACGGCATGCCTCGATTTTCGCAATGAGCGAAACGGGCAGATCAAATGTGAGGGGAGAGGAGGCTTTACGATTTTTCTTTGCCATACGAGACGGCGGGAGTTTCGCCGGAACACTGAAAAGGCATCGTTCCGCCTTTCGGGCAAACTAAAAGTGAGGCAACACGAACGAGCTGTTAACCGCCTGACTAATCAGCGATACAATCCAGCACGACTCGATAGGCGTCGTGCGGGCTCGCCACCGAGTGCCATGCCTTCGCCGACACCTCCCGGTCGATCTGTCTACCGTGACAAATGAGCAGTGTATCTACGTCGCAGGCTGCTCCACCGAGCACGTCAACATCTGCATCGCCGACAAAAACGGCCTGTCCAGAAGGAACGCTCAAACGCCGAAGGATCGCCAAAAGTCCGGCTGGGTCCGGCTTGTGTGTAGGCAGGTCGTCACCGCACACCACCGTGTCAAAATGATGCAAAAGATTGTGGTGAGCCAAAAGCCAGTTAGTCGATTCGCGATCACGCCCCGTCCAGATGGCACACGCGATCTTTCGCGCACGCAGGTGCTCGAGCATCACCGTTGCATCATCGAACGGACGAATCAGGTGATGATTCGCGTGATGGTATGTTTCCATTCGTTCCAGGGCGGCCGCCACGTTTCGCGGATCATCGATCAATCCGGGCATGAATCGCTCCGGAGGGCCGCCAAGGCGGGCAAATATCTCCATGGTCGGTCGGACGGGGCCAAAGGGCTCGATAGCGTAGGCAATTGCGCTCAGCACCAAGGGCAGGCTATCGACGAGGGTTCCATCGAGATCGAAGACGACGGCAGTCGTAGGCGCAGCGCGTTTCATTGAGAAATTTTCACAATCCTCTCCGTTGGAGGAGCGCCTACCGGATCGGTCAGCCCCGCCGGGGCAAACACCCCTGCGGGCAGCGCCAACCCCAAGGCTGCCGCCGTGACGACAAGGCGTGTTTTGTCACGCGTGGTTTCGTCACGAACCTCAAAAGACTTGGGGATCCACTGCTCGCCGACTTTTTTGAGATCGAGTAAGGAGAGCGTCTTGGTTATGCGCCCGTTGGGGTCGATGGTTTCGATCTGAGTGGCCGCATTGTATTGTGTGTCGAGATAGGCACGCACGGCGCCGACCCCGGGGTTCTTCAATACAAAGGCTGCCGGCGGACGAAAAACAAACACATGGGCTGGTCTGCCACGAAGGCGGGTCAGTTTCTCCAAGGATACACTTGGCCAAAACAGGAAGGGCATCTGGAGGTCGAAGGCGGTAAGATTTGTCCCGGGAATGATCGCAGCAACTAGCTCAGCTGCATCCAGCGCCACCACCCGCTGGTCCGTAACGCGCCAAACCCGGGCCTGACCGCCATTTTGCACCAACAAACGGTGGTCGGCTCCGGACGACGCAGACAACACCACGCGAGTAATCGCACCTTCTACATTTCGGCTGCCCCACATTTTCCCGCCATACACCCGCTCCTCGCCACGTCGGGGTAACGCCCGAAGGTCGAACTCGAGATAGTAATCACCGGAAATACCCGTCTGGCGGAACTGCATTAAAATCCGCGCAATTTCTGCTGCATCCGGCAACCCGATTTGAGCCAACTCGGGCGGAGAACTCAGCGGAACAGCTGCCTTGGCGAGCACCACCACAAACGCCCCAAGAAAGAAAAACGCCCGCCGTATTGAGGCGGGCGTAAATCTGCCGAATTTAGTCATTCGCCAATCAGGGCTTCGTCACCGGTGCGGGCGCTGCTGCCGGAGTCGCCGTGACGGGAACTGATACGGTTCCTGCAGTTTGAGCCGCCAAAGTGGTGGCCGCCGCAGAAGACGTCGGGGCTGGAGCCGCTGGAGCCGTGATCGTGGGAAGCGCGCTTCCCGCTGCGACCGAAGCGTGCTTGCTCTCGTAAATGCGGCCCAAGTAAAGAGCGAACGCCAAAACGAAAAACAGGATTGCTGCGTAAATCGTCGACTTGCTCAACACGTTACCCGTTTCGGCGCCAAAGGCCGCTTCCGCGGCTCCGCCGCCGAGCGCCGCTCCCATGCCACCGTCTTTGGACTTCTGCGCCAAGACGACCAGCACGATAAACAGCGAAACGAGGATAAGGATGAAGGTGAGAATTCCGAGGACGATGCTCATGTGAAAGGTCGAAAAGAGCAGACGCAGGTGACGTTTGTCAATGGCCCTCTCAGCGGTAACTTACCGACGGCAGCATTGGCACGTGGGTTGACACCACGCCGACCGGAGGCTCAATTGAACTCACCAGATCGGTTATGCCTACTACGATCCCTACCCGCACGGAAGCGAAACCGCTCATTGTTATCGTTGAAGACGAGGCTGAGCTGGCTTCGCTGATTTCGGTCCACCTCGAAAAAGCAGGGATGCACACGCAGGTCTGCAATCGTGCTGCGCACGCATCGAAGTTTCTCCGCAACAACTTCGCCAACCTGCTTTTGTTGGATATTACCCTGCCCGATCAGTCCGGCTTCGCTTTAATGGAGGAGTTGAAAACCGCCGGCATCACGGTGCCCGTAATTTTCCTAACCGGGAATATTGAGGAGACCAGCAAGGTGCGGGGCCTCGAAATGGGCGGAGATGATTATGTGACCAAGCCGTTTAGCTACGCGGAACTAGTCGCGCGCATTCGGGCCGTCCTCCGACGCACAGAAACCAAAGCGGATCAGGACCTCACGAAAAATGTAAAGATCAGCGATGGGCCGTTCGATTTTTGCGGCGCAAAGGTCACTCCCGACCGACTGGAAATCCTATTCCCCAAAGGCGGCGTGGTAAAACTAGGTCGAAAAGAACTTGGTATCCTTGCTTATCTCAACGCCCATCATGGTCACGTGATCACACGCCAGGCCCTGATTCATTCGGTCTGGGGCGTCCACGCCGATGTGCGCAGCCGATCACTCGATCAATACGTCGTTAAGGTGCGTGATCTATTCAGTGAGCACGGCCTTGATCTTTCCGCTTTCCGCACCGTGCACGGAATCGGGTATATCTTTGATCCCAAGGGTGTGTCCAAAGAGGGTCGTTAGGAACACCGTCTGCGACCTCAGAATAACTCGCCTTGGTGATAGCGTTCCCGCGCTTCCGCGAGCGTTCCTTTCATCTCGTAGGTTTCGAGCAAGCGAAGTAACTCGGCGGTTTCGGGAGCAGTTTTCGTCGCTGGCAAAGTCGGCAGCGAAAGGTTAAGCGTGGTCAGCTTGAGATTGCGCCGGAGCTTCTCGGCTTCTTGGGCGACTGGTTCGCGAAAACGATCAGGCTTTAATTCCGCCGCGTGGGCAATTACACCTTCGAGATTCCCCCACTCTGCCAGCCACTTGGAAGCCGTCTTCGGTCCTACTCCATTTATCCCTGGAATGTTGTCCGACGTATCGCCAATGAGCGCAAGGTAATCGGCAATTTGCGTCGGCGGGACGCCAAATTTCTCCAGCACTCCGGCGCGATCGAGCGAGCGCCAACCGAGCTTCGGATTCGCCGCCGGGGGCGGGAGCATCATCTTGATCTGGTCAGAGACAATCTGCGCAAAGTCCTTATCGCTACTGACCACAATCACTTCGTGTCCCAATTTAGCGAGGGCGACGGCTTGGGCTGCGAGTAAGTCGTCGCTTTCAACACCATCCTGCTCGATTCCTACTAGCCCCATCGCACGGGTGAGAAATTTGATCGGCTCAATTTGCTGGCGCAACGCTTCCGGCATTTCCTCACGTTGCGCCTTGTATTCCGGATGGATCGCGAGTCGGTCCTGCGCGCCACCTAAATCAAAAAAAACCAACGTCGCTTCGGGCTTCTCCTGATCAGCCAGTTTCCAGAGTGACTTCACCCAACCATGGAGCGCACCCGTTGGAAAGCCATCTGCTCGGGTAAGTTCGGGAAGCGCGAAATAACAACGGTAGATCAGGTTAAATCCATCAACGAGGAGCCATTTGGACATAAACGAGAAGAGCCTGCCTAACTCGAACGGTCAACGCCGCGAATCCGCACCTGATGCGACGGCGCGGAGCTCAGGTAGAAACTCGGTACGTTAGGCCGGCAGCTGCCTCGCCCCCGAACAAGAAACTCGGGCGAGCGCCACGTCATTTAAGGATCACGCCAGCAGACCAAGGAGCGACGAACGACAAAACGAAACGGGTCGCCGCTCCCGAACGATTACGGATCGACGTCGTAAACTTCCACGATGCCTATGCCCGTTCCATTATTTACACCGGAAAGCTGCACGGTATACGCCCCTGGCTGAAGCATGATGATCATTGCGGCGTCTTTGCTGCCATTCGCCAACGGAAAGGCTCCTCCAGCCACCCCCGCCGATGCAATGACTGCTGCATCGTCACCGGTAGCCCAGTCGTCATTGGTGCGCAGAGTGACTCCACTTGAATCCTTCAGCGTAAGAAATGGGTCCGCGAGGACCGCATTCTGACCGAGACCAAAGCGCGTGAGCGTCGGACCGACGCCCCGGATCAGCATGCGCCGCGCAGCAGTGCCATTGATTACAAAACCTGCAATGAGAACATTGCCGCCGGTGCCAACCTCGCCGCGCGTCGCGACGTTGGATGCCTTGGGACTGGTCGCGGTTACCGTGCCAGCCGTCGCATCGTAGACTTCAATTAGAACCACGCCGGCGCTGTTCGGATTGGGACCGCGAGCTTGGACCGTGTAGCTGCCGGCGGGGAGTGTTGCGAGAACGACGGCATCAAGAGAGGTCGGCGCAAGTGCGAACGCGCTGACTCGAGCGGCGGCCTGCTGAATTGCGGTCACCGCGGTCGCGTTTGTCACGGCGTTAGCATTTTGCGTCCCCCAATTGTCGTTAGTCAGGATTTGCTGGCCCGCGGCATTGTAGACTTCGAGTAACGGATTGCCCAATACTCCGGTGACATTGAACGGAGCGCCCGAGAGGGTCGGACCGACCACGCGGATCAGCATCTGGCGCGTTTGGTTGGCCGGTGCACCCGGCGCATTCGCCACTACAAATCCGGCGATCAACACTTGGTTACCGCCATTGGTGACACCACGGGTCGAAATATTGCCGACCCGCGTCGGATTGTTGGACAATGTCAGCGTGGCCGGATCGCTGGTCGCGGAACCGGCATTCGTTGTGACCACGACCGTATAGGTTCCGACGCGGCTTACGTCGACGTTGGTGAGACTCAAAAACGAAGAGTTTGCGTTGGGGATCGGCGTGCCGTTGAAGAGCCACTGATATAGAATCGGGGGCGCACCGAGCGCTTCGACACTGAAGATCGCCCCAGAGCGAGGGGAAACCACGAGCGATTCAGGATGCTTCACAAACGTAATGTAGCGGTAGAGATAAAGATTATCTTTAAGCACGGCGTCGACCCGCGCGGCATCGTCGGGCAACTTCACCAGCGCAGCGACGCGCGCAGCGATGCCATCGGTGATCTCTTTCACCGGGATATTCGTCGGGGTCGGCGGTCGATCGATTTGATAATAAAGTGCAGCCGCGCGGGCCTGATTGAAGAGCGCGGTGTTGGTGGAATTTGTGAAGGTGATGAACTCCGCCAACGCATTATTAAGGCCGACGCCACCCACATTGTAACCACGACCAAGCGTCGCACTCGCTACGTTATTACTGCGGAATTGCAGATTTTGGAGGCTGCTGGGAGACCCTAGGCCCGCCGCTTTCCAGAGGTTATTAATAAACGTGTCAGCCGGAATGGCACTCGCCGGATTATTCAATAGAGCCGGGGTCGGCACTAAACCGTATTTGGCGAAGTATTCGTTGGACGAAAGGATCGCGCCAATTCCGTTATTTAGTCCTTGGTTTCGCGTCGTAGTGAGCAGTGTCGTGTAATTCGCCGGCGTCGGCCATTGCCCCATGAGCACCCAGTAGGCGGCCAAGATATTCACCGGAGCGACAAACCCAGTATCATCAATCAAGTCCGTCACGATCTGTGAACGCGTCACGGATTTAGCCGCAAGTTGGTCCGACAGATCGGCCAGCACCAATGGATTGATGTTGGTGATGTTTGCGATGTCCGCATACGACTGAAGGATAAATGCGGTGTCATCTTGGATCGGATTATTTCGGCGCACCGTGACCTGAATTGTAGGCGAGATCGAGGTGTTGCTGCTGCCATTAACGCCGGTATCGGACGCTACCGCGTAAATATTGAAGGTGCCGGAGGCAGCAGGTGTCCAATTTAGAAGGTAATTATTATTGGCATTGGTGGCCGTGCCGATCGCCGCGCCATTGGCAAAATATTGGACGGTGACCGTGCCATCTGCATCGCTCGCAGCGGCGGTGAGTTGAACCTGACGGCTGAAGGCCACCGAGTTGGGCGTGGCCGTAACCGATGAAATCGTCGGCGCAAGACTGGTCGCTGCCGTGATATTCACGATGCTGGTAGTCGAAGCCGTGACGTTGCCGGAATTGTCCCGCACCAGGGCCACGATCTCGGTATTGCCCAGCGGCAAACCAACCAACGAGGTGCTCAACCGCCACGTGGAGGTCAGCTGCTCGCGCACCCCCTGACCGATACTATTACGATTGACGAAGAACTCGACGCCGCTGACGGATCCATCCGAATCGTTGGCGGTCGCGATCAGGTTGATGCGCGAAGCCGACGTCGTCGCCCCCTGCACAACAAAGCTAATCGTGGGGGGGATGCCACTCACGAGATTGACGGCGACTCTGCGCGTTTGGCTGCTATTGGTCGTAACAGCTCCAGTGCCGAAGCCGACGGTCGCCGAGGAGGAAACCGTAAACGTATCCGCAGTGGACGTGACCGGCGTCCAAACAAAGCGATAGACATTGCTCGTCGGACTCACGCGCTGGGCGTTGTTGGTGATCGTGATTCGATTTCCCGTGCTGCTGGTCGCAAAAAAACCAACGACGGGGGTCTGAGTCGCGTCAGGACTGTTGGCGGTCGCCTCAAGAAAGACCGGCGCACCCACCGTCGTCACCGTCGAATCATCCGACGGCCGGGTCAATGCAGTGTTGGGGGCACGTAGGGCCGTAACGTCGAGCACGATCGCTGGATTGGAAACAGCGGTGTTTCCCGAGTCGTCGGTGACTACAGCCACCAAATTGATCCGGCCGACCGTGTTGGCCGTATAAAAAACGGCCGTTTGCGCAGGTGGATTATTGACGGTGCTGCCGCCGACGACCACCCCGTTGGCCAAGAGTTGCAGCGAAGTCACGGTGCCATCACTGTCAGTTGGCTGGGCGAAGAGGAAGAAATTGGTGCCCTGCGTGACGGTGTTGACCCCACCTCCGAAGCCAAAAGACTGCAACGAAATCGACGGAGGCAAGCTCTGGGCGGGCGCGATCGAAACAGTAAACGTCGATGAAACCGTTTGGTTTCCACCGGTATCGCGCGCGATTGCATAAACCGAAACAGGGTAACGACCGTTACCATCCGGAAGAATGGACGAAAGATCGAAGGTGCTGAAATCGAAAACTCGGCGGTAGACGTTGGTCGACTGCTCGCGCGCACCAAGACCGATACTTACGTCATTCAGGAAGAACTCGACGGTGCCGGGAGGCGTGCTTGCGCCTACGTTGGACGTGGCGACGAAGTTTACCGTGGACGCACTTTGAATGACCGCGCCATTGCCGGGAGAGTTAATTTGCAGCGTCGGTGGGGTGCCGACGATATTGGCGACATTCACATTGATCGCGGGAGTCGATGTGGCGGTCAGTGAGTTCGTATCAGTGACGCGAGCTGTCAGCAGGCGATTGCCGAGCTGCGCGACCGTCGGCGTCCATTGAAACGAATAGGAAGTGCCCGAGCTGGGGGTCGTGCGGGTGCCGATCTGGACGCCGTCGAGCAAATATTCCACGAGGAGCACTTGCGCGCCGGTGCCACCCGTCGCGGTGGCCGTGATGGTAAACGGAATCAGCGGAGTCGCCCGTGCAGTGGCGTTCGCATTCGGCGCGGTAATCGCGATCGTAGGAGTGCCGAAAGCCGCCGTGATGGTTACGGCGTTTGATACCGTGGTGTTGCCGCGATCGTCGGTCGCGATGGCATCCAGCACGTAGGAGCCGGTCGTATTCGGATTAAAGGTCGAAATATAAGGTGCGCTCGTCAGGCCGTTGCCGCCGTTGATGGCCAGCGGACTGCCGTTCGCGTAGAATTGGACGCTTGCAATGGTCCCGCCGCTGGCGAGGGCAGCCGCCGCGAGATTCACCGGAATGGACGAATTCGGAACGACGACGGCACCGGTGGTCGGTGCGAGCAAATTTACCGTGGGAGCCACGCCGACGGCGGAGGTGACCGTGAAAGTCTGCTGCACGTCGCGCGCCAGGCCGGTGTTGTCGGTGGCACGGACGGTGACGACGGAAGTGCCGGGTGTGGCTTCCGCCTTGTAGCGGTAGCTGTAGGGCGCGGAAGTCTTATCGGAGACTTTGGTGCCGTTGACGAAAAATTCCACGCGGGAAACAGCGCGGCCCGACGAAGGCGTGACGGTGGCCAGAATATTACGGGTGGCGCCGGCCGGGAGCGTAGTGGTCGCAGTTGAACCAGCGGTGGCAGGCGAGAGGCTGAGGTTGATGGCAGGGGACGACGCGTCGGTGATGTTGACGGTGACCGGAGCGGTCGCGATGGCGTTGCCTTTGTCGTCGGTCGCGATGGCGACAAGAGTGTTCAAGCCGACAGCGGTGGGGGTCCACGGCGTGGCAGAGAGCGACCAGACGCCGTTGGCGAGGGCGGCGTTACCCAGCGAGATGCCGTTGGCGAAGACCTGCACCGAGGCGACGGTGCCATCGGCATCGGAGGCGTTGATCGCCACAGCGGCGGTAGCACCGACCGGAAGGAAGGCGTTGGACGCAGGCGTGACGAAGGTGACAGCCGGGGGATTGCCAATCACGCTCACGATCTCGATGGAGACGGGGGCGGTGGTGTTGGTCAGGCCGCTATTGTCGGTGACGCGTGCGGTGAGTTGGTGGACGCCGCCCTGCGCCGGAGCCGTAAAGGTGAAGATGTAGGGGGCCGAGCGGGCCGTGCCGAGGAGCACGCCGTCGAAATAAAAATCGACCCGATCAAGGGCCCCATCGTCCGCGATGGTGGCGGCGAGGATGCGGCTGGAGCCAACGGGAACGACGTTGCCTCCGCCGTTGACCGCGAGAGTTATCGAAGGAGTGCCCACCGGATTGACGGTAAAGGAGACCGGCGCCGAATCGCCCGTCGTGGCGTTGGAATCGGTAGCCCGGGCGGTAAGCGCAACGGTGCCGGCAACCGTCGGGGTCCACGTGAGCGTATACGGCGGGGTGGTTTTGGTACCAATCAGCACGCCGGCGGCAAAAAACTCAACCTTCGCGATGGTCGCGCCGGTAGCGGCGGAAACGGCGGTGGCAGAGAGGGCGACGTTGTTACCAAGGATCGTGGAGGCACCGGCGGTGGGGGCGGTGAGGCTCACCGTGGGCGCTACGGCGGCGGTGATGACCACCGGAACCGGGACAGAATTTGCGGTGGTGCCATTGGAGTCCGTGACGCGGGCGGTGAGGTTCGGCGCACCCACGCCAGTCGGAGTCCACGTCACGCTGTAAGGGGAAGTGGTGTCCACGGCGAAGAGCACGCCGTCGGCGTAGAAGCCCACGCTGGCAACCGTCGCACCAGAGGGCGCGGTCGCGTTGGCCGAAACCGTGACGGTGGAGCCAACGACAAAAGAAGTGCTGGAAACCGGGGCGGTGATGGTTGCCGTGGGGAGCGTAATCGCCCCGACGGTGAC
>Ga0209829_10002771_pt1 | contig 13124 bp, 11 predicted proteins | sample C_140205_EF_Meta_FD_187311 | JGI IMG/M metagenome (GOLD analysis project Ga0209829, IMG submission 187311) | Freshwater microbial communities from Lake Croche, Canada to study carbon cycling - C_140205_EF_MetaG (SPAdes) (version 2) | ecosystem: Environmental > Aquatic > Freshwater > Lake...
GGTCTACAGTCTGCATGAACACGCTTACGAGCTGTATCTGGAAAAAGACGGTCGCGTAGAGAAGATCGATTTCTGACCAAGCACTTCTGACCGACCTGCCCCCCTTCAACGGGCACCACTTCCAGAGAGAGAATCTGGGGTGCTTCCTGTGAAACCGACGGGGTGGAGCGGTATCCGGCCCACGCGGTCGCCAAGTGGCTCGGGCACTCGCCGAAGGTCGCCGCCGAGCACTCCCTCCTGTCCCGCGAGCATCACTTCGAGGACGTCGTCCACGGCGGCGCGCTGGTGGCCAAACGCTTGAGGGAAGGGCAGGGGAGCCCATCAGAGTGCGACGCGAATTGCGCATCCATTGCGACGCGAAATGCGACTCCGCAGGCGTCCGCATCCGGCAGCACGCAGCCGCACGAAACGCCAGAACCCGCGGTCACCACTCGGGTTACCGCGGGTTCATCGAGAATTGCGCCAGTTACCAAAACTGGGCGAGTGGGCAGCACAGGATTCGAACCTGTGACCTCTACGGTGTGAACGTAGCGCTCTAACCAACTGAGCTAGCTGCCCGGACGACGTGCCGACGACTCAAAAACACTGCATTTCCCGGCACGCAACTCACATCAACGGGACACAGTCTACATCCGCACACGATGTGCGCACAGTGCCGAAAATGCCACTCAATGTGAACAATCGGGGCGCACACGGAGCGTGAGGGAATAGGCTTGGAATCGTGCTGCGGATCGCCCTCCCGCCCACCGTTCACGCTTCCGCCACTCCCATGGCGGAAGTGTGCCGGAACACACCTCGACCGATGCGACCAGAAAACCGGGCGAATCTCGCGATGCCCTCGCCGGCTCAGTGGCGAATGGAATGGCCAGCCGCCCGTTCAGGCCGTTGCCTTTGCCGCGATCTTTGCCGTCCGCCGCTTTCGCCAATGCATGAGCCCGACGATGCCTGCGCCAATGGCGGCGAGGGCGTAGGTGGACGGCTCGGGTATCGCGCTGATGCTGATGTAGCCGGTGGCATCGCTAAACGTTACGTGCTGTCCCGCCGCCAAGCCGGTGGAATTCACCTCCGTGAAATGTCCAGCGAGGGCCCCGGTGTTTGTAAACAGTTTCAAGACATTCGTGCCGTTGGCAAAAGATCCGCCGCTGAAGACGAGGTTGAACGAGCCGCCGAAGATCACGCTGCCGTTGCCGTTCACGAGGTCGTACGTTCCTGCTGTGAAGGACGGGCTGGTGATCTCGAACGTGGTGCTTTTCGCACCAGAGAGGTCAAGCGTGAGGCCCGCATCGACCGTGACGATACCGACGCTGTTACCAGGCATAAACGAACCGAGCACGGCCAGCGTATGGCTGCGGCCTCTGAGCGTGCCGGGACCTTCCAAGTCGCCGGTCACGGGCAGCCAGCTGGTGCCGGACGTGACGGAGCTGATGTCAAACACGCCGTTGTTGCCAAGATTCAGGCCACCAGTGCCGATCGATCCCGAGCCAGAGAGGGCCAGCGTGCCGCCGGAGATCGTCGTGAGGCCCGAGTAGGAATTATGGGCGGTAAGCGTGAGCGTGCCGGCCCCCTGCTTCGTGACCGAGCCCGTGCCGCTGATGATGCCCGAATAGGTCGAGGCATCGGAGCGGTTGAAGACGAGCGTGCCGTTGTCGACCACATTCCCGGCAATCGATCCGGCCGTGCCGCCGGCACCGATGGAGAGAGAACCGGTCGTGATCGTCGTCACGCCGGAGAAGGTGTTGTTGCCGGAGAGCGTGAGCGTGCCGGCCCCCTGCTTCGAGACCGAGCCCGTGCCACTGATGATGCCCGAATAGGTCGAGGCGTCGGAGCGGTTGAAGACGAGCGTGCCGTTATTTCTGAGAGCCGACACGCCGAGAGAACCGCTCGTTCCCCCGATGCCGATCAGGAGTGTGCCGCCGGAGTTCAGAGAAATCGTGCTGTCTTTGCCCTTGGAAAGCGTGCCTGCCACCGACACGACACCACTGCCTGAGATGGTGAGCATGCTTTCGCCGAGCAAGCCGACGATGAGGTCGCCGCTATTGGCCCACGTACCGCCGCTGACCGTCGCCGTGCCAGTTCCGTTACTGGAGTTGCCAAGAATACCGTTCGTGTTGGTGACACTGCCTCCGGTCACGCTCAGCGTGCCGGTGCCCTTGTCACCGACGGTGAGATTGCCGCTATTGGCCCACGTGCCGCTGCTGACCGTCGCCGTGCCGGTTCCGTCATGGGAGTTGCCAAGAATGCCGTTCGTGCTGATGACACGGCCCCCAGTCACTTTCAGCGATCCGGTGCCCTTGTCGCCAATGATGATGTCGCCGCTATTGGCCCACGTGCCGCTGCTGACCATCACGGTGCCGTTGCCGCCGGGACTGGAGCCCAGCCAGCCAGTCCCGCTGGTGGCCATGCCGCCGGTCACGTTGAGCGTGGCTATGCCAGTTGTGGCGACGTAGAGTTTTCCGCCAAAATTCGTGCCGCTATGAACCGTCGTCGTGCCGCTGTTGAGGGTCGTGTCGGCGCGGAGATCGGCCGGTGAAATCCACGCGACAAACAGTCCGGCGAGAACGAATCCAATAGCCCATGGGGATACCTGGGCGCGCGCTACAAAATGGCATGGCTGGCTTTCTTTGGGGATGGAGGAGCGCGCCCGTCCATGCCCGCCTAAAAGCTTGTCCAGCGTATGTGCCAAGAAACGGCTGCGGGGGTTACGGCGGCTTTTCCGCGTCGTAACGAGTAGCCGCCAAAGGAGACACCCTCGCTCAGTGCGATCACTCCACAATGGAAACCCTGGCACGATTCGGCAGCAGCGATTCCAGCCTGTTCTCGGTTGAGCACTGGCAGCGATCAGAGTCGCTTCCGTCTCGGCCTGTTCGCAGGTTTTCCACGAAACGCAAAGCACGCGGCAGAAGGGAGTCGGGCTGGTCCTATGCCTGTCCCGTGCCTAGCAGGCTGTGGATAAACCGCGTGTTGGACCGCACGATGCGGTCCCGGGTGCGTAGCACCCGCAAAAAACCGGAGGTTTTCAAGTGGACACTCGCTTCATGGCCGGCAGGGCATGGAGGACTTTGTCCACGGGCAGCTAGGCATCTCCCTGACCGCGACCGCTGGCCGAACCTCGAGGCGATCGGCATGGTGATCAGCAACACCGAACGCGATGGCAAGGACTGCGTCGATATCCGCCCACCATCCGGTCGGCACGGCCTCCCGCATGCAGGCCCTTCGCGTTTGCCATCACTCCGCCGTCGGATCAGCGGAGGAATCTGCGGGCGGATCAAATCGCGGTGCCGAGACGTTTGACGCCCCCATCCCCTCGTCATACCGCCGAACCGGACGGGCCGGCCGCGTGTCCCGGCCCTCCAGATGCCCCGACACGTCGAGGTCGCGAGAGATGGTGGCCCACTGCCGCCGCAATTCGGCGATGCTCTGGCCCACCGAGCGACCCACCTCCGGCAGCCGCTTGCCGTAGAGCATCACCGCCAAGGCCCCGATCACCACGATTTCAAGAGGACCCAGCCCAAACATCTACCAAACTCCCTCGGAGGATGCACGGCCCAACACACCACCGCGGCGGTCGCCGACGGCCGCGAGACCACGCAGGAATGGTGCCGGAAGCGAGCGATCGCGAGCCGGAAACTAGCGATGGCCCTCGACCCGATTCGAATCATGCCCGCGGTCGGCGGGCGTTGCATGCGAATCGTCTTCGACGCCCTGCACGCCGCGCTTGAATTCCACGATGCCTTCGCCAAGCGACCGCATCACCTTCGGCAGCCGCGACCCGAACAACAGCAGGATCACGCCGGCCACGATCATCAACTCGACCGTTCCGAGGCCCATAAATGCAAACATGACAGGCATGGCAGGCATGGGGAACACGTGATGGCTCTCCGAGCAAAAGGGACGGGTCAATCAGTCAAGTCTAACCCAAGGGGTGGGTGGGTCAAATTCGACGTCATTCCACGGCGGTTTCACGGGAAGTATGCCACTGCCGCATTCACTGCGGCTTGATCCGCGGCACGCTGGCCGTGGACACGCCCTGCCGGTGCATCGGCAGATAGCGGTAATAAACCTCCAGCGTCATCGCGGCCATGGCCGTCGCGTAGACGCGTCCGCCATGGCCGCCCCACACCGGATCGGGATCCCAACTGCCGGCCATCCCACTCGACTCCCGCCGCTGGAGCGGCAGCAGTGCAGCCTGCAGATGCAAGTTCCACGCCTCCCACTGCGGTCCGCCCGCGTGAAATGAGGCTAGGGTCGCGTAATACCACGCATAGGCATTGGGGGCGCGGCGGTCCGGCGGCGACCGCGACATGAAATCCAGCGCCTCGACAACGCTGGGATGGTCGGCAGGCAGGCCCAGAAACAGCCGGCAGACAAGTGCTTCGGCCGTCATCGCCATCCCCGGCCGCTCGCCCGCGCGATACGCGGCCAAGCCGCCGGCCCGGCCCGACGAGACACTCTGCAGGAATGCCCGAGCCCGCGTCTCCGCTGGCTCAAACCCCGCCATCCCGGCCTGACGGGCGCTGGAGAGCAGCATCACCTGCCAGCCCAACTGGCTCGTGTCTCCCTTGTCGCCGGCGGCATACCGCCACCCGCCGGTGGCCTGGCTCTGCATCGATACCGTATAGGCCACCGCCTTCTCGAGCGCCGGCCGCAGGCTCGCATCGCCCGTCATGGCGCAGCACTCGGCCAGCGCGATGGCACCCATGCCGTGGCAGTAGAGCGCGGCAAAAAACTCGGCGTCGCCCGCCAGCGAGCCGTCCGCACGCTGCCGCTCCACGAGAAAGCGAAGGCCGCGGGCCACGGTCTCCGAGTAAGCACCTTCCTGGTGGGTGCTCCCTGCCCCCAGAAACGCCAGCAGCGCGAGGCCCGTTACGCCGTGGTCGCTCCGCGCGCCAACGCCATGCCGGTGATGGCCGGGCACCGATAGTTCCGCACCGCCGCCATGGCGGACCGCATTCCATCGGCCGTCGCTCGACTGGGCTGCCGCCAGCCACGCCAGCGCCGCCTGCACCGCACGCTCCGTTTCCTGCGAGCCGCCGCGGGCCGCGGCCGCGGCGGTGCGTCGGCCGGCAGCCCGATCGGCGTAGACGGCGGGCACGGGCCGACTGGCGGCCGGCGGCTTCATCGAAGGCAGGGCAGGGGAGGGGGCCGCGTCTCCAGGATCTGCCGCCGCCGCGACGATTTCCTTCGGCTCCTCTTCTGGAGCCGACTCCAGCAGCGGCACGTGATCCTCAGGCGCGGCGACCATCTCGTCGGCCAGCGGCACACTCACGGCGACGGCGGCCTGATCGCCCGTGGTGTCAGACGCTGCCGGAAAATCCTCGAGCACGGGCTCCCCGTCAGCGGGCGATTTTGCCGCGATGGCCGCGGTGTCGGTCGGCAGATCGGGCGAGCCGCCCGGCGGACCGGCGGCAGCGGTGACAGCATGCTCCTCGCCGTCATCCTCGGCCAGCACCACCAGCATCGTCATGCGTCCGCTATCCCGCTGCCCCCACGAGGCCGGCGACAGCCCACCGAAGCAGCCGCACACCACGGCCACCACCGCGTGCAGCACCACCGAGAGCAGCACACACTTTGGCAGCGTCTGCGACTGCAACCATTTCGTTCGCACGATCGCGGCCAGCGCCACGGCACCGCCAACGAGGAGCACGCCCCAGACGATCGAACTAGTCTGCATCGCGGGGCACCGTCACCTTCTGATGGCGGCTGCCGAGCCTGCCTTCGGCCGCACCGAGATCGCCACCTGCCGCACGCCCGCGGCGCGGCAGGCCTCGTACACCTCGGCCATCCGTCCGTGGGGCACCGCATTCTCGCCCCGGATCATCACCGCAAGATCCGGCCGTGCTGTTCGCAGGGCCGCCAGCCGCGTCACCAGCTCACCGATTGCCAGTTCGTCGCTTCCCAATCGCAGCGCTCCCGACGCCTCCACTTCCAGGATTTCGGGACGAGACCCGTCGACCGCCGCAGCGCTGCCCGCCTCCGGCAGATCGAGGTCAAACTTCCGCTCGTCGCCCGAAAACTTCGTGGCGCACATGAAGAAGATCGTGAGCACGAGCACGACGTCGATCATCGGCGCGAGGTTCGGCACCGGCTCCTCATCTTCGGAGAGTCGCACCAGCGGCATGGCTCACCCCGCCGCCCGGCGTTTTACGTCGCCGAGCGCCTCTTGCGAGATCTCGTCGATCACCTGCTGGCAGGTCTCGTCGAGCCGCATCGCGAGACGATCGACCCGACTGGTGAAGAACCAATGCAGCACCATGGCCGGAATGGCCACGAGCAGGCCCATGGCCGTCGTGATCAACGCCTCGCCAAACCCGCGGGCCAGCAGATCGGGCCGGCCCATGGCCCCGGCGCCGGCCACGTCGTTGAAGGAGCGAATCAGGCCGAACACCGTGCCCAAAAGTCCCAGCAGCGGCCCGACGGTGGCCACGCCGTTAAACACCCGGCGGTAGCGGCGGAGATAGTTGACCTCACGCTCGCAGGCATCGATCGCCGCCTGCTCGATCTCCACGGCCGGCCGGCCCCAGCGGCGGACCGCGGCGGCAAACACCTTTGCAGCCGGGCTCCCATTTTCCGCGCAGGCGTCGAGCGCCTCCCCGCGGGCTATCTGTCGCGATTGCAACTGTTCGATGAACCGGTTGACGAACAGCCGCGGCACCACCCGCCCGGTCCGCAGATTCACCACGCGTTCGATGCCAAACACGGCCAACGCGAAGGAACATCCAAGGAGGGGCACCATCAGAATCCCGCCGTCGCGGATCGTCGCCAGGAGGTTACCGGTCGGGATGAGCGTGTCGCCCGCAGTGGCGCCGGCTGCGGCGGGCTGGCCGGAGGCCGCGGGGGCAGCCGCGACGCGCACGGTGTCGCGGCCCCCTGTGGCCACTGCCTCGGAACCGGCCCAGGCTCGCGGATTTTGCGCCAGAGCCGGCTTCGGTCCGACGGCCAGCAGCAGTCCGCACAACGGCACGAGGCACAGCGCCGACACTGCGGGCCGCGCGAAGGCGGAGATGGTGTGCCCTCGCGGCTTCATAAGTGTTCCAGCCAGCATGAGCAGGACAAGTCACGCGTGCCGTTGCTTCGGCATCTCCCGACCGCCCAAGGCAATCATCGACAGGCCAGGCCATCCACGGCGAGTATGATCCGCACGGCTGGGCCGTCCTGCCCAACCGTCACGCTTCCGCATGCCGCGGGCCTCGCAGGCGCTCCGCCCGAAAGGCGATGCCGGAGGCCGCCAAGCCAGCTGCCCATGGGGCGTGAGCATCCCTCTGTGGCCCGTCGCCCCTTCAAGTGGCGACGGCCATGGATGGCCCCGCCGGCTTGACGCTCGCTAAAAGTTTGCGTCGCAACCGGTGTCGACGTCGCCCACCATGTGGAGATGGTCATGGTCGATGTAGACAACCTCCTGGCAATCCTGGTCGTCGAGCGTGTGGGGCACCGGCCAACCGACCCGCTTCACTTCCTGGAAGTAGATCGTGCACTTGTAGTGTGCGTGATGCAGCTGCGCGGGGCCGGCGAGCGGGTAGTGACGCGGCGGATCCATGTAGTCGCCGATCTTGCACTTCGAGATCCGCACGTGGTTCCTCTGGATCTCGTAGAGGAACGGCCAGTTACCCTGAACTGGACGAGCCTTCTCCAGCGCCCGCATCACCTCGTCGTCGCTGGGCTCATCCACAGCTTCGCAGGGACCGCCCGGCGGAATCGGCCCCAGCACCGGCGAACGCTCGTACCGTTCGTAGTTCCAGAACTGGTCTTCCTTCTGCTTCTGCATGTAGACCGGCACAGGAAGCGGAATGGCCAGCGGTCCGATGTTCGGTCCCTGGGCGGTGAGCCAGAAGCATCCGCTCTGCGTTGCCGTGCCAACCAACAGAAGCAGCGACAGTGCCGCGAATCGTGCCCGAGCCTTCATGGATAAACCTCCTGCGTTGATCCGGCGGCGGTCTGGAGACCGACCCTGCCGGTTGTATCGACGCTCCGGCCGTCCAAACTTGCGGATTTTTCTGATTGGGCAGGCAGGAGCAGAGTGGTGGACAGGGCCGCAGACACGAAAAAACCACTCCCCCGACAGTGCGGAGGAGTGGTTGTTTGCGTCTGATCCAGGCTCGCTGCACCGCCCGGGCTGCGGTTAGCGATGATGGCTGTGGATGTGCCGTTCGTCGAAGTCGAGCCACCACCACCCGTCATCCCATTCAAGGGAGACCCGCCGCCATCCCAGCGGCACCTGCGGGTAGGGATAGAAGGGGCCGATGTACGGCCAGGCTGTCGGGGAATACTGGGTCGGATACTGCACGGCGGCGTAGTTGGGGGAGGCCGCGTAGCTAGGCCATGCATAGTTTGGCATGTTGGGGCCGTCGGCCCGGCCCGGGATCGGCGGCATGCCGACCCCCGTGCTGCCCATCGGCCTCGGTCCACCCGGCCCTGCACCGCCGCCGTTGTATCCAGGGCCACCGCCGGCCACGTGCTGGCCGCCGTCTGAATAGCCGCCGTCTGAATAGCCGCCATTCGCCGGCCCGCCTTCCACAATCCGCATCGTTCCAGGCACCATTTGCCCATCGGGAACCTGACCTTGGCCCTGCATTGGGCCCTCATAGCCGCCAGGGGCCGGCAGATGCATCGGATCCCCGGACATGCCGCCCCGCATCGATGTGCGTTGCACGGGTCCACGCATGGCCGACCGCTGAGCCTGCCCCTGCATCGGCTGGGGCCCGCCTGGGTTGCCACCGGGCTGCATGGGCCGCGCCGCCTGCATGCCCAGGGGCCGCGGCGTGTTCGTCGGCCGGCCAGCGCCGACCGGCCTGCCGTCCTGACTGGCGCGGGGCCCGCTCGCTGCTGTCGGGGCTGGCTGCCCCTGGGATCGCCCGGTGGGTGCCAATGCCTGGGCCAGTTGCACTGTGGGCGATTCCTGGGGTCCAGCCGCGGCGAGGCCACGCGGGCCCGCCTGGCTCTCGCGAACAGCCTGAGCGGGAGTCGAGGCCCTGGGGCCTGCTTTTGCTTCTGACTTGGATGCAGATCCGAACCCGGAAGTCGGCGTGGCTGCGGCCGGGGAAGGCATGCCGACGACGCGCCACATCGACGATGGCAAGCCCAGGGGGGCAGCCCCGCTGCCGTCCTCGGCCTGCTTGCCAATGGCGAGTCGGTTGACGACCCGCTCCACACCCGGCGTGTTTTCCGCCAGGATCACCGCAGCCTCCAGCTGCTTCTGATCAGCAACGCGACCCTCGAGCCAGACGGTGCCGGACTTTGCCTTGACGTTGACGCGATACCCGGACAGCGTGCCCGATTCTCGCAGTTTCGCGGCAACGGTGCCTGCCAGATCATCGGCCCGTGCCGCCGGCATAACGCAGCACGCGCCGACCACGGCCGCCACGAATGCGGATCTTAGAATGGACATGCAAGGACTCCTTGACGAAATCGGCGCCGGCCCGTCACACGCAGCGTGCTGGGACCCTTCGCGGACAGAACAGGCACGCGAGCCTGCCACCTGCCACAGTCTTTTCGGCGAACGATCATGCCGAAGGGGAGTTTTTTTCCGTTGCCAACGAAAGTGCCGTCTCTTTGGGCTAACAGGGCAAGACAGGCACATGGACAGCGAGACCGCCTCTCGAAAGTCCTGTTCCGCATGAAGCGTGAGGGATACGCGCGAGGAGCGCTCGGCCGCCCCTCTTGTGGCAGCAAGTTTTCAACTTGCTGAGTCTTGTGGCAGCACGTTTTTCAACTTGCTGAGTCTTGTGGGTGCAAGTTTTCAACTTGCACATTTCCTCGACACGATGAAATCGTGTCGCCACGAGGAAAAGAGAGAGGGCTTCGAGCCTCTTTGTGGCAGCAAGTCCCTGTTTTTCAGGGGGCAATCGCACATCAAGTGCCACACGGAGCGGCATCGGCTGGAAAATCCGGGGGCTTCACGGCCTGCTAGCCGAGGTCGACGATGGCGATCAGCGTCATAAGCGTGAGCGTCACGGCGCAGGCGGCACCGGAGTTGGGCCCGAGTTGCAAGGCGTAGCCGCAGACGGCCCCCACGATGACCAGGGCCCCCAAGCAGACCCATTGCCCGCTCAGCTCGTGGCGGGTGCCCTCCGCCAGCCTGGCGGCGGAGGCAGCGACGATTCCCAAGACTTGAACAACGCCCAGCGTGCAGAGAACCGGGCTGACGGCAATGGCGAGAAGGATCATGCCCAGACACTAGCGAAGGGTCGCCGCCGGCCGCAAAGCCATTTTCCGCGTGCTTTTTTCTGGGGATCGCCGGCTTCGGAGGCTACTTCGCCTCCAGCATCGCATCGACCTTCTTCTCGAGATCGGTGATCACCACGTTGCGATCGACGACTTTTCCATCGGCATCGAGCAGGATCATCGTCGGCAGCGTTAAGACGCCCATCTCCTCCGCCAGTCGCCCATCAAGGCCGCCCGACTCGTGGAGCTGCGGCCAGGCGATCGGCTTGGATCGTAGAAACTTCTCCAACTGGGACTTGTCGGAATCGAGCGCGATGCCGACCACGGCAAACTTCTTTGGGCCGTACTTCGCAACCAACTCACGGATCTGTGCGATATCAACCTTGCAGGGCTCGCACCAGGTGGCCCAGTAGTGCACGAGCACAGGCGTGCCCCGGAGCGATTCCAGAGACACCGACTTGCCGTCGAGCGCCATTCCCGACAACGACAGCGGCTTGCCCACGCTCTCCAGCCGGCGGGCCGCACCACGCGCCTTCCGCGCGGGCACCGACTCCGGGAAGTTTTTGACGATCGCAGCGTAGCGTTCGAGCGCCTCCCGCTCGTTCCCCGAGAACTCATCGGCGATCCCCATCTGCAGCATCGCTTCGGCGGCATCGGCAGAGGCTGGATACTTCTCGACGAACGCCCCCAGCTCTTCGAGCCAGGCAGCCTGCACTTTGTCGATGTCGACGCCCGGCTGCTGCATATTGGCCGCGTAGCGGGCCTGTGCCAGCCGAAACATCACGAATCCGGCGAGGGCTTCATCGGCGGCAACGGCCTTTGAGAGCTGTCCTAGCTTGGCAATGCCTTCAGACAGGGATCCTTCCTGCACTCCGGCGGCGAGGGTTTCCGCGTATTGCTTCACCCAAAACGTACGCTCCGCCGGCTCACAGGAGGCCACCAACTCCTCCAGAATCGTGGCCTGCTCTTCCGCGAATTGCTTTCGGCCGGCAGCATCGGCACCGCTCAGCTTCCCCTCCAGCTCGCGGAGCTTTGCCAGCAGGGGCTTGAGCCGTTCGCTCGACTGCGGACCGGCATCACTCTGCATACCCGTTCCCAGTCGCGGCGAAAAGAAACCGATGGTGTCGGCAATCTCCCCCTGTTCACCCGAGATCTGCGGCGCGGCGACGGGACGCCAGGCATCGCCACACCGCACCAGCGAACCGACGAAAACCTGGCCGTTTCGCGTGCCCTGCTCGACGATGGCCACGATATTGTCGTAGGCGACCACGTCCCGAGTCACGCCGTCGCTGCCGGCAGGCAGCGTTCCGGGGGCCTGGGGAGTCATCATCGTGCTCCACTTCGACTCTGCATTGAGCTGTTTCTGGGCTGCGGCAACGCGGGAGAATTCAGCCGGTGCGGCAGCCACTCGCTCGACCAGTTCGGCGAGCCGCTGGCCCTCAAACCCCGCAGCCTCAAGGTCGGCCTGAGTGGGCAGCAACCTCTGGAATGCGGCGACATCGCGGGATTTCAGTGCCTCCACGAGCTCGCCGCACACCTCCTCCGCGGAGATCACCTTCCAGGAGTCGATCGTGCCATTCTCGTCTTCATCGATGCCCCAGCGGCTGCCGCCGGCATTGAGCCAGCGGGACTGGTCGACCTTGGCGTTGTGGTTGGAATCGATATCCCGGAACACCTCGACGCCATCTTTGAAGTAACTCCAGCGATCGACGACCCGGTCGCCGTTGGTGTCGGCAAAGATGCGGAGAACTTCCCCGGCCGGCCCTCGAACGACAAACGCCGTCCCACCCCCGGCCTTCTCGGTTTTGATCGTGGTATTCTTGGCTGCATCGGCTGCCGGCCGGTCGTAATCGATGCCCTGCTGCATGGGCCGCAGGCTTAAGGCATAGTCCACGGTCGGTGCCGCTGCTTCGAGCGAGGCGGAAAGGCCCAGGAGCCCCACGCAGGCGGCTCCAATCCGCAGCAGGACGGCACCGGAAGAACACTCGCGACCGGTCACGAATTGAAGCCTCGACATGATCAGGTTCCTCGCTGGTTAAGAAGCAGAGCAACCTAGCCGGAATGCCGCGCGGCGCCTCCCCCATTTTCTGGCTGCGGGCCCCCAGCTCTTCCGGGGCCGTCACCCCTTTGAAAACGCCCCGCCTGCCTTTATGCTCTGGATTGATCCCGGCCGTATTCGCGGTCGGGATCGGCCGGCGCCGGCCGATCTCGGCGTGTTTTGCGCGCGTAGCTCAGCTGGTTAGAGCGCTACCCTGATAAGGTAGAGGTCCCAAGTTCGAATCTTGGCGCGCGCACTGAACCTCTCGGCGGCGGAACTGATTCCGGTATCGCACGCCGCGTGGACAGGATCCCGAAGGGGACGTAGCTCAATTGGGAGAGCACCGCCTTTGCAAGGCGGGGGTTGAGGGTTCGATCCCCTTCGTCTCCATTTTTTCAGGCCCGCTGCGGGTGTGTGCTTTGTGACGCTTTCACCGGGTTCTTCTCCGTCCCTGAAAGACTATGTCACAGGCCTAGAGCCCCGCGGCGTGCTTGAGGCCGTGCTCGCAGAACGGTTCCCGGCCCGGTCCGCCCCGGCAGGGCAGGATCGCCCCGGAGTCGCGGTCGCCATCGTCGACGTCGTCGGACTCAAGGCTGTGAACGAGCGTGAAGGTTTCCTGGCGGGCGACGCCGTGCTCCGGTCGGCCGCCGACCGTCTCCGTCAGTCCGCCGGGACGGCCAGTGTGCTGGCACGGCTGGGAGGCGATGAACTGGTGGCCGTGTTTGTCGGCTCCAATGCCAGCGACGAGGCCGATCTGGTGGCACGGACGCTGGCGAATGGTCCGGCATGGCCCGCCTTGCGGGCAGCCGCCATTGTGGCCCGCGACGACGACACGCCCGCAACCTTGATCCACAGGCTCTATACAACGCTGCGCCGTTGCTGAATAATCGTTTTTCCCCCCGCGGTGCCCATCGTCGGCTCCGCTCCC
>Ga0209829_10002773_pt1 | contig 13122 bp, 12 predicted proteins | sample C_140205_EF_Meta_FD_187311 | JGI IMG/M metagenome (GOLD analysis project Ga0209829, IMG submission 187311) | Freshwater microbial communities from Lake Croche, Canada to study carbon cycling - C_140205_EF_MetaG (SPAdes) (version 2) | ecosystem: Environmental > Aquatic > Freshwater > Lake...
GAGTTACTCCCGATCACGCCCTTTACCCGCCCCGTCCGCGGAGAGGTCGTAGTGCCTGGCTCCAAAAGTCTCACCAACCGCGCGCTCTTGATCGCGGCCCTAGGTGATCACCCGGTGACCCTTACTGGAGCCCTTTTCAGTGAAGATACGCGCCTTATGGCTGAGGCATTACGCAAACTCGGCCTGTCCGTCACCGCTGATGAAACCGCACTCACCGTGCGCGTCGAGAATCAAGCGCGGGCCTTCGTTACCACTCCAGCACCCGTTGAACTTTTCGTTGGACTTGCCGGTACTGCGGCCCGTTTCCTTACGGCGCTCTGCGCGGCAGCACCACGGGGCGTTTACCGTATTGATGGCATCCCGCAAATGCGAAAACGCCCGATGCGCGCACTCATCGAGGCGCTGCGCGGACTCGGTGCGGACATTCGTTGCCTCGGTGAAGACGGTTTTTTCCCGATTGAAATCCACGCACACGGATTACGAGGCGGCGCGGTGAAAATTGACGCCAGCGAGAGCAGCCAACTGCTTTCTGCGCTTCTGATGGTGGCACCGCGGGCCGCCGGTCCAGTCAAAGTTGAACTTACCGCCGAAGTGCGCCGACCGTTCGTAGAAATGACCACGCGGCTCATGGCAGAATTTGGTTACACGCTCGGTGAGCAAGCCAGCACCGAGTCCTATGTGATCAAACCAGGGCGTTACGACGCCCCCTCGCGCTACGCAATCGAGCCCGATGCTACCGCAGCAAGTTACTTCCTGGCGTTGCCGCTAGTCACTGGGGGTGCGCTGCATCTGCCGTTTCTGCGTGGTCCCGGAGCAGGACTGCAGGGTGACACGCATTTTTCCGAGGTGCTTGCGCGCGTGGGCGCGACGATCCGAACGACCTCACGTGGATTGGATACGAGTTTCTCTCAGACGACCATGCAACGCGGCGTCTCGCAGGATTTCTCGGAATTTTCCGATACGTTTCTTACGCTCGCCGCACTCTCGCCGTTGTTGGCCGGCCCGACGCAAATCTCGGGCATCGCCCACACGCGCAAACAAGAAACCGACCGTGTCGCCGGAATGGCCCACGAGCTCATGCGCCTCGGCCAACACGTCGTGGAAACACCCGACGCACTTGATATCCAGCCGCGCTATCTACGCAGTGGGGAAACCATCGAGACTTATGGCGATCACCGTTTCGCGATGAGTTTTGCGATTCTTGGCTGCCTCGACCTGCGAGGTGACGGCAAACCTTGGCTCACGATCAAAGACCCCGGTTGTTGCGCCAAAACCTTTCCGCATTTTTTTGAGTTACTGGAAACCGTCCGCCAAAATTCGTTCGCCTCCTGATGCCCAGCTCACCCTTCCTCATCGTCGCTATAGACGGCGGCGCCGCTTCGGGCAAATCGTCTACCTCGCGCACCCTTAGCGAACGTTTTCACCTGCTTCACGCCGACACCGGTTCATACTACCGAGCCGTCACCGCCGAGCTCTTGCGCCGGCACGTCACACCCGAAGATATCGCCGGCGTGCAAAACGCGCTCGCTGATATTTCATTCACCACACGGGTCACCGGCCGAAATGCCGAGATTGAGCTCAGCGGCCACACCATCCCGGATGCTGAAATCCGCAGTGCTGAAGTCACCGGGCACGTCGCACGTTTCGCCGCGATACCTGCCGTACGCGCCGCCCTCCTCGATTACCAACGCAGCCAGGCCGAAACCGCGCGCCACCATGGTTTCCGGGGGCTTGTCATGGAAGGCCGTGACATCGGCTCCAAAATTTTTCCGGACGCCGACTTCCGCTTCTTTCTCTTTGCTGACCCCATCGAACGCGCTCGACGCCGCGAACAGCAAGGGCTGCACGACCAAGTCGCCAAACGGGATACGCTCGACAGCCAACGCCTCCAGGAAAGCCTACAAGGGGCGGTTCTGATCGACGGCACGCACCTAACGTTGGCCGAGGTCGTCGATAAAATCGCCTCTCCTATCGCCACCAAATTAGCCTCCGTATGAGCCGCGCGTTTCCTCAAGTCGAGATGGAGCCAATCTACGGCTTTTTTCATTACCTCTCACACGTAGTCTACGGCATGTGGTTTCGGGGCGAAGTAATCGGCCTAGAAAATTTACCGGCGAGCGGCGCTTACCTGATCGCCGCGAGTCACGCCAGCCTGCTCGACCCGCCGTTCGTGGGCTCGCAGTTACCCCAACAAGTATCGTTCTTTGCCCGCAAAACTCTCTGGAAGCCAGGCCTCGCCGCGTGGTGGCTTGATGCTGTCGGCACGATTCCTGTAGACCGCGACGGCGGAGCTGACGTCACCGCGATCAAACGCGTGCTTGGGGCGCTCAAGAAAAACAAGGTGGTAATTTTATTTCCTGAAGGCACGCGCTCGCCCGATGGAAATCTGCAAACACCGAAACCCGGCGTGGGCATGTTGGCCTCACGGGCGCAAGTTCCAGTCGTGCCGGTACGGCTGTTCGGCTCATATGAAGCCTTTGGTCGCAGCGGAAAATTAGTTCTAGGCACACCGGTCTCACTCGTCTTTGGTCCGGCCCTTGCGCCGGCTGACTACGATCATTCCACTGACCCCAAAGAACAGCGCTACCAGCGCGCCGCCGAGCGCATCATGGCGCGAATCGCCGCGATCCAAGCACCGCGCATCACGATCATTTGATCGAGCGGCAAGGCCACAAAGCCTAATCGGAGCCACGTTGAGCCGCAGCTCAACGCAGACCGCTAGCCTTACGAGCACGGCCGATCACTTGCTCGGCGACAGCGCGGGCGCGCAAAGCTCCATCGCGCAACACCGCATCAACGTGATCGAGATTGCTGACGAGTTCTGCGCGCCGTGCACGGGCGGCGGCAAAGTAATTCCAGTAGTAATCAAACAGTGCCTTCTTGAGGTCTCCGTAACCAAGTCCGCCGGCGCGGAGGCGATTTTCAAAATCAGCGGTAGTCTCCGGGGGAGCAAAAAATTTCAAAAGTTGAATCGCTAAATTTTGATCAGCGTCAGGCTTGGGCTCGGCGGGTGTACGCGAGTCCATCACGATGCCCATAATTTTTTTACGAAGCGCTTTCTCATCCCCGAAGATCTCTATCGTATTGCCGTAGCTTTTAGACATTTTCTGGCCGTCGAGCCCCGGGATCACGGCAACCTCATCCCGAATCTCGGACTCAGGCACGACGAGTGTTTCACCGTAAGCTTCGTTAAACTTAATGGCCATGTCGCGCGTCATCTCGACGTGTTGTTTCTGGTCGCGACCGACGGGCACGCGGTGTGTGTCGTAGAGCAAAATGTCCGCCGCCATGAGCACAGGGTACGCAAAGAGTCCGAAATTGGGCGAGATGCCTTTGGCGGTTTTATCTTTGTAGCTGTGGGCGCGTTCCATGAGGCCCATCGGCGTGAGTGTACCGAGCATCCACATGAGTTCGCAGACTTCCGGCACGTCGCTCTGGCGCCAGAACACGCTGGTCTGGGGATCAAGGCCGCAGGCGAGCCAGTCGAGCGCAATACCAAGGGTATTTTTACGGCGCTCCGCGGGATCGGTGAGCGTTGTCATCGAGTGGTAATCGGCGATGAAATAGAAACAGTCGCCGCGAGTCTGCGCGTCGATGGCGGGTCGCATCGCGCCGAAATAATTACCGATGTGGAGCGTGCCAGAGGGTGTGATACCGGTGAGTGTGCGCATGAAAAATGCGGAGCTTCGGGCAGGCGGCGGTGCGGCGTCAATCCCGCCGCGGCAGGTGGGTGACTCCACCGCGGGATTTGGCGATCGTAGCGGGCGGAAGATAACCGGCAAAAGCCACCGTAGGCATTACGAGCGCGCGGCGCCCGAGCACGGTACCTGGATTGAGTACGGCGTTGCAACCGACCTCGGCGGCATCACCGACGATGGCACCGAATTTTCGTAAGCCGGTCTCGTACACCCTATCAGGCGTGCGGACAATAATAGGCTTCTGATCGAGCCGTAGATTTGAGCAGATCGCGCCGGCGCCAAGGTGAGCGTGGTTACCGATAACCGAGTCACCGACATAGCTAAAATGCGGCACTTGGGCAGCGTCGAGGAGCATCGCGTTCTTGAATTCACAGGCGTTGCCCAGCACGCAATTTGCTCCGACTATGACGTTGCCGCGAAAAAAAGCGCCTGGTCGAATTTCAGTACCTTCACCAATCCAAGCTGGGCCAATAATCGTGGCGTAGGGCGGCAATTTCACAGAAGGATGAATGTAGACTAGCCCCTCAACATGTACACCCGCAGGGCGTGCCGCCTGTGGTAAATCAAATGCCTGTGCCGCGAGGGCCGGTCCAATGCATTTCAACCATTCCCAAGGAGCAACATCACCGGAGAAATGAGCGGAAAACGACGCCAAGGACGCCGGCAGGGTGAAAAAATCGGAAGCTTTCATGTGCGGATGATTACTGGCTTAAACCAAAACGGTCGGGAGGGACAGCGGCTTTTTAGCTAAACCTTTTGTGCGTGCCTCAATTCAGAGTGATCCAGTTATACCTTAAGATGAGCTGCTGCGGCCGATTTCAGCTTTGCGGTAGAGGCTGCGCCCGCCAGACTGAAGGTTCATAATATGTCTTCGCACACCACCCCATCTTCTGTAGCGACACCCGATACAGGCGGCATCGGCGGCCATCCCAGCGGTCTCACCACGCTCTTCCTCGCGGAAATGTGGGAGCGTTTCAGCTACTACGGAATGCGTGCGCTGTTGATTTTGTTTATGACGAAAACCGCCGCGGAGGGCGGTCTCGGTTACGCGGTAAAAGACGCCTCGGCTGTTTACGGCACCTACACGATGAGCGTTTACTTGCTCTCTATTCTCGGCGGATTCATCGCAGACAACTTTATCGGCGCACGCCGCGCAGTATTCGTCGGTGGCGTGATCATCGCCACCGGACACTTCGCGATGGCGTTTAGCTCGGTTACAACGTTTTACACCGGCCTCGTGCTCGTTGCCCTTGGCACCGGTCTGCTCAAGCCCAACATCTCCACAATGGTCGGCAGCCTTTACCGGCCCGATGATGAACGCCGTGATGCTGGGTTCTCGATTTTCTACATGGGCATCAACCTCGGCGCGTTTGCTGCACCTCTTGTTACCGGCTACCTCGCGCAAAGCGCCAATTGGAAAGCCATACTTGTAGCCTGGGGCTTCAACCCCATGCACAGTTGGCATTGGGGTTTCGCCGCCGCCGGCGTGGGGATGGCGCTCGGGCTCGTCGTTTATGCTTTCCAAGGTCACCGCCTCGCCCACGTCGGCGCCGCCCCAGCACCGGAAAGCGATGGTTCCCGCCCGTGGGGCCGGCTCGGGCTTGTCGTTCTCGGATCGGCCGCGCTCATCGCCGCGATGAAGGCCAGCGACTCCTATCCGGTAATTGTTTATGGGCTATTCGTGTTACAAATCGCCGCGATTGTATTCTTCGCGTTTCGGCCCGAGCAGGACAGTAAACGCATGGCTGCGATTCTAGTGTTCTTTTTTGCTGCCGAGATTTTCTGGGCGATTTTCGAGCAAACGGGTTCGACGATCTCGCTGTTCGCAGATCGTCTCACGCGTAACGAAATTTTTGGCTCTGCTTTTCCTTCTTCCTGGTGGCAATCGGTCAACTCAATCTGGGTTATCACGCTAGCACCCGTCTTCGCATTACTTTGGATTAGCCTCGGCTCAAAACAGCCTTCCAGTCCGCTCAAATTCGTGCTCGGCCTTCTGTGCGTCGCTTTGTCCTTTGCCCTCATGGTGCCCGCCGCAAAATTCACCGCCGAGGGCAAGATCGGCCCGATGTGGCTAGTCGCCCTTTTCTTTCTGCAGACATGCGGCGAAATGCTCCTTAGCCCCGTCGGTCTATCGACAATGACGAAACTAGCCCCAGCCCGCCTCGTCGGCCTTGTAATGGGCATATGGTTTCTCGCCGCCGCGCTCGGCAACAAACTCGCGGGCGTACTCGCCGGCGAATTTAAAAGCGACAGCCCCACCCAGCTCGCTGATTTCTTCCTTCACCAAGCCTTAATTGTCGGCGGATGCACGCTCGCTCTGCTCGCCCTCGTACCCTGGGTGAAGAAACTCATGAGCGGCGTGCGCTAAAAAGCACCCGAACCCTGTCCTTCAAACTCAACACGGCCGCAAACCTACCGTCAGCCCCCGTATATAATTCCTTCTTTCCATGCCCGTACGCACCTGGTTTCCCACTGAGATTTACTGCGAGCCACTGCAAGCTGCAGGCCTAGCCAAATTTAACACCGAGCTCATCGAGGAGTGTCGCAACCTTCGAGACTACGACGTTGCCGGCCGAAAATGGTCCACAAAAAACTATTCCGGCGGCTACACCAGCTATGCCTCGATGAACGAGCTGCATCGCTTCTCGAGCACGTTCGCCGGACTTGAGAAAAAACTTCTCCGCCACGCCCGCGATTACGCCCGCTCCCTTGAGTTCGACCTGCGTGGTTGCACCATCCGGATGACTGATTGCTGGCTAAATATTATGCCACCGACCGCAGCGCATTCACTCCATCTGCACCCGCTCGCCTTCATCAGCGGCACGTACTACGTCGCCACCCCGACCGGCTGCTCCGGCCTGAAATTTGAAGACCCTCGGCTAGACCGCTTCATGGCCGCCCCGCCGCGACGTACCGATTGCAAACCCACCCACCGCGCGCACATCACCTACCCTGCCGAGGCCGGCAACGTCATCCTCTTCGAAAGCTGGCTCCGCCACGAAGTGGCCGCCAACCGCGTTGACGAAGAACGCATCAGCATCAGCTTCAATTTCAATTGGAGCTAAGCGCTAACCCCCGCATAAGCACTTTTTCACCTGAACACTGGCTAAATGCGCCCTTCACGCTTTCGTGCCCCATGATAGTCATTCGTCGCATGGTTGATCGCCAACGCTCCTATACTGGGATTTTTCTTCCCGGAGAACCCGCACAGATTTTTCCAACCACCGACTACGAGCACGCGCGCATCCTGCAAATCTACAAACAGGACCGACCTCACGAAGGCATCATCAACGATTTTAGCGACCTCGACGCGGCCAACCCCGTCGCGACTGCACCTACTAAATCAGACGCCTTCGCGAACCCTAAAAAAAGAAAACCTGCCGCAGCCAAGCCGCGACGGGGTAAAAACTAAAAGGTCGCGGCCCCTTTAATAGCGAATGCAGCCGGGAGCGACGTAAACAATTTTACCGTCACGATGATAACGCTTCAGCGGATGATCAGCTACCAAGACCCCTAGCGCTGGGCTCGACGAAACGCAAAGTAACCGAGCCGCTTGCTGCGCCTAAAAGCCTCAGTGATACCGCCGTGCAAAACTCCGTTAGAACCCGAGTTGAGGCGAACCGGCTACAATGTCGGGCGGTCAATGCAGGACTAAGAAGGATAGCTTGGGGTTTCAGGCGACAGATACTGACGCCACCTAACCAAAAATTGTTTAATAATTCCTCCAGCAGTGGCCAAATTTTCAAAAGGACATCTCCTTTTTGATTAGGGAGCGCCGGCGACCCGGCCGAAACGAGCGCAATTTCCGGCTTCCGCCGCGACGACTATTGGGCTTAAGGTACGAGTGTGTCCACGCCTACACCGCAAGATGAGCCTGTCGTCAAAAGCCGTAGAGTGACAAATTTCTTCGCATCCGTGCGCTACTCGATCGACGGTTTTTTTGCCGCCGTGAAGCACGAGCCGTCATTCCGAGAGGACCTAATTTTCGCCGTTTTATTGGTACCTCTGGCAATCATTTTGCCGATCAACGCCGTCTCGACTGCGCTGATGATTGCGTCACTTATTTTGATTCTTATCGTCGAACTACTCAACTCCGCTATCGAGTGGATTATCGACTACGTGCGCCCCGAGATCCATCCGCTCGCCAAGCGCATCAAGGACATGGCCAGTGCAGCCGTTTTTCTAAGTTATATCAACTGCATCGTGGTCTGGACGATCATGCTCTGGCCCGAAAATACTGTTTGGCGCCGCATTGGCGCAATTTTAAGCGGCCACTAAGCTGCGGACTAGCTCATCGCAATCGCGCGAAGAACCACGCCGCGATTGCGCTCATCCCGATGTTGGGCAACCATGCGGCCCAGGACGGGTCGATGATTTGCTTCGTTGCAAGAGATGCCGCGATATTAGCCAACACGTAGTAAAGGAAAAATAGGCCAATAGATTTTGAAACCCCCACCGCTGGATTCACGCGCACGCCTGTCACCGCAAATGGAATCGCTATCGCGATGACGATGAGCGGCCCGAGCGTGTCCGCAATCAGCCCGAAATAGCGTACCGCGTAGGGTACACCCTTCGGGTTGCGCTCGGTTTCAAAATAATCGATCAGCCGCGCCAGCTCGCGGAGCGACAAGTCGATCGGGCGCCGATCGATCAACAACATCAATTGCGGATCCTCGCGGTATATCTCCTTGAATTTCTCTGCAAACGGCACGGAAGCGGTAATCTCGCCTGTCTCAACATCGAAAATCAGTTCGCGTCCGTCCTTAAACATCCAGCCACGGCGCACCGCATCATACCAAGCCTGCGCCGCAACGATGCGCACCGACTCACGACGGCGCACATCCAGTTCTGAAACCGACACCCCATAGCCTCGCTGCGCGGCCTTTGAGTAGCGGTTGAAAAACCACATTCTACGTGCCCCTGGATTATCGAAACCCACGCTGTTGACTGCGCCTACGCGATCCGGCGGTAAGGTCCGCGCCTGACGGCGAAACTCCAGTCCATCCTTAAGCGAACGAGATTGCTCGACGGACCACGGCACGACAGTCGCATTTAGCCACCATGATAGCGCGCACGCCAATACTCCGACCAGCCACACTGGCGCCAGCAGGCGGCCAAAGCCAACCCCGGCCGCCCGCATCGCAGTGAGCTCATTTGCCCGATGCAATTTTCCTAGGGTAAACAGCAACGATACGAGCAAGGCCAGCGGTAGCACCACGGTTAGAAAACTCGGCATGGTCACAAAAAAATAGGTCCATAATTCCAGTCCGCGAGCCCCGCCCTCGCGCAAAGCCCGAAAATCATCGTACATAACCTGCACCAACAACAACCCGCAGGTCGCCAACAACACGAGCCCCAGAATCTGGAGCCACTCGCGCAAAAGATGCCGATCAAACGTGTTCACCCTCGCGAGCAAGTCTGAGCCGGCCCACGGAGCAAATTTATTTCTTGGCCCCTAAACCGCCGCAGGGGGCGCACCTTGCCTCCAGACCTACGAACATTCATCTGTTAACCTAGGCGCAATTCACCGCTGGCCGCACAGTTTGGTTGAAAACCTGCTAAGCCTGCCCTTGCCTCACGAGTCCCCGCTTACAATCCTACCCGACATTTTTTCCATGTTTTACGCCCTGCGCCTCCTGTTCGCCTGCGCTTTTGTCACACTAACCTTAGCCCGCGCCGCTGAGGAACCGATACGCATAGGCGAATATGCCTCAATCACCGGGAAAGAAGCCAGCCTTGGCCAATCCTCCCACAACGGAACCTTGATGGCCATCGACGACCTCAACGCTGCCGGCGGCGTACTCGGCCGCCCGCTGCTCCTTCTCACTGAGGACACCCAGTCCAAACCTGGTGAATCAGCCACCGCTGCCAAAAAACTTATTTCCCGCGACAAGGTCGTCGCGCTACTGGGCGAGGTCGCCTCCAGCCGCTCACTCGAAGCCGCTCCAGTCGCCCAGGCATTCAAGGTGCCCATGATATCGCCCGCATCGACTAACCCTAAGGTCACCGAAACGGGCAATTACATCTTCCGCACATGCTTCATCGACCCGTTCCAAGGTCCGGTTATGGCGAAATTCGCCCAGGAGAAACTCCGCGCGAAACGCATCGCTCTTATGGTGAGCAATAGCTCCGCATACTCTATCGGCCTAGCCAAATTTTTCCGCGAATCCTTCACCGCCAACGGTGGCACCATCGTACTCGAACAAAAATACGCAGAAGGAGACAAGGACTTCAAAGCTCAGCTTACCGCCATCAAATCCGCCGGCGTCGACGCCGTGTTTAATCCCGGTTACTACAACGAAGGGGCGCTGATCGTGCTCCAAGCCCGTGACCTAGGCCTCACCCTGCCCATTTTCGGCGCCGATAGCTGGGAAGCCGAGGCACTCATCGAGCTTGGAGGTAAAGCCATCGAGGGCGCGTACCTCTGTTCGCATTATTCACCCGCCGATCCCTCGCCTCGTGTGCAAAATTTTGTCCAAGCCTACAAAAAGCGCTTCGGCTCCACGCCCGACTCCAACGCTTCCCTCGGCTATGATTCCGTCCTCGTGCTGGTCGACGCCATCAAACGCGCCGGCACCACCGACCGCGTCAAAATCCGCGATGCCCTCGCCGCCACCACGAATTTTCCCGCTGTCACTGGCAACATTACCATCGACGCCCAACGCAACGCATCGAAAAACGCTGTCATTATCCAGGTCCGCAATGGCAAATTCGAGTTCGTGCAAAGCATGACCCCCTGAAACTCTTACCTGCCCCACCTTCGCAGCGCTCTCTAAATTTAATATGAAACTCCCCCTCCGCCTCCTCATCACTCTGGCCGCGCTCGCACTCGCGCTCCGCGCCCAAGACACCATCAAAGTCGGCGAATACGCCTCACTCACCGGCAAGGAAGCCAGCTTCGGTCAACAATCCCACAAGGGCCTGACCCTCGCTATTGAGGAACTGAATGCATCGGGTGGCGTACTCGGTAAAAAACTCGAACTCATTACCGAAGATAACCAAACAAAGCCCGGTGAATCCGCCACGGCCGTCAAAAAACTCATATCCCGCGACAAGGTTATCGCCCTCATTGGCGAAGTGGCCTCCGGCCGCTCCCTTGAAGCGGCCCCAATAGCCCAGGCCGCCAAGATCCCAATGATCGCCCCGGCCGCGACCAACCCGAAAGTAACCCAAACCGGTAACTATATCTTCCGGGTGTGCTTCATTGATCCCTTCCAAGGCACCGTCATGGCCAAGTTCGCTCAGACGGATCTCAAAGCCAAAAAAGTTGCCGTCCTTTCCAGCGTATCCAACGCCTACAGCGTCGGCCTCGCCAAATTCTTCAAAGAAACCTTCACTGCCAACGGCGGTATTATCGTCTCCGAAAAAAACTTCTCAGAGGGCGACAAAGACTTCCGTGCCCAGCTCACCGCAGTGAAAGCCGCCGGCGCCGACGCCGTCTTCGTCCCGAGTTACTACACCGAAGCAGCCCTCATCGCCCGCCAAGCCCGCGACCTTGGCATCAACGTCCCGTTCTTCGGTGGGGACGGCTGGGTCGCCGACCAACTGCTTGAAATCGGAGGCGAAGCCCTGAACGGATGCTACTACTCTACCCACTTCTCGCCCGAAAACCAAGATCCCGTAGTCCAGGCTTTCGTGAAAAAGTTCAAAGTTCGCTGGGGTGCCAATGAAAACCCCGACGCTTTCGCCGCGCTTGGCTACGACGCCGCTTACGTGCTCGTCGACGCCATTAAACGCGCCGGTTCCACCGAAGGCCCCAAACTCCGCAACGCGCTCGCCGCGACCCAGAATTTTGCAGGGGTCACCGGTGTCACAAACATTGATGCCAACCGTGATGCTTCTAAGCCCGCTGCGATCATCGCCATCAAAAACGGCAAGCTCGAGTTCCTAAAAACCGTTGCGCCTTGATCATCCCCTTCGAACAATTTTCCAGCCACCTACGTCTAATAAAATACGCAGGTTTAGTCTTCGCCACCGCTTTTGCGACGGCGACATGCGCAGCTGACGCTGTGGCCACAACCGAACCGATCAAGATAGGCGTCTATGCTTCTCTCACAGGCAAAGAAGCCGTCTGGGGCCAGTCGGCCGAAAAAGCCACGCGTCTCGCAATCGATGACGTCAACACGAACGGCGGCGTCCTAGGCCGGCCTTTGCTCGTGATCATCGAAGACAACCAATCTAAACCCGGTGAATCCGTCACCGCGGTCCGCAAACTCATTTCGCGCGACAAAGTCATTGCTATCCTTGGGGAAGCCTCTTCGGGCCGCTCCCTGGAAGCCGCCCCGATCTGCCAGCAAGCCCGCATCCCGATGATCAGCGGCGGCAGCAACCCCAAAGTCACCCAAGTTGGCAGCTTCATTTTTCGCACTCACTTTATCGACCCGTTTCAAGGCACCGTCATGTCGCGCTTCGCTCGCGAAAAACTCGGCGCCAAACGCCTGGCGCTGATCACCGAAGTTACCAACGCCTACGCTGTCGGCCTCGCTAAATATTTCTCTGCAGACGCTGAAGCACACCGTACACCGATCATCATCGAACAAAAATACAGCGCGGGCGAGCGCGACTTCAAATCCCAGCTCACCGCCATCAAAGCTGCCCAAGTCGACGCCATCTTTGTCCCCGGCTATTACACCGAAGCTGGCTTAATTGTAGCCCAAGCACGCGAACTCGGCCTAGATATTCCCGTCCTAGGAGGCGACGGCTGGGAAGGCCCTCAACTCGTCGCTATCGGTGGTTCTGCCCTGCGCGAAACATACTATTGCAACAATTTTTCTAGCGAATCCGACGTCCCTGAAACCCGCCGTTTTATCGCCCGTTATCAAGAACGTTTCCACAGTATGCCAGGCGGCACCGCGGCCGATGCCTATGACGCCGTCCTCATGCTCACCGATGCCATCAAACGCGCCGGCTCCACCGAGGCCGAAAAAATCCGCGCCGCACTCGCCACCACGCGCGGACTACGCGGCGTCGGCGGCCCGCTCAATGTCGATGCCAACCGGGATCAGTTGAAACCTGCCTATATTCTTGGCTACAACTCCGGCGACTATCATCTCGTTCAAGTGATCCAACCGTAACCCGCGCCGCAGCACGTTCCCTTTCTCAGTGTCCGAATTCCTTCAGCAACTTCTAAACGGCCTATCCCTCGGTGCCATCTATGCGCTCATCGCGCTTGGGTATACGATGGTTTACGGCGTACTCCGCTTCATCAACTTCGCCCACTCCGATGTCTTCATGGTTGGCGCTTTCATAGGTTATTACCTAGGGAAACTCGTCCCTGAGGGCACGTTTTGGGGCGGGCTGCTTGTCCTCAGCGGAGCCATGATCGGTTGCGCACTCCTGGGCATGTTCATCGAACGCGTCGTATACCGCCCACTGCGCCACGGTCCGACGCTCAACGTCTTGATCACCGCCATTGGGGTCTCGC
>Ga0209829_10002775_pt1 | contig 13119 bp, 11 predicted proteins | sample C_140205_EF_Meta_FD_187311 | JGI IMG/M metagenome (GOLD analysis project Ga0209829, IMG submission 187311) | Freshwater microbial communities from Lake Croche, Canada to study carbon cycling - C_140205_EF_MetaG (SPAdes) (version 2) | ecosystem: Environmental > Aquatic > Freshwater > Lake...
AGCAGGCTGCCGCGCCGTTTTTCCTGCGGCCAACCGCCGCGCGACGTGCTGGGCGTCCGGCGCATCACGAGACGGGTTTGTTGCGCAGGACGAACGAAGTCGCGACGGTGGAACTTGAGCTCGCTGCGCCGGTGGCCGTGCGTTTCACGGTGAGAGAGATTTTCACGCGCTTGGTCGCGTTGTCGGTCGTCGCTGCCGCTCCGCTCGTTGTGAGGCGCGTGAACGCGAGGGCGTTTACACCGGTCATCAGCTGCACGCGTCCGCTGGTGCTGGAGCTATTGGCTCCAGCCACGCGGTAGAAAACTTTGGTGGTGCTGTCCCATGCGTAGGTGAACTGGGACGACGTGCCGTCGCTTTCAGCGACCGTGACCGTGATGTCGCTCGCACCGTTGTAGGTGAAGGCACTGGCGGCTTTTACGTCCACGGCCAGTTGCTCAAAGGTCCGGCGCACCTGAGTGTCCATTTCCGCGTATTGCGTGACGCGAGTGCTGCTGCGCACGAGCTGGAGCATCGTCGCCAGCACGGCAACGAGCACGAAGCTGCTGATGCCGGTCGCGACCAACAGCTCGACAATCGTAAAGCCCCGGATCGCGGTGGAACGGCTAGGTTTGTGTGGTGAAATAAGTGTAGAGTCCGCCATTGCCGTAGTAGGTCGTCTGACTGCGCTGTTGGGAGCGCCCGTCGTAGTTGCGCCATGTGACCGTGAGTGTGATTTGGAGAAGGTTTCCGCTCCGCCCCGTCACTGTGCTGGTTGATCGGGTGAGGGTGAATCGTCCCGCCACGGCGGGATTGCCTGAAAAATCGGAGTCGATCGATGCCTGATAGCCGACGGCACTGACGGCACTCCACGTGAGCAGTCGCTCCTTCTCGAACTCGCATTGCATGATGCGACAGGCGGTCTCGATGTTACGGGCCGAGTCGAGATTGAGAAAAGCGCGCTGCAAAGCGGTGATCGAGGTGGTGATCGCCAGCGCCAGCACGCCCACGGCCATCATGATTTCGACCAGCGTAAAGGCCCCGCGCTTGGCCCGAGGAGGGCGAAACGTGGCGAATGGGGACGGCAGCTGAGGAAACAAGCGCATGGCGGTTCACCGAGTCTAATCGGTGCCGGGGACGGAAAATTAAGCGCGATACTCCCGGCAGGACATGCCGGGCTCGTTCGCCGCGCGCGAACTACTTGATTTTCAGGAAGTTCTCCCCGCCGAATTGCAGAGTGCCCGGCGCAACGAGGAAGATCGGCTCATTGGTCTGGCTGCCAACGACACAGAGCTTTCCTTCGATTCGACCGAATCCGAATGTGTCCTGTAGAAGGTGGGGCACGCCTTGGGCGTTGATCTCGAAAAGCTTCATCGTGCCGTCGATGGCCAAGGAGATCCCGTGCTGGCCTGGCTGCGTTCCGACCATGTAGACGCCCGCCCAGCGAGTGCGCTCCGTTTCGACCTGCTGGATATCTTTGATCGCTTCGGGTTGCGCTGCACGCGGTGCGGATTCGGCGGAGATCGCCGGGTAGGCGAGGTACCCCGTCAGAGTTAGGGCGACGGTGGCCAACACCCCACGATGGGTCCCCCGCAGCGGTGACGTCGGTCGGGGGAGTGAAGGTTGAAACGTGTTTTCTTCCGGTGGGGTGGCCGATAGCGGAAATGGGAGCGGTGGACGGGTGCGCGAGGCGGCGGCACTACCGTCGATTTCGGCAATAATTTGGTCGGGCGTGAGCACCATTGCAGGCACCAGCAGGTCCCGTCCGTCGTAGAGGAAAAGCCGGCCCTGGCCGGTGCGGACAACGTGCTTGCTCCGTCGCAACTCGAGAATGATTTCCGGATCCGAGTCGATGTTCTGGATGGAATCGAGCGACTGGAACTTCGTGAGCAGCGCGATGACCTCGTGGCCGAGGAGTTCGCCCACGTAGTTACGCCCGCTGGCTGCGTCGGTGCTCGCGGCGTCTGGCGAGAGATTGACGAGGGTCGTGCGAAACATGGGGAATCAAGGAAGGACCTGAACGGAAAGGATGGGCCAACCGTTGAAACCGGTGCGAAAGTTTCCGGTGGTCAGATTGCCATCGTCGATTTGTCGGTCGATGAAGAGGAGGTCTTCAGCTGAAAGCGTGAGCGGCGTGCTCGGCGGGAAAGCGGTGAGGGTGATCACGCCCCCGCGGATCACAGCGGTGGGCCCGCCTTTTCCATCGGCTGCGGCAACCCAACGAAAAGCACCGCCAACGGGAGAGGGTCCGGACCAATCCAGCGTACCGAAGAATTCCGCCATCCCGGAGGGGACTTCGCCGGTATTTGCCGTCGCAGGCGCATTCCCATTTTGCTCAATGTAGGCTCGAAAGGCGGCGGCTCCTGCGACGAAATGTTTGGTAACGCGATCACGGGCGGCATCATGCCGTTGGGTCTGCAACGTAACGAGTCCCGCGGCCACGACGAGCAGGCCAACGATCCCCACGAGGAGTAGATCGCCCACGGGCCACACCTGACGCGGCGCAACACTCACGGCGACCGCACTGACCGGCGCGGCGGGCGTCGGCGCATGGTCTGGAATAGAATCGGTCGAAATATCGGGCACGGTAGTCATGACCGGAGGGCCAAAGTGGAGCGATGGGGTGGCTTAGTCGGAGAAATAGGTGAGGGTCGGCCTCCTGATGAGGACGTTTGGGGTTCAATATCGGCACGGCCGCACGCAACTTGACTGCTTTTCCGCAGGCGGATGTTACGGTCCGCCGTGGGGTTGCGAATAGTTGGGAGGTCTGCTGTGCTCAGCAGGCTCCGCTCGGCCTGAGTAGCCTCGACCAAACGTCCCGAAAGGGACGCGGTTCCCCGCCCTATCACCCGGCGAGACCGCTCCGGCGGGCGTTGGCTCAACCTGGTTGCTTTGGGCGGTAAACCTTTTGCTGAAGCCCCGCGCCGAGGTGCCGGCGGAAGGTCGCGAGATCTTTCACGGCGCCGAGGGCGATGAACTGGCTCGCGAGGTTGCCGACGGCGGTGCCTTCCAGGGCGAAGCTGACAACCGGGAGGCCTGCTTCGTTGGCTGTCGCCTGACAGAGCAGCCGGTTTTTCGAGCCGCCACCGACGATGAGAATACGCTTGAATTTCTTGCCGGCCATTTTTTCAAACGCGCGCATCGCATCCGCGTGGCCGCGGCCGAGCGACGCGCAGATTAGTCGCGTATAGCCCGCGAGATTTTTCGGCGCAGCGAGCTTTCGCTTTTTCAACTGCGCGTCGATGGCGGCCTTCATCGAGGGCGGATTCGTAAACGCGGGGTCGATCACGTCGAGGAGTGCGGCGGGGGCGGGGAGTTTTTCGGCGGCAGTGATGAGCGCAGCCCATTCCTGGTCGTTGGTCGGGCGCGTCGCGAAATCTTTCATCGTGCCTTCGAGCAGCCATAGGCCGATGACGTTCGTGAGCGGGCGATAGCGGCCGTCGCCGATGCGCTCGTTGGAAATGCGGGCGGCGAGGGCGTCGGCACCGAGCACGGGCTGGTCACTCTCGAAGCCGACAAGCGACCACGTGCCGGAACTGAGGAAGAGGTCGGTGCCGTCGGGGGAAGCGGGCATCGCGTCGTAGGCGGCCGCGGTGTCGTGGCCGGGGACGGCGATGACCTGCGTGCCGGCAAGTTCGGGGAAGTTTTTCACTTTGCCGAGTCGGGTGCCGGACTTAATCGGTGGCGAAAACCACTGCGGTGGGAGGCGGAAATGTTTCAGCGCGGCGCCCGACCACTCCGTCGAGTGCACGTCGAGGAGCTGGGTCGTGCTCGCGATGGTGAGCTCGTTTTCCATGCGGCCTGAAAGCAGGAAATTGAAATAGTCGGGGAGGAAGAGACAGCGCGTCGCGAGGTCGGTAAGGGCGGGGCAGGACGCCACGGTCTCCTCAAGTTGGAGCGAGGAGTTGTAGAAAACGTTGGGGATTCCGGTCGCAGCGTAAATGCGATCGAGGGCGGCGCGGGTGTTGGCGAGACGCTTCAGGCCGGGTTGGGTGCGGGCGTCGCGGTAGGCGTGAATGGGGAAGACGAGGCGGCCGGCGTCGTTGACGAGCGCGAAGTCCACGCCCCAGACATCGACGCCCACGGAGGCAAGTTTCGCTCCACGGGGGAGGGCGGCGACAGCCTTGCGGAGGCCGGTCTGCGCTTCATGCCAGAGCGTGCCGACGTCCCAGTAGTCATGACCGGCGAGCGTGCGAAACGTATTAGGGAAGCGGTGGACCTCATTGAGCGTGAGGCGATTTTTTGACCAAGAGCCAAGGATGACGCGGCCGCTCGTGGCGCCAAAATCGACGGCGGCGGAATAAAGGGTGGACGGCATAAGCAAGCTGAAGGAAAGGCACCGAAGCTGCGCGGTCACGGAAAAATCGCGTGCGTTTGCGTGCAAAAATTCGCCGCAATTGCACCACGCACGGGCGGGATTTGCGGTTGCAAGAGGTGGAGCGCATCGCAGTTTTTTCTTTCCCATGCTCAATACCGAGCGAAAACCCATTACTGGCAAACGCGTGCAGCTCATGGCCACGTGCCTGTGCGACGCATTTTATGACGACGTGGCTGCGGCCACGGTGCAGGTCCTCGAATACCTCGGCGTCGAGGTCGTTTTTCCCGACGGGCAGACGTGCTGCGGGCAACCGGCGTTCAACGGCGGTGACTGGGCGGCTTCGCGCAAAGTCGTCCGCCACACCGTGAAGACCTTTGCCGGCGAAGATCCGGTGGTCGTGCCGTCGGGTTCCTGCGCTGCGATGATGTTTCACGGGGCGGTGCTCGAATTCGAAAAAGAGCCGGACCTGGGCGAAGTCGAGTCGCTCGGCCGCCGCACGTGGGAGTTGGGCGATTTCATCGTCAATGGTCTCGGGGTGAAGACATGGGACGGGCGGTTTGAAGCGACGGTGGCGTTTCACCGGTCGTGTCACTCGCGTGGCACGTGCAGCAGTTCGGCCGCCTCGACCCTGCTCGGCTCGGTGGCGGGGCTGAAGCTCGTGGAATTTGGCGAGGCTGAACAGTGCTGCGGTTTCGGCGGCACGTTCTCCGTGGCGTTTCCCAAGATCTCGGCGAGCATGGGTGAGTTGAAACTCGAGCATGTGCGCGCGTCGAAGCCCGACGTGCTCGTGTCGGGTGATATGAGCTGTATGATGCACCTCGGCGGGCTCGCAAAGGAAGCGGGCCAGCCGATCAAGACGATGCACCTCGCGCAGGTGCTCCGCGACGCTTTGAAAAACGGTGGTAAACTCTGACCGACGCCATGCGCTTCCAGCAAATCGACCAGTTTGCCGCCGAGCTCAAGGCCGATACCCGGGCGGCCGTTTACCAGAGCACGAAGGGCACGCACGAGAAGCGCACGAAGTTGCTCTTCGACCAATTCGGCGATCCGAATCGACTCCGGCAGATCGCCGGCGAGATCAAGCAGCACACGATCGAAAACCTCGACACCTACCTGCCGCAGGTGGAGGCCAAGCTGAAGTCTAACGGCGTGCAGGTGCACTGGGCGGCCACGGCCGAGTCTGCCAATGCGGCCGTGCTGAAGATCATGCGCGCGCGCAATGCGACCAAGATCGTCAAAGCGAAAACGATGGTGAGCGAGGAGATCGAGCTGGAGCACTATCTGACGAAACACGGGGTGGAGACCCTCGAGACCGATCTCGGTGAATTCATCATCCAGATCGATCACGACCACCCGAGCCACATCGTCCGCCCGATCATTCACAAGAACCGCCGCGAGATCGCCACGAGTTTTGAGCGCGAGGGGCTCGGCGCCTACAACGACGATCCGCAGACGATCACGCGGCGCGCGCGGCAATTCCTCCGGCACAAATATCTCGAAGCCGATGTCGGGCTGACCGGTGCGAATTTCGTTTCGGTTGAGAGCGGCCGCATGGTGCTCGTGACGAATGAGGGCAACTCCCGCTTCTGTCTCGCCGCGACCAAGTGCCACATCGCGCTGATCGGAATTGAGAAACTGGTGCCGACGGATCGTGATCTGGCTTTGTTGTTGAATTTGCTGGGCCGCTCCGGCACCGCGCAGGAGCTCACGGTTTACACCGAGTTTATCCACGGCCCGAAGTCCGCGACGCAACCCGACGGCCCCGAGGAGATGCACGTCATCTTCGTGGACAACGGGCGCACGGACGTCCTCGCGAGCGATTGCCGCGACATTTTGCGCTGCATCCGGTGCGGCGCGTGCCTGAACGTGTGTCCGATCTATCGTCAAGCGAGCGGCCACGCGTATCGCAGTGTCTATCCTGGCCCGGTCGGCGCGGTGCTGTCGCCGTTGCTGATGGGCGATAAATTTCCGCAGAAAGCGGATTTGCCGAAAGCGTCCACTTTGTGCGGCGCCTGCCAAGAAGTGTGTCCGGTGAATATTCCCATTCCCGATTTGCTCCTGCGGCTGCGCAACAAGGCCAAAGAGGAAAACGTGCCGTCGCCCGGTACGCCGCCCATGGGCGCGTGGGCGTTGCTCGCGTCGCAGCCCACTGTGTGGAAGGCGTCGCTCTTCGGCGGGAAGGTGATCAATTATCTGCCGACGAAATTGCTGCCGATCCCGGCATTGCGGGCCTGGGAGGCGAAGCGCGCCTTGCCCGAGTGGCGCGGCGGTGAATTTAGAAAGTGGCTGAAAACCCGGGGGAAATCCTGATATGTCCTCCTCCGACGATCGCGAATCCATCCTTTCCCGCGTGCGCGGTGCGCTGGCTCCGTTGCATGAGCGCGCCGCCAGGCCCGACTATTCGACCGAGATCGCGGTCATGCGCAAGATGCTCGGCAACCGGGATAATCTCACCGTGTTCACCGAGCGGATCGCGCTCGTCAACGGCCGTGCGACGACGGATCCGACTGCGGTGGTCGCCCGGTTGCGGGAAAATAAATGGCTGCACGGCTACTGCGATCCCGTGCTGTGGCCGTCGTTGGCGCCGCACTTTGGTGCCGATTTCAAAGTCGAGACGACGTTTGATCGGAAGCGCGTGGACGACTACACCTTTGGCATTACGCGCGCCGCCGGGGCGATTGCGGAAACGGGCACGATCATTCTCAATGATGCGACCACCTCGCGGCGGCTCGGTGCGCTGGCGCCTTGGGTGCACATCGCGGTCGTCGAGCGAGCCACGATTTTTTCGGATTTGCCCGAAGCCGTGGCGGGTTTGGGGACCGACAATAATGTAATTTGGGTCACGGGTCCGTCGAAGACGGCCGACGTTGAGGGCATCCTCATCGAAGGCGTGCACGGTCCGGGGATTCAGATCGCGCTGGTCGTCTAAGATCGCGGCGGCCTTTTGCCTGCGTCAAAAATCCTGGGTGGCTACGCGGACGTCAGCCGAATCACGGCGCGAAATCCATGCGGCGAGCGATTGGAGAACTGCACTTCGCCGCCGCAGGCCGCCACGCTGCTGCGCACAATCGCGAGCCCGAGTCCGGCACCGCCGGTTTCACGGGTGCGTGCGGTTTCCGGTCGGTAGAAAGGTTCGCCGAGCCGGGCGAGCGCTGCGGACGGCACACCGGGGCCTTCATCTTCGACGGACAGCTCCACGTGGGCGCCGTCGCGCATGGCGGCGAGGCGAATCGCCGCGGTCGCGTCGGTGTAGCGGATGGCGTTGCGCACCAGATTGCCGAGCGCGCGGGAGAGCAGCGCGGCATCGGCGCGGACGCTTACGTTTGGCGGAATGGCAACGGTCACGCGCCCAACGGCCTGTTCGCGTGCGAGCATTTCTTGCGCGAGCGCGTCGAGCGGCACGGCGGCGAGTGCGGTGTCGCGCGGCTGCATGCTGGCCTTGGTGAAGGCGAGTAACTCGGCGACGAGCGCAGCCATTTGCTGGACTTCCTCTCGCACGTCCGCGACCTGGGCGCGCAGCGCGGGATCAGCCCGTGACTCGAGAATTTCAGTCGCCACCTGCAGGCGTCCAATGGGCGAGCCGAGTTCGTGGGCGACATCGCCGAGGAAACGTTTTTGGCCGTTGACGAGCGTGTCGAGACGCTCGGCCATGCGGTTGACGGACGTGCCGAGCAGACCCAGTTCGTCCCGTCGGCGAAGTTCGACGCGCGTCGCGAACTGTCCTTCGGCGATTTGCTCGGTCGCGCCGGAGAGTCGCTTCAGCGCGCGCGTGATGCTGCCAACCATGGGCAGCCAAAACAAAACTGAGAGGAGAAACGCGCTCGCTGCGATGGCGATCCACGGCCCTGCGTGGAGGAGGCGACCGACCGCAAAGACGGACGAGGCGCGGATGATCACCGTGCCGGCGGTAGGCTGGCCAAACGGGTTCGGGATGGGCACGCGCAGTCCGATCCACGTCGCCGCCGGTGCCGTGGAGTGAAAAATAAATCGGCCCGCGCTTAGCCGCGCCTCGGGTGGGGGGCGGCCGCCCGGGGGAGGACCGTCCTTCTTGCGGCGTTCGTCCGGAGGGACTCGATCGTCGAATGGCGGCCGGCCATCCGGCGGGGCGTCCGCACGAGGCGGACGAGCACGCGGGCCGCGTGGGCCGGGGCCGCGCCCGTCGGGTCGTTGCCCTTTGTTGAGTTCTTCGAGCACAGCTGCGGGTAGTTCGACGGGGTCGCCCGCGACCAGCGCGCCGGTATTGGCGAACAGAAAAAAATCGGCGCCATACTTCACACTCCGGGATCGAAGGATCGCGGGCCGCACGCTTTCGAGCTCGGTGTTGAGGTCGGCGGAGATCGAGTCGCCGATGCTTTGCAGCCGTTCGCCGAGGGCACCGTGCGTGAGCGATTCCCAGCCGACGCCGAACTGGCTCACGTAAAAAGCCCCTCCTGCCGCCGTGAGCAGGAGCAGGTTGGCGAGCAGCCAGAGCGACACCTTGAAGGTAAGGGGGAACGAAGCTTTCATGGATACCGAAGCGGAGGCACGACGGGACCCTACGCACCTTCACGGAAAAAATCCCGCACGTTTACGCGGCCTTAACAAAATTCTTCCCTCGCCTCACATTCTCTTTACCGCGCTGTGTTTTAATTGGCCCATGAACTTTATCCCCCGCCTTCTGCTCTTCGTCCTCGCCACCTCGGTTGCCGCGCACGCCGGCGATCCCCAGTTCGAATCCTGGCAGACCGCCAACACCCGCCGCTACGCTCGCATCTATGAGACCGACGCCGCGCGCCTCGCGGGCACGGCTGTCACGACGTGGACGCGCGGCGCGACTTCCCAGCCGACGCCGAGCTACGCGGGCGTCATCCAAGTTTCCTCCTCCGCCAACTGGGTTTACCTGCGCTCCACCGGCCTCGGCACGCACGTCATGGGCCCATGGTATGGCAACGCCGCGCATACGCAGGCCTTCCCCAGCTACCCGGCAAACATGGGCGTGCTTTTCCGGATTCCGCGCACGCCGACGATTCCGACTACGAAGACACTCACTGGCCTTGCCGCGATCGGCTACTTCGTCGACGGCGTCGCGGCGTTCGATAACCGCGATGCGTTTTCCTACTCGACGGCGAGCAGCACCGACGCCTCTCCCGTCAATGGCCTGCGCGGTGATGGCGTGTGGAATCGCGAAGCCTACCACAACGAAGGCCAGACCTTCGATCCCGCGTTCGCACACCAGGCGATGACGAACCACCACTATCACGCCAACGCGCCCGCTGTCCGCTACCAACTCGGCGACCACGTCGACTTCAACCCGACGACCAAGATTTACACCGAGAGCACGGGCCCGGTCACCGCACATTCGCCTATCGTCGCGTGGTTGCAGGATGGTCTGCCCGTCTACGGGCCCTACGGTTACTCCTCGCCGATGGATGCGAAAAGCGGGCTCCGCCGCATGACGTCGGGTTACGTGAAGCGCGATGGCACCAACGGCACCACCAACCTCGCCGCCACCGGCCGGACCATTCTTCCCTCGTGGGCCACCCGGACGCAGAACCGCGCGGCTACGTTACCCACGACCGCTTACGGCCCTGCGGTGAGTGCCGCTTACGCGCTCGGCCATTTCATCGAGGACTTCGACTACCTTGGTGACCTCGGTAAGACGCAGGGCACCGACTTTGACCTCAATGAAAACAATGTCCGCTTCTGTGTGACGCCGGAGTTTCCCGCCGGCACGTGGGCTTACTTCCTGACGATCGAAGCCGACGGCACGCCGAAATATCCCAACATGGTCGGCCGGTCATTTCACGGCGCTGCCACCGGCGGTAATGTGAATGCCATCAATGAACCCGTCACCGAGTTCGTCCGCGCCAGCCAGGCCTCGCCAATTTCGGTGAGCGCGACGAATACCGGCGGTGCCGTTTCAATCACGTGGTCCTCGGTCGAAGGTGCGACCTACAGAATCGAAACCTCCCCTGATGCCACGACGTGGTCCGCACTTACCGCCGCTACCGCCGTCACCAGCAGCGGTGGCGACACCACGAATTTTTCCACCACGACCATTGCGAACAACTACCGCGTCACCCTGACCGCCCTTGCCACCTACGATACGCGCGGCGCCGGCGGTCTCTCCGGTGTGGGCAACGTCGCAACCGCTGCCGTCGCCGTCGGTTCGTCGGGCACTGCGCGCCTCATTAACATTGCCACGCGCGTCGCACTCGGCGGCGAGGCCGGCACACCGATCCCCGGCTTCGTCCTCGGCGGCAGCGGCTCGAAGCAAATGCTCGTCCGGGCCGTCGGTCCGACCCTCACCATTTTCGGGGTGACCGGCGTGCTTGGCGATCCGCGGCTCAGTCTGGTGAGCGGAGCCACCACCGTCGCGACCAACGATAACTGGCTCGCCGCCGATGCTGCGGCCTTTGCGTCGTCCGGCGCCTTCGCGCTCACCGCCGCGAGCAAAGATGCCGCGCTCGTCTCGACGCTCACGGCCGGTGCCTACACGGCGCCGGTTACTGCGACGGACAACGGCAGTGGCGTCGCATTGCTCGAAATTTATGACGCGGCAACTTCCTCGTCGCTGAATGTCATCAACGCCTCCACTCGCGCTTTCGTCGGTTCAGGCGATTCCGTATTGATTCCGGGCTTCGTGATCAATGGCACCGGCGCGCTCAAACTCCTGATCCGCGCCGTCGGCCCCACGCTCGGCTCGCTCGGCGTGACCGGTGCACTCGCGGATCCCCTCATCACGCTCTACCGTGGCACGACCGCACTCGCGACGAACGACAATTGGTCGAGTGCGATCAACGCGGTGGAAATTTCCGCGACCGCGGCCGCCGTCGGTGCCTTTGCGTTGCCCACTGGCAGCCGCGACGCCGCGCTCGTCACGACGCTCCCCGCCGGTAACTACACCGCGATCGTGAGCGGTGTGGGCAACACCACGGGCACCGCCCTCGTCGAACTCTACGTGGTGCCGTGAAGGTGGGCGGGCCCGTCCCGGTGCCCGCATGATTTGGACGACCGTTGGATGGATCGAATGCGGGCGCAGGGACGCGCCCGCCCACCGCGGAGCAGCATCGTGCTACACCGGCGCGACCAACATATAGCCGGCGGAGCGCACCGTGCGGATGAAGCGCGGCTCCTTGGCGTCGTCGTGGAGTTTCTTGCGGAGGGAGGAAATGTGCACGTCGATCGAGCGGTCGAAGACGTCGTAGTTCCGGTCTCGCGCTTCATCGAGGAGCGCCTCGCGGGATTTGATGCGGCCCTTCGCCTTCGCGAGACTCGCGAGCAGATCGAACTCCACCGGGGTGAGCACCAGTGGCTCGCTGCCGAGCACGGCGGAGCGGGCGTCGAGGTTGAGGCGGAGATCGCCGACGACGACTTCCTTTGGCGGGGCCTCGGCGCTGGCGGCGACGGTGGCGTTGAGCGCACTGCGGCGGAGGACGGCGCGGAGGCGCGCGAGAAGTTCGCGGGTCGAGAAGGTTTTCGGGAGATAATCATCCGCGCCGACTTCGAGGCCGACGATGCGGTCCGTCTCGTCGCCGCGCGCGGTGAGCATGAGGACGGGCACGGCGGATTTTTGGCGGATGCGTTTCAACACCTCGAAGCCGTCCATGCCCGGCAGCATCACATCGAGGATGAGCGCGTGCGGGGCGGCGGGGCCGGGGGCGGTGGCGCGCTCGACGCCTTCGGGACCGGTGTGCACCGCGGTCACGTCGAAACCGAGCGGCTCGAGGTAGGTGGTGACGAGACGGCAAAGTTTTTTGTCGTCATCGATCATCAACAGGCGCGTGCGGCCTGAGTCGGGGGCGGCGGAATTCATTGGCTGGAATTTTTGGGACGTTGTCGCCGTGCGTGCAATCGTCGAGAGCTTAACCTGAGCTTAACAATTTCCCCCCGTTTATCTCATACTCGCTTAACCCCGGTGCCTCATCTTTCGTCCATGCGCTGCGTTGTTTGTGTTCTTCTCCTGCTGAGCTCCTCGCTGAGGGCGGCGGAGCTGCGGGTGGAGGTGCAGTTGCGCTGGCGCGGCGCGCCGGTTGCGGTGCCGTCGGAGGAGCTGACGGGTGCGGAGGGGCAGCGAGTGCGGTTGACGCGGTTTGCGGCGATTGTGTCGGGGGTCGCGCTCGCGCGGGCCGACGGCGGCACAGTGCAGCTCGACGGGCAATATGGTTTCCTCGATGCAGAGTCGGGTCGCCTGGCGCTGACGCTGCGCAATGTGCCGGATGGCGATTACCACGGGTTAGAGTTTCAACTCGGGTTGCCGCCGATAGTGAACCACGGCGATCCGGGGCAATGGCCGGCGCGGCATCCGTTGAATCCGATTGTGAACGGGCTGCACTGGGGTTGGGCGGGCGGCTATGTGTTTGCGGCGATCGAGGGACGTTGGCGCCCAGCCGGAGCGGATATGGCGAAGGAGGAGCGCGGATATTCGTATCATCTCGCGACGGATGCCCGCGTGATGCGCGTGGGTTTTGTCGCGCTGCTGAAGGTGGCGGGGTCGACGACCGTTTCGTTGGCGCTGGATCTGGGCAAAGCGGTCGGCGGACACGCGCTCGCGGCCGACGATGGCAGCGAGACGACGCACTCCGGCGAAGACGACGCGTTGGCGACCAAGCTTACGCAAGCGCTGGAGCGGTCGTGGTTTTTTCTGGAGGTGAAGCCGACTGTAGGAGGGGCTTTATGCCCCGATGAATTGACTGTAGGAGGGGCTTTATGCCCCGATGAATTGACGGAAAAGGGGCGTGAGGCCTCGGCTGAATCGGGGCGTAAAGCCCCTCCTACACGGGCGGCTGAATCGGGGCGTAAAGCCCCTCCTACAGGAGCGAGCCCGCGGCCGTTTGTCGTGCCGG
>Ga0209829_10002777_pt1 | contig 13112 bp, 9 predicted proteins | sample C_140205_EF_Meta_FD_187311 | JGI IMG/M metagenome (GOLD analysis project Ga0209829, IMG submission 187311) | Freshwater microbial communities from Lake Croche, Canada to study carbon cycling - C_140205_EF_MetaG (SPAdes) (version 2) | ecosystem: Environmental > Aquatic > Freshwater > Lake...
AGTACCTCACCGTGGTTCCGGCCAAGGGAGATCTTGAGGCCCCCATTGATTTGCAGGTCGCCACCGGTTCGTTCTGCCCGGCAGATGCAAATCGCGTGATCGTGCGACTCACGGGCCCAGGATTGGACGCACCATTTAATCTGACTGGCAATACTGACATTTCTGCGCTCGATGATTTTAGTATTCCGGGCACGACAATGATCCCGCTGATTTGGGGCTGGCGAGAGGCTGGCGGCAATGTCGAACCGCAGCCCGTCGACTTTAACGGTGACTATCGCATCACCCTGTCGTGCCTGAAGGGCCTGAGCCTAGAGAGTCTCGGCGACACCATTGCTGACGTGCACATAGACCACGCTGCTAATGCATTCGAGGTCACCTCACCGCAGCCGCAGGTCAAGCCAACGTCGCCTTCTCCCTCCGATGAACCGACCTACCCTGTGACGCCTTCGCCACAGCCGAGCGCTTCAGGTGGTAGTACGACATCGGGTGACGCGACGCAAGGAAGCGCGCAGCCGGGTCCCTCATCGAGCGATAGCTCGCAAGCCCCTACGACTGCTGGCGAACAATCAGGAGACGGTCCCGCTCAGCAATCTGGAGACACTTCAGGACAGCCGGACTCCTCGGCGGCTGCGTCTGCTACCGCTCCAAGTTCTGGGCCATCAGTGCCGCTGACAACGATTTTTACGATCCTCGGTGTCGCGCTATTGGCCTGGGCTGGATACAGTTTCATCCGCTCGCGCCGCAAGTCGCGCACTACTGACTAGCCGCCTGCTGCGCCCCCTTTTCTAACTCGGGGCGATCCATCCAATCGTAAGCAAATGGTCACCGGTTGTTTACCTGCGGGATCATTTGGCCTTCGACGGTCATGGTGCGATTGAGGGGACCGCCTCTCTGACTGGAGTCTCATGCGTAAGTTCACTTCGATCGCCGCCGCAATCGCCCTGTGCGCTGGTGGCTCCGTTGGTGTGATCCTGTCCGCGCCCTCTGAGGCCACAATTACGCCGAAGGCGATGGCCCCAAGCGACGCGTCGGGCACCAACCTGTCGCTCATCACGCTGGTAACGGTCGGTCAGTGTGCGTCTGGGGACAAGATCCAAGTCTCGATCACGGGCAATGGTTTCCCCGGAGTGGGCTACGGCATGACGGGCAAGGATAAAACGGAGGACAAGGTCTCGGGGAGTAACTACAGCTTGGATCTCTTAGAGACGATGGCAAGTGCGGCACTCGCGCAGAATCCAGTCGCCACCCTTTCTGGCTGGTACACCTTCACTGCCAACTGCTATCAGGGACTTGCCCCGACGGTGCTGGATTCTTTCCAGTCGCGAATCTACTTCACTGACGCGACGCACTGGACTCAACCGATCTCAACCACCACGACTGTTTCCTCTACGCCACAGTCAATAACGGATGGCGATTCGGTTACGTTGACGTCGCGTATCACGCCGTCGAATGCGACTGGTTCCGTGGAGTTTTTCTACACGCCGGTCGGGGGCGCTAAGACTTCGCTGGGTACGGCCACTGTCTCCGGAGGCGTCGCAACAAAAGAAATTACTTCGGGGCTTCCCGCCGGAGATGCGGGAGCATATGTGCGCTCGTACTTCGCGGCGGCGTTTACAGGCACAGGTGCCTATGCGGACTCGGCAACGGCACCAAGTTTCACGGGTTCAGCAGTGGACGTGCGTGGCGCAGGCAACCCGCCCCAGGGTGGCGGTGCAGTGAAAGCAGCGATCGGCGGCGGCTCCACGGGTACAAAGGGCTCCTCGTTCACCTTTGACTGGACCGACGATTGCCCGACTAACAACGTGAACACCAAATATCAGCTCTTCGTGCTTGGTGATGGCTTCCCGTTGAACGGTTATGCGATGGGAGGTTTGACGTCTGCGGAGGTGGCCACGATCACGGTGGGGCAGCTGCGCCTCGACGCTGCCGAGACGATGGCGGACGCGGCCGCTGCCCAATCACCGCCCGCGGTTATTGCCAGCGGAAACCGCTATGACTTCGAAGTCCGGTGCTTCAGCCGTAATGACGGTCAAGGCATTGGTTACCAGCGACCGATCGCTGTTGTTGCTTCCGGTTCCATGTGGTTTACGACTTCGACTGCTTGGCAGAACACGAGCCCTCAGGTCGGACCGGTCAACACGACGCTGACCCTGTCGGCTAGTTCGCTCGCTCCAAAGGCCAACCAGCCGGTCGATTACACGGCCACGGTGGCCCCCAGCGATGCAGTGGGAAGCGTGACCTTCACTGCGACGGCTTTTGTGGGCGGTTCGGAGATTGTGCTAGGAACAGATGCAGTCTCCAATGGTGTTGCGACGGTGCGACATGCTCTCGGCACCAACGGATCGGTAGTTGCGCAGTACACGATTAGCGCGGTGTTTACCCCTACGGATGCGAACTCTTTTGTGGATAGTTCGGATTCGCAGACCGCGACCGTTTCTGCCGAGACTTTGATCAACAGCGTTAAGCCGACGCTCAGTGCAGCCAAGGTGGGCGCGGCTTCGACGTGCTCGGTGGGCACATGGGTGGGAGCAACAAAATATAATCTCGTCCTGAAAGTTGGTACGGGCACTGTTGCTTCAAAAACTGATCAAGTTGCTGGAGCAACAGTCAGTTATACGCCGGTTGCGGCCGACGTCGCAAAGTCATTGAGTTGCACCGTCACGGCTATAGCGCAGTACGGTGCGACCAAGGATGTCAGTGCAACGGCCGTGGCTATCGCGCAAGGTAACGCCCCCAGTAACACGGTTGCGCCAAAGATCTCTGGTGCGCTTTCGGTTGGCGGCACATTGAAAGTCACCACAGGCACCTGGTCACTCTCTGGTGTTACTTACAGTTATCAGTGGGTGAAGTACTCCGGAACCAATGCAACCAATATCGCCAACGCGAATAGTGCCTCCTACAAAATCGCTGCCGCCATGAAGGGGCTGACTCTGGGTGTCGTTGTGACGGCGGCAAAGTCGGGCTATAAGAGTGGCGCAGTGACTATCAAGACGAGCGGCTCAGTCAAATAAACAACTGGGACCTCCAGCTGGATGTCCCACTGAAGATGAAACAGGTCAGATGCGGCGTGTCCTGACGGGAGTGGTGGTGGGGGCGGTACTCGCCACCACCGTTATCTCGTCGGCGCTCATGTATCCGATCGCCACTGTACAGAGCGAGGTTAAGGTGACCGGGTCAATGGACGTGGGACCGGCCGACGGCCTGCTCACGGAGCCGTGGAGCCTGACGACTCCTGCCGGATGCTCAGCAGATTTCGACACCTTGGATCTGGCGGTGACGGCTCCCGATTCTCGGCCCGTCACTGTCGCGAGTTTTACGCCCGATCAACTCGTCGTCAACGCCCTAGGTGGTTTTTCGACTCGAGTGCCTGAGTCTGTACAGTCGCTCATGGCGGCTCAGAACATCCCCTTCGTGCAGTGGGCGCCGTATGAGTTGTCCTTGCGCTGTGTCGGTGCATCGACTACGAAGGAATCCTGGAATGGCCGCATTTGGTTCACTAGCGACTGGACATTCCAGGCCACTGATCCCGCGAAGGGCGTGACCGGCAGCGCCTCTGCATGGAGTGCGGCTCAGGCTGATCGCTCCTCGGGTTCGGGCGCACTGGTGTCGACGCTTATCTCAGGGATCTCTCTGGCTGCGGCGCAGAGTCTTGGTATGTCCCTCGGTGTGAATTTCACTGGCGTGGTCAGCAACACCGTGCTGCCGACTATTTCCGGCGCGGGCACAGTCGGTGCGTTAATGACATGTTCGGAGGGTACGTGGGGCGGCAGCCCGACCTCGAAGAGCTTCGCATGGATACGCGCTGGTCGCGCAATCAACGCGGCAACGAACGCGACCTACACGCTCGTTACGGCTGATGTGGGCCAGCGCATAAGTTGTCAGGTGACGGCAAGAAGCCTCGTTAACTCGCGCATGGCCGAAAGTACGTCAATCACGGCTGCGTGGCCGGCCATTACTGCGGTTACCTTGCCGACGATTGCCGGCACCGTTTCAGCCGGCCAGCAGGTCACCTGTAACGCGGGCACGTGGTCGGAAACGACCTCGACCGAGGCCTTCACTTGGGCGCTCAATGGCACTGCAGTGACAGGTGCTCGTTCGAAGACCTTGAACCTCACGGGTGCGCAGGTCGGTGGATCGTTGACTTGCACGATCGCCGTCACCTCGACCCGAGGAGCGGCAGGAAGTGCGACCAGTGCCGCTGTCACGGTGAACCCAGCGCCGCTCACTGTGTTAGCTGCAGCATCCATCGTGGGCACACCGACCGTGGGACAGCAGCTCACCTGTCAGTCGGGTGTCTACAGCGACACGATCACGGGTGAAACGTTCACCTGGGCCGCCGGTGGCGTCACCATCGCAAACGCGACGAGTCGCACCTTCACGCCGACCTCGGTGCAGGGTGGGGCTGCAGTGACTTGTTCGATTAGAGCCACGGCAAGTGCCAACCGCAGCGTCGTGACGACTTCTGCCGCGGTTACCATCGCGAGGCCGGCCCTGACCTCTACCAGTGCGCCGAAGATCACGGGTACAGTGAAGGTAAACGAGACAGTGACATGTACGTCCGGTACGTGGAGTGACACAGTCACCGGCGAGACGATTCAGTGGTTCCTCGGCACTACCGCAATCAAGGGCGCTACCTCGAAGACCTATCTGATTCCCACCACGGCAGCTGGGTCGTCGCTTTCCTGCAGCACGACGGCGTCTGCTGCCGGTAACCGAACTGCGACGGCTAAGACCGCCGCTTCGACGGTGGCGCTAGATGATCCACTCGTCACCTCTGCGCTGCCGACGATCAGTGGCACTGCGAGTGTCGGTAGCACCCTCACGGCGACAGCGCCGAAGTACACGCCCGTAGCGACCTCGGTGGCCTACCAGTGGTACTCCAATGGCACGGCCATCAAGGGTGCAACGAATGGGACCTACAAGATCGTTGCAGCTGATAAGGGCAAGACCCTGACTGTTAAGACAGTCGGTTCGGCAGCCGGATATCAAGACAGCGCTCAAAGCGCTGCATCTGTGGGAAAGAAGGTCGCATGAGTCTCATGAACGACGAGGTTGACGGAGTGAGTGCTTCGGCGCCTGCTGGGCAGGACGGTCAGGCAAAGGCGCAGTCTGTCAAGATTCCCCTCGCGCCGCGAGCCTTCGTCGTTCGTACGGCGCTGCTCATCGTGAGCGGCATGCTCTTGGGTTTTGCCTTCAATCTGATCCTGATGAGCCCGCTTCGGCATTTCCATGATCAGCAGAACGCATACGCGCAGTTCCGCAACGAACTCGCCAATGCGGTCGCGCCAGTCAGCGGTCACCTTGTGGGTGGCGGGATCGTGCCAGTTGGGGACCCGATCGCTCTGCTGCAGATACCGACGATCGGAGTCAACGAGGTCGTTCTCAATGGCACCTCGTCGACTGTGCTGATGTCAGGCCCGGGCTACCAACGTGACACTGCGATGCCTGGGCAAGTGGGGCACAGCATCTTCCTCGGTAGAGCGACCTCTTTCGGTGGGCCCTTCGCTGGTATTGCCGCAATACCGGTGGGCACCCAAATCAGGGTGATCACCGGACAAGGACAGGCCGATTACGTGGTCAGTGCTGTGCGGCACTCGGGTGACCCAATCGTGCGGCTTCAGCCCGGGGAGGGGCGGTTGACGTTGGCGACAGCAGACGGAGCCCCCTACGTGCCCAACGGACTCGTGGAAGTTGATGCGAAATTGACTTCGCCACCGGCCGATCCGCAAGGAACTGTGGTCGATTCGGCTCTGCTCGCACTGTCAGAGCAGGCCCTAGCAGGCGACTCAAGTGCGGCTGTCGGTTTGGTTATGTGGTCTGCATTGCTACTGGCGGCGTCTGTCGCGCTGGTGTGGATGTCATTGGTGTGGGGTAGGTGGCAGGTGTGGATTGTTGCGGTACCTGTAATTGCGGCGCTTGGAGTTGCCGTATCAAATCATATTGTGATGCTTCTTCCGAACCTGATGTAGCGAGGAGACCGAAATGACCGCAGTTGTAGAACAGAACGCAACCCCAGCTCTTCTAGGGTTGGATGCAAAGGAGATCTCCGCCTGGTTCGGAACTCACAAGGTGCTGGACCGAGTCAGTCTCGAGATGCCGGCGCGGCATGTGACCGCGCTCATTGGTCCATCAGGATGCGGTAAATCCACTTTCTTGCGGATTCTTAACCGCATGCATGAGCTCATCCCGATCGCTTCTCTCGCGGGCGAGGTATGGCTGGGCGATCTGGACATTTACGGCCCATCGGTGCGACTGACCGATGCTCGTCGTCATATTGGCATGGTTTTCCAAAAGCCCAATCCCTTCCCGACGATGTCGATCTACGACAATGTCTTGGCGGGTCTGAAGTTTGTAGGCGTTAAGCCGGGCCGTAGTGAAAAGGACACGCTCGTTGAGGAATGCCTCACCAAGGCCGGCTTGTGGAAGGAGGTCCAGAATCGCCTTCGTTCGCCAGGCGGTGGACTCTCGGGTGGTCAACAGCAGCGGCTGTGCATTGCACGATCGCTTGCGGTTAGCCCGAAGGTACTCCTGATGGATGAGCCGTGTTCCGCTTTAGATCCCACCTCGACGCGTCGTATCGAGGAGACGATTTTGGAGATCAAGAATGACGTCACAGTTGTCATTGTCACGCACAATATGCAGCAGGCTCAGCGGGTCTCTGATAGGTGTGCATTCTTCCTCGCCGAGCAAGGGCAACCCGGCTACATAGTCGAATGGGGGGATACCGACGCGATGTTTGGAAACCCTCAAGACGAGCGCACATACGACTACGTCAACGGCCGATTCGGATAGCCCTCAGGGAAATTTGCGATGGCGTATTCGTGGGTGCGAACGGGAGTAGCGGTAGCCCTAGGGGCGATCGCGCTGCCGGCGATCCTGAGCGCCGCGCCATCCGCAAATGCGTCTGTCGCAGCTCCGTTAAGACTTGTCGCGTTGCCTGATGGCATGCCTTTCGCGCATGAAGATGGGCCGTGGGGGCTCCTTGGTACTCCCGTATGTGATCAATCGGTCGATGTCACCGCGGGTGCACGGGCGTCCAGTGCGGTGGGCCCCTCGACCGTAACCGTGCCCATGAACACGTCCACGTATTCGGCTTTGGGTGTGCCCACAGCATCCACGGTCGCTATCGCTCAGATACCCCGTGCCTTAGGTGCCACTTCGGCCGTAGTTGTGACTGTTACGGCAACGTGTGCGCCCACGGGTGTTTCCGCCTCGACCGATGTCGCCATAGATCCGGTGTCGGGCGCATGGTCGGGCGCATGGACTTCATCGGCGCAAGCGGCTCCCGCTTCGGGCACCCTTTCCTCGCCTCTCGATATCGTGACCTCAGCTGTGTGCCCGGTGGGAACTGGAGTCGTAACTGTCGTTCGTGGCCCCGGTCTCCCGGATGCCGGCTATAACGCTGCCGGTTGGACCACAATTAGTAGCGCCACGGTCTCGCAGGGATCGACCTCTGCGCTGAAAGTGCCCGTCTATGCAAGCCTCGCAGCCATTGCCAATGACGTCGGCGCGGGATTCACGTTTAACGGCGACTACACATTCGCTGTTGGCTGCCGTGTCGGACTCGACCTGCGGGACTTTGGTACCTACGACTCGGTACTGCACATCACTGACACCGGATACACATCGGTGACCCGCGACGCTGGTGCGTTGTCTATCGATCGGACTTCGTCAATCGCTGTCGTCGTTCCTGCCGGTGCGGGGCCGGGCGTATTGCGAATTAGTGTCGGCGGAAACGTGGTCTATCTCGCGGCTGTTGGCGCCGAAATCATGGCAGTGCCAATCAGCGCTGTGACCAGCGGTTCGGTTTCTGCAGTGTTGGATCCGGACGCGCATGGAGTTCCCGATGTCGTAGGTGCAGCGACCGTTGCCGCATTAGGCGGCACTTCGGTCGCCCTTTCGGTAACCGGCACTTCCGTACAGGGAGATCAGGTGACGTTTGGCTCAGCAGTGAACCTCGTCGCGGTGGTCTCGCCCGACACATCGGCTGGGACAGTGGTGTTCCGCGATGGGGGCACCCAGTTGGGGTCTGGGAACGTAGTCTCAGGGAGCGCCTCGCTGACTTTGACCAGCCTTGCCGTGGGAGCACACTCGCTCAGCGCGTCGTTCCGGCCAGCCGACGGAAGCGGTGACATTACATCGAACGCTTCGCTATTGACCGTCGTCTCGCCGCCGCCGTCAAACACGACGACAGTCGGTGGCCAGACGGTAACTGTGCCGAATACTTCGTCCGTTACCCCGCCGCCGCCAACCGTGGCCGCTCAATCGTCTGTGGCCGAGCCGCAAAGCGATGCGCTCACGGTGACCCTTGCGTTTGGCGTGTCGGGCGCAGTCGGCTTGCCTATCCCGAGTCTGAGCGCCGATGGCCGTTCCCTGGAGACCTCAGGGTCGATTTCCAACGTGACCGTCACGGATACCCGCTCTGGTGCGCCGGGTTTCTGTGTGGTTGCCCAAATTAGTGATCTTCTCGGGCTGACAACCGGGTTGATTGTGCCCGCTGGACACGTTGGACTCACTCCAACTTCACAAGGTAGCGGCGTACAACTTGGGCTTCCGGTCCCGCCGGCAGCTGCGGGCGCCCCAACTCTTGGAGCGGGCTTGTCGGTGCCGCGAGTGCTTGCGACTGCTCAAGCTGGGTTCAGTGGGAGCGTCGATATCGGAGCCGACTTGCTCATGCGTTTGCCGACGGACACAGCGCCCGATATGTATCAGGGGTACCTGGTCATCACTGTCTCTTAGGCAGCTACGGTCGGCCGGCGCCTGCGCCGCGCTGCCTGATTATCACGCCAGAGTTCGTATCCGATCAGCGCAAAGAGGCTGGCGATTCCGACTGCACTTGTCCAGCCACCGATAACCGCACTTGATGGAGTAGCGAGCGTAAGCGTCACCTTGTTTTGAGTAGGCACGATGACCATGAATCCCGGATTAATCGGCCACGGGCCGTCCGCTCCGTTGACTATCCAGTCAGCGTTCGGGGTTCGGCGTACGATCACTGGCACTCCGACTTTGTCGACCGAGAATGACACATTGGCGCCATCCGCCGCTACATCGGAGAGGGTTGTCTGCGGAAGCGGAACTGGATTGGGAATCGTGCCAACGGCAGAGCGTTGCCAACTCGAAGGCCCTGCCATGGTGAACCTGTCGGTCGCTTCGAAATCTGTGTTGAGGTATTGGGACGCGATTGACTGCCACGCGTCGCGATCGACAATCTCTGAGCCATTGGCGTAAGTAATCACGTAGGGCTCGGAGTTCATCGCTTGTACGAGGGGGAATGTAGGCATGCTGAAGACAACCCAGCCGTCCTTCGAAGCGACCTCTAAATATCCAGCATGGCGCGCTGCTTGGCCCTGCCATTCTTCTCGTGTTACGAAATAGTCGACTCGCAGGTCAGCCATGGCGACGGCTCCACGCGTGAGATCGGTTTTCAAGTTGGTAGTCCACTTACCGAAAGTCTCCGGGTCACCGCTCATGAGGTTGTCAGTCTGGACGATCGCCGGAGCCAAGAAGGTGCCGTCTAGTTGGAGCCCATTGACGCTTTTGATACAACCTTGCGTCCAGTACGGAAGCAGCGATCCAGTGAATCGAAATGGCCATGCGTGTTGAGTGCCGTCGACAGTCACTGTTTTTTGCTGGTCCACCAAGACACGTGCGCAGCCGAATTCTTTGCCGACTGAAGTCATGACATCAATGAGCGACTGCATCTGTGGCCACATGGGTGACCTTTGTTGTCCAATCAAGCGAGCACCTACGCTTTCGGCAATGCCGAGATTTGTCCAGGACAATGGCCCGAAGGAGCTTGTGTAAGTCATATTGATTTCGGGTAGCCCGTGCTTGTCGCTGCCTGCGGTCGTAGTTGTCTGTGTTGTGATCCCGGGGATCAGCCCACCCCATGCGTAGGCGCTGTAGCAAATAACGAGGAGCGTTGCGCCCGCAAGTGCGATTTCTCGCGTGTATGCACGAAGAAATCCGTTGTGCGCCGACGTACCTGAGGACTTGATGGTGCGGGCCATCGCGAAGTCACCGATGCCGCGTAGCGCAAGCACCGCAAGCCAGAAAGATCCGAGCAACACGTAGGGCATGAGTCGCGCGTCCCACAATGTTCCCGCGGTGCCAAGGTGCCCACTAGTGATCAGTAGGACAACTATGACGGTGAATCCTGCCGTGCTTAGCATGATGATTCCGGCAAGGGCACGCCGGCGAACCGCCCACAAAGCACCAATGGCAACTAAAAGTAGTAGTACCGGCCAGCCGGGGATGGCCTTGAAGACTCCTAATAGATCTAGTTGTGGGAAGTCAGGGGCGGTCATCCATTCGCGCGTAGAAGCGAAAGGTAACCACCACCACACTGACAAAAGTGCACCGACGAGTAATGGTGGCCAGATTCGCACGAGGGCGCGTTTGGCGATGAGCCGTCGGGGACGAACCGCGATCATGATTACGAAAGTGAGGACCATCGCAATGGCGAGCCATGCGGTCGGAAGCGGATGGGCAAGCGCGGTCAGGCCGACTGCTATAGCGAGCACGATGCGAGAACTCTCCCCGCGGAGCACTCCGATGAAGGCGCCTAATGCCCAAAGAGCCAAAGTGATGCCGAGCACGTTTGCGTATTCACCAGTCAGGGCCGACAACACCGACCCGCCGCAGAAATAACACGTAGTGGTGAGAAGAAAAGCGGTGACGGCGATTACGGCCCAGGCCACGTCGACCCGACTACGGCGGATTCGCCAAGCGAAGTAGCCACCGGTCAGGGGCATGAGCCACACAGTCAGAGCGATCATGAACTTGTAGGCGATTGCGAAAGGTAAAACAAGCGACATGCCTTCGGTGGCGAGCGCACCCAGTGGGGGGTAGTACCGGAAGGCAACCCAGCCGTCGAACCACCCGGGATCCCAACCCACGAAACCCCCGCCGTCGCGCACGCGTTCTAGCGCAGACCAGATGGGGTACGCGTGAGCCGAGATGTCCGGGCCGAGCGGAATGGTGTCCGTGAAGACGCTCCATGGAGGTACGGCCATCAGGAGCAGGAGGGCGCATAGGACTATTGCGACAATTGGCACGGCGGCTGCCCATCGTGGTGAATTTCCTTGTTCGGTGGCATCCCGGGGCGATGTTTCGGACATGGCGGGGATTATGGCACGTCAGGGTGTCCGGTTCGCGTCGTTGAATTCACCTTCTGGACACCTTGGCGAGTTAGCGCGTCTCCTTGTGCACGTCGAACGCAACTGCACTGGCTGGTGATTGCTTGGGCCATAGCACGATCACGACGAGGACTGCGATAAAGGCGCCTACGCACTGGGCAATGATGAAACCAGGCACGCTTGCAGGCGCAATGCCAGCAAACGTGTCTGAGAGCATTCGGCCCACAGTCACAGCGGGATTAGCGAACGATGTAGACGAGGTGAACCAGTAGGCGCCCACTATGTAGGCAGCCACTGACGCGGCGATCCAGGTGGATCGACCAGTGCGCACTAGGCCGAGAATCACCAAGAGAAGTCCAAATGTGGCAACGATTTCTGCCAGCCAAATCCCCCAGCCAGTTCGATCATGTTGGGAAATGGATACAGCGGAGAGTCCAAACATGAGATTGGCAAGCACGGCTCCTGCGCATGCACCGATGACTTGCACAACGATGTACGGGGCTACATCGCGGCGATCGATGCCGCCAAACCACGCGTCGACCGCGGTGACAACTGGATTGAAGTGTGCGCCGCTTAGCGGCCCGAATACTGCAATCAACACGACAAGCACGCCACCGGTAGCGATTGCGTTTTCGAGTAATTGGAGCCCAATGTCGTCTGGAGAAAGACGTTGGGCCATGATCCCCGAGCCGACAACGGTTGCCACGAGAAGACATGTGCCGAGCGCTTCAGCAAACAGGCGCCGAGGTAACGACGCCGGTGAGTCGCTCATGCTGTGGCTTCCTGTGCGTCGATCTCCGCAATAAGCGCCACGATTCGCTGCTTGATCTCGTCACGGATGGGTCGTACGTGCTCAACTCCCTGTCCGGCTGGGTCTTCGAGAACCCAGTCGAGGTAGGTCTTTCCGGGGAAGAACTCACAAGCGTCGCCACAGCCCATGGTGATGACGTAGTCGGATGCCTGGATCGCTTCTGTGGTGAGTACCTTAGGGGCCTCCGCAGAAATGTCGATGCCTTCTTCGAGCAAGGCTGTGACGACCGCGGGGTTCACCGTGTCTGCTGGCGCGGATCCGGCGGATCTGACTTCGACGCGGTCGCCAGCGAGGTGGGTCAAATATGCCGCGGCCATCTGTGAGCGGCCAGCGTTGTGGACGCACACAAATAGGACGGAGGGCTTGGCGCTCATTGCGGGAACTCTCTTCTTCGATAGCCGGCTGCATTTATGTTCGTCTATATAGTATGCCCTGCTACATTGACGGTTGTCTATATCCTTGGGTTAACGTCAGGAGTGCCGATGGTCACCAAGACACGACCGCGCGCGGTTCTTAGCGGCCCGCAGTGCTGCCCGGCCGGACTCGGTGAGCCCATGACTCGTGACAGCGCGGAGTCGCTGGCGCAGATTCTCAAGGCGGTGGCAGACCCTGCGCGCCTACAGCTCCTCGCTCTCCTGCGTTCGGCGGTGGACGGAGAAGCGTGTGTCTGTGATCTGACGGAGCCCCTGGGTCTGACTCAACCGACGGTGTCGCACCACCTCAAGGTGCTGGTCGAGGCTGGACTGGTGCGGCGTGAGCGTCGTGGCACGTGGGCTTGGTATTCCTCGGTGCCAGATCGCATCGCGGAGATTGGCGCACTTTTTTGTTAGTTGTGGGTGTGTGGAATTTTAGGCAGTGTCTGCAGAAGATTCCTGGCGTGTAAGTCGCACCACGCATTCCAGATGCTGAGTCATAGGGAACATATCGAGGCCAACGATTTCGTCAACTTTCCATCCGTGCTCCGCGAATGCAGCAAGGTCGCGCGCTAGTGGAGCGGGGTCGCAGGCGACGTAGACAATGACGCGAGGCTTCAGTCTCACCAATGCCTTGACCACGGCCGGGCCGCATCCTGTGCGCGGTGGATCGAGGATCACGATGTCGGCACGCTTGACCGCCTTGACTCGTAACCATTCCAGAACATCGGCATTGTGCAGATGCACAAA
>Ga0209829_10002778_pt1 | contig 13109 bp, 10 predicted proteins | sample C_140205_EF_Meta_FD_187311 | JGI IMG/M metagenome (GOLD analysis project Ga0209829, IMG submission 187311) | Freshwater microbial communities from Lake Croche, Canada to study carbon cycling - C_140205_EF_MetaG (SPAdes) (version 2) | ecosystem: Environmental > Aquatic > Freshwater > Lake...
GTGAGCGATACTCAACGCGGCGAAGGAAGCTGTTGTTGGTGACATAGATCACGCGATCGCCACCAGCGACGCGCTCGGTGAGGAGTGGGCCAACGCCAGGGACCGGCTCACTGCCGCGGTAGACAACCCCGTCAAGATCAACACAAAGGAGCATGCAGCGATGGTAGATCAGGAGCGCGTCACCCTACGCAACGCGAAGCGCCTGCTGGTAGACGGCAACAACCTCGTTGGCGGCCGGGATGAGGGGCGCCTCAACAACCTCGAGGCCACGCTGCGCCGAACCATTACTCCAGGGGTCGCGATTGAGGTCTTCCGTGATGGGGGTGCCCGCTCCGCCGACGACAAGATCGTCGAGGCGATCGGCACGCCAGATCCTGGCTCAGCCGACCGCATCGTTGTCATTACTGACGACCGCGGCTTGGCCGCACGGTGCACGGCACTCGGCACCTCCGTCGTTAGTGCCCGCTACTTCCGCGACTCCATCGGCGGCCCGCCGCGTGCCCCCCTCGCTGGAACGGGCGCACGCCCTCCGAGCATCGGCGGAACCGGTCCGCGACGTGTGGCGCCAGGTAAAGATGAGGGCGACTCTGAACGACGCTGGCGACCGGGGCGTGGGGCGACCCAGAAACGCGGCCCCGCAACGCGTCCGCCGCGCCCCCGCTAGGATCAAACCATGAGTGAAATTGCCGCAGCGATTGTCGGGTTCTTCGCCTGGCTCAGCACGATCGTCCCGGCGCTGATCACCCCGAACTGGGCGGCCCTCATCGGGCTCTTGCCCCTCTTTATCGCCCCGCTCGTACTCCTCTGGCTCGTCTCCACGGGTGGCATCTGGACGTTGGTCGGCCTCACCAAGCGCGGGGCACGCCTCAAGATCGGCACCCCGCTACCTACCCCAGCACCACTCGGCACGGACGGTCGACCGCACTTCCCCGCCGGGCGCCCGTATGCGGCGAGCGAGGCGACCATCTATCCGAATGGGAGCACCCGCTCGCTTCGTGGTGAGCCGCTCTTGATCGCTTGCCCGAGCTGCCTCGCCGTGCGCGTGGCGGAACGCAGTACCTGCGATGCCTGCGGCCTCGAGCTGCGCGCCCGAACGCCGATCGCCGTGGAACGACCCGCTGCACCGCCTCCTGGCGGCGCGGCCCGCGCGTAAGTGGCGACCCTCTCGTTCTACCTCGTCGTTGTTGGCGGCATTGCACTCGTCGGCGCCTTTGCCCTCTACGTCGCGCACCTCGTGCTCGTAGCGCAAGGTGACCGCGCCGTCACTCCACGACTCGCCGGAGCCACCACCACGGCACTGCGCGGAAACCTCGCCGAGCAGCTCGATGGTGGCGCGCCGACCGCCGCCGAATCAACGAGCACCTTGAGCGCGATCGCTGGTGCGCTTGCAGTAATCGCGACAGGATCCCTCGGCGTATCGTTAACCGCACGCGCCATCGTGGTGGGCCGCGGCCCTTGGGGGAATCTCTACGAGTTCACCGTTGCGTTCGTCTTTGGTATCTGTGCCGCCACCATCATCTTTGATCGCAAGCGTCGCCTTCCAGCGCTCAGCACCATCGCCTACGGCGTCGCACTCGCACTCCTCGCCTATGCAACGACGTTGCCGAATGCCGTTGTGGCGTTAGTGCCAGCGCTGCAGCACCCGCTCCTCCTGACGATCCATGTCGGCATGGCGATGTTGAGCTACGGCATCTTCGCCTTCGCATTTGCCGCAGGCGTCGCCTACCTCTTGCAAGGTGAGAACGACCGCTTCAGCTGGTTGCCACCGGCGAAGCGTCTCGACCTTGTTGCCTTCCGTGCGGTCACCGTCGCCTTCCCCCTCTTTGCCGGCATGCTCATCCTCGGCTCGATCTGGGCCTCCATCGCCTGGAGTCGCTACTGGGGATGGGACCCGAAGGAGACCTCAGCACTCGCCACGTGGCTGGTCTATGCCGTCTACCTGCACGCCCGGAGCCAGCGCGGTTGGCAGGGTCGGCCCGCCGCACTCCTCCTCGTCATCGGCTTTGTGGCGGTGCTCGCTACCTATTCAGGGAACCTCTGGTTCACTGGCCTCCACACCTACTCGGGGCTGTAACAAAGTCCCCTCGCCCTCGCGCGTGCCGCGCTCTGAGCGTGCGCGCCACCTGCGCCGTGCGGCGGATTTTGTAACAAAGGCGAATTCCCACCAAACCACAACATGTGCGGTAACACTCTCCTGTAACACCACCATATGTTGTGGTTAAGGGGTTGACGCCACACCACAGGGGACATAGGATTCGTCTCCCGCTGCTACACGGCAGGGGCTCTGCGCGCCCAATCGTTGGTTGGGAACAGAGATGGTGGGCCTCACATACCGAGGCAGAAGAGGGAGAGCAACATGGCGGGCTTGGTAGACGCAGCGAAGGCGGCAACAAAGGCAACGATCGAGAAGTCGACGGCGCAGCCGTTGCCACCGTTGAGCTTTGATGGCAAGGGCACCAAGGGCCTCGCCTGGGATCGACGTTGGACCACAGCCGGCGTTCACCCGTATGACGAAATCCAGTGGGAGACCCGCACCGCATCTATCGGCAACGAGAGCGGTAAGAGCGTCTTCGAGCAGAAGGACGTTGAGGTGCCCGCCTCATGGTCACAGCTCGCCACGAACGTTGTGGTGTCGAAGTACTTCCGTGGACATGTTGGTAGCCCAGAGCGCGAGACGAGCGTTCGCCAGCTGATCGGTCGTGTAGCCGGTCAGATTGATGCGTGGGCTGAGCAGCAGCACTACTTCAAGTCCGATGAGGACCGCGCCGCCTTCATTGCCGAGCTGACCCACCTGCTCGTCAACCAGAAGATGGCCTTCAACTCACCAGTCTGGTTCAACGTTGGCGTTGAGAAGCGCCCACAGTGCTCGGCCTGCTTCATCAATGGTGTGCAGGACTCCATGTCTTCGATCATGGATCTCGCGAAGACCGAGGCGATGCTCTTCAAGTTCGGTTCGGGTGCAGGCTCCAACCTCTCCCCGATCCGCAGCGCCAAGGAGAAGATGAGCGGTGGCGGCACTGCCTCCGGCCCTGTCTCGTTCATGAAGGGCTTTGACGCCTTCGCGGGTGTCGTGAAGTCCGGTGGCAAGACGCGCCGCGCGGCAAAGATGGTGATCCTTGATGTGCAGCACCCTGACATCGAGCAGTTCATCGACTCGAAGGTCAGCGAAGAGAAGAAGGCCTGGGCCCTCATCGAGGCTGGCTACGATGCCAGCTTCACCGGTGAAGCCTACGGCTCGATCTTCTTCCAGAACGGGAACCACTCGGTGCGCGTGAACGACGAGTTCATGCAGGCAGTCGAGAACGATGGCACGTGGCAGACACGCGCCGTTGTTGGCGGCGAGCCCGTCGAGACGCTTAAGGCACGCGAAGTCTTCCGCAAGATGGCGGAGGCTGCGTGGGTCTGCGGCGACCCTGGCATTCAGTACGACACGGCGATCAATGACTGGCACACGTCGTCGAACACGGACCGCATCTATGCGTCGAACCCGTGCTCGGAGTACATGTTCCTCAACGACACCGCCTGCAACCTGGCCTCGCTGAACCTCATGAAGTTCGTGCGCCCAGACGGTGAGTTTGACGTGGAGTCCTTCAAGTACGCCTCGCGGCTGACCCTGCTCGCGCAGGAGATCCTCGTGGACAACTCGTCGTACCCAACGCCGATGATCGATGAGAACAGCCACCGCTTCCGCCCACTCGGGCTCGGCTATGCCAACCTCGGCGCGCTCTTGATGAGCCGCGGTTTGGCGTATGACTCCGACGAGGGCCGAGCCTACGCAGGCGCGATCACCTCAATCATGACCGGCGAGGCGTATGTGCAGTCAGCTGAGACGGCGGCGGCACACGGTGGACCGTTCCTCGAGTACAAGAAGAACGAGAAGCCGTTCCTTCGCGTGATCGGCAAGCACCGTGACGCCTCGTACAAGATCCCAACGGCAACGCTGCCGAAGGACCTGGCGAAGGCGGCAACCGATGCCTGGGATCGAGCACTCGATCTCGGCACGAAGCACGGCTTCCGCAACGCACAGGTGTCGGTCTTGGCGCCAACCGGAACGATCGCGTTCATGATGGACTGCGACACGACCGGCATCGAGCCAGACATCGCCCTGATCAAGTACAAGAAGCTCGTCGGCGAAGGCTTCCTTAAGATCGTCAACCAGACGGTTCCAGAGGCGCTTGTCAAGCTCGGCTACAACGCTGAGCAGGTCGCCGCGATCCTCAAGTACATCGATGAGCAGGAGACGATCGAGGGTGCTCCAGGCCTTAAGGACGAGCACCTCTCAGTCTTCGACTGCGCCTTCAAGGCGAAGAACGGCCAGCGCTCCATCCAGTACATGGGCCACGTGCGCATGATGGCGGCGGCGCAGCCGTTCCTCTCCGGCGCAATCTCCAAGACGGTGAACATGCCAGAGGCTGCCACCGCCGAAGAGATCGAGAGCGTCTATCTGCAGGGCTGGAAGCTTGGCCTCAAGGCGATCGCGATCTATCGCGACGGCTCGAAGCGCTCGCAGCCGCTCAACACCAGCAAGAAGAAGGACGAAGCGGCAATCGCCGAAGTCGCCTCTGCGATCTTGCCTGGTGCCGGTGCAGCGCGACGACGCCTGCCAAAGGAGCGCACGGCCATCACCCATCGCTTCGAGATCTCCGGCCAGGAGGGATACCTCACGGTCGGTCTCTACGAGGATGGCCAGCCGGGTGAGATCTTCTTGAAGATGGCGAAGGAGGGCTCCACCGTGAGCGGCCTCGTCGACAGCTTCGCGACCTCCGTCAGCGTGGCACTGCAGTACGGCGTGCCGCTCCGTGACCTGGTCAACAAGTTCGCCCACGTGCGATTCGAGCCAAGCGGATTCACCGGCAATGCCGAGATCCCACTGGCCAAGTCGATCGTGGACTACGTCTTCCGTTACCTCGGAAGCCGCTTCCTGCCAGCCGGCGATCGTGAGATCCTCGGACTGCAGGAGCGCACCGATGGTGGTCCGGTCCTCGGCGCCCTTCCATCCACGGTTCGCGTGGGTGCGGTGGAGTCGTGCGGACCGAACTGCACCTGCGGCAAGGGCGGCAGCGCAACGGGGTCGGTCTCGGCTCCCGTAGCGATCACCACTCCGGCGCCAGTCGCTGCTCCAGCCGCACCTGCGGCAACGGGTGGCGTGTTGGCGGTCGCTGGGCTCGGCTTCCAGAACCAGTCCGATGCACCGGCGTGCATGGAGTGCGGCGCGATCATGGTGCGCAATGCAGCCTGCTACAAGTGCATGACCTGCGGCACCACGAGCGGTTGCAGCTGATCTAACGAGGAACCTCGTTCAGAACGCCTCGGTCGCCTCTGGCGGCTGGGGCGTTCTGCTACAACTGAGCAAAGAGGAGGCGACCGATGCGCACAGTTCATGGGAGCCACACTCGGATCTCGATTGCCGCGCTCCTCGCCGTCGTCCTCGCGACTGGTGCCTGCAGTGCGTTGACCACCGCGTCGCCAAGCCCAACCGCCAGCTTTAGTCCAACCGGCACGATTGACTGGCAGAGTTGCCCGGTGAGCGACCCCGTCACCGGCGGAAACCCCGAACTCCTCTGCGCCACGATTACCGTGCCGCGCGACTACCTCACCCCCGATGGGCCAACGATTGACCTCGCTCTCGCCCTCCTCCCCGCCGCCGACCAGGCACATAAGGTGGGCCCGCTCCTCTTGAACTTCGGTGGCCCAGGCGCCTCCGGCGTCAACACGCTCGCCGGATCAGGTCGCGGCATTGTCCCTGCCGAGATCGGCAATCGCTTTGACCTCGTGACCTGGGATCCGCGCGGCGCTGGTAGAAGCGTGCCGGTTGACTGCCTGAGCGACGCCGAGATGGATACGTGGGCGGCGGCGCCGGGGATTCCCAAACGACCTACGGCGAGCGATTGGGTGTCGGCACTCAACGACGCGAAGTGGTTCGCCGACAAGTGCAAGGCGGGCACGGGCGACATGCTGGCCTACATCGGCACCACCGCATCAGCGCGCGATATGGAGAGCATTCGTATCGGCCTCGGCGTCGACACGCTGGATTATCTCGGCTTCAGTTACGGCACCGCGCTCGGCGCGGTCTATGCAACCCTCTTCCCCACTTCAACCGGCCACATGATTCTTGACGGCGCCGTCGACATGGCACCGACCGACGATTCCCAATACGGCGAGCAGGGTGTCTCCCTGCAGGGCGCGCTCAATCGACTCTTTGCCTGGTGCGACGCTGACGCCGCGTGCCCATTCGGTGGCGGCTCGTCGCGCGCCGCATTCGACACGCTCATGAACAAGCTCGATGCTCGACCGATTCCGCTCCAGGATGGGCGATCGCTGAACTCGACATTGGCGTGGACGGGTGTGGTCTTGACGCTCTATAACCGCGACTACTGGGATTACGCCGTGCAGGGCCTGGCAGCGGCAAAAACGGGCGACGGCAGCCTCTTGGCGCAATTGGCCGACGCGTACCTGGAGCGCAGTGAAGATGGCACCTACAGCTCCAACCTGATGGAGGCCTTCCCTGCGATTAGCTGCATTGATGCGCCGACAACGCCATCGATCCCGCGCTATCAGGCGATCTACGAGCGATTCGTCAGCAAGGCCCCGGACTTTGCGGCGGGCCAGGCGTCGAGCGGACTCCTCTGCGGTGTATGGCCGTACAAGAGTGCTGACCCACTCCCTGCACTCGTCAATGGCGCGGGCGCCGCGCCGATCCTGGTCGTTGGCACAACGGGCGACCCAGCAACGCCGTACGCCTGGGCGCAACGCATGGCTCACCTGTTGGAGAGCGGTCACCTGTTGACCTATGTCGGCGAGGGGCATACCGGCGTGGGCGGCAAGAGTGCCTGCATTGATGATGCCGCCATCACCTTCTTGGTGACTGGCACCCTTCCGCCCGAGGGCACGCGTTGCAATGACTGAACGCCTCGTCGTCGGGGTCTACGGTTCGGCGCGACTCCCTGAGAGTGATCCACGGTGGGTTGCCGCGTTCGGCATCGGCGCCGCCCTCGCCGAGGCTGGGCTCACGGTTGCCACCGGCGGCTATGAAGGAATCATGGGCGCCGTCTCCCGCGGGGCGAGGTCGGCGGGTGGTGAGGTGCTCGGATACACCGTGACCTCATGGGATGGCCTCCAGGCGAACGAGGCGGTGACGCAGCGAATCGATTCTGCCGACCTCTTCGAACGGCTGCGCCGCTTCTCGGAGGCGGACCTACTGATCGGCCTTGATGGCGGGATCGGCACGCTGGCCGAGGTTGCGGTTGCGTGGAACCTGCTGCAGGTGAGTGATGCCCGACCACTCCTGCTGGTTGGCGATGCCTGGGTAGAGCTGGTAGACCTCGTCCGACGACGCCTGGTCGTTGGCCCAGCCGACCTCGACATCGTGCGCGTTCTGCCGAGCGGTACCCCCGCCAGCATGGTCTTGGCAGAGGCCCGCCTCCTTATCGGTGCACGACTTGGCGTCGGGGCACCGTGGGAGGCGTCCCACGTCGCACCCTCCCCCACGGAGCGGTAGGATCCTCCAGATGTTGAACCAGCCACCCCACCTCCCGACGAGTGACGAGAGCGCCCCAGCGGCCGTTGCGCCGGCACCGTCGAACGAGTTCGATCCTGGCCTAGTGATGACCTGCTGCGCTAATTGCGGGAAGCAGATGATTGATCGCAAGTGCAAGATGATCTGCGAGTGCGGCTACTTCCTCTCCTGCTCGGACTACTACTGAGATGAGCGAGACGAAGAAGACGGGGATCCCGAAAAACCCTGGTCGACACGAGCTCGGGATGAAGGCAACGATGCTCTTCCCGAACCGTGAGATCGTCGAGCGCTCCTATGTGCCGATCATCTATACGGCGTGCCGCACCTGCTACTCCGAACTGCCTCCAGAGGAGATCTACCGCCGCGCCGAAGCGGGCGAGATTGATCCAGCGAAGCAGCGCGAACTAGTGAGTCGCGTCATTGAGTCGGGGCATGGCAGCACGATTGAACACATCGTCTTCACCTTTGCCATCACGGGCGTCACCCGAACGCTCAGTCACCAGCTCGTGCGCCACCGCGCTGGCGTGGCGTTCGACCAGCAGTCGCAGCGCTACGTGACCTTCAAGAAGGCGGCAACGATGCTCCCGGGATCGGTCGCCGAGGCCGACGAGACGGTGCGTGCCCGATTCGAGGAGGCAACCCAGGGTGCGCTGGGCCTCTACGGCGACCTCGTGGCGGCGGGAATCCCCGCCGAGGATGCGCGATTCGTCTTCCCGAATGCGACGCGCACCAACCTCATCATGACGGTCAACCTGCGCGCGCTCATCCACATGTCGGGCTTGCGTCTCTGCACCATGGCGCAGTGGGAGATTCGTCGCCTCTTCCAGCTCATCCGCCACGAGGTATTTGCGGTGAGCCCTTTCCTGGGCAGTTTCCTGGCACCGAAGTGCGTGCCGCTCGGCTACTGCGATGAGGCGGGCAATAAAGATGGGCACTGCCCAATTCGACCGCATAAAGATGAGGTCCTTGGGGCATGGGCAAAGCAGGCCGCCGTCGCGAAGGCGAAGGGTCGCGCGCTTCCGATCGCCGAATAACCCGCACCCCCATCACACATCTCCTAAAAATGGGAGAGGATGGGGCAATGAAGCGCGCCAGCACCTCGCGGAACCCCACAAAGCCTTCACCCGCACGTGCGGCGCTCTTCACCGCCATATTCCCTGGACTTGGCCACCTCGCCCGTGGTGATCGTCGCCATGCTGCACTCTTTGCCGCGCCAGTCCTGACCCTCGTTGGCGCGGCGCTCATCGTGCTACTCCTCGGTGGAACGACACAGGTGTTAATCATCCTCCTGACCCCGGGCGCGCTCCTCCTGCTGGGAGTGCTCAATCTCCTGATCGCGACATGGAGGCTCGGTGCCCTCCTGCACCTACTCAGTGGCGCTCGCCTGCCCCATCGTGATCGTGTCGTGGTTACCGCCGCGGCGTTACTGCTCATCGTCACGCCCCACCTCACCGTCGGACGCTCACTTTTCGCCTTCGATGCCCTGCTCAACGAAACGTTTGTGACCTCATCGCCAACCCCATGGGCGAGCACCAACTCCAGCGCAACCAATACAGATAACCCCGCACCGAATGGGTCACCCGTCGTAAGCCCTGGGGCGTCGATACGACATGGCAGCGGCATTGGCACCCTCCCCTCCCTCGATGTTTCGACACCATGGACGCGACCGGGAGAGATCCCCTGGGGCGACGACGGCAAGTTTGACCTTCTGCTGCTTGGCTCCGATGCTGGCATCGATCGTTGGAGCCGCCGCATGGATGTGATGATGCTCGTAGAGGTCGACGTCGCGACCGGACGTGTTGCCATGTTTGGCTTCCCGCGCAATATGGTGAATGTTCCGCTTCCTCCAGGCGCGGCGCGAAACGCCAGTCCATGTGGATGCTTCCAGAAGCTGCTCAACGAGGTCTACACGGATGCCACGTTCTACTACCCAGAGCTCTGGCCGGGTGAGGGAAGCGTGTCAGGGATCGCGGCAGTACGCGCGACAATCTCCGAACTCACGCAGCGTCCGATTGATGCCGTACTGGTTGCCGACCTCTGGGGGGTCATCAAGGTAGTTGATGCCATGGGAGGAGTCGAGATGAACGTCACCGAACCGGTGTACGACAAGAACTACCCGGATCCAATCCTCGGCTCGATTCTGCTGAAAATCGACGCCGGTCAGCAACGGTTCGATGGGAGACTCGCCCTTGCCTACGCTCGGAGTCGACATCAAGACTCAGACTACGGGCGCATGCGACGGCAGCAGGCGCTCCTGCTCGCGATACGCGATCAACTGGGAGCGGGAGTGATCCTCAATGCCCCTGCCCTTGCGACGGCTGCAAAGGGGTATGTGTGGACAGATCTACCTCGGGCATCGCTGCCGAACCTGGTCGACCTCTTCTCCCGAGCCGGAAACGCTCCGGTTCGCCTAGTTCGATTCGCACCGAACTCATTCCCGGCGTATCAGAACGCGGCTTCGATCGCCAAGATTCGGCGGATCATAGCTGGTGCATTTCCTGAAATCAGCTTGCCGTCGCCAAGCACCGTCGCGACACCACCGCCGAGCGCGCCAGAGAACACGAGTCCATAGGGGGAAAGAGTTCGCCCGAGAGGCCATCCGATGGTGGGGGCGACGCTTGCACGCCGGTTCCCCTCCGCTGTGAGATCGGATCGAGTCGCTCCAGCCGTAAAGCCGAGCTCCCAGGTGACCCTCCGCTCCGCCGCTGCGAGTTGCCCCGCGCTTTGGTGGTCATTCACCAGCACCGTCAGTTGCCTGCCGGTTCGATCCCGTCATCGCCACAGTTCGTGCCGCCTGGCCGATTGCTCGGTCGGCGGGTTCACCGCTGGCCCCTTCGGGCTACGAGAAGCATCGCGGTAGGCGCACCACTACAGAAGGCACTTATCAACGAAGTAGCGTCAAGCGCTGCGAGAGTTTTCCACGGATCTGGCCCGCGTGGCGCTGGTTGTGGAAAAGTGCGCGGTTACTCGTCGGCGGCGCCCGTATTGGCGCGAATGACCTCAACGATCGACGAATCGGCGAGTGTGGTGACGTCGCCGAGATTGCGCCCTTCGGCAATGTCGCGCAGCAGGCGCCGCATGATCTTCCCGGAGCGGGTCTTCGGAAGCTCCGGCACGAATTCGAGGTGCTTCGGCTTGGCAATCGCGCCGATGCTCTTCCCTACATGGCCACGTAGCTCCTCAAGGAGGGCTGGCGTTGGGTCAACCCCCTTCTTGAGGATCACGAAGCCAACGATCGCCTGGCCGGTGAGCGGGTCGCTCTTCCCCACCACCGCCGCCTCGGCGACAGAGTGATGGTCAACGAGTGCGGACTCAACCTCGATGGTGCTGATCCGGTGCGCCGAGACGTTCATCACGTCGTCGACCCGGCCAAGGAGCCAGTAATAGCCTTCGGCATCGCGGCGGGCGCCATCACCCGCGAAGTACGAGCCTGGGAAGCGGCTCCAGTACGTCTCCTTGAAGCGCTCTGGGTCGCCCCAGATGCCACGCAGCATCGATGGCCACGGCTTGGTGAGAGTCAGGTAGCCGCCCGAGCCGAGCGGCACGCTCGCCCCGGAATCGTCGACGACGTCGGCCGAGATGCCAGGGAGCGGGAAGGTTGCTGAGCCAGGCTTGGTCGTGGTGACGCCAGGAAGTGGACTGATCAGGATCGAGCCGGTCTCCGTCTGCCACCAGGTGTCCACGACCGGGGTGCGGCTGCCGCCGATGAGTTCGCGGTACCAGAGCCACGCCTCCGGATTGATCGGCTCCCCGACGGAGCCGAGGAGTCGCAACGATGTGAGGTCGTGCCTCTTCGGATGTTCATCGCCCTGTCGCATGAAGGCGCGAATCGCCGTTGGGGCGCAGTAGAGAATCGTAACCTTCAGCTCTTCAACGATGGACCACCAGCGATCCCAGGCTGGCGTGTCGGGCGTCCCCTCGTACATCACTTGGGTTGCGCCGTTGCTCAGCGGTCCGTACACGATGTAGCTGTGGCCGGTCACCCAGCCAACATCGGCGGCGCACCAGTAGACATCGTCCGGCTTGATGTCGAAGACGGCACGATGCGTGAACGTGGTGCCGAGCAGGTAACCCGCGCTTGTGTGCATGATCCCCTTCGGCTTTGCCGTGGTGCCACTCGTGTAGAGCAGATAGAGCAGCTGCTCGGCCGGCATCGGATCGGCCGGGCACTCGGCCGCATGACCTGGGACGAACTCGTGCCACCAATGATCGCGGCCGCCCTGCATTGCGGTCGTACCAGCGGTGCCCGGTTGACGCCGCTGGTAGACCAGGACGCCCGTGATGGAGGGGGTGCCCTTGAGCGCCTCATCGGCGATCGGCTTTAGTTCGAAGAAGTTCCCCTTGCGATAGCCGCCGTCGGCGGTGATCAGCACCTTTGCCGTTGCATCATTGATGCGATCGGCGAGTGCGTTGGCGGGGAAGCCACTAAACACCACGCTGTGTGCTGCGCCGAGGCGGGCGCAGGCGAGCATCGCAATTGCCACCTCAGGGACCATGGGCATGTAGATGGCGACGCGGTCGCCCTTACTGACGCCAAGCGCCTTCAGTGCATTGGCCGTCTTCTGCACCTCGCGTAACAGGTCGTTGTAGGTCACCGTGCGACGGTCGCCTGGCTCGCCGATCCAGTGGAAGGCCACCTTCTCACCACGGCCGGCGGCAACGTGGCGATCAACACAGTTCTCGGAGACGTTGAGCTCACCATCATCAAACCACTTCGCAAATGGGAGATCCCACTCTAGGGTTTTGGTGAAGGGCTTCCGCCAGGTGAGGAGTTCGCGTGCCTGTTCGGCCCAGAAGGCGATCGGATCGGCGGCGGCGCGCGCATAGAGTTCGGCGCGGGCGTTGGCCCCTGCGGCGGTTGCCGCGTCTGGTGGAAAGGAGCGCCCCTCAGCCTGAAAGGTTTCGATTCCGTGCTGCTCGGGCACGTCGCTCATTAGCCGGCGGCCTCTTCGTCGTCGGCTACCTCATGTTCACGCTCCTCCACGTCATCATCCTTGAGATGCGGCACGATCCCGGCGCGGCGCTGCGTGCCGCTCCAGCCCAACTTCGTACTGATCTGCTGCGCGGCATCTCGTGCCGCGGTCACGAGCGTCGGCAGGGTTCCAGGAGTGACCCGAGCGGCGGCGCCCCAGACAACGACGGTGGCAATGACGCTGCCGCGCGCATCACAGATCGGTACGGCTGCGGCGGTGAGGCGCTCGTCCCATTCGCCGATCGCTACGGCATATCCGCGCCGTCGAATCGTGGCGAGCTCTTCGAGGAGGGCACGCGGGTCGGTGATGGTGCGCGGCGTGTAGCGAATCAACCCTCGCCGGGCAATCGAGAGCACCGTTCGCTCTGGAAGTGAGGCGAGGAGCACCTTCCCTGAGGCGATGGCGTGCATGGCAATCGGTCGGCCAGTGATGTCCGGCATTGGCGTGAGGTTTGGTCCATCGATCTGACAGATTGCGACGGCGGCGGCAACGCCGTCGAAGACTTCAAGGCTCACGGTCTCATGAGTCACCTTGGCCAACGCCTCCATCGCTGGGAGGGCGATTGCACGCAAGTCGAGGGTGCGCTCCGCCGATTGTGCCAGGCGAATGATGCCCACGCC
>Ga0209829_10002781_pt1 | contig 13104 bp, 6 predicted proteins | sample C_140205_EF_Meta_FD_187311 | JGI IMG/M metagenome (GOLD analysis project Ga0209829, IMG submission 187311) | Freshwater microbial communities from Lake Croche, Canada to study carbon cycling - C_140205_EF_MetaG (SPAdes) (version 2) | ecosystem: Environmental > Aquatic > Freshwater > Lake...
AGTTCAACAAGGGTCAGAGGATTGGCCTCGTTTGGGAATTCCAATTGAACCCTTCTTCCTTTTCTTCCCTTGGCGGTGAAAGAACCTTCATTCCGGATCTTGCCATCCGTTTCTTCTGATGTAGGAACCCGATCGCCGAGGACAGGAGATTTCGATTGATCCGCGACCTCAGTGTTTCTCCGCGACTCTGCGGTGAAATAAAGCGGACCGCATCACCAGAACGTATCCAAGCAAGATTCAAGGTGACGTTCGGCACGTTGCAAGCTTGAGTGACTTCGCGGCCGGAGGATAGGTTCGCCCCCGACACGATGCGAGCCCTGAACCCACGCTGGATTTCCCGCGGCGAACCGTTCCATGAAAAGGACGCTTCGCAAGGCTCGTTCCCAGCCATTTTGGAACACCTGATCCGTCAGCGCGGCCTGCCCACCGGCGATCATCTCGAGGGATTCCTCAATCCCCGGCTGCGCGATCTGGCGGACCCCTTTCTGATCCCGGACATGCAGCTGGCGGTCGACCGGATCCTGCAGGCCGTGGATCGCAAGGAAACGGTCTGCATTTACGGCGACTATGACGTCGACGGCGTGACCTCGATCACCTTGATGCGGAAAATCCTCCACGCCTATGGAGTCGAGCCACGCCATTTCATCCCGCGCCGCAGCTCGGAAGGCTACGGTCTGAGCACCGCCGCCCTCAAGCGCTGCATGAGCGAGGGGCCGAAGCCGGACCTGCTCATCACTGTTGACTGTGGCACGGTCTCGATCGACGAAATCGCCGCTCTGAATGCCGAGGGCGTCGATGTCGTCATCGTCGATCATCATGAGCCCGGCCAACGCGGCAAGCCGGACTGCATCGCGCTTGTCAATCCCAAGTGCGGCACCGAGTTTACCTACCTCTGTGCGGCAGGCGTCGTCTTCAAGCTCGGCCACGCCATGCTCAAGACCCGCCCGGCCGATCTGGACCTGAGGGAACTCATCGACCTGGTCGCAGTCGCCACCATTTCCGACATCGTACCAATGATCGGCGAGAACCGCCTGATGGTCCGTCATGGCCTGAGGCGTCTGCCGCAGACCTTGAATCCCGGCTTGAAAGCCCTTCAGGAAGTCACCGGCATGAACGGCAATGCGACCTCGATGGACGTTGGCTTCCGCATTGGCCCGCGTCTCAACGCCGCAGGACGGATGGACTCCCCGGAGGATGCTCTGGAGACCTTGCTGACGGATTGCAAGCGGCTCGCCTTCGAGTTCGCGGAGAAGCTCGACCACTACAACCGCGACCGCCAGCAATACGAAACCCGCATCCGCAAGGAGGCGCTGGAAATGCTCGACGCGACCTTCGATCCCTCGCGTGACCCGGTCATCGTGCTCGGCTCGCGCGATTGGCACCCGGGTGTCGTCGGCATCGTTGCCTCACGGCTGATGCGCCAGTTCCACAAGCCCACGTTCGTCGTCGCCTTCGATGGCGATGGCATCGGCAAGGGCTCGGGGCGCAGCATCGAGGGGGTCTCGCTGGTCGAGGCGATCGATGATTGCCGTGAGGACCTGCTCGCCGGCGGCGGTCACGCCATGGCGGCGGGGCTCTCGATCCATGAGGGGAAGATCGATTCCTTCCGCGCGAAGTTCTCCGAGTATGTCCTGAAGAACACCAGTGAGCAGCAGCGCCAGCCGAAGCTCTGTTATGATGCCGAGATATCATTTTCCGTGCTCTCCCTGGAGTTCCTTTCCAGCTACGATCTCCTCCAACCTTTCGGAAACGGGAACCCTCAGCCGATCTTCATTTCACGGGGCGTCAGCCTCAGTCGGCCACCGGTCCACATGAAGAACAATCACCTGCGCTTCATGCTCCGACAGGGCTACGCCGAGCAGGATGCGGTCTTCTTCGGCGGCGGGGAAAAGCCGCTTCCGGATCCACCGTGGGACATCGCATTCACGATTGACCGGAACACGTTCCGGGGACGGACGATGTTGCAGTTGGTGATCCAGGATGTAAGGGCGGCGGAGTAGGCTGGGACCTTTCAAGCCAAGTGGATTGGGTGGAGAAAAATCCTATAAGCAATCCAGATTCAGCTTCTGAATCGATTGACCCTCGAAACTCTAATTTAGACCAGTGCCGATCATGGGGAGCTGACACGACCGCGCCGACCTCGCGCTTGTTTCGATGGCGGTGGTGGATGATCGCGGCACGCTCGTGCCCGACGCGGACAGCCAGATCGGTCTTGGGCTGATCGGCCCGGCGCGCGACCTCGGGGGCGAGAATGGCGACCCGGTGGACATCGCTCCACAGCGCGAGTTGTGGCGCAGGGTCCTCGCGGGACTGGCCCGGGGGTTCGATGCGGGCAAGGATGGTGCGAACGGGCCGGTGGAAGTGGTGGCGCCGGGAGTTCTCGGGCGATCGGAGTTTGAAAGGCATCACTTCGGTGACGGTGGCCTCCGAGCGGGTGGCTCTCCGGGGCTCGCTTTACACCCGGACGTTCGAGATCCACTGCACCACCGACGGAGCGGAGCCGACCATCGCCTCGCCCCGCTACACGGCCTTAATTAGTGTTCAGGAGAACAAAATTGTGCGCGCTGCGGTCGATTGTGGCGGCAAGTTGCTCACGACTTCGTCCGGAAGCTTTACGAAAGTCCAAACGCTGCCACAATCGCCCGCGCCTCCGGCAGTCCCTCAGGGGGAGCAGGGCGAATCAGAAGATCCCTTGCAGCAACGACCGCCTCAGACGCCGAAGAATCCATGAATTCCCCGAAGTTTTTTCTCATTCTGGTGTCGTTGATCTTGCCGTTGTTTGCCGAGCCCGCCGCAGGCGGGAAGCCGCCGGTGTTTCCGAAGGCCGGGGCTGACCAGCTCACCCCGTCGCGGGCACAGTATTTTTCCTGGATCAACAATACCAACGAAGGGACAACCGAAGGACAAACCCTCGCGAACCTGGCGTTCTTCCAGTGGCTGCATGACGAGTATGGGATGACGCTTGATATCTATGCCTTCGACGCGGGCTTCGTGGATGGCAAGCTGTTCAGCGCGATCCTGTCCGAGTCGGACCGATTCAAGCAGCAGTTTCCTCAGGGTCTGGATGGCGTGTTCAATGCCGCCGCCAAGATGGGGACACGGCTGGGCCATTGGGGCGGTCCAGATGGCTTTGGCAACACACCCGAGCAAGAAAAGGCGCGCATCGACATGATGGTGGGCCTTTGCCGGGACTATCACTGGGCGCTCTACAAGTTCGATGCCGTGTGTGGGGAATTACGGCCGGAAAAGGAAGCGTCCTTCATCCGCATGATGAAGGAGTCCCGGGCGCACAGTCCGGACCTTATCGCCCTGAATCATCGCCTGCCGCTCGGTCAGGAGGGGCTTTCCCTGATGACCACCAGCTTGTGGGATGGACAGGAAACCTACATCGATGTGCACGTTGGCAACCGCACGACCGCTCCACATCACCGCGCGGGAGCCATGGCACGTGGCAACACCGACAATTTCGATCGCCTGCTCGAAGACCATGGAGTTTGCATCTCGTCGTGCGTGGATAATTTCGATGATGACATGATTTTGCAGGCCTTCGGGCGGAATCTCGTTCTCGCTCCCGAAGTTTATGGGAATCCCTGGTTGATGCGGGACGACGAGTTTCCGAAATTTGCGCGCATCTACAATCTGGCGCGGCGCTATCGGGACATTCTCGTGAACGCGACCGCGCTGCCTGAAGCCAGTTATGGACCGAATGCGGTGTCGCGAGGTGACGGGAAGACCCGGTTGCTGACACTGAGGAACCTGACATGGGAGCCGGTCACCTACACGATCTCCGCCGGACAGGAAATCGGTCTGGCACCCGCCGGGAAAGTCGAAGTGCGACAGTTGCATCCCACCGAGAAAGTCCTCGGATCCTATCGTTTCGGGGATGGGTGCACCGTGACCGTGCCTCCTTTCCGTGCCTGTCTGGTGCTGGCGACCACGGCGGGAAGTTCGGAGATCGGCGTTTCGGGTTGTGACTACGAAGTGGTTCGCGATACACCGAATCAGCCCGCACTCATCCGTCTGCTGGGAATGCCCGGAACGACCTCCACAGTCTCCATGCTGCCTGGAACCCGGAAATTTTCATCCGCCTCGCTTTCAGGAAAGCAAGTGGCGGGCCTCACCAAGGGGGAGCCGGTCACCGTCACCTTCGATGGTGCGCCCCTCACGAAGCCGTGGCACCAGAAACTGGGTGTTCTCGCGGTCACAGAGCTCCCCAACGATGCCGAGGCGCTCTATGAGTCCACTTGCTTTGCTGCGGACAACAATTCGCTTGAAGCACGCTCGGCGGTGCGCTCGGGAGAAACTAAAATTCCAGCAGTCAAAGCGGCCCGCGATGCCTTTCTCAACCAGCGGGTGTTCCCCGGGCGCGGATTGTGGGACAGGTATCTTTTCGATGGGGATCCCGCGACCAGCTTTTTCGTTTCCCGCCGCGGGCGCGCGGACCTGCGCGTCACCGATGATGCTCCGCTCCGCATCGATTTCGGCAGCGTGATCCAGCCAGATCAAATCGAGCTAATCATACCGGATCAGTTCTCGCTGCAGGAACTGCGTGAGGGCGAGGGCGGATTTGAGGCGCAGACCTCCACCGACCTGAAGACGTGGACGAGCATCCCGTTCATCCACGGAGAAAAGAACCAGATCACGATACCCAAGGGCGCCGGCCTCCGCTACCTGAGGATCCCACGGTTCTCTTATCGAATTTCCGAGGTGAACGCCTATTCGGAAGGCGAGGCTCTTCCGCGCACGCAGTGGCGGGCGTCGAACCTTTTCGGTTCCTACGCCAAGATGAAATTCACCAAGGCCTGGACCGGGATTGTGCGCGTGGAGGAGAATGTGAAAGGAGCCTATCTGTGTGTGGCCTTAAATGGAAAGCATGGCATCGAGGGTGCGTATGCGGCGCTGCGCACCAGCGACGGGGGTTACATCGGAGCCTCCGACCGGGCCACCTCGTTTCCCAGCAATCCATGGGAGGGCACCACCTGCAAACGCGATAGCAACTACACCTACTACTTCCCGGTCACTCCTGAAATGGTCGGTAAGAATCTCGAAGTGGTGGTCATCGGTGGTGCGAATGCCGACGACAAGCTCCAACCAGAGGTGTGGCAGACCGCCCACGCCACTCCATTCAGCGGAAAGCTGCTGTCGCTGGAATGACGCAGGAATCAAGCAACCAACCTTTATCGATTTAACAATTATGCCACAGAATCATACCATGTCCCCCGCGATGCACGCGGCTGCTCCGTCAGGCAGTTTTGAGGTGCCCCTTGTCGAATGCCCCAGTGGGAGAGATCTCCAGTTGAACGCGATGTTAACGGTGGACCGCATCTTCGGTAAAGAGAAGGAATTCGAGAGCGAGGTATGGGGGCCTGCGCATTGGCTCAAGGACAGCTCGGGTTACACAACGCTGGAGATCTCTGAAAAATTCAAGGATTTCAAGGACATCGTGAAGTATGATCCGGAGTCTGGAGGACGGGAGGTCATCGTGGCGGCTGAAAGCCTCATGCCTCATGGTCAGTCATTGCCGCTGAAGATTGAAAACTACTGGTGGACGGACGAGAGCGAGAAGGTGCTGATCTTCACCAATGGCAAGCGTGTCTGGCGTCACGAGACCCGTGGTGATTTCTGGGTGTTGAACCGCAAGACCGGAGTTCTGAAGCAGCTTGGTGGCGAGGCAGAGCCTTCGACGTTGATGTTCGCCACCTTCTCACCGGATGGCGAACACGTTGCGTATGTCTGCAAGCACAATCTGTATGTGCAATCGTTGGACGATCTGAAAATCACGCAACTGACCTTGGACGGTTCAGCCACCATGATCAATGGAACCGCGGACTGGGTGAACGAGGAGGAGTTCAATCTGCGCAACGGACTGCGCTGGAGTCCCGACGGCAAGTCCATTGCCTATTGGCAGTTCGACACCACCGGCGTGCGCGAGTTCCAACTCGTCAACAACACGGACGCGCTTTATCCGAAGATCACCTCCTACGCTTACCCGAAGGTCGGCGAGACGAATTCCGCCTGCCGCGTTGGCGTCGTCGATGTCACCGGTGGTCCAACACGATGGTTCACCTCAAGCTCCGATCAGAGAAACCATTACATTCCCAGGATGGAATGGTCGGCCGACTCCCGGGGCATCGTTTTCCAGCAGCTCAACCGGCTGCAGAATACCAATCAGGTTATGACCGGCGATCGAATCACCGGCGAGATCCGAGTGATTTTCACTGACAGCGATGACACCTGGGTGGAGGTGATGAATGACTGGTGTTGGATCGATGACGGAGCTCGCTTCCTGTGGCTGAGTGATCGTGGCGGCTGGCAGCAGCTCTACTCCGTTTCGACCGTGGATCAATCAGTGCGCATGCTGACACCCGGTGGCTATGACGTGATGAGTATTGCGGGTGTGGACGAAAAGCGAGGCTGCGTGTATTTCATCGCGTCCCCTGACAATGCGACTCAACGCTACCTCTACCGTGCGGCGCTCGACGGAACCGGAGAGGCTGCGCGTGTCTCACCGGTCGGCCAGGAAGGCGCTCATTCCTATGCGTTTTCAGTGGACGGTCACTGGGCCTTTCACACGTTCTGTAGCTTTGGCCAGCCACCTGTGATCGAACTGGTGACCTTGCCTGACCACAAGATCGTCCGTGTGTTGGCTGGCAATGTGAAGCTGCGCGAAAAGCTGGCGGAGTTGACACCCTGTTCCAACGAGTTCTTCAAGGTGAACATCGGCAATGACGTGCTGGCTGACGCCTGGTGCATCAAACCGCCCGATTTTGATCCCGCGCGGAAATATCCGCTGTTTATTCATGTCTATGGTGAACCCGCTGGCTGCACGGTGGTCGATACGTGGGGCGGCGAGAAGTACCTTTGGCATTCCATGTTGGCCCAGCGAGGTTACGTCGTCATTAGCATCGACAATCGCGGCACGCCGGCGCCGCGCGGTCGAGAGTGGCGGAAGAGCGTCTATCGTCAGATTGGTGTTCTCGCTTCTTCCGATCAGGCTGCGGCCACCCGGGAGATTCTTCGGGAACGCCCATATCTCGATCCCGCGCGGGTCGGCATTTGGGGATGGAGCGGCGGCGGTTCGATGAGTTTGAATGCCATCTTTCGCTATCCCGACCTTTACCGCATGGCGATGGCGATCGCGTTTGTCGCCAACCAGCGATTCTACGACACGATCTATCAGGAGCGTTACATGGGATTGCCTGATGACAATGAAGCAGGCTTTACGAACGGCTCGCCCATCACCTACGCGCATCAGTTGAAAGGCAATCTTCTGATGGTCTATGGCACCGGCGATGACAACTGCCACTATCAAAACTGCGAGGTCATGCTCAACGAGCTGATCAAACACAACAAGCAGTTCTCCCAAATTTCGTATCCGAACTGTGGCCACGCTCTCAAGGAGGGCGAGAACACCACGCGGCACCTTTTTGAAACGCTCACCCGCTATCTGGGTGAGAACCTGCCGGTGACCCAACTCTAACCTCAGCGACTCTAATGACCAATCAACTCACCACTTCCGCCGCCCCAGCACGGATTGCCGCTGGCATTCCCGAGGTCCACAGCAGCCTCTACTGGCGTATCCGTTTCTCCGTTTGCGACCAGGTCGTGCTTCTCGAACTGCCGACGCCGACCGGCACCGAATCGGTATTGATCCTGCGGGACATCGAGATGGATCGCGCGCGCCAAACGGCACGCGTGGATCGCGTCGCATGCCCGGCGGATTTCACGCCGGAGGGTGGCCTTTCAGGAGACCGTGAAACGGCGAACGCCCAAGCCGCGGCGGAATGTCTCCGCCGCGCAGGAGTCACCCGCGTGGTGGGCGGGCGCACACTGCCACTCATCATCGCGGATTTCGCCCGGCAGGCGGGAATCGCCGTGGAATGTGATCCTGAGCAATGGGTGCAAGAGCGCCGGCAGAAGTCCGCTGATGAAATCCAGTTCCTGCGCGAGGCCCAGCTTGTCACCGAACAAGCCGTGGAAATGGCCTGCCGCCTGATCGCGTCCGCCACTGCCCGTCATGACGGCGTGCTGATTCACGAGGGTGCTCCGCTGACCTCCGAGCGTGTCCGCGCGGTGGTCGATCATTGGCTGCTCGATCGGGACTTCATCAATCCGAGGGCGATCATCGCTGGAGGGCCGGGCGGCGCCGATTGCCATTATATGGGCTTCGGTGACCTCCGCACTGGTGAACCAGTCATCGTGGATATTTTTCCACGCAACCGCAAGACGCGTTACAACGGCGACTGCACCCGCACCGTCGTCCATGGCGAGATCTCGGACGAGATCATCCGGATGCACGCCGCCGTCCGCGCCGCCAAAGCGGCGGCCGAAAATGCCATGCGTGTCGGAGTCACTGGCGAAACGGTGCATCTGGCGACGATCCAGGCGATGCGTGACGCTGGCTACGCCTTCGGCCTGCCCGGAGAGCAAACGCCGCTTTCATACTGTGCCCTGACGCATGGAACCGGCCATGGAGTTGGGCTCGATGTGCACGAACCTCCGTTGCTGGACATCAAGGGGCCCGCCCTCCTTGCGGGCGAAGTCCTGACCGTGGAGCCCGGCCTCTACCGCCGCGACTTGGGCGGCGTTCGGATTGAGGACATGGTGGTGGTGACCGAGGGTCAATGTGAGAACCTGAACACACTCGCCGACGGACTCTGTTGGAAATAAGGATCACTCCAGATTCGACTTCGCGCTTTCCTCTGGGGCGGTTCACGCCTTGATTCGTGCATGTCGCGTCGGTTCTGGGTCCCCGGTCTGTTGGTCTTTGCCATCCTCGCCGCGTCGGCGGGCTTGTTCCGGTTGCGCTTTGATACCGACATCCTCTCGATGTTGCCGGGCGAACTGCCGGAGGTGAAGGGGTTGAAGGCCTTTCACGAAGCCTTTTCACGCAACGACGAGATGATCCTGCTGATCGAAGGCGGGGAAGCGGATGAAGGCGCCCTGGCTGCCGCGGCGGAATCGCTGGGGAAAAAGCTGCAGGCGGACGGAGTGGTAAAGAAGGCCCGCTGGCAGCCGTCGTGGATGAGCGAGCCGAGCGGGCTCTCCGACCTACTGGCCTATCTCTGGCTCAATGGAGATCCGGCCGCGACGAAAGCGCAGGCGGACAAGCTTTCAGCTGGGAATTCGGAAGCGACGGTGAAGGCATCGCTCTCCCAGGTCGCCACCTCGATGGACGGCATGGAAATCGCGATGAAGGCACACGATCCCTTCGGCTTTCTCCGGCATCCGGCGGTCACGGCGTTGACTTCGGCATCCGGACAGGGAGGTGGGGAGGCCTACGAAAGTCCGGATGGTCGCTCCCACCTTCTTTTCATCAACGCCCCGGCCACGATGCCCGGCTACCGCGAAGCTGCGGACTGGATCGCCGGTGTGAAGCACTCGGTGGCCTCCTGGCAGGAAGGCGACGGCAAGGGGCTCAACGTCCGCTACACCGGTGAGCCGGCCTTTGCCTCGGAGATCGGCAAGTCGATGGAGAATGACCTCGGCGGCTCGATTGGCATCACCCTGGCATTGATCGCCCTGTTGTTCTGGTGGATGCAGCGGCGCTTGAGCCTGCTACTTGGGCTGACAGGCATCCTCGTGCTGGTGTTCGCCGTGGCGATGGGCATGGCGGGCTGGATGTACGGCAAGCTTAGTATCATGGCCCTGAGTTCGGCTGAAATCCTGATCGGTCTGGCGGTGGATTATGGGCTGGTGATTTGCCAGGAGGCGAAGGTGGCCGGACACAATCGCAAGGCCTTGCTCGCGGCCAGTGGTCGCCCGGTTCTCTGCGGTGCATTGACGACGACGGTTGTCTTTCTTGCACTCAACTTGGGTGGCCTTCCCGGCATGGCTCAGCTGGGCACCATCGTCGCCATCGGCCTCGGAGCGGCAGGCGTGATGATGATCGTGCTCTATCTTCCGTTCGTCGCGAGGTTCGGAGTCGATCGGGCGCCGGCCACAGGTTCCGGAAAGTTCCTGCCGCGGAATCGTCTCTCTTGGGCAATCACCGCCGTGCTGTCGGTCGCAGCGATCATTCTTCTGGCGGTCCACGGCATGCCGAAAGTGGAGTTCGACTCGAAGATCATGCGCCCTCGCGACAGTCAGGCGATGGAGGCCTTTGAAAGAGTCCGGGCGGCGTTTCCGAGCTTCGATGGTGATGCGCTGGGGCTGGTGGTCGAGGCCACGACCGATGCCGACATGCGCGAACGTCTGGGCGAGGCGCAGCGACGCGTCGAGGAGGCGAAATCCAAAGGCATGGTCGCGACCGGCCAGTTGCCGCTTGGCTGGTGGCCGGACCCGGAGCGGCAGGAGGCAAATCGAGTGATGGTGAAGGCGATGGCCGCTGACCGGGAACGGCTGCTCAAGGAGGCGGACGGGGCGGGTTTTTCTGAGGAAGGACTCTTTCTAAGCAAGGGGGTTCTGGAATCGATGGCGCGGCAGGCTGCTGAGCAGACCATGGCCTTTCCCCAATCCGATTCCGCGCGCGAGGTCATGCGCCTGTTCATGACGCGTCATGAAAGCGGTGGTGGCTACGTGCTTGGCAACCTTGCCCCGGCGAAGGGTCTGGAGCCCTCAGGCAAGGACTACGAGCGATTCCGGGAGATGAGTGGCGGCGGCATCTGGTTGAGCGGTTGGGGGTTGTTCAAGCCCGCACTTTCCAAACTCGTGAAAGAGGATATCGGCCGCATGCTGTTGCCGATGATGGCGCTGCTGCTCGGGATGATGTTTGTCATCTTCCGTCGTGCGGCGGATGTCGGGATTGCGTTGTTTGCCATGGTTATCAGCACGCTGCTGCTGCTGGCCATCATGAGCGCCGCGGGGCTGAAGTGGAACTTCGTCAACTTGATGGCAACGCCGCTGCTGTTAGGCACGGGCATCGACTACGCCATTCACGTCACGCTGACGATCCGTCGCACCGGCGGTTGTTTCAAGGAACTCTGGAACGGCACCGGCAAGGCCTTGTTGTTTTGTGGTGTCTCGAACGTCATCGGTTTCGGTTCGCTGATCTGGTCATCGAGCGAGGCGCTCGTGAGCCTCGGTGTGGTGGCGGTCATCGGCATCACCCTGAGCATGGCGATCTCTCTATTCCTGCTGCCAGGGTGGAAGGCGCGGCGGGAAGATTAGGGGAGCTCAGGTCCACGCTGGCTTTTCCCGCCGGCCGGTCGGAACAGCTCCATTCCCATTTTTTCATGATCTGGAAGAGATTGTGATAGCGATCCGTCCACAGCGGCACCTCGAGGATCGGATCGTTCTTGTCCGCCTGTGAGGGATTGCTATCGAGAAACGCTCGGTTTTGCGTCACGAGTGCATAGTCAGTGCTCTAATGATCGCCATTTCTCCGGGTGGTGTAACGTGGTGAGGGCCGCAGCGACCTCTTTCGCACGGAAGGACTTGTCGCGAGCCCAGCGTGGCTTGTTGCTTTGCCAATGACTCCCTTGGCCATGTGGAGACGTGGGATGAATCCGGGGTAAACTGCTCTTTTGACCCCGTCGCGAATGAGGTTCTGTGGGATTTCCGCGCATCCGGCGTTGCATTTTCCGGCAGGTGCCGTCATTTCCCTCGTTCCATCCAACGCACACGCGATCCCATGAGCACCAAGACCCTGCGCATTGCACTCGGCGCCGACCACGGCGGAGTTGAACTGAAAGAGGCCGTCGCCGCCGCCCTGAAGGCTGCCGGCCACGAGATCACGGACTACGGGACTCATGGCAAGGATTCGGTCGATTACTCGGACTACGGAAATCTCGTCGCGCGCGGTGTGGCGGATGGCACTCAGGATTTCGGAATTCTCGCCTGCACTTCAGGCGTCGGCATGTGCATCACGGCGAACCGCCACCACCACGTCCGCGCCGCCAACGTGCGGACGGTGGCCGAGGCGACAACCACCCGCCAGCACAACGACTCGAACGTGATCTGCCTCGCCGGAAACGCCACTGACGTTCCGACGGCGATCGCCATGGCTAAGGCTTTCATTACGACGGACTTTGAAGGTGGTCGCCACGAGCGTCGGGTCTGCAAGTCTTCCGGCAGCCGCATTGCCGAGACCGATCCGGCTCTTTACTCCGCCATTTTCGCCGAGGAGCGCCGCCAGCGTAACAATATCGAGCTGATCGCTTCGGAAAACTTCGCCTCGCCGGCCGTGATGGAGGCCCAGGGGTCGCTGCTGACCAACAAATATGCTGAGGGCTATCCTGGTCGCCGCTGGTATGGCGGTTGTGAGAACGTCGACGTCGTCGAGCAGCTCGCGATCGATCGCGCCAAGGAGCTTTTCGGAGCCGAGCACGCCAACGTCCAGCCGCACTCCGGCTCGCAGGCGAACACGGCGGTCTACTTTTCGGTGCTGAAGCCGGGCGACAAGATCTTCACAATGGACCTGGCCCATGGCGGCCACCTCACCCACGGCCACAAGGCGAACTTTTCCGGCCGCTTCTACGATGTGACCCACTACGGTGTCTCGCCCGAAGACGAGCACATCGACTATGCCCAGTTGGAAAAGACCGCCCGCGAGCTCAAACCGGCACTGATCACGGTGGGCGCCTCGGCCTATTCACGGGTGATCGATTTCGAGAGGATGGGAAAGCTGGCCCGTGAGATCGGGTCCTACCTCTTCGTCGACATGGCGCACATCGCGGGACTCGTCGCAGCAGGTGTCCATCCGAGCCCGATTCCACACGCCGATTTCGTGACCTCCACCACCCATAAATCGCTCCGTGGCCCACGTGGTGGCATCATCCTCTGCAAGGAAGAGTTTGCCAAAAAGATCGACGCCCAGGTGTTCCCGGGAATCCAGGGTGGTCCGCTGATGCACGTCATCGCGGCGAAGGCGGTCTGTTTCGGGGAGGCATTGAAACCGGGCTTCAAGGACTACTCGCTGCAGGTCGTGAAGAACGCCCAAGCGATGGCCAAGCGTCTGTCGGAACATGGTTTTCGCATCGTTTCCGGCGGCACCGACAACCACGTCATGCTCGTCGATCTGAGGACCAAGGATCTCAACGGCACCGACGCCTCGCATGCTCTCGACGAGGCCGGAATCACCGTCAACAAGAACGGCATCCCCTTCGACACCGGCACGCCGATGAAGCCCAGCGGTATCCGCATCGGCACGCCCGCCGTGACCAC
>Ga0209829_10002782_pt1 | contig 13098 bp, 10 predicted proteins | sample C_140205_EF_Meta_FD_187311 | JGI IMG/M metagenome (GOLD analysis project Ga0209829, IMG submission 187311) | Freshwater microbial communities from Lake Croche, Canada to study carbon cycling - C_140205_EF_MetaG (SPAdes) (version 2) | ecosystem: Environmental > Aquatic > Freshwater > Lake...
GGAGAGCATTGAAAAATCATTTGGGTTATCACCAAATGTCACACAATCATCGGCGGTAAACCCATGACGGGATGCAATCTTTGAAAGTGTTGCCCCTTTACTAACACCATAAGCTGATATTTCTAATAATGAATCAGTTGAGTTTGAATGGGTAACTGTTGCAATCCCAGTTAATGCTTTACTAGCTAGCTCTAACATTTCATCGGATGAAAACTCACCATCACTGCATCTTGCTAACATTTTAAGCGCCGGAGCAGTAATTGCTTCCTCAATTTTATTAACGCCAACATTATCTGCGCCAATATCCCACCTTGGCACATACTTTTTCTCACGGTGAAAATTTTCACCAATCTCAGTCGCAAAGGAAACTGGCGGAATAACCTCCCGCAATCTCTTAACTGTTTCTAATTGTGCCTCAACTGAAAACAGCCACTCCTCTAATACCTTGGTATTAATAAAGTCATAAAGCATCGCCCCATTTGCGCAAATTCCCAGTCCAAAATTAAAGTTCTCTTTAATCTCAACCATCCACCTAATTGGCCGGCCCGTTACAAAGTAAATCTCAATCCCAGCAGCATGGGCGGCAGCAAATGCAATTTTTGTTCGCTCAGATATAAATCCATAATGAGCAACGATTGTGCCATCTAGATCTGTGCCAATTAATTTTGGCCGCTTACCAGTTACAGTTTTTAAAACACTCACGCTGGAACCAAAGTATCCATTCCTAAAAATGGAATTAACACCTTTGGCACCTTAATGCTGCCATCTTTTTGTTGATGATTTTCTAAGATCGCCACAATTGTTCTTGGAACTGCAACTAATGTGCCATTTAAAGTGGCAACTGGCTTTGTTCCTTTTTCATCTTTGAATCTAATATTTAATCGGCGGGCTTGAAACTGCGTACAGTTTGAGGTGCTAGTTACCTCACGATATGCATCCTGGGTTGGAATCCAAGCTTCGATATCAAATTTTCTAACCGCGCTTGCTCCCAAGTCACCACTTGCCACATCAATAACTCGGTAGGCGATCTCTAATGAATTAAAGAACTCTTTCTCCCAATTTAATAATTTCTTATGTTCTGCTTCAGCATCCTCTGGTTTGCAAAATGTAAACATCTCAACCTTTTCAAATTGGTGCACGCGAATAATGCCACGGGTATCTTTTCCATAACTGCCTGCTTCTCTTCTAAAACATGGTGAGTAACCGGCATATCTAATTGGTAGGTTATCTAAAATTTCATCCATGTGATACGCAGCTAGTGGAACTTCAGATGTACCAACTAAATAAAGTTCATCTTCTTTTAAGTGATAAACATTCTCAGCAGCTTGTCCTAAAAATCCAGTTCCTTCCATTGCGGCTGGCTTAACCAGTACTGGCGGAATCATTGGGATAAATCCTGCTTTAACTGCAGATGCAATTGCGTAATTAACTAATGCCAATTCAAGTAATGCACCAACCCCAGTTAAGTAATAAGAGCGAGCACCCGCCACCTTCGCACCACGTTCGGTGTCAATTGCTTTAATTATTTTGCCAAGCTCAACATGATCCTTTGGTTCAAAGCCCTCTGCTTTAAAGTCGCGCGGTGTTCCTACTGTTTCAATAACTTTAAAATCTGCTTCTCCGCCAATAGGAGCAGCTGGATCAATTAAATTTGCAATCAATAATGCCAGTTTGTTTGCTGCCTCTTCGGCTACTGCGCGCTTGCTATCTGCCTCTTTAACTGAGGTTGCTAGTTTCTTAGCATTCTCAAGCAGGGCATTCTTTTCATCCCCTTTGGCAGCTCCTACTGATTTAGATAATGTGTTTTGCTCTGCTCTTAAAGTTTCAAACTCACTAATTGCTTCACGACGTGCGTCATCTGCTTTAAGTAATTGATCAACAATGCCAGCATCCTCACCGCGCACCTTTTGGGATGCTTTAAATGCTTCTGGATTTTCCCGGAGTGCTTTTAAATCGATCATATGAAAGTAGCCTACCGATTACTTTGCTTGAGGATAGGAACCTAGAAAACGAATATCCTCACAAATTTCTTTAAGCCCAGCCAATGCCGCACTAACTGGCTTATCTTCGAGATGACCTTCGGCGTCAATAATGAAGTGGTAGTGACCGAGCTGAGAACCGGTTGGGCGGCTTTGAATAAAACTTAAATTCACCTGATGTTTTGCAAACTCATTTAATACTTCAAGAAGTGCGCCGGCATGATCAATTGCGATAAAGACAGCGAGAGAGGTTCGATCCTTACCAGTTGCTGCTGGTAACTTGCCCGGCTTTTCTACCACCACAAATCTCGTTACCGCATTTGAGTTATCACCAATATCTTCAGCAATTATTTTTAATTGATAATTCTTCGCAGCAATTGCTGCGCCAATTGCAGCGTCATAATCACCCTTACTTAATCCTTTAGCTGCTGCCGCGGTTGATGCGGTTTCGATTACCTGAGCGTTTGGATAGTTTTTTGCAATATAGCTTCGGCATTGAGATTCAGCATGGGGATGAGTTGCAATTGATTTAATATCTTTTGGATCTTTATTTTCCAATGTCATTAATGAAAAGGTAACTGGCAATGTGGACTCAGCGGTAATTACTAATGGCTGACCAATTGCTAATTCATCTAAGGTTCTAGCCACTACACCCTCAACTGAGTTTTCAATCGGTACTAATGCTTTGCTCACCTCACCTTTGCGAACTGCATCTAATGCTGCCGTTACATTTGCATAAGCGATCAACTGATCATCGCCGGCTGCAATTTTTAAAAGTGCTGCTTCGGTAAATGTTCCGGCTGGGCCAAGGTAGGCGTACTTAATTGACATGGGTTAAGACTAGCCGAGTAGCTTTCGGGCAAGGGCTGGTTTATCGCTCATTACTGCGCTTACTCCCAATTTCGCACACAACTGTAAATCGGCTTCATTATTTACCGTCCAAACAAATACCTTCTTACCCTTTTTAATCGCACCGGTCACAAACTCCGGATTTTCTCTAACTAATTTAATGCTTGGGCCGATAATTTGGGCTGGATTTATTTTTGAAAGCATTTTACTTTGAACAAGGTATGCACTCTGATACCCACTTCTTAAGTTTCGCAAGGTAGCAAGGTATGAAAATGAGATTAGTGAAATAGTAATTTTACTCTTGATAATTTCTGCTGATTTTTCGGCAAGTAACTTATGGGTTAATTTTTCTACTAAGCCGCCAGTTGGAACTGGGTGTTTGAACTCAATCACTAAATCCTTTTTGTTTTCAATCGCTAGATCTAATAATTGATCTAGTCGATAAGGATCTACCCTCTCTTTTAATTCAGAGTAGGTGGTTTTTGCAATATCCAGAGTTATCTTTGAAAGCCGGGTGGTGTTGCGGTCGTGATAACAAATAATCTGCTGATCTTTTGTCAGCCGCACATCGCACTCAAATCCATCCGCGCCTTGCGCAATTGCGCCCTGATAGGCAGCTTTGGACCCTTCAGTGAAATCACTGCTGGCACCACGATGGGCATAGATGAGCATTGCGTTGGCGTCCTTTCTTTATAGATTCAATTATGTGGTGAGATTGGCTCTATGAAATGGCAGTTTAACTCCTTCGCACAAACAGATCTTGGTTTAGTGCGCGAAGGCAATGAAGATTCGGCAATCTACTGCCCAAATTTAATTGCTGTTGCCGATGGCATGGGCGGTCACGCCGGTGGTGAGGTTGCCTCTGCAATTGCAATCAACGCACTAGCCCAACTTCTACCAGTAATTACTGATCCAGATATTGATATTGATTCTAGAGAAGATCTATTTTTAAATATCACTTACGAAATAGATTCACAAATTTTAGATATAAGTAAACAAAATCCAGAGCTAGCTGGCATGGGAACTACTTTAACCGCGCTAAATATTTCAGGAGATAACGTTGAACTGCTTCATATTGGTGACTCTCGTTGTTACCGCTACCGAGATAACAAATTAGAGCAACTAAGTTATGACCACACGGTGATGCAGGAGTTGTTGGATCAAGGACGGCTTACACTTGAGGAAGTATTTGATCACCCACAACGATCCTTACTTACCCAAGCATTAATGGGTGATTCAGGTCTGGACCCGATCTTGGTTAGTTATGAAATAAAAGCTGATGATAAATTCTTACTTTGCTCTGATGGCTTAACTAATCTTTTATCTGATTATGAGATAACTAAAATCATCGAATCAAAAACAGATAATGATCTTATTGCTGCACTCATTGCAGAGGTTAAAGCCAAGGGAGCACCAGATAACATCACAATTATTTGGTCCCAAGTTACTGACAAAAAGGTAAGTAGTGAGATTAAAAAATTAGGGGCAGCAAATGAATAGCCCAATCACAAAATTAGCTGATGGCAGATACATAGTCAGCCAAATGATTGGCACTGGCGGAATGGCTGATGTTTATCTTGGCTTAGACACCAGATTAGATCGACAGGTTGCAATCAAAGTATTGCGCCGTGATTTAGCAAAAGATCCAGCATTTGTTGCCAGATTTCGCAAAGAGGCATTAGCGGCTGGTGGATTAAACCATCCTGGAATAGTTGCAGTTTATGACTCAGGTGAAGAAAATGATTCACCATTTATTGTGATGGAGTTGGTTAGCGGACAGAGCTTAAGAGAGAAGATGCAGTCAGAGACTATTCCACTCCATCGGTCATTAGAAATTATTCAAGGAATTTTGCAAGCACTTGATTACTCACACAACAAGGGGATTGTGCACCGGGATATAAAGCCTGGAAACATAATGATTACTGACAGCGGTGATATCAAGGTAATGGATTTTGGTATTGCTAGAGCTACCGATGATGTTGGCGCAACGATGACTAATACTTGGAATGTAGTTGGCACTGCGCAGTATTTATCACCAGAGCAGGCAACTGGTGATTTAGCAGATGGTCGAAGTGATCTTTATTCACTTGGTTGTTTAATGTATGAGTTATTGACTGGCCAACCACCATTTACTGGTGATACCCCAGTCTCAGTCGCATTCCAACATGTATCAGCGCCGTTAATTCCAGCCTCTCAAATTAAACCAACGCTTGATACAAATCTTGATCGCATGTTAGAAGTGGTTCTAGCAAAGGATCCAAAAAATAGATACCAGGATGCACAAGCGATGTTGGCGGATTTAGAGCATGTAATTAAGGGTGAACCAGTAACTACCAAGATTAAAAAAGTTTTCCCAAGAAGAGGATTATTTTCAACTGTTTCAGTTATCGCAATTGCAATAGTTTTAATTGGCGGAAGTTACTTCGCGCTATCTCCAAGCTCGACCGCTCTTAAAGTGCCAAATGTGGTTGGTTTAACTGAGGCAGAAGCAAGATCATTGCTTAAAGATTTCAATGTAAATATTCAACACGCACCTGATGCTCAAATACCGGTCAACCGAATTGCGTCTCAATTACCACTAGCTACTAGTGATGCAAAATCTGGCAGCAGCGTGACACTTACAATTTCAGATGGGCCTGGAAATACAACTGTTCCAGTTGGAATTATTGGATTATCACTTGAAGAAGCTCGCTATAAATTAACTGCGGCTGGCTTATTAATTTCGCAAACTATTGCAACTGATTCAGATCAAGCACCCGGAGTTGTCTTAAGTGTTAACCCAATTCCGGGCACAACTATCACCGCTGGTAGTGGCGTAACTCTTGAGATCGCTAGCGGTAATGTTCAAGTGCCATCCTTGGTTGGTTTATCTGAAATTAATGCTAAAACCTTATTAACCCAGGCCGGATTTTTAATTAGAGAGATCACTGCCTCAGATCCAAATAAACAAAATGGTGAGGTTCTTGCCCAGGCACCAGATGCTGGAGCTACTAAAACTATTGGAAGTGTTGTAACAATTACAATTAATAAAAATTAAGCTTTAATTACAACTGGCGATAATCCTTCAGATCTTGCGCGAGCGCCCTTATCACCACAAATTTCTAACCAATTACCAATCATTTGATAACCATGTTCAGTAAGAACGGATTCTGGATGAAACTGCACACCACAAATCGGTAGGGTTTTATGTTGCACTGCCATCACTACCCCAGAATCAGTTTGCCCAGTAATCTCAAGCTCTGGCGGCAAAGTATTTTTCTCAATTGCAAGTGAGTGATAACGGGTAGCGGTAAAAGGAGATGGGATATTTTCTAAGACTGATTTATCTTTATGAGTTACTACGCTGGTCTTGCCATGCAAAAGTTCAGGAGCTCTAGAAACTGTTGCGCCATATGCAACTCCAATTGCTTGATGTCCTAAGCAAACACCAAGGAGTGGAATCTTTTTCTGCGCACAATATTTAACTAATTCAATACTTATACCAGCTGCCTCTGGTGTGCCAGGTCCTGGTGAGATTAAAACTCCATCATATTTATCCGCTTCACTTACCTTGATTTCATCATTACGGACAACGGTGCAATCTGCGCCAAGTTGTTGCAGGTATTGGACTAGATTAAAGACAAAGGAGTCGTAGTTATCGACAACTAAGATCTTGCGGGCAGTGGTGCTCATTGGCCAATTGTGTAGTAATCTGCCCCTATGCCGAAGTCAAAATTGCGCGATAAGGTCCGCAAGCAGAGAAAGATTGCTGCTGAGATCAAACCTGAGGTGGCGGTAACCAAAGCGGAGAGCCCAAAGTGGCTTGCTCCAGTGATGGTGGCCAACTTTATTATTGGCTTGATTTGGATCGTAATTTTCTACATCAGCTCCACCAACTACCCAATACCAGGCATTGGCGCTTGGAATATGTTGATCGGGTTTGGCTTTGTAGGCGTAGGTTTTTCACTTTCTACCCGCTGGCAATAATTACACACCTGTAATTCTCCACACAGTGGATAAGTATTGTGGATAACTTTTAACCCTTAAAAACCATCCCCTCGCCTACCCTTACACCGTGCTCGCATTAATTGCCTACCTATTAACTGTTGTTGCGGTTGGCATTTTTTCATTTAGATCTTTTCAATTATTTAAAAAAATATCTGCTGGTCAAGTAGATCCTTCTCGTTTTAATAATAAAGGCAAGCGACTAAAAAATATGTTGGTTGAGGTTTTATCTCATACCAAAATGCTTAACTTCACCGCCACTGGTATTGCGCATTGGTTTGTGATGATTGGTTTTGGCGCACTACTTGGCACATTAATTACTGCATACGGTCAATTAACAAATCCAAGTTGGGCACTTCCTTTAATCGGCCACTTTGTTGGTTATGAACTATTTGCTGAATTAATTGCGATCTTAACTGGCATTGGAATTGTTACCTTAATTGGAATTAGGCAAGCAACTAAAATTTTTAAGAATGGCCGTTCATCGAGATTTTATGGCTCTGGTAATAAAAAAGCTTATTACGTTGAAGCAACCATTCTGGTAATTGTATTTTGTGTAATTGCACTTCGTGGCTTAGAGGGCGCACTTACAAATGTTTCATCTTGGAATTGGAATTATGCAATCTCATACCCAGCTGTTGTGTTTTTTAGTAATTACTCATCAACTCAGATTGAAAACTTAATTCAAGTTATTGCTTTTATAAAAATTACGGTTTCGATGGTTTGGTTTATTGTGGTGGGTATAAATCTAACTATGGGTGTGGCCTGGCATAGATTCTTAGCATTTTTTAATATTTACTTCAAACGTAACCCAGGTAAGGAAAATGCGTTAGGACCGCTGCCGGGAATGATCTCGCATGGTCATGAGATTAACTTTGAAGATCCGAAAGAGGATGATGTCTTTGGCATTGGAAGCGCAGCTGACATTTCTTGGAAGGGCCTACTTGATATGTCTACCTGCACTGAGTGCGGAAGGTGCCAATCGCAATGCCCAGCCTGGCATACTGAAAAACCGCTATCGCCAAAGCTTTTAATTATGGCAATGCGTGATCACGCACTTTCCAAAGTTGGCACCGAGAGTGCGCAAACAAAGATTGTTGGTAATGCTCATGAGAATGCAATCTCCTTAGATGTTTTATGGTCCTGCACAACTTGTGGTGCTTGTGTTGAGGAATGCCCAGTTGATATTGAACATGTTGACCACATTATAAATATGCGAAGGTTTCAAGTTTTAGTTGAATCAGAGTTTCCAACTGAGTTAGGAAATACATTCCGTAATTTAGAAAAAGCTGGAAATCCTTGGGGGGCTAATCGAACCGATCGTGATGCCTGGATTAAAGAGGTGGATTTTCCAATCACAGTAATTGATTCAGTTATTCCAGAGGATGTTGAGTACTTATTTTGGGTTGGTTGCGCCGGTGCCTATGAAGAGCGGGCTAAGAAAACTACAAAAGCTGTGGCAGAGCTTTTATATATGTCAGGAGTTACCTTTGGTGTCTTAGGTAAACGTGAAACCTGCTCCGGTGATCCTGCCCGGAGAAGCGGTAATGAATTTTTATATCAAATACTTTCAAGAGAAAATATTGAAACTCTGCAAGAGACCTTTGGTACTCGTGGTGTTAAGAAGGTTGTTGTTACCTGTCCCCACTGCTTTACAACAATTGGTCGAGATTACAAACAACAAGGTTTTGAATTACAAATGGTTCACCACACTCAATTACTAAATACTTTGGTTAAAGAGGGAAGATTAAAACCAATCGCACCAGCAGCAGCTGATGCTAAAAAACTTACCTATCATGATCCTTGTTACCTAGGACGGCACAATCAAATTTATGAACCACCACGGGAATTATTAGAGTCAGCTGGTGTTGAAGTTTCTGAGATGCCAAGAAATCAAGAGCGATCATTTTGTTGTGGCGCAGGTGGTGGGCGAATGTGGATGGAAGAAAAAATTGGTACCAGGATTAATTTAAATCGCGTTGATGAGGCGATTGCGACTGGGGCGCAAGAGGTTGCAGTTGGCTGTCCATTTTGCCGCGTGATGGTCTCAGATGGCATGGTGGCCAGAGATAGCTCGGTTGAGGTGCTTGATGTGGCTCAAATAATGCTGCGTAGCGTTAAAAGACCAAGTTAAATAGCACCCATTTCTCAGTAAATCCTCAGGATAGTAGATAATGATCTATATCGAGGTGATGCCAAATGACCGCTCTTAAAGAAAGAGTTAGCAATACAGATCAGCTAGATCAAGCAACTCAGAGAATTCTAGTTGTAGATGATGAGAACAGTATTAGCGAGTTAATCGCTACCAGCCTTAAGTTTGTTGGCTTTGATGTTCGTACCGCTTCTTCTGGCGCCCAAGCTTTACAAATTGCTGAGGAGTTTAAACCTCATGCATTAATTCTTGATGTGATGTTGCCAGATCAAAATGGTTTTGAAGTATGCCGGCAACTTCGCAGCGAGGGCCACAATGTTGGAGTTTTGTTTTTAACTGCAAAAGATTCAACTGAAGATAAAATTGCCGGATTGACTATCGGTGGCGATGATTATGTAACTAAGCCATTCTCACTTGAGGAGTTAGTTGCTCGTCTTCGCGCACTTCTTCGCAGAACTGGTGCTACAGAAGTAATTGCCGATGAAGAGAAAATAAGATTTGCTGATCTTGAGTTAGATGAAGCAACTCACGAGGTGCGCAGAGCTGGAAACTTAATTGATCTATCACCAACTGAGTTTTTACTGCTTCGTTACTTGATGATTAACGCTGACCGAGTAGTAAGCAAATCACAAATTCTCGATCATGTTTGGCAGTATGACTTTAGAGGAGACATGGGAATTGTTGAAACCTATGTTTCATACCTTCGCAAAAAGATTGATATTTACGATCCAGCCTTAATTCACACAGTAAGAGGAGTTGGATACCGGCTGCGCTTGCCAGCAAGTAAGTAATTGATCACAATTATCAGATGAAATCACCGTTAAGTCGGGTGCGCACACCTCTTTCACTTTGGTCATTGCGCAACCGACTTATCTTGGCGGCGGTTGTTTTAACCAGCTTGGCAATTATTGCTTCTGATTTTGCCGCAAATGCTGCACTTAGAAATTACTTAGTTTCACAGGTAGATAAGCAATTAATTGATATTTCTAGCACCTCACTAAACAGATTAGATCGCGCAGGTATTGCACCCTCTGAAGTTGAAGAGGATGGCTCACCATTTAAAATATTAGCTCCACTTCGCGGTGTTCCAACCGCCACCTCAGTAACACTTCTAGATAGTGACGGCATATTAATTGGACAAGTAGGTGGTGAGTTAGGTGGCAAAACTTTTGCCGTAACTGGAATGAAAATTAGCGAGGTTGAAAAGTATAAAAATCAACCATTCACAATTAAGGGCAAGGATGATTCACCTGATATCAGAGCACTCGCCCAAGTTTTGCCAACTGGTATGGGAACGGTGATAGTTGCTAACTCGCTTGAAGATGTTGATAAAACTTTAAGCCGGCTCAGATTTTTGTTTTCAATCTTAGGATTAATTGCTTTGTTAGGTATTGCTATTTCTTCTAGATGGATTATTGCAATTGGTTTAAGACCATTAGAAGCAGTTGAAGACACGGCGGAGGCAATTGCAGCTGGTGATTTATCTGCTCGTCTGCCAGCAGCAAAACCTGATACTGAGGTTGGTCGATTAACCACCTCACTTAACTCCATGCTTGCTCGAATTGAAGAGTCCTTTGCGGTTCGTGTGGAAAGTGAAAATAAATTAAGACGGTTTGTTGCTGATGCATCTCATGAACTTAGAACACCACTTACTGCAATTCGTGGTTTTGCTGAGTTACACCGACAAGGAGCAGTTGTTGGTGAGGATAAAACTAAAGAGTTAATTACACGTATTGAAAAAGAATCAATTCGTATGAGCACATTGGTTGAGGATTTATTACTGCTTGCTCGGCTTGATCAGTCAAGAGAGTTAGTTTCTGATCCAGTTGATTTAAATACCTTAATTACAGAGGTTGCTGCTTCAGCAAGAGCTGCCGGCCCAGAACATCCAATTGAGGTTAACCTCGACGAGAGCGAAATGTTTGTTTTAGGTGATTCACAGCGTATTCATCAAGTTTTGGCCAACCTGCTTGCAAATGCCCGTACTCACACACCCGCCGGCACACAAATAAAAATTACTGCAGAACCGGGTATTAATGAAACGACAATCTCAGTTTCAGATAATGGTCCAGGGTTATCAGTTGAGGATCAAGAGAAAATCTTCGAGCGCTTCTATCGCGCAGATCCAGCTCGAGTTAGAAGTGGAAATGAAGGTAGTGGCCTTGGCTTATCAATAGTTGATGCCGTAATGACCGCTCATGGTGGTTATGTATCGGTTAAATCAAAATTAGGCGAAGGTTCAACCTTCACACTTCACTTTTTAAATCAGGAGTAATTACTTATTCAATCTTGCTCTTGTGAAAATTAAGCCAAGACTTTGATGGCGTTGGGCCGCGTTGACCTTGATACCTTGATCCGTAAACTGCTGAGCCATATGGGTGCTCAGCGGGTGATGATAATTTAATTAAACAAAGCTGACCGATCTTCATGCCGGGAAATAATTTCACTGGCAAATTTGCCACATTAGAAAGTTCAAGTGTTATGTGTCCAGAAAATCCTGGATCAATAAAGCCGGCAGTTGAGTGAGTTAACAATCCCAATCTTCCGAGTGATGACTTACCTTCTAATCTGCCAGCAATATCATCGGGCAAAGTAATCACTTCATAAGTACTTGCTAAAACAAACTCTCCCGGATGTAATATAAAAAACTCATCAGCTGTTACTGCTACCTCGCGGGTTAACTCTGGTTGTTCAGTTGAAGGATCAATTACAGAGTACTTATGATTTTCAAAGACTCGAAAGAATCGATCTAATCGCACATCAACACTTGATGGCTGAACCATCGCCTCGGTGAAAGGTTCAACCTTGACCCGGCCGGCGGTAATTTCCGCTCTAATATCGCGATCGCTTAGTAACACAGTTGCTGACCCTATCCTGAAGTGGTCAGCTCGGCAGGGAAAACCTACTGGCGGGTATTGATTAAGTTACTCATCAGTAGCATGCTTAGCCAATGGGTCACTACATAGCCAATCTGCGCGATATTGAGTTTTGCCTCTTTGATTTACTAGAGCGTGAATCAATCTTGGGTAAATCTATTTATAAAGATTTAGATCGCGAAACCGCAATGGGAATGCTTGAAGAGGTTAAGCGAATGGCTGAAAATGATTTAGCTGCCTCATTTATTGATGGTGATCGTTTGGGAGTTAAGTTTGATCCAGCAACTGGGGATGCCAAATTACCGGAATCTTTTAAAAAATCTTATAAAACTTTTATGGATAATGAATGGTGGCGGATTGATGCACCAGTTGAATTAGGTGGCACAGCAATTCCACCATCAGTTCGCTGGGCGATTGCCGAAATGGTTTTAGGTTCTAATCCTTCAATTCATATTTACGCATCCGGTACCGCCTTTGCACATGTCGCTTATGCTTATGGAACAGAGGAACAAAAAAAGATTGCAAAGCTAATGGTTGATAAGCAGTGGGGTGCAACCATGATGCTTACTGAGCCAGATGCTGGTAGTGATGTTGGTGCAGGCCGATCTAAAGCGGTTAAGCAAGCAGATGGCACTTGGCACATCACTGGTACAAAAAGATTTATAACCTCAGGAGATTCTGACCTTACCGAGAATATTGTTCACTTTGTATTAGCAAGGCCTGAGGGTGCAGTTGCCGGAACCAAAGGATTGGACCTTTACATGATTCCAAAATTTATGTTTGATTTTGATACCGGTAAATTAGGTAAACGCAACGGTGTATATGTTACAAAGTTAGAACATAAAATGGGATTAAATGTATCAACTACTTGTGAAATGAATTTAGGTGAAAAGGAGCCAGCGGTCGGTTATCTACTTGGTGAGGTACATGACGGCATTGCCCAAATGTTTAAAGTTATTGAGTATGCCCGCATGATGGTTGGAACAAAAGCTATTGCAACACTTAGTGCTGGCTACCAACAAGCACTTTCTTATGCAAAAACACGTGTACAAGGACCAGATTTAACAGTAGCTAAAGATAAAAACAGTCCTAGAGTTGAAATTATTAAGCACCCAGATGTGCGCCGTTCTTTAATGGTGCAAAAGTCCTACTCAGAAGGAATGCGGGCATTAGTTTTATACACCGCCTCAATTCAAGATGCATTTGCAATTGCCCAAGCTGAGGGTGCAGATAAGGAAACAATTGAAGATTTACACCT
>Ga0209829_10002783_pt1 | contig 13096 bp, 14 predicted proteins | sample C_140205_EF_Meta_FD_187311 | JGI IMG/M metagenome (GOLD analysis project Ga0209829, IMG submission 187311) | Freshwater microbial communities from Lake Croche, Canada to study carbon cycling - C_140205_EF_MetaG (SPAdes) (version 2) | ecosystem: Environmental > Aquatic > Freshwater > Lake...
CCACCACGACCACTAAGATGCACATTGATTTTAAAGCCATGATCATGCCAGGACGAGCCATAACCCATCCAGCGAGCTACGTCTACATGATATTCAAATTCCTCAATGCTACGCTCAACAATTTCATCGCTAAGACTGGCAAGAACGCAAAATTGACCAGGATGAAAGGATAAGCGTACATCATGTGCACGAGCAAACTCACCTATGGGCGCAAAATGTTTAGCACAATAATCTCGTATATCACTTTGCTCATAAAACCAGCGCCAGGATGGTTCAGTATACATAGGAAGAACATGACTGCCAATGCGCGCCATACGTAGTTGTGGATCTTGCTGTGCAATCTTTTCCACAAACCTACCAACCGAAGAAATATTGTGTTGCACAATATCCCATAGACGTTGCACTGCTACATCACGCTGTTGTCTTTTAAGCCAGGCAACTGTGGTGGATCGCATGTTAACCAGTGGATCAGGTGTGTTAGAGCTGTCAACCCATTTGCATGCAAATCCTATACGTTTTTGAACCATTGTGAGTCTAATATAACAATAGGCCTGTCATTTGTAAAAACTTTTTTTCTCCTATTCTAATCGCGTCACGCGCGCGAGCGTGCTCGTAAGAGAATGTAAATATATATACGGCTCATGTGTAACTTTAATATATACGGCTCATGTATAACTTTAATATATACGGCTCGTGCGCATATTTGTTTTACATACTAATTGTGTGTGGTTATATTACTTTACAAAGAAGGAGATGTTACTTTAATGCCAGCCAAAGACCCGGTTGATTATGAAATCATCGTTGATGATAGTCCCATAGAGAAGAATGATAATATTATAGAATATGAGGTGTGTTCTGAATGTGATGGAGACGGACAAATAGAAATTGGATATTCCACTTATATTTGTAAGGCCTGTCAAGGAAAAGGATACATTTAAACATGAAAGTTGCTATTATATTAGGACGTGGTACTGAGGGTTGTGGAGTAACCCAGTGCGCCATTCAAATGCAAAAAGCAATTGGCGCAGATATATACTCTGCAAATGATAAAAAATGGCCACGAGCCAAAGGCTTTGATTTTCCTGTAACTGAATTAAACCTTGGAAAGTCTTGGGAGCGGCTTGCTGCTGAAGTTAATAAATATGACCTGTGTGTTGTTTATTCTATTCCGTCTATCACTCATCCAAAAAATTGCCAAGACAATTTTATTCATGCTCTTAAAGCCATTACTATACGTAAAGCATTTATTAATGTTGATCATAAAGCGGCGTCTATTGCGCGTAATGCCAATTTGAAAGAAGTATGTGAATCAGTTGATATTATTATGACTCACTCTTTACAAAATGCATTTTGTGATACTATTATTAAGCTTGATGTAAAAACGCCTGTTGTAAAGATGGGTTTGGGTTTTGACTATGATGCTCATAGAGCGCAATACTGGAAGCCAATTGAAGATCAACAAGCGAATGTTGTACGATGGATTGGAAGAACAGCCACCTGGAAAGGACCGGCTCCCATGATTGATTTTCATGAAGCATGTCTTATGAATAGCGGATTCATTACCATTCTTGAAGGCCTTGAAGCATCAATTAACTATCCGTCTGTTTTATATAGAGACAAAGAGCAGACAAATAGAAGAAAGGTTGTTAACTTTTTTAGACCAGAAAAACAACACGGTGAAACCACAAAATTCACCCAAGATATGTATGGCAAAGAGATACTTGGTGTAGGAGCTTATTTATATCCACCTTATACCAATCAAGATGGAATGGAAAGAATGTCATATTCTGCTTTTGGATCAGACTTATATTATCTTGATGCCAAAATGTACGGCAATAACATTGAAAATTGTCATGCTGAAATTGTAGCATGTGGTTCAGTTCCTATCTTTCATAAACATTTCTGCGATAATGTCATTCATAAAGTACAAGGATTGCCTGTATCCAAATGTGTCAATAGCGGCACATTAGCACTGGATCACACTAACTTTAATACGGTAGCTGATACTATGATTAAGCTTAAAAACGATTCAGTCATGAGAAATGAATGGAGAGAAATGGCTTTTGAATTCTGGAAGCAACACTCAGACGGAAAAGAAGTTATTGCTGAAATTATTAATTTGGCATTTAGTAATGAAACACAGCTTCAAGCGCAGTCAAAACTTAAGGGGTTTTTTTAATGAACATTTTTATTACTGGTATTTCTGGAATGATTGGTTTTCATGCTGCAAAGCAATTAACCAAAGAGGGACATACTGTAACTGGCGTAGATAATTTTAATGACTATTATGAAGTGTCATTAAAGCGCGCTAGAGAAAAAATTCTTCTTGAAGAATTTAAAATACAGGTGGTTGATGCTGACATACAAACTGCCAATTATGATAAGCTATTACACAATGTGGATGCAGTGTTACACCTGGCGGCATATGCCAATCCACGTCATTCACTAGAATATCCTCAGTTGTATATTGATACCAACATCACTGGTACTCAACGTCTTATTGAAGCATGTGAAAAGGCTAATATTTCAGATGTTATTTATGCGTCATCCTCTTGTGTGATGCATGGCCAAGATCTTCCATGGAATGAACATGATAAACCAGGACATCAGAACAATCCTTATGGCTGGTCAAAAAGAGTTAATGAATGTCAGTTTGTTTATAGTAAAATTCCCAAGACAACCGGTCTCAGATTCTTTACAGTATACGGCCCATATGGTCGTCCAGACATGGCTCTTTTCTTATTCACCAAAGGAATTATTGATGGCACACCTATTACGCTATTTAACTATGGCAATATGATTCGTGATTTTACTTATGTGGATGATATTGTTCAAGGCATAAGTTTGGTAATAAATGAATCCAAAAGTAAACAAAGTTTCCATGAAATATACAATATTGGATATGGTGACAAAGTTGACCTAATGGATTTTGTACACCACATTGAAAAGAATGTAGGAAAGACCGGTGTGTATAATCTTCTTCCGTCTCATCCTGCTGACGTTCCTGCAACCTGGTCAGACATTTCCAAGTTGCAAGCTCTTGGATACAATCCCACAACTCCTATTAGTCTAGGAGTTGAAAAGTTTGTTGAATGGTATAGAAGTTATTATAATGTCTAAAAAGTTATTATTAGGTATAATAGGTCATGGCTTTGTTGGAAAAGCTGTGGAATTTGGTTTTGATACAGAAAATGTTGAGAAGTTTATTGTTGATCCGCTACATAATACCACAATTGATGATATGTTTAATCATTTCATTCCAGACATTGTGTTTATCGCTGTTCCTACTCCAATGGGAGAAGACGGATCTATAGATTCCAGTATTATTGAATCTGTTTTTCATGGCCTTGCCAAACAAAAAAAGAAAACAATTGCAGTAGTTAAATCCACTGTAACGCCGAATGTTATCACTGGTCTTGAAAAGATTTATGATAGAGTGGTGTATAATCCAGAATTTCTTACTGAAAGAAATGCCAATGAAGACTTTATACACTCAGATTTTCTTATTCTAGGTGGAAAAATAGTAAGCGATCTGGTTAAAGTAAAGAACATATATGAAGATTACTCTAAATGTGATTCTTTTGAGGTATATTACACTGATCTTGAAGCAGCGTCCATGGTAAAATACACTATGAATTGCTTTATGGCAGCAAAAGTTCTATTCTTTAATCAAATACATTCAATATACCGTGCTTCAGGCTCTTTAACTCCATGGGATCAATTTATTGATATCATAAAAGCAGACAAGAGAATGGGAACCACTCATATGGATGTTCCAGGACCAGATGGTAGATTTGGATATGGCGGAGCTTGTTTTCCAAAAGACACAGCTGCACTTGTTAGATACGCATCAAATATAAACAATCCTTTTACTGCATTAGAAGAGGTTATTCAGGCCAATCAACGTATACGAAATCAATATACAGAATTAAGTGATAGAGAAAAAGAACAAAATGTTAAGTTTGATATTTAAGGATATATATGTCATATACACACGGTAATATTATACCGCTAATCGGTGGATTGGCTGAAGCTCAGCGCCAAGCGTTTGGCGCAGAACCAACTTGGAATGCGTCCTATTCGGCTTTTCAAAACAATGATCAATGGACTAAAAAGAATTTTATTAAAACTCCTTTTTATGATTTGGATGTTGATGATAAGTCCAATATAAATCATGTTAATGTTGTAGGATCTGTGTGTCCTTGCGCAGGCCTATCTCAATTATCCATAAAAGCCGGCTTTGATAATACAGCTAACGATTGGATGTACAGATCAACAGAAGATGTTCTTAAACATTCTCAACCGGATGTTTTATGGGGAGAGAATGCGCCTGCTTTGTCAACTAGACTAGGTGAATCAGTAAGAGAAAAACTATATGCTATTGGTAAAGAGAGCGGATATACCCTATCTTTGCTTAAAACTGCATCCATGCATCATGGTGTTCCACAAGTAAGAAATAGATCATTCTTTTTCTTTTGGAAAGGAGATCAGGTGCCAGTGCTAGAGTTTGTTAAAGAAAAGAGTGTTAGTCTTAAGGATCATCTCGCTTCTTTTCCAGCAGTTCAAGATGAGCCACTAAGAAAAGATATTCCAAGCAGTCTTCCTCTTTATAGGTTTATTTTACAAAAATATGGAAAAACACATGCAGAATTTGTTGAATCATTAACCAAGTATGCAGATATTCTTACCTATTTAAAAGATAACAACTTGATTGATGAAGCGCTAAAATTCCTAGGTGAAGAGGATTCCAAGGAAAAGCGTATGCTTATGAGAGTAAAGAACAAGATTTCGCAAAACATGAACTTTAGAGGTGGATATATGGTATTTACCCCTAATAATAAGCCTACTGCAGCGTTTGTGGGGTCTGTGCCCATGGATTTGGTACATCCAACTGAAGATAGATTTTTAACTCTAACCGAAATGAAAAGAATAATGACTCTTCCTGACAGTTATATTTTTGATCCAGGCAAGTCACTTAAGAATCTAAATCACTTGTGTCAAAATGTTCCAACAAAAACAGCACTTGAGGCTGCCAAGCAAGTCATTAAACACTTGGATGGAAAGTTAACCACCATCAGACCATCAGGAATCTATATACAGAGCTTTAATGATGATGCAGAACTAGTTAAAAAGTCCTTTTCAGGATTTGATTTTACTAGGAGGAATGTGGTATGATAACTATTACTGTTGCTGAATTAGAAAAGGATTTTGATGATATTATAGATGATGTAATTGAGAATGGAACACATTATATCATCACTGATAATGATGGAAAAAAGTCTTCTGTTTTAATGCCTTATGACAAAAAAATATCTGATTTCTTTAGTGAAGATGATAATGACGAAGATGAATAAATAGGATATATAAGATGATAAGTCACCAGCAAATATTAGATATGACCAAAGAAGATGTAATAAAAATTACCACTTTTGAGGAAGAAGAATCATCTATTGAAGTAAATATGAAAGAAGAGCTTCTAAAAACCTATGAGGATCATGCAAAGAAAATTGGTGTTGAAACTGAAAAACTTCTCTCTGCAATAGTTATTCTTTATTGCAGAGAGCTTCTTGAAAAAGATGAAGAAATTCCAATTACTAATTAAATAGATGAGATCAAAACGACCGATTCTAAAAAGTTATTTTTTAACATTTGAAGAAGAAGCCAAGTATGTTCCTGTCTGCCCGTCCTTAGTTAGGTGATGTCGATTGCAATCGTCACCTGAACCGGACAGGTGACAGACATTAGATAGGTGCTATTCCTATTAACGGGCTTCTTTTTCTTTCTATTTACAAGCCAGATGCTGTTATTTTGGGATTTTGTATTACAAAGTCATTAATAGACTGATTAATTAACAATTCACTTTCATCAAGCTTTCCACAGGTACAAATTCCACCGCAAGTACAAAACTCCTGATACAGATCAGCACCACCACAATTACAATTTCCACCGTTACCACAATCACACATAATATCCTCCTATAAATCTAGTACTTCATCAAGCTTGGGCTTTGTGAACCCAATCATATGAACCTCGCCATCAATATTAATCTGAGGTACTGAGGCTACTCCACCGCTTAATTCCATCATTTTGTCATAAGCGGCTTGATCTTTTTCAACATCAAGCTTAGTGTAAGGAATACCCTTGGATTCTAAATATTTTGTTAAATACTTGCATGGCTGGCACCATTCTGTGCTATAGATAGTTATTACTTTGTTCATATTACCACACATCCCTCTGCACCTGAACATGCAGCTTCACCTTGAAGATCTGTATTGTCAGATTCTTCAATAATCTCACTTAAATCTACTGAATGTAAATCACTCACTAGTTCTTCATATCGCTCTTTAGTGATATCCTCAAAAGGGGCCTGTATATAACTTCCTCCATCGTAAGGCAACACGGATATACCTGAATAATAATCTTTATTTTCCCACATCCATGCTCCAACTGTGCTCCATTCATCAGGCTTAATTGAAATGGTACAACTTACGTTATGAGTATTTTTTCCCTTATTATGACCAGGTTTAATCCAATTCTTATGTAGAGTTTTTACACGATTGAGCGTGTCAATGGGTGACTCAGTTCTAAGAGTAGCTCCTTCAGGGGCTTTTTGAGGAACACCAATAACTGCCATTTCTTTTGGACGAAAATGTTCATTTTCTACCAATTCTGGATGAAAAATAGATAGATATTGATATATGGCTTCATTCTTACCTACACGAATTCTGCGTAAGTAATAATTGTTATGCCAGGCATGAACACCGCTTGAAGTTCCAAGTACTAGACTTGAAGTTCCACTAGGCTTGGTTGTGGTAACACGTGAAGCAGGGTTAATCCCAATAATAGCAGCCACTCGCTTATTTTCTTCAACAGCGGCTTTAGCTCCAGCTTTAAGATCCAGATTCATAACCACACCGGATGCAATTCCAGTCATGGATACTCCAAGTAACGCGTCTTTTTCTTGATTCTTTCTCCAAATAGGACGAAGATAATGAAACTCAGTGTATCCAGCTTGCAGTGTTCCAATAAATGCAGCAGCGCGTGTCCTTTCTTCAAAGTCCGCCTGGTCAAGAATATCTCCAGCATTGATTTCACAAAGATTGCAAAATTGATTTGAACGCAACGAAATTTCGGCGCAAGGATTGACACCTAATTCAGAATCATTGGTTAGAAATATTCCAGGTTCACCTGAACCACTATCCTCAATCTTTTTCCAGATCTTAAAGAAATCAGCCTCTTGTAGTTTATCACGTACAAGCACAACTGAGTTATTGGCTCTTCCACGTTGTGGATTGCTTTCCCACCAGTTGCCAGTTTTACAGGTAAGCATTGCTTCGTCTTCAAAACTAAACAGCGAAATAAGTGCTGCTCGGCGAATACCACCTGCAAGAACAGCGTCAGCAAGATGACAAATAATATCATGTACTTCAATAGGACGAAGCTTGGTTCCACGACCACGAGTTTGAACTGCAGCTTCTAGTATATTGGTTACCTGAGTAATACATTCACGAAGAGGACCAGGTCCTGGAGCTTTTCCACCAGAGGTCATAAGCTGTTCGCCTTTTGCTCTTACATCTCTATAATCAAACTCCAGTGGCTTCTTTCCTTTAAACCAAGCTTCAATCAAAACCTTAACAGCATCAGCCCAACCTTCAATAGAATCTCCTACCAGATAGCGACGAGCTCTCTCATTTCCTTCAAGACGCTCAGGTCCTAATAGCGGAGGAAGTTGATCAACATGATCTTTTTGAACAGAAACACCAACTCCAGTGCCCGATAATAGCAAAAAAATAGTTTCACTAAATGCATCAATATGATTGACATGGAGAAAGGAACAATTGTATAGACGTGAAGGATTAACTTCTATAGGTTTACCCGCAAATTGTAATGATCTCATTGACGGCAATACTTTCTTTGTAAGCACAAAGTCAGCATATACTTTTTCAATATCATTGTGTAAATTTGGATATTTTCTTTGATGCATTTCCTTGTTTCTAGTAACAAGTTCTGTCCAGGTTTCTCGCCTCTTCTTCTCTGGAACATATTTAGCATATTTCATATGTGTTGTAATTTCGGATAAAATGTCTGAAGATAACTTTCCGCTATCAATTGACGTCATAAATTCTCCTGTATGTTAATGGTTAGGAAATAATTAGTACTTCCAACACATATCTCTTTTCTATTAAAGGCGTAATAGCAGGAGTATAAGCTACTCCTGCTATCACTAATAATTAATTATTTGTAATCTAGAAAACTAGACCACAGCTGGGACAATGACCAAAAGACTCAGGACTTCCTACGCCACATTGTTGACACTTAAGAATTTCGTCAGCAGTGCTATAAGAAACAACCACCTGGCCCTTTTCAGTTTTTACTGCAGTGATGAGTTGGCGCTCTTCTTCATTAAGAACATCCCAACCCTTAAGAAGACTGGTGTCTATTCCTGAAGACGTTGCAGCTTTCTTTTCACGAGTCTTAGGCGCTTCTACCACCTTAGGAGCTTCAACCACATCATTCATAGGATTCCATGAGGTATCTCCGCTATCTGGTGTAACTACACCGCTATCTTCACGACCAGCAGCAAGTTCCCGCTCCTCAGCTTCTTTTTCAACTGCCTCTTTAAACATTTTGTCAAACTTGGTTCCAAGACGTGCATCAATCTTTTGAATACCAATCTTAAGATGATTATAGATCTTGGTCATATTTGTATATTTAAATAGCTTTTCAAAATCATACACTTCCCAACCCAACTCTTCTTGAGTTAGCCAAGCTTCTTCTGAAACCAGTGCCTGAAGATCTTCAGGAATTTCATCCTTATACTTACTGGCATTAATAATGCGATAAGGAGTTTCCTTAAGACCGGTCTTGGTAATACCAAGATCATACTTTCTCCAGTCTTTGTAGAACTTAAATACACCAGTTGCTAGAAGATTTGAGAAGCCAAAAGCTGGTACGCCTTCATCAGCGTAAACTTTTCCATCATTGGTTTCATTAACTGATTTGGAAAGAGCAAGTGTATGCTTGGTCTTGCGATGCCAATCCATCTTCTCACGATCAATAACATTCATTAAGAACTTGGTCTTACCCATCCAACCTGTGTCAAACATGGCCTTCTTATCCATTTCAGATAATCCGTTCTTGTTAACCATACGAAATAGTTCAGGATTTCTATCCTCATGAATAAACACTTTCTTCTTGTTAATATATGTGGTCTCATTAACAGCAGCAATTACTCTCCAGAGTAAATGATCTGGATCATCTGCCTTTTCAGGCAGAATAGCGCGGAACTTCTTTCCATCATCACCAATAATCCAGGATATACGGCGAGTTACTGCTGTTCCTTTATCCTCTTTGCTGTCTGGTGCTCCACCAACAGCACGTATAATCTTTGGTACGTTAGGATTTAAACCTGTCCAATGCATTTCTTCAAACTGATATGTTGAAGTTGGGCCCTTCTGGCGTTCCTTAGCCTCGGTCTCTGCCTGCTTTGCAAATGCAGCAAAAGCATCATCTGATGTTGCCATATATATTCCTTTTTGTGGACTTGCCACTGTTTATTTGTAGCTGAGCTACTCTTTTAATATAACCACAACGGGTTACTTATTTAGTTTCTTCTTCTTGCACTAGCGGAGCTTTGGCTTTCTTTTTATTGTCAGCTTCCTCTTTCTTTTTTTGCTTATCCAACTCTTTCATTTTCTTTTCCATGGCAGCATTTTTGGCTTCAAATCTAGCACCTACATCCTCACGACTCATCCATAGATCCTTGCCATCAAGAATAGATTTAATCTCTTCTGTTGTAAGAAATCCCTCATAGAATGCCTTAATCATGCTCTCAGACCAGCGTCGCTCAAAAGTGATCTGATCATGCATTTCTCCGCCCTTGCCAATAACACCACTACGATAGTTGTGAAACAAGAAGCTGGCATGCTCTGAGATTTCCCAGCGCTCACAAGACAGAAAAATAAATGTAGCAGCAGAATAACACATACCAGAAACAGATCCCACAACGGTAGCGTTAGATTCTTCAATGGCATCCACAAGTTGCAATGCAGTATGAACTTGTCCACCCTCTGAATTAATATGAATTGTGATCAGGTCCAATTCACTGGCAGTTCTAATAAGCTGATACCAATCAGTATACTCTTCTGGTGGACCAATGTCAGAAGACAAATATAAATCGATTTTACGAGCAATAGGCTCAATAAACATTGAGGGCTTTTGTACAGAATTTCCAATAACAATCATTCCATTATCATCTGGTCCCTGACCAGCGAACTTCTTTTTCATTTAAGACCCCTATACCTATTAATATAACAACTTATTCAACGTTGTATTGACCTTTCTCTACACGATAACAAATCACACTGGGTTGTTCATCAGACAGGATCTTTTGTACTTCAGGCTTATGTGTAATAATAATTACATTATCAAAATCAGATATCTTGGCAATCAAGCTAAATAACTTATAGGAATTAGACTCTGTGGATGCAGAGTCAATTTCATCTAAAATTAGTACTTTAAGATTGTATGCTTTTGCTAATCCAATTTTAAATGCCACGTTAATTAAATCTTGCTCAAAACCGCTTGCCATCTTTACTGATGACCAATTGGATACCTCTGTGCTTAGTGCACTTATTGGAGTATAATAAAGGTCCACTCCTTTCTTGGTTTGAATAAGTTTAATTTTTACATCGGCTTTTACTGATTCAATAAACTCGTTAATATAATCTTCTAGCAGGCCACAAGTCTTAACAATACTATAATTTACCAGGTCAACTGTTAGGATATTCATGGCAGCTTCATTAGAATTTATATCCATGTTTGCTTTATTAATTTTTTTAACGATGTCATCAATCTTGATAACATTTTCTTTTTCATCCAAAACCAATTGATGATTATTCTCTTCAATCGTCTTGTTCTGACCCAATAAGATATCTCTTTCAGATAATATCTTTTCCAGCTTTTGTATAGCGGTTTCTTTCTCTTGAATAGAATTAGAATTAAAAGACTCAGGAATGACTGGTAAATCTTTTTCCATCTCGTTGATGTCGGCTCTAAGGTTGTTGATTGTTTCATTGTTAGTTTGAATTGCATATGAAGAAAACTTCTTATTTTGAATGGCTTCAGATATTTTATTATCATATACACGCTTTGCCTGTTCTTCGTTTGATAATTTTATTTTAAGGTTTTTAAGATTGTCTTGCGTTTTAGTTATACTGTTTTCTTCCAGTGACAAATCTTTTCTTAGTATGGTTAAATCAGCTTCCATTTGATTTACTTTATTTTCCCAAGCCGTGTTCTCTGCTTGATCAAGTGGCCGATGACATCTTACACACATTCCATCTAGATGATCTTGTTCATGTTCTTTTTCATGCTTTAAAGAGGTTAGCTTTTCAGCTATGGCCATTTTAATATTAACTGTATTTGTGCTGTGCTCTGATATGTTTTGTAATAGGACCAGGATGTGATCTTCAAGCTCTTTGATTGACCAGGTATTTTTTGATTTAAGATTAGGATCATTTTCTATGCTATCAATTTTGGATTGATGTTTTTTATTATCCTCAATAAGGCCATCTAATTGAACACGATTTCTTTTAAGACGTATATATGTTTCTTGTACTGATTTATAACTTTTTAATACGTTAAGCTCTTCTCTATTCTTATAGACAAGATCTTTAAAGCGAGACACTTCTTCATTTGGTATAGTATCAAATGTAGATTTCTTAATAAATTTCTTATTTTTAAGTTGATTTAGTTCAGTGTTATAAGACGATACTTCGCTAGAGAGCGTGTTAATGTTATTTTGAATAATTTTAGATTCATCTTCAAAAGTAATGTTAAACATGTTCTTAAAGAGATCACGTCTTTGTGATGGAGACAGTTTACTTATATTGCTGTCTTCTTTTTGCATTGAAAACATAACATTTTCTATTACGGATAGATCTACATTCTCTTGTAGGAATGTTTTAATCTCAGAGTTGACATACTCTTTTTCTTGATATGTCATTTTTCTTTCAAGTGGAAGTTTTTTTTCTGATGAATTTATGTTAATGTCAAATACAACTGCCGAGCCTTTAAATGTGGCCTCAAGGTGTAAGATAGCCTGTTCACAGCCGTATCGCACATATTCTTTATATGAGTCAGCTCGTTTGTTTTCAAACAGAATAAGAGCAAGCGCATCCAACATGGCAGATTTGCCAGCGCCATTGTCACCAACAATAACATGAAATGATGCTTCTTTAAAGTCAAATTCCACTGATTCAATAATCATGAAATTTTTAATAGACAGCTTTTGCAGAGTAATCATGTAAAAAAATATAACAAACTATTTAAACTATTCTTCAATACTTGCGTTTACAGTAATGATACGATCAGCAAGGCTATTTTTTGCAGCCCAATCTTTTACAATGTTAAGATTCTTTTCATCATCATCAATAAAATATATCTCATCATAAAAATCTGACAGGTATTGTATGACATTAAGCTTTCTTTCAGGAATGGAATTTCCACGAGCATTGTGCTTGGGGTCATTGATTGCAAATACCAGATCTCTAGAAACTTTTGGAAGAAAGTGATCTTCTAAGAATATATTCATTGCTTGAAACATTTCTTCTTCTTTTGATCGTGCTGTTAATAAACCGACATCAATGTCATTTTCATCATGAGTTTCCAGTATCTGATTAAGGATAGCAAGACCAAAAGCTGGTGGTGCATTCTTAAGATTCTTAATATGTTCTGGATCATTGAACTCTGTGAAATCATACTCTTCATCTGGTCCTATTTTACGTTTGGCAAACTGCTCAGTATCCAGCCGGTCAATAACCTCACCACCTCTTTTAACAAGAATGCGATCAGGCGATTTGAGAAGTGTATCATCAATATCAAACAAGAACAATGTCATAGCTAATTAGTTAATTCTTGGAACTCGTTCTAAGAAATAAATATTTTATAATATTCTAGTATTGATATTATATTACTGCCATTATCGAGCAGTATGCAGTCTGCTCAATACTAGCAATCTGGAGAATAATAAAGGTGGCTGGTTATATATTGATAGCGAGGGTATAAGCAACGTATGTCAACACAATTTTCAATT
>Ga0209829_10002785_pt1 | contig 13093 bp, 23 predicted proteins | sample C_140205_EF_Meta_FD_187311 | JGI IMG/M metagenome (GOLD analysis project Ga0209829, IMG submission 187311) | Freshwater microbial communities from Lake Croche, Canada to study carbon cycling - C_140205_EF_MetaG (SPAdes) (version 2) | ecosystem: Environmental > Aquatic > Freshwater > Lake...
GTCGCTAGAGACATCCTCCTCTACTCCTTCAGGTTGCTTAATAATTTCCTGCGTGTTTAAAATATCCATAAGTTATTTTCTCTTCCAGATCATGTCTTTCAGCATCGAATCAATCAATGCTTTTGTCGCCCCCTTCTGGACGAAGGAGCGAATATCTTTTGTGGGAGGAATCAATTTGACCACGGGCTTGTTGATGCTCTTGATCAGTTCGTTCGCTCCCTCTAACCCAGGCCCATCGTTGTCGCATACCATAACTACCTCTTGAGCGATCTGATCAACAATGGCTTGAATGATAGGCACACCACCGCGACAGGACGCTCGCCCAATTGCGAATAGACCGAGGGATAGCAACGCCGCGGTGTCAGTCGGCCCTTCGCAAATGAACAGGCGTTTGGCATCGATCAACAGTTGAGCGCGGAATGGGAAGAAGACGCCAGATTTCGAACCACTGACCGCAAACTTCTTGCCATCGAGTGTCCTGAGTCGAATCCCGCACACGCAGTCAATTCCCCATGCCGTCTCATCGTACATCGGGAACGCCATCAAACTCTTACTCTCAATCCATGTCGCCCCGAGTAGCCAGAGGGATTTGGTAGTCACTCCTAACCTTTCTGCCATCTCGGTCAATCTTTGCCCCGGCGCTTCACCTCTCCATCCATTCATCATCCCCGCGAAGTCCATCGTCGCCTCTTGCTTCTTCGGTGGTGTAGGTCTGTGGACATACACAGGGGCGTCCACGTCAAATTTGTGAAACCATCCTCCATTGGACATTGGTCGATCACTCTCTGCTCGCATACAGCATCGCCCCTTCTCGCCAATGGTACACCAGTCACCCTTGTGGCAGATTCCACAAGGGTGAGCCTTAGTGACCTTCTCCCATTGACCAGTTGGCAATGGTGAGTTGTCCCACGTGAAGTCTGCTACCATTCGCTTTTGCCTAATGGCTTCGCAGTCACACGATTCCGAGCGACACTTAGCTGATGTTCAGGAGGAAGCTTCTTCCAACGATTCTTTGCCAGCGCATCAATGATTCGTTTGGCATCATCTCGCTTCATGTTCGCGCCATCGTAGCCATGTGAGTTCAGCAGTGCCGATTGCTTGACTGAGCATAGGTCTTTGTTCCAGCGGCGGAACTGCTCGTCGAGTAACTGCTTTGCCTGATCGTTGGTCATCTTATCTGGATCGATGCCCTGCTTTCGGAGGATGTCCTTCTGCTTGCTGGTCAGAGGATTGCGCTGTGTCACCGATGGATGCACAGGACGAATGTCGAACGCATCAAACGGATTTATGCTTGAAGATGTCCACTTCGCCTTCGCTACAAGCTTCCGTTTCCTAGCTTCCTCCAGTTGTTTCTGTAGCTCTCGCTCTGCCATCTCCTTGGCAATGATGGCGTCTCGGGCGTCTTCCAAAGCGTCTTCGATATCGTGGACATCTCCATCGGCGATGATCTCCTTAGCGATCTTGCGCTCCGCCTCGGTATATTTTCCACCGAGGAGATCAAGTCCATTGATCAGCTTGTGGCGTCCGCTATTGCCACAAAAGTCAATGAGCATAGCGTTGGGCTTTTTGCTAGTCCAGATTGCTCGCTTTCTCTCTGTGGCAGTGGCGAACTGATCGACCAGCCCTGCTTGTGGCCGAGTCGCTCTTCCTGCCATCTGAGCATACAATGCCCGTGATTTTGTTGGACGAGCCATGACGATCACCTCAACGCCAGGAGCATCGAATCCCTCGGTCGCTACGCCAACATTACAGAGAATCTGCGTCCTTCCGGACACCACATTATCCATGATCTTGCGTCGGGCTTCCTTCTCGGTCTTGCCCGATACCCATTCGGCGATTCCCGGCTTGTGTCGATTGAAGATAGCGCACGCCATCTCAGCGTGTTTCACCGAGGGCGTGAACACGATAGTCTGCTTATCGCCGATGATGTCGAGAGTGGCAGAGCATACTCCTTGGCAGACTGTCTCAGCTTCCATGATCGCCGCGAGGTCAGCACCATTCAGATCTCCAGCAGTAGTGCGAACCTCGCTGAAGTCCAGTCCCGCGATGCTGACCATCTGGCAGGAAATCGGAACGAGCCACCCATCCTCAATCGCCTCGGTGATCGTATAGTTGAAAGCTACCGAATCACACACTTGACCGAGCGCCTCCTCGTCAGTCCGATCAGGTGTTGCGGTCACGCCGAGGATCTTGATGTCTGGGTTCGACTTGAAGTAATCGAGGATTTTGATAAATGTTTTGGCAGTTGCGTGATGAAACTCGTCTATGACGATGGTCGAGAAGTCCAATGGATTGAATTTCTCCATCCGAGGTCTGACCCTCCCCGATACCAGTGTCTGAACTGTGGCGATGACCACAGGCTGGGCAGACCACAAAGTTTTTGACGCCGTGAGTTCGCCCATCTCAATCTCGCAGTCGAGACCAGTGAACTTCTCAATCTTGTCCTTCGCTTGAAAGATCAACTCCTCCCGATGTGCCAGCACCAAAGCTCTGCCGGGAAGTCGCCGCTTTACGATGTCTGCGAACAGTACGGTCTTGCCACTACCCGTGGGCATTACCACCATCGTAGACTGATTCTTTTCCCAGTGAGCGATGATCGAATCGCTCGCTTGTTGTTGGTATGGTCTTAGCATTGCATCGCCTTCCTAATCTCTTTCATTTCGTCTGGCACGCAGACTTGCCATTGAACCTTCGATAAGAATCCCCGCCCCTTGCACATCACGCAGTCAGCCACGGCGATGCCTTGGCATGAAGCGCACACGGCGTATGGGACTGCACAGAGCAAGTCTCGGTACACTGCCTCAAGTTTACTAGCGATGCCAGATAGGCTGACTGGCAAGTAGAGCGGATCTTTCTGCCACGCGGTAGCTACGCTCTTCCTTAGAACTTGAATGTGGCGAAGCGTATCCGCCACCTCTTCGCGGCGCATCCAAAGCGCCTCCAGATGTGTGGGTATCACCATCCCCGTCAGGTCGATCATGGCATTCCTCCCAGCGAGGTGATGAGTGCCGTCTTGACTAGACACGCCATGAACTCCGATTGGCTCAAGGACATTTCGTGCCTGAGCGTCTCGAACGCATCGGCAACGTGCGGCTCAACGCGGATGGTCAATGCCACACGCTTGATCTTCCGAGGCTTGCGCCCCCTTTTTTTCTTTTCTGGTTTGTCGTTCATAATGCTTGACCTCCGTTAAGTTTGATGAGGTTGGTAAGGCGAGTAACTTCAAGACGCTCCGCCTTCAATTCTTCCGCCAGAATCTCTATTTGCGTTGGCATCCGAGTGGGAGGATTTACGCAGGCACATCGAATCTCCTCAAGAGATTCCATCCATTGAAAGCAGAAGTGTTCTCGGCGAAACTCAATGGTAGAGACTCGCCCCCGGCTGGATTCGGTCGCGTGGAAGATTGAAACATAGACCGAGCTTCTACTGATGGACAAACTCAGTTCCAGTTTTTCCGCCGGGACTGACTGACTAAGCTGAAGCAGATGCATTTGCACCTCGTCGAATGTTGGCGTCAACGAGAGAAACTCTCGGTCGATTAATTGTTGGTATGTCATAAGGCGAGTAATCTGCAAGCAGATCAGATTGATGTCAATGATTTATTTTCGTTCGCCAGCACTTTTCTTGAATTAGTTCATGCTGAATGTCACCGAGGATTCCACAAATCCTTGTGGCGCAACACTTAACACGATCATTAACCTCGCCTCAATTCGGTAGTTTCGATGGGTTAAATCCCAATCACCAAAGTTTAAACAAAGGATTGGGGCGTATCGAATCGAGCGATCAAGCGTCATTTCTGGACACTTTCGGGAGGCTTACTGTGTATGTTGGCAAGCCTCTCCCATCGCCAGTTGACTTGCTCTTGTCTCGGCGATTGAGCGAGTGATCCTTCTGCCAGCATCCAGCACAGATTCTGGCATTGCCAATTTGGTAGACGGCGAGTGTCCCGCAGTCGCAGTAGTTCTGCCTGCGCGGATCAACTCGCTTTGGCTCACGGATCACTCTGCCCATAGCATTGGTTCGGGAGGACGATTGTCTGGCAGATCGACATAGTCTCTGGCAGTCTCTTGGGCCTCCGTAACCGAGTGGGCGCGAACAAGGTATGTCTTGCCATTTCGTTTGACTATATACTCATTTGAGCCAAAAGAATCGGCCATGCATTCAATGCGAGGGGAGGTGATTTTAATTAGTTTGCTCATAGCAGAGAAAGGATTGCAAATTTGACTGCCTCATCGAAGTTCCAGCAAACCTTCGTTGGAATACCAGATTGATTCAACTCATCGATGCACTCAGTCTGATGCTTACTCAGCTTGCCTCCAGACGCCTTGAGTTCGACGCAACAGACTTTCCCTTGGTACATAACAGTCAAATCGGGATGACCTCGGCGAATGGTGGACTCCTTGTCTGTCCTGCTGACCAGCACATAGTAGCCCCGGCGGCGTAGGTCTGTGCAGACTAAGGCATTCAACTCACGCTCTTCGCCTGCTTGCCAGCGTTCTTGAGCCAGCGTCGGTTGCTCAACAACGCTGATCGGTTGATCCAATGCACATTGAAATTTGTGCTTATATTGATGCTCACGCACCTGTTGTTCGGTCATTTTCATAAGTTGATGTTATCCGTCATAGCATCCGCAAGGAATTTTTGGAGCTTCGTTCTTGTCTAGCCAAGCAAACAACTTCAACTGGTCATCGTCTGCGTTAACAATTTCGCTCCACGGGATTCCAAAATTCAATCCCCTCACTCGCCCCTTCACTACCATATTGGTTTCCATTGCAATCGCTCGCTTGAAGTAATCTGGGTACTCATCTCGCAAGCGCAAAATTTCACTGCTCTTCATGGCGGGACAAAAGAAACAGGATGACTTTCTTGGCAATGGCAACCCGTGGCGCTTGATTGTGTCAATACATTCTTTACGAGTCCACATCCACTCAATAAGTGGATACCAGTAATTCTCTTTTTTCCCTTTTGCTAGAGATGCTTCAGTCATGCTAATCTTTCTGTGTCCCTCGGCAGCATCATAACCAATTGCTTTAATGATTTCGGATGTTCCATTATCCTTCATCCATTGCCGGGCCAACTTGTTTTGAGGTTCAACCTTGTGCTTCATTGAGCAAGATTTGAATCCATAAGCAAGGGATGAAAGTAGTTTCTTCCTGAGAGAAGAATCCTCCAATGTCTCGTACTCGCCCTTGTACGTAGCGTAGACTTTTTTAATCTCAATTCCCCACCACTCTTGGGTTTTCTTGCTCATTAATTCAATGTGGGCGTAAGTTGTTGGAAGCTCGCCACCAGTGTCAGCGAACGCAATTAAGTCTGGGCGGATTCCTCGGTCGAGGAATCCGCATAGCATAGCAACTGAGTTTGTGCCGCCGCCGTAGGAAACAACGAGTGGTTTATCAATGATCATAATGCAAGGAGTTCTGTGAGTAGGGTCTGAAAAGCTAGGGTTGCGGTTGCTGGGACAACTCCGTTTCCGAGCAGTCGTAGTTCGTCAGTTCGATTTCCAATTGAGGTTGCTTCGACATAACACCCCTTCTCCCACACCTCTTGGTCAAGAGTGGATCGCCATACTTCTTCCATCTCTGGTAATGCTTCAGACAAAACCCATGCCCTTTCGCTGGATTCCCGCACACCGTGCAAGATGCCCGTTGTTTCCTCGGAGTCTTGCCTTCTTTCCAATGCAATCTCGTATGACAACTGGCACATAGCGTACCCAAGTTCTCGCTTGAATTGTTCAATGGGTTTCTGTCCTTGTGATGAATTCCTACAAGATTCGCAGACTGACATTCCTGACAAGCCCCATCCTTGAGCTTGGTGGCCCGTTTGTAAGCACCAGACAAAGTAACAGATTCTTTGAGTGAACCTATCCAACTGCATTTCTGACTGCAATATTTTCTCCGCAAGAAAATATTGAAGTCCTCCAGTCGTCCATTGAATTGCTTCCGATGAAGCGCTAGTCCACACTTCAAACAAAATTTCTCTGGCTATTCTTTTTTTTGATAAGTTCTCATGTTCATGCACATTGTGCCCATAAGGATTCAATGTCAAGGTCTTGTCCAAAAGACTGGAAGATTCATCAAAACACTCACCCAGCGAGGGTTTAGTTTGCCGTTCGCTCTGTTCCATTGTCCTGTAGGCGCAACCTCCGTTTGACTCGGTAGGTCGGCCAATTTCCCCTCGCGAATCATTCGTCCTTCTGCTCCTTTGGCATCCCTGCTCTGCGGCGTTGCCCATGTGCCGCCCTTCACCTGCTGATCCAGCTTCGGCGTCATTGATCCGTCCGCCTGTCGATGTCCCCCTGTCGATACTGTTGGCGTTTCCCATGCCTTCTCCTCTATGTTCACTCTCTCCTCCAGATACAATGGCACTGTCGTCTGCCCATTCCTCTGCCGAAACTTGAGGCACTTCTGTATGGTCTCCTCGTCCCTCACTCGGCTGAGTGCCGTTGGCGTTGGCCATGCGTCCGATAACAACCCTGGGGGGTTCAAATCCGTGCTGGGGTTGACCGGGGCGGGATGGCCAGATTGCGCTAGCGAGGCGATTCGTCGCAATATCCTGCCTCCCTTGTCTAGTCTCGCTAGACACTCCCAATTCGTCCCTTGATCTTGTGCTTCCAAAGTTGTTGGTATTGGCCATTGCTTCTCCTGATTGCATTGCTGATCGCCATCTTTCCAATCCCTCGCATTTGCAGTGGGCCAAGATGAACACTCGTTTGCGTTGGTGTGGCGCACCAACTTCACGCGCTGAGAATATTCCCCACGAGACTTTGTAACCCATTGATTCCAGTTCGCCAACGACTTCTCGGAGTCCGAGGGTAATGTGTCCTTCGACATTTTCAAAAAAGCAGAGTTTGGGTCTGAGAATGCGAATCCCATCTGCAATGAATGGCCAGAGATGTCGGGGATCGTCTGTGCCGAGTCGTTTTCCTGCGGCTGAGAATGGCTGGCATGGGTAACCGCCAGAGAGGATGTCCACTCGGTCAGAAAACGCTCGCCAAGGAAAGGTTTTAAGATCCGTCCAGATAGGTGCGCAGTCCAAGAGTCCCGCTTCCATTTTAGCGACCAAGTTCGCGCAGGCGAAAGCTTCGATCTCAGAAAAAGCGACTGTGCGCAGATTTGAGATTGCTCCTCTGAGTCCGAGATCAATGCCTCCGTATCCTGCACAGAGGCTAATGTGTGTAACTGCTTGGGTAGTATCCATGTCATAAGTTGGTAGTTGAGCAATTTATTAATTAATTCGCAGTCCCGCAAGCAATTTTCATTATTCTTTTCCTCCCCAACTTGAAAGTCTGACCGCATAAGTATGTGCGATTGAGTCCGTCCCCTTCCCAAAGTTTCTTTGGTTTGTTTTCTCGCAATCGTGACAACGTTGGCAGACTGGGTCTGGTCTGCTAGTTACCGCTGATGTGGTGGTTGCTGGTTCTCCGCAATCGCAAGATTTTCCCTCTAAGGTGTAAACCTTTTGTGGGCATTTGTTGTTGTGTCCAGTTGTTCCCCAATATGCACCACAGGTTTTGCACTGAGTCTTCCCGCTAGTTAGTTGTCTTTTCGTATCCATTGCATCCAAAGGTTGCTTTTGTATAAATCCTCAGAGACGGGAGAGGTATCTTTCAAGGTCTTTATTGGGAGCAATAATCTTTTTGGAGGTTTCTAGTGTAGTCATTTTATCTTTTACTGTCTGAGGTTGGGTTGGAATCGGCGGCAATGGTAGCCAGAGGGTTGGTTGCGTGAGCATTAATGAGACAGAAAATTCGTCGTTGATCCACTCGTCAAAACTGTTTGTAGAGCCAATTTCCCACCACCCCTCGTCAATAGATTTTAAAAAACAATATACTAGAACTCGTTGACCTTTAGGAGCGGTCGATATTGGTTGTGGTGTCATTGTGCATCCTCCCAGAGTCCTAGCGTGCGGAGGAATGCCTCGCAGCGTTGGGCGGCGGTTGCGTGAGTAACTTTTATTTCCCAGTCAGGGTAATCCATCCGCAACAGATGGCATTCATAGTCGTGCTGTTGATCTCCTGTCAGCACCTTCTCCATTTCGTGGCAAGCGTTGAGGTCGTGTAGACAGTCGGGTGCTTGCCAAGAATTTGAATATGCATTTGGAGGCTGACCATATTGAATAGCCCCTTTATGTGTCGCTTTGTAAAAATTTGTCCACCCGCACGCTTTTAAAATGGCGATTCGTTGTTTTTCTGGACTCATCGCCGCTCCTCCTTCATCACCGCATCGCGCAGCCACATCTCGTGCGCCTGTGCCAGTGCACCCATTTGCTCCCTAAACTCAGCAACTCGCGCATCGGACTCGCTAACAAACTGAGATGGATTTGTCTGGGGAATTGGGGATGTCGGCGAAGTAAATTTCGCCGTGTGGGACTTTGGTAACGAAGCCGATTTCGTTGCCGAATCTTCTTTTTCAGACTCTATTTCTTCAACGCGCCTATCAATCTCACATTGAATGTACCAGATTGCCTTGCGAAGATCGTCATTAACATCTTCTCCTGCTTTTTGCCCATCTCGCCAGATGTATTTAATCGCATTTCCTAAACAAAATCCCATATATCTGGTTACTTCAATGCATTCGATTCCGCTAGGATGAGCGAGATAGTGGGAAGGGTGGTTAACTGAGTCGTTGTTTTTCATAGGTTGGTTTGGTAAAGTGTGCAGTCTCTCCCGCTGTCACGACTTTATACACTGGTGTCGTTGACCTATTGTTTACCGAGTCTCGTCAGTGGCGTAAATATTTGCCTGACGTTCGTTGTGTGCCTTCTGGTATGCCTCGCGTTCGGCGTTGCTCGGCGGGTTAATTCCTTCGCGAAGAAGGTTGATGCAATTTTTCTCCCAGCGGACAAATCGAATACATTCTGGCGAGATGTCTGAGAACTCCTGACTGCCGTCTGGCAATGTATTTCTCACCCTCCAGCGTTCCCATGCGGTGTCCTCATCCTTAGCGTGTTGTGATTTTTCCATTAGAATGGGATGTCTGAGTTGTCAATTTCCATGTTGCGAAGGTCTTGCTTTGTCTGCACCACCTTTGATGCTGCCACTTTGGCGTTGTGGTCATTGATCCACTTGTCCTGCTGCTCTTCAGATGGCCCCTCCTTGACTGGCTTAGATGCCGGGCGAACTGCTACTGCCTGTGCTGGTCTGCCCATCGCGCCTTCGCCATCGTCATCTTCTGGAGCGATGCCTAAAATGCTAGCCAACGAGCCTCTCCTAGCGTAAGTGGTGGCGCTCATTATTTGTTGCGGATCATCTTTGAGCGGCGTGATGTAGAAGATGCCACTCACCCATTCGCCCGAGGAGTGAGTAAGGACGGTCTCCACAAAGTGACCTTGAGCATCACGCCCTGGCAATTGGATGACTGCCAATCCATTATTTGTCAGAGGGAGGCGAGCAGCTTCCCAAACACTGGCAAGATCAGCATACTTGCTCTTGAAAAAGGTGTTGGACACCTCCTTCTTTGCACCGCCCATCTGCCCCTGCGCCTTAGAAAGCGCCATCGCCAACGCCGCGATAGAGTCGGACTTGTTCATTCTCCCGCCTTCCATCCAATGGTTTTGGCATTCCCGAGGATCGGTGACTTCACCTTCGCCTCTCGCTCTTCCTTTGTGGCGTCCTGCTTGACCATCCACTCACCATACGGCGAGTTTGGCGTTGCAACCAATGTCAGCGATAGGAATAACGCCTCTGATCCATCCTTCCGAGTGAATGGCTTGAGTTTTGCTTTGTCGATCAGTTTACAATCAATGCTTAGTGTGATGTTTCTCATAAGTGTGTGATTTGGTAGGCGATAATGCCGATGATGATTACTAGGGTGAGGGTAAGTTTAATTGTTAGTGATTTGTCTGCTCGGAGTTGTTTTAGCTCCTTCATTTTCTGGAGATGCCGGCGCTTGACGCGCTCGGCTTCATCGTGAAACCACGGGTACATCATGCCATTGAGCCGTAAATAGCGAGTCCGTTGCATCCGATCACGAAGCCATTTTTGTTACGGATCAACTCGCCGGGGCCGAACACGTCCTCACGGTCAAGCTCCATCGCTCGTTTGGTGACTACTGCCGATGCCACATAGCAGACTCCATCCTGCGGTGCTGGCATATCAACCAGATTCTTGAGGATGGTTGCCTTGATTTGGACGATGATGCCGTCCACCACCATGTCTGCTAAATCCATGCATTCGATTTCAAGACGAGCGATAACGCCCGATGGTTCAAGTATGATGATTTCCCCTTGAGCGTGTAGATTGATGACGTGCGGGGTGAGGTTGATTAATTTCATGTGCAAGCAATCTATCCTCCTCAATCAGCATAGCAAGGATTTTTTAAAATTATTTAATAAGGGTCAATCTCGTTCGCTGTAGCTTGAGCAAGCTCCTCTGTTGCAATGATATCTGCCACTGGAAACTTCTTCCAAGGGCCGCGAGGGCCAGTCTGTTTTGAGGACAAATCAACCTCCATCTCAAGGAATTCTTCGATGCTTTTTTTCCATCGGCGATTCGGCTTGCGCTTGCCACTCAGCCAGTTCGCCACTGTTCCTGGACTAATCTCTAGCGCCTCTGACGTTCGACTCACCGATCCACGAATGAGTTTGCCAGATGTACCAGTCAGTTTTGCTCTTAATTTTTCAATTACTTGTGTCATCCGCCCACCATCACACAAATTCAAAAAAAGTTCAACTCATATTTAATTGAAATATTGCTACAATTTCTCGCAAGGCGTTGCTCTGCACAGCATTGTGAGTCCGTTCTGGTGATCGGTCTTGTAGGCAATGTGCCAGTTTGGGTTGGCGATCAAAAACTCATCAATTGCCGGAGTTAGCCCAAGCTCAAAGTCAGATTTGTCCCATCCAAATTGCTCGCTCAACGAACCTACATCCCAACCATTCCGAACTGGCTCTCCCACCTCGCCATCAATCTGCGTATCGTGCAGGATTATGGTGTCCGTGTTCTTGGAAAACTTCTCCAACTCCCGGCGGAGTTGCCCGTAGCAATGGAGGGTATCAATAAAGATCATGTCGTACCGAGTGTTTGGAAGCGTTAGATCGTTTTGGTGGAAAAAGTTAAATCCAATTTCAGACGCTTCGCAATGTCCCTTCACCTCATCAAGTGCCGACGCCCCAATGTATGCTATGTCACAGCAATGGAGTATCTTGCCTGCTAACTGGTTCATGCTCAGTCCAGCAATGAATGCCCATGTGCTAACAATCCCTCGGACACCACACTCAAGGATTGACGAGCATTTCGATGCTTCGCCTGTGAGGAAGACTAGATGCTGATCGATGTCTCCGTTACTTTTGATTGCGGCAGTTATCCGATTAAATACGTCATTTCTCATAAATTATTCTTTCATTGTTCGCTTAAGGATTCCGGCAAAAATCAGCACGGCAACAAGCCAGATAAATGCAAAGATGGTCGAGTTGTTATGCATTGGCGTTCATTGGCTGAAGTTCGTATCCAGATAGCGTTGAGTCTGGGAAAAAGGTGTAGGTAAATCGCTTTGCTTCAACTCCACCACACTTTGGGTCAGCATTGATCCCAAATGCCTCTGCCAATGCCATTGATGCTTCGCCTAAGTGATTCTGTGGGCCAAAGTCTCCAACAATGCATTCAAACTCAAGTCCAGTCTGTGAGTCGCGAACTGTCGCTCGGCAGCCGAGGACAACTCCACGCGCCAATTTCCGCCAATGGTTTGGGATGACAATAAATCTTTCAATCGCAGAGTCAAGATAGCGATCTGGGTCAGTTTTTTGGAACTCCTTGCGTTGGTAGCTTGTGGTCGATATATAATATCCCTCCGCTGGATCGCTGCTGTTTTGAATTACTAAGCCCCCGTTTTGAGTGACAATGCCCCACCAGTTTCCTTTGTGTCCAGCGTTTGCAAGATAGTCTAGCGGGTTAGTTCCATTTGGCCCATATGCCGCCCGTCCGCTCCCATCGTGTCCGTTAGCTCCGTCCGCATCAATCGCCATCCCAGCGACGAATGTGTAGCTCCCGTCTTTATTTTGTTTCGGCAGTGGGATTTTCACTTCTTTGCGGATTCGTGAATGACGGCAGCTTGACTGATTGCGGTTGCGATTACGTCGATGACTTGCTCCTTCTGTTTGGGAGTCTGCGGGTTAGCGATCTGGTACGCCGTGGAGGTGGTCACAGCAAGTTTTGGTAGGTGGTCAGCACTCCACGCACCAGCGATGCGAGAAACTGCACCAGAGGTCAACGCTGACGCAGAGTTCGCCCATAGCCCCTGTGCCATCGAGTGACCAAAGTCAGAATTGCTTCCATTGTTGAATGATTGGAGTGCGGTGGTGAACACTAAGTTGCCAACTTCTGCCAGCACAGCTTTTGTGGTGTTGGACGATAACCAATCGGTGGTCGAGCATCCCCCAAAAACTAGGGTTGCGGATAATAGGAGGGTTTTTGTGATCATGTATACTAAAGTTAGTGCGGTTTATGCTCGCGAGCATACTTATGAACAGATTTCCTGTTTATAGCTATTTCTTAGGGGTTCTAGCAGGTTTCTGTTATAGGTGCAGTCACAGGCGCATTACCCCTCAATTTTAGGGGGCGCAGTCGGGTCTGATTGCGTATTTTGGGCAGTCAGAGGCACATTGTCGCGGATAATCCGCAGAATTACGGTTGCAATTGCCGACGCCACAAACACCCGCTCTTTCCAGTGGGGCGGGATGATCGTAGCCACCTCGCCGAGGGTGTAGGGGGCGGCGGCGAGAGCGGTGAGCAACGACATAACAATCGAGCCGTAGCCTGCGAGAGATTTAGCGTTCATCGGTAGGGTCTTTCTCTTTGTGGGTCTTGTAGATGCGTTGACAAATCGAAACAAGCATTGCCACAGAGGACAAAAAACCAACAACAAAAGCGGCGGTGTGAATCATATCGTCAAACTCCTTGTGAGTCGAAGACATGACAGCAAGAGTCGAGCCCAAAAAGCCCACTCCACCGCGCCATAAATCTCCGACAATTTCATTTTTTAAAAAAGAATGTGGTTCCATTGATTGGCGGATTTTGGTGATAAGTTGCTCATTGGGAAAGTGGGAGAGTCCCATAGCTAAACAAGGGTGGTGATCGGCGGCGTTGGGAAGTCGG
>Ga0209829_10002786_pt1 | contig 13090 bp, 11 predicted proteins | sample C_140205_EF_Meta_FD_187311 | JGI IMG/M metagenome (GOLD analysis project Ga0209829, IMG submission 187311) | Freshwater microbial communities from Lake Croche, Canada to study carbon cycling - C_140205_EF_MetaG (SPAdes) (version 2) | ecosystem: Environmental > Aquatic > Freshwater > Lake...
ATCTTGGCGCCTGTCTTTTCCACGATCTCGCGGATCACCTTGCCGCCGGTGCCGATCACGTCGCGGATCTTGTCGGTGGGGATCTTGATCTGCTCGATGCGCGGCGCATGTTCGCCCAGCTCGGCGCGGGCGCCGGTCAGGGCCTTGTTCATCTCGCCCAGGATGTGGAGACGGCCGCCCTTGGCCTGTTCCAGCGCGGTCTTCATGATCTCCTCATTGATGCCCGAGATCTTGATGTCCATCTGCAGGCTGGTGATGCCTTCTTCGGTGCCAGCCACCTTGAAGTCCATGTCGCCCAGGTGATCTTCGTCACCCAGGATGTCCGACAGGACGACATAACGGTCGCCTTCCAGGATCAGGCCCATGGCAATGCCCGCCGTGGGACGCTTCAGCGGAACACCCGCATCCATCAGCGCCAGCGAGGTGCCGCACACCGAGGCCATCGAGGACGAACCGTTGGATTCGGTGATCTCGGAAACCACGCGAATGGTGTAGGGGAACTCGTCCTTCTTGGGCAGCATCGGATGGATGGCGCGCCAGGCCAGCTTGCCATGGCCGATTTCGCGGCGGCCCGGAGCGCCCATGCGGCCGGTCTCACCGACCGAGTAGGGAGGGAAGTTGTAGTGCAGCATGAAGGTCTGCTTGCCGGTGCCTTCCAGGCTGTCGACGAACTGCTCGTCCTCGGCGGTGCCAAGCGTGCAAACCACCAGCGCCTGGGTTTCGCCGCGGGTGAACAGCGCCGAACCATGGGTGCGCGGCAGGATGCCGACTTCCGCCACGATGGGGCGAACCGTCGTCAGGTCGCGGCCGTCGACGCGCTTCTTGGTGTCCAGCACCGCGTTGCGCATCACATCGGCTTCCACGTCATGCAAGAGGCCGCCATAGACACTGGCCGGCACCTTGCCGTCGCCTTCGCCCACGAACTGCTCAGCAAATTTCTTCTTCACCGCGCTGAGCGCATCGCGGCGCTCGAACTTGATGGGAAGCTGAGACGCCTTGGCCAGCTCGGCCGACGCGGCCGACTTCAGCTTGGCACGGGTCGGGGCATGGATGTCCTCGGCCACGGCGCGCGGCTCCTTGGCCGCCTTTTCCGCCAGGCGGATAATGGCGTTGATGGCCGTCTGCATCTGCTGGTGGCCGAACATCACGGCGCCCAGCATCACGTCTTCGCTGAGTTCCTGGGCTTCGGATTCCACCATCATCACGGCGTCATGCGTGCCAGCAACGACCAGTTCCAGCTTGGAATTGGGCATCTCGTCCAGCGGCGGGTTCAGCTTGTATTCGCCGTCGATGTAACCGACGCGCGCCGCGCCGATCGGGCCCTGGAAAGGCAGACCGGACAGGGTCAGCGCCGCCGACACCGCGATCATCGCCAGGATATCGGGATCGTTTTCCAGGTCGTGGCTCAGCACCTGCGCCACAACCAGCGTCTCGTTGCGATAGCCGTCGGCGAACAGGGGGCGGATGGGACGGTCGATCAGGCGCGAGATCAGGGTCTCGCGTTCCGTCGCGCCGCGCTCGCGCTTGAAATAGCCGCCCGGGATCTTGCCGGCGGCGTAATAGCGTTCCTGGTAATTCACGGTCAGCGGAAAGAAATCCACGCCTTCCTTCGGGTTGGCGGCACCGACCACGGTGGCCAGCACGACCGTTTCCCCGTAGGTGGCCAGCACCGAACCATCGGCCTGGCGGGCAATCTTGCCGGTTTCGAGGGTCAGCTCGCGGCCGCCCCATTCAAACGTTTCTTTGTGGATGGTGAACATCGTTTCTTCTTCTCTTCATTTGCCCGCCGCCATATTGCGGTCGGACCTCATACGACTCCCCTATGGAGCCCGCTTCCCCGGGAGCTCATCCCCCGCAAAAGCAAAAGCACGGCCCTACGCTTTTGCGTAAGGCCGTGCCCATTCGGTGTTGCCGTGAAAAATCAGCGGCGCAGACCCAGCTTGGCGATGATGCCTTCGTAGCGCTTCACATCCTTGGACTTCACATAGTCCAGCAGGTTGCGGCGCAGGGAGACCATCTTGATCATGCCGCGGCGCGAGTGATTGTCCTTGGCGTGGGTCTTGAAGTGTTCGGTGAGATTGGTGATGCGCTCCGACAGGATCGCGATCTGTACTTCCGGCGAGCCGGTGTCGTTCTTGCCGGTGGCGTTTTCGGCAACGACTTCTTTTTTCCGTTCAGGGGTAATCATTGTTTTCTTTCGGACATCAGGGATTTGAAAAATTGAAGACGCGAAACGGACGAAGCTCACCTTCGGCGATTTCGGCCAATGCTACGGGCTGACCCTCCTCATCCTTGAGAAAGACGGTAAGACCGGAGAGTTCGCCGTCACCAAAACCGTCCTTCATGCGGGCGAAGATATTCGCGCGAATGAGGATGGGGTTGCCGGATCGGATGCGAACCGTATCGGGACCACTGACGGCCAGGGCCGGGATGCCGTCCAGCGCGGTCGAAAGGGGCCTCAAATACCCAAAAGCGGCGGGACTATGCATAAAAGGGGTCAGGGTTTCTAGGCTGACCGCGGATTTTTCGTCCCACCCCCCAAGCCGGGTCCGGCGCAGGGCCGTGACATGCCCCAAAGTTCCCAGGGCCTGGGCGATATCCCGCACCCAGGATCGGACGTAAGTGCCTTTGCCACAACGGATTTCGAACTCGGCGCCGTCCTGTTCCACCCCTAGGAGCTTGGCCTCGAACACCTCCACCGGGCGGGCCTGGAGCACCACCTCCTCCCCGTCCCGGGCCAGGTCATAGGCCCGTTCCCCGTCCACCTTGATGGCCGAATAGACCGGGGGGGTCTGGGACAGGGTGCCGGTGAAGCGGGGCAGCATGGCTTCGATGGCCTCCCAAGTGGGGCGCACATCCGACGTGCCGGTGACTTTTCCTTCCGCATCGTCGCTGTCGCGGCTTTCCCCCCAGGTGGCGGTAAAGCGGTAGGTCTTGTCGGCGTCCATGGCATAGGGGACCGTCTTGGTCGCTTCCCCCAGCGCAATCGCCAGGATGCCGGTGGCCATGGGATCGAGAGTGCCGGCATGGCCGGCCTTCTGGGCGTCGAAGATGCGGCGCACCGCGCCCACCCCTTGCGTCGAGGTCATGCCCAGCGGCTTGTCCAGGATGACCCATCCATGGACCGGATTGCCCTTCTTGCGGCGTCCCATCAGTCTTCTTCTTCGCTCTCGTCACCGTCATGCGCGGTCAGATCGCGCTGGACTTCGGGCGAGCGCAGGATGGTCTCGATCTTCAGGGCTTCGGCAAAGGACTCGTCTTCGACAAAGCGCAGGTCGGGAGTGAATTTCATGGTCAGGCGATGGCCCATCTCGCCGCGCAGGAATCCCTTGTGACGATTGAGGGCGGCGATGATCTCCTTGGCATTCTGCCCGCCCAGCGGTTCGCAATAGACGGTGGCATAGCGCATGTCGGGCGACGGCTTGACCTGGGTGATGGTCACCGACACGCCGTCCAGATGGGGATCGCGGATCTCGTTGCGGCCCAGCACTTCGGCCAGCGCGTGACGCAAGGCTTCGCCCACCCGCAGCTGGCGCTGGGATGGACCGCCCTTGTCATTGCCGCCGCCGCGATGAGGACGGCGCGAGGAACCGCGGCCGGACGAATTGGTGGGACGGGGCATCTTAATTCTCCGGATAGCCGAACCGGGCCACGAATGGCGCCAGCAGGGGAAAAACAGGTTCAAGCTGCGGGCCATAGCGCCGCCATTGCGCCACGCCGGCATCCGACAGGCCGCGCGCGACCTGCGCACTGGAAGGCGTGTCGATGTTCTGGCGGCGGGCGCGGCCCGCAAAGGCGCGCATCGCGTCATCGAATTCCAGGCCCAGGAAAGCGCACAGCCGCGACGCTTCGGCTTCGAAATCCGCCACCAGGCTTTCATGCCGCGCTTCGGCCAGGTCCAGCGTCAGCTTGCTGCGATAGAGATCTACCAGCGTCATCACGGCATCGTAATAGACGGCCGTGTTCTCCAGCTCGGTGAATTCGAACATGCCGGCATTCATTGCGAAGCGGCGGCGAAAGCAGGACAGCACCACATCGCGCGGATCGCGCAGCGCCAGCAAAATCTTCGCTTTGGGAAACAGCCGCGCGATCAGGGGCAGGAACACGGCATTCAGCGGCAACTTGTCCAGGAAGACCGGCTTGGTCAGCACCGTTTCGGTTTGCGCCACCCGCTTCCAATAAAGATCGCGCCAAGGCTGCAACTGGGCATCGGACGATGCCGCCAGGCGGTCCAGGTCGGCATCGGCGCCGAAAAAAGCCTTGGCAGAATCGATCAGGCAGGTGCGCTCTTCCATCGCGGCGACGAGCGGATGACTGGCCAGCACCTGTTCCAGCAAGGTGGTGCCGGATCGCGGGAAGCCGACCAGGAAGACGTGTGTGCGCGGGCCATCCTGCGGCGGCTGAGCGCTGGGCCAATGATCGATCCGCCGGAAATAGTGTGTCAGGCGCGTTTCGCGCGCCAGCACGCGCTCCACCCCTTCGATGGAGGGCAGGAAGGCATCGCGCTGGATCGCCTTGGAGGCCGCATAGGCGGTAAAGGCTTCAGCAGTGCGGTCCTGCGCGTCCAGAATATCGCCGGCCAGGCTGAAGGCGAAGGTGCGGTTCACCGGGCCCAGGGTGCGATCCTGCACCAGCGCCGAGACCGCCATCTCGGCGGTGGCAATATCTTTCTGTTCCAGCGCCGCGCCGGCCAGCGCGATACGCGCGGCGGCATCCTTGGGATCAATCGCCAAGGCGCGCTCGGCCAGGCTGCGCGCTTCCTGGGCATCGCCGCGCTGGACCGCCAGCAGCGCCAGACGCGACAGGGCTTCTGATTGGGCGGGGTTCAGCGCCAGCGCCTGTTCGAAGCCGGCGCGGGCGCCGTCCAGTTCGCTCAGATCTTCCAGCGCCATGGCGCGGGCAAAATGCAGCCGCGCTTCCGGCGCGATGGCAATGGCGGTGTCGAAGGGATCCAGCGCCTCGCGCGGACGGCCCAGCCGGGTCAGGCATTCACCCAGTGCATAGAGCAAGTCCACATGCTTCGGCGCCTGCTGGCGCGCGCGCTGCAACAGCGGCAGGGCATTGTGATTGTCGCCGGCCTGCATGCGCGCCAGGCCCGCGAGCCCCAAAAAAGTCGGATGGTTTGCGCCGACCCGGACCGCATCCTCGCTGAGCTGCATCGCCTTAGACAGGTCGGACGCCCACAGCGCCGCTTCCACCGCCGTCAGAGCGGCGGCGGCATCAAGCCCGATTGGGGTACCGGTGGCAGCCATGGCTTACCCGGAACGGAAGAATTAAAGCGCGCGCTGAATAGTTTCGACTTCGAAACATTCAATGACGTCGCCCTTCTGCATGTCCTGATAGTTGGTGAAGGCCATGCCGCATTCCTGGCCGCTCTGCACCTCTTTCACTTCATCCTTGAAGCGCTTGAGGGTGGACAGATCGCCTTCGTGGATCACGACATTGTCGCGGATCAGGCGAACCTTGCCGCCGCGGCGCATGATGCCTTCGGTGACCTTGCAACCGGCGACCTTGCCGACCTTGGAAATGTTGAACACTTCCAGGATTTCGGCATTGCCCAGGAACTTTTCGCGCGTTTCGGGCGTCAGCATGCCCGACAGCGCCGCCTTCACGTCATCCACCAGGTTGTAGATGATGTTGTAGTAGCGGATTTCCACGCCGTCGCGCTTGGCGCGGTCGCGGGCTTGGTTGTTGGCGCGCACGTTAAAGCCGATCACCGCGGCGCCGCTGGCATGGGCCAGGATGACATCGCTTTCGGTAATGCCGCCCACGCCGGACTGCAGGATCTGCGCCCCGACTTCGGAGGTGGCCAGCTTGGCCAGCGAACCCTGAATGGCTTCGCTGGAACCCTGCACGTCGGTCTTGAGCACCAGCGGCAACAGGCGCTTCTCGCCGGATTCGCGGGTCTGCAAAAGCTGATCAAGCGTCTGGCGCGAGGACGAAGCCTGGCGCTGTTCGCGGCGCTTGCGGCCACGATATTCAGCCACTTCGCGGGCGCGCGCTTCGTTTTCGACCACGACCATTTCGTCGCCGGCTTCCGGCGCCGCCGAAAGACCCAGCACTTCGATGGGGGTGGAGGGACCGGCGGTCTTGACCGACTCGCCGCGTTCATTGGCGAGCAGGCGCACCCGGCCCCATTCGGCGCCGGCGACCACGATGTCGCCCACCTTCAGGGTACCGCGCTGCACCAGCACGGTGGCAACGGGACCGCGGCCCTTGTCCAGCTTGGCTTCGACCACCGCGCCTTCGGCGGGACGGTCGGGATTGGCCTTGAGGTCCAGGATTTCGGCCTGCAGCAGGATGGCTTCTTCCAGCTTGTCGAGGCCCAGCAGCTTGGTGGCGGAGACTTCCACCACCTGCACTTCGCCGCCCATGTCTTCGACCTGGACTTCGTGCTGCAACAGTTCGGTCTTCACGCGGGTGGGATTGGCGTCACCCTTGTCGATCTTGTTGACCGCCACGATCATCGGCACGCCGGCCGCCTTGGCGTGGGCGATGGCTTCCACCGTCTGGGGCATCACGCCGTCATCGGCAGCGACCACCAGGATCACCAGGTCCGTGACCTTGGCGCCGCGCGCGCGCATCTGGGTGAAGGCGGCATGGCCGGGGGTGTCGAGGAACGTAATCTTCTGGCCCGACTTCAGGTTCACCTGATAAGCGCCGATATGCTGGGTGATGCCGCCGGCTTCGCCCGAGACAACGTCGGTCTTGCGCAGCGCATCCAGCAGCGAGGTCTTGCCGTGGTCGACATGGCCCATGATGGTCACGACCGGGGGGCGCGGTATCATGCTGGCATCATCGTCGCTCTCGCCGGCCAGACCTTCCAGCACGTCGCTTTCGGCCACGCGCTTGACCACATGGCCATATTCGGCGGCGACCAGTTCGGCGGTGTCGGCATCGATGATGTCGTTGGGAGTCGCCATCATGCCGTTCTTCATCAGCACCTTGATGACGTCCACGGTGCGGCGGGCCATGCGGTTGGCCAGGTCGGACACCGTGATGGTTTCGGGCACGATGATGTCGCGCGGACCGGCCGGACCGGCGGGCTGCTGCTGATGGCCTTTATTCACGCGCTGCAGGTGGCGCTTGTAGGAGGCGACCGAGCGCACGCGCTCATCATCGTCGGACAAGGCGCGGGTGACGGTCAGCTTGCCGCGGCGGCGTTCGCCTTCGGCAACTTTCTTGGGCGCGGGCGCCTTGGCGGGAACCAGCTTGCCGCCGATCTTCTTGGCGCCGCCTTCTTCTTCTTCTTCGTTCTCAAGCCGGCGGCGCGGCGCATCGGCCGGGGCCACTTCGCCGGTCTTGGGCGCGGCGTCCAGGCGGCGGGCGGCTTCCTGCTCGGCGCGCTTCTTGGCGGCCTCGTCGGCGATCTTGCGGGCTTCTTCCTCGACCTTGCGGCGCTCGGCGGCGGCGCGCTCGATCTTGAGCTGCTCTTCATCCTGGGCGCGGCGGCGGGCTTCGGCTTCGGCGATCTTGCGGGCTTCACTGTCGGAAACGCGGGCATCGGCCAGAGCGGCGGCGCGGCGCTGCTTTTCCTCGTCCGAAAGCTGGCGCAGCACCACGCCGCGGGGCGCGGCGACGGGCGCGGCAGGCGCCCTGGCGACCACTTCGGGCGCGGCGGGCGGGGCAACGGGCTTTTCGGCGGCGGCCTTTGCAGGCGCCTTGGCGGCCGCAGCAGGCGGCGCGGCGGAGCGCTTCTTCTCCACCACCACGGCCTTGGTGCGGCCATGGCTGAAGCTTTGCTTGACGGTGGAGGTTTCCGTCTTCTTCAGCGACAGCGTTTTGGCCGGGCGCTTGGTTTCGTCAGTATCGCTCATGACTTGCTTTCAATTTTGCTCGCGTTCGCTCGCGGGCTTTCATTCCGGGGACGGAAGCCTGAAAGGCGTTCCGCATCAAAGGTCAAACGTTCGGCAAGACCGCCCGGCTGGACGGCGGCATGTATCACATTCTCGCGACCCAGCGCCAAGCCCAATTCGGCACTGGTCAGGCATTCGATCACCGCGCAATCCAGTTCCAGCCGGTGCGCGGCGGCGTACAGTTTGCGCTTGCCGTCGGCGGCACCGTCGTACGCCTCGATCAGCGCCTTCGGCGGCTTGGGGCCCAGCAGTTCACGCAACACATTGTCGAAGCCCAGGAACAGCGCGCCGGAACGGCGGGCCAGTCCCAGGTCGCCGATCATGCGCGCCAGCAGCGCCTTTTCGGCACGGGCCGACAGGTCGGCGGTAGCGGTGACCTGCGCCTTGGCGGCGCGGGAGAAGAGTTTCTTCTCCACCGCCTTGTCGATGGCAGCCTTCGACGCCTCCACCCACAGGCCACGGCCCGGCAGCTTGGCCGCCGCATCGGGAACCACGTTGCCGTCCGGATCCGCCACAAACCGGATAAGGCGATTTTCGGGCAGCACTTCGCCCGATACGATGTCGCGGCGCTCGCGCATCGAGTCGTCCTCTTCCAGTTTGATGGCAGCGGTCATCAGGCTTCGCTGTTCTCCGCTTCGCCTTCGGCGGCTTCTTCTTCCACCACTTCGGGCTCTTCCTCGACCCAGCCGATCTTGACGCGCGCCTTCATCACGATGGCGTTGGCGTCGTCGCTGGTGAGGTTGAAGCCGTCCAGGGCGCCGGGAATGCGAACGCGTTCCTTGTCCTTGTTGACTTCGTAATAGCCGATCAGGTCGTCGCTGGCGCAGCCGGCGAGATCTTCCAGCGTCTTGACGTCATGTTCGCCCAGCGCAACGGCCATGGCGGGGGTGATGCCGTCCACGTCCAGCACGTCATCGGTGACGCCCAGCGCCAGGCGCTTGTCGTCCAGCTCCTTGTTGCGGGCTTCGATGTGTTCGATGGCGCGGTTCTGCAGTTCCTGGGCGGTCTCTTCGTCGAACGCCTCGATCTGCGCCAGTTCGCCCAGATCGACATAGGCCACGTCTTCGATGGTGGCGAAGCCTTCCGAAGCCAGCAACTGGGCGACGGTTTCGTCCACGTCCAGCGATTCCATGAACAGTGCGGTGCGGGTGGTGAACTCCTTCTGGCGGCGTTCCGATTCCTCGGCTTCCGTCAGGATGTCGATCTGCCAACCGGTGAGCTGCGAGGCCAGGCGCACATTCTGGCCGCGGCGGCCGATGCCCAGGCTGAGCTGTTCGTCCGGCACCACCACCTCGACGCGGTGAGTGTCTTCGTCCAGCACCACCTTGGTGACTTCGGCGGGGGCCAATGCATTGACGATGAAGGTCGCCGCTTCGCCGTTCCACGGGATGATGTCGATGCGTTCGCCCTGCAGTTCCTGCACCACCGCCTGCACGCGCACGCCGCGCATGCCGACGCAGGCGCCGACCGGATCAATGGAGCTGTCCTTGCTGATCACGGCGATCTTGGCGCGGCTGCCCGGATCGCGCGCCACAGCGCGGATTTCGATCACGCCGTCATAGATTTCCGGCACTTCCTGGGCGAACAGGCGCACCATGAACTGTGGATGCGAACGCGACAGGAAAATCTGCGGCCCGCGGGTTTCGCGGCGCACGTCATAGATATAGGCGCGGATGCGGTCGCCGGCGCGGAAGGATTCGCGCGGGATCATCTCGTCACGGCGGACAACGCCTTCGGCCTTGCCCAGGTCCACGACGACCGAGCCGAACTCCGAACGCTTGACCACGCCATGCACCACTTCGCCGATGCGGTCCTTGTATTCGTCATACTGGCGCTCACGCTCGGCGTCGCGCACCTTCTGCACGATCACCTGCTTGGCGTTCTGGGCATTGATGCGGTTGAAATCCACCGGCGGCAGGGTTTCGGCGATGATGTCGCTGATCTGCGCATCCGGGTTGCGCTTGCGCGCGTCGACCAGGGAAATCTCGGTCTTGTCGTTCTCGACCATCTCCACGACGTGCAGATAGCGCGAGACATGGGTCTCGCCCGTCTTGGGATCGATATCGACCTTGATGTCGTTCTCGGTGCCGTAATGGGCCTTGGCGGCGCGCTGCATCGCCTCTTCCATCGCGGTCAGGACCACCTGCTTGTCGATGGACTTGTCGCGCGCGACGGCGTCGGCAATCTGCAAAAGTTCCAGCCGGTTGGCGGCCACAATACCTGCCATTTTACTTCTCCTGTTGCGCTATGGTGCGCGTCTTTGAATGTTCGTTGATAAGCTTGTCGGTGAGCACGAGCTTCGCGTTGGCGATGGCGCGAAACGGAAAACGGATTTCATCATTGCCGATGGAAGTGTCACGGATGCGAACATCCTGGCCATCCAGCCCCAAAAGCGTGGCGCGAAAGCGCTTGCGGCCGTCCACGGGCGCGGCAAGCTCGATCTTGGCTTCGTGGCCGCTCCAGCGCGAAAAATCCATCGGACGGGTCAGCGGCCGGTCGATGCCGGGCGAGGAGACTTCGATCTCATATTCGCCTTCGATCGGATCTTCGGCCTCGATGAAATCCAGCAGCGCATGGCTGAGCGCGGCACAGCCTTCGACATCCATGCTGCCATCGGGGCGCTCGGCCATGACCTGCAGGGTCTTGGCGGCGGCGCCCATCATGCGCAGGCGCACAAGCTTGAAGCCCGCTTTTTCAATCACGGGTTCAAACACAGGTTCAAGATGCGATGCCGCAACGACTGTCAAAAACAAAAGCCTTTCGCCCGCGGCGGCCCTTTCGGACTGCCACACAACACGTCTTGTTGTTTGGGATTGGCGGCTATTTACGCCCCAAGCAGGCTTTATTCAAGCCGGGCAGCGTTATTTCCGCGCCGCCGGGGCAATGCCGACGCTGACTTCTCCCCCCGGAATCGGGGCTGCCAGGGCCTTTTCGCGGGTTTCTAGGGCTGCCTTGGCCTTGGCTTTTTCATATTTGGCGAAGGGCGAGGGCAGGACCATCATCAGGATAAGAGCCAGAGTGCAGCAGGCCGCCACCGCGACGATGGCGTATTCGCCAAAGCTGGTGCGGTAGATGGGGCGAACATAGTCGTCGTCATCGGGGCCGGGTTTTTTCATGCCGCGATTTTAGCCCTTCGCGCGAAGCGGAGGAAGGTCGGCAGCCCCCGGATCGCCTTTGTTTCATAACGGGTTGGCGGCCAGTCGGCGGGCCGGCTTTTCCAGTCGGCGGGGCCTTGGGCCAGCCATTCAAAGCCGGGATGGGCCATCAACCGCTCCAGGGCATAGGGCAGATAGCTTTTGTCGTCAGTGGCAAAGCGGAGTTCCGCCCCCGGCTTGAGCACCCGGGCGAGGCTGTCCAGCATCTCCATCTGCAGGAAACGCCGTTTGTGATGCCGGGTCTTGGGCCAAGGATCGGGGAACAGCAAAAAGAACCGCCCCAGGCTGGCATCCGGTAAGGCCTGGATGATTTCCGACCCATCCCCTTCATAAAGCCGAACATTGTTCAGTTGTATTTCTTCCAGCTTGGTCAATAACTTGGCCATGCCCATCTGGTAGGGTTCTGCGCCGATCAGGCCGACCTGCGGATGCTGGGCCGCCTGCCAGACCAGATGCTCGCCAGCGCCAAAACCGACCTCCAGCCACACCTCCTGAACGCTGTTCGGAAACTGGCTTAGGGGGTCGGGACCCGGGTTATAGGCCAGCTCGCCTAACAGTGTTTGGCGCAAGCCCGCCTGCCGCGCCGACAGCTTGGGGCCCTTGCGCCGGCCATACAGCTTGCGCCGGTGGCTATCAGGATGATCCGGAGTGTCCATCAGGCCCTTTAAAGCACAACCGCCGCCCTGCGGATGCAGGACGGCGGTTGGGTATGCAAACAGACCTCTTACGAAAGCGCTGCCTTGATCTGGGCGGCCAGGTCGGTCTTTTCCCAGGAAAAGCCGCCATCCGCATCGGGCTCGCGACCGAAATGGCCATAAGCCGAGGTGCGGGCGAAGATGGGCTTGTTCAGGTCCAGATGCTCGCGGATGCCGCGGGGCTTCAGGTTCATCACCTGGGGCAGGATTTTTTCCAGCTTGGCTTCTTCCACATTGCCGGTGCCGTGCAGGTCGACATAGACCGACAGCGGCTCGGCCACGCCGATGGCGTAGGCGAGCTGGATGGTGCAGCGGTCGGCAAGGCCGGCGGCCACCACATTCTTGGCCAGATAGCGCGCGGCATAGGCCGCCGAGCGATCCACCTTGGTGGAGTCCTTGCCCGAGAACGCGCCGCCGCCATGCGGGGCCGCCCCGCCATAGGTGTCGACGATGATCTTGCGGCCGGTGAGGCCGCAGTCGCCGTCCGGACCGCCGATCACGAACGAGCCGGTGGGATTGATGTGCCACACGGTCTTGTCGTTGATCCATTCCTTGGGCAGCGTTTCGCGGATGTAAGGCTCCACGATGGCGCGGATGTCGGCGCTGGTCTGGCTTTCATGCGCATGCTGGGTGGACAGCACGATCTGGGTGGCTTCGACCGGCTTGCCGTTCGCATAGCGCAAGGTGACCTGCGATTTCGCGTCGGGGAGGAGAGTGGCTTCCTTGCCCGACTTGCGCACTTTGGCCAGCAATTCCAGGATTTTATGACTGTAGAACAACGGCGCCGGCATCAGCGCCGGGGTTTCGCGGCAGGCATAGCCGAACATGATGCCCTGGTCGCCCGCGCCTTCGTCCTTGTTGCCGGACGCGTCCACGCCCTGGGCGATATGCGCCGACTGGGCATGCAGCAACACTTCGACATTGGCGTTGCGCCAATGGAAGCCTTCCTGTTCGTAACCGATATCCTTGATGGCCTTGCGCGCGACGTCTTCCACGTCACCGGCCTGCACCTTCTTGGGGCCGCGGGTTTCGCCCGCGATGATCACGCGGTTGGTGGTGCAAAGAGTTTCGCAGGCGGCGCGAATGTCCCAGGGGCTCATGCCTTCCTTGGGGCCTTCGCGGAAGAACAGATCCACCACCTCGTCGGAGATGCGGTCAGCGACCTTGTCGGGATGACCTTCCGAAACACTTTCGGAGGTGAACAGATAGTCGGAGCGCGCCATTTGGGACCCTTAACTTTTGCGGAGGGGCTTTCTTACAGGCTTTGACCGGGGGGTCAACCGCATATGTCAATTATGACATATGCTTTGGCATCATATGGGATTCACGCTGGGGGAACCCCCTGCTATACAGCCTTTATTGACCCCCTCCGCCCTTCGCGCCT
>Ga0209829_10002787_pt1 | contig 13083 bp, 10 predicted proteins | sample C_140205_EF_Meta_FD_187311 | JGI IMG/M metagenome (GOLD analysis project Ga0209829, IMG submission 187311) | Freshwater microbial communities from Lake Croche, Canada to study carbon cycling - C_140205_EF_MetaG (SPAdes) (version 2) | ecosystem: Environmental > Aquatic > Freshwater > Lake...
GTAACCGGGTCCGTCGCCCAACGAGGACGAGGGCTTCACGGGAAAGATGGTCAAATCGGCCCCGAGATCCTCCCCGTCCAGCGTGCTTGCCCCGACGCGCGGTTCGTGGGAGATTGCGCGCGTGGAGAACTGCTGGGAATACGATCTGCCGGAGCGCTTCGGGCCGATGACGACCAAGGAGCTGCGGCAGAACCTGCGTCGCGGCAGCTTTGTTTATCCGTTTCTGGGCATCCAGCTTCTGGCGGTGATCGCGATGGCGGCGGAATTCCAGATGGGCGATGTCGAGACCTACACCGAGTGGGTCGGCGCGATGAATCTCGGACTGCTCGGCATTTCCGGTCCGTTCTGGTTGGTGGTGACCTTCATTTGCCTTCTCGTCATGCCGCTGGGTGGACTGATCCTCATGGGCCAGGAGCTGGAGGAGGGAAATCACGAACTGCTGCTCCTCACCCATCTCGACCGCTGGAAGGTGGTGCTCGGGAAATTCTTCACCCTGTGGGGCCTTTGCTCGCTGACCTTCATCTCGCTCATGCCCTATGTCGTCGTCCGCTATCTGCTCGGCAGCATCGAGTGGTGGCGTGAGGCTTCCTGTTCGCTGAGCATTCTTGGAGGCTCCGCCATTCTCTGTGCCGGGGCGATCGGAGCATCCTCCTTCAAGGGGCTTGGTGCCCGCATCGGGATCATGGTGCTGTTCATTGCGTCCTGTGCCGCCGCCTGCTCGGTGCCGTTGATGGCCTCGGCCGCAGTCTCGAGGGGCTGTGGCGTCTGGTATCATCTCAGTGCGCTTGGTTCGGTGTTCTGCTACACCCTGCTCGGGCTCTCGCTCGCCCGATCGAGGCTGCGTTTGGTCGTCCATGCCTACGAGGTCAAGCCAAGCTGGATGATTGTCGGCCTGCTGGTATTCACGCCCTTCGTCGTCTGGATGACCACGGCCTTCACCGTTGGGTATGCCGGTTGCGTCGGCCTCATTGGCATGGCCTTCGTCGCCATCTACGCCGACGTCACTCCGAAGGCTCCGAGGTGGATGGTGGCTCCCGCGCCGAATGTGCCGAAGGTGGAGGGCTAAACCTTCGCCAGGTCCAGCAGTTCCCTCAGCCGATCAATCTCCGCTGCCGAGGTCTTCGCGACGAAGCCGCGCGCGTGGGCGAAGTGGACGTCGGGCTCCTGTTCGATCCGTGTGAAATTGTAGCGCGGATCGTCGTTGTGGCGGGACAGGCCATAGCCACCACCACGGCGGTCGGGGTAGATGAGGGCGGCGACGCTTTGGCTTTTGCCGATGCTTTCGAGATAGCGGTCGATGCCGGCGGAGGGTTCGTCCGGGCTCGGATCGGTGCGGGGCAGGAAGAGGATTTCGCTGTCGTCGTGAGTCCAGAACTCGGCGTGTTTCGCGACGAAGTCGAGGCGGCTTCGAAGCTCGCGCAGGTATTCCAGCAAGTCTTCGCCGATGTAGCTCAGGATTTCCCAAAGCGGCTCGCCGGGCTCCAGGCGTTTAGTCTTCGCGAATCGACGCAGCACGGTGACGTCGATCGGTGAGTTGAGCTTGTTCATCGTGGCGCGATCCACGCCGAGCCACTTGGCGGTGACGTTCGGGCCCCGGGTGTCGAACCACTCGGCGGGCTCCAGCCAGTCGCAGAACTGTCGAGCATCCTCATAGATCCCGAGGTGCTGCAGCACGAGGCTCAGCGCGCAGAGCGGCGGATGGTCGGCGGGGAACTGATGGTGGTCGAAATTATTCCGTTCAGGCGCGTGGTCACCACCGACATCGACGACGGCGATCAGGGGATCAGCGAGATCGGCGGCGGTTGGCTCGCGCCGCTCGATCGGTACCCGGTGAACGGCGGCGAGGAGACTGCAGGCGAGGAGTTCGTCCTTATGGGAACCGCCGGGATGAGTGAGGATGAGGGAGATGGACATCAGAGAATGAGCGGAAGGTAGGGGAATCGCCACGCACGACAACCCCAGATCGTGATTCCGTCCATGGGGCTTGGTTTTCGCCGCTGCCCTCTCTGCGAAGCCTTTCCGATCCTTGCGGTTCTCCCCGATCCCAAGTCTGCTGCCGCTGCCGTCAGCGCGTGCGCCACCTGATAAGGGTCATCACAGAAAATCGGGAGTCGAATGTGATCACAACACTCGCTCCCGATGTTCCTTCGATGCGATCAATTCAGATCCCTGGCCTGCCGGCCCGCATGCCGGTACCGTTCGAGTTGAGGAAGCGATAATAGACTTCCATCATCAGAGTGCACAGGGCGCTGGTATAAACTTCATTGTTGCCCCCGTGACCTGGATTCTTGGGGATCTTCCACGAGCCATCCGCATTCTGGTTTTTGAGCAACTGGTCGCGGAAGAGGTTGTTGTAGAATTCCCAGTCCTTGCCACCGGCCTGCATCATGGCCTGGGATTCATAATAGTGGGCGTAAAGGTCGGAGTCCTCGGTGTTCCAGTCGAGCTTGGTGTTTTCCTTGATGTATCTCAGTCCTTTGCGGGCTTCAGAACTACCTCCCTTTCCCCACATCTGGTGGCAGAGGGTGCCCACTCCTGTCAGGGCAAAATACTTGGCACCGCCCGCCGCCGAACCCGGACCGGAGTAGCCATACGAGCCATCCGGACCCTGGCAAGTGGCCAAGTACTTGAGACCCTTGTTGATGCAGGAGTCCATCCCTCTGAACTGGATCTTGCTGTGACTGAGAGCCTTCAGCGCCTGGATTTGCCAGCCAACGACCGAGGTGTCGGTGTGGCCGCCTTCCAGCTCATACAGATAGGCCCAGCCGCCGTTGCTATTTTGGTTGTCGATGATCCACTGTCCCGCTTTTTGAGCGACTTCATCGAGGTAAGGAACCTCGACCTTCAAATCCTTGCAGAAGGTCGCCGCTTCCCCGATGGCATAGGAGGCAATCGCGTGCTCGTAAACCCATGGCTGTCCGGTGAAATTGGTCGCCATCTTTCCGTCGTTCTTCATTCCAAGATTCACAAGGTAGACGATGCCCTTTGTGCAGGATTCGCCAAACTCCTCGGAGACCGGGGTCTCACAGTGGCCGAAATAAGCGAGCAAGGCCAAGCCGGTCATGGCAGGAGTTGAAGGTCCGGTCCACGAGCCGTCGGGCTGTTGTTGGCTCTTCAGCCAACGCAGGCCCTTGATGACAGCATCCTCACACTCGGGCGTGCCGCCATTTTCCTTGAGGCGTTGGAGGCGGTCTTCCTTCGAGCAGCGCTTGCGCATTTCGTCTGGAATCAGGCCGAACATCTTGCCCGCTCCGGCACCGCCGAAACCGAAACCGCTGCCGTTGCCGCGACCACCGCCGCTGCCGTTGCCGAAACCACTGCCGCCGCCGGCACCGCCGAGACCGGAGGCACCGCCGCTGGCGAGCGAACTCAAGGTGGACATTTCGCCGAAATTGTCACCCTGGTCCGGGATGGCGAAATTGGAGACCGCACCCTCCGCGAACACGCGCTTCACGTTGGTGGTGGGCGTGACAACAGCCTGCTTCTTCTTCTTCACTTCATATTCCATGCTGCGCTCACCACCGCCGCCGCCGCCGCCGCCGGAAGGCATGAAGTCGACGGTCTTTTCAGGGGGCTGGATGTATTTGAAAATGACGAAGGCGCCGGCGATGATCAGGATGATGTGCACCAGAATTGCGATCGTCAGCGAACCACCACCAATCTTCGCCCAGAAGCCAACCTTCTTCTTCTGGAACGGCTGAGCGTGGAAGTCCTGATATTCCTGATACTCTTGTTGCTGGTCGTTTGGGTCCATGGGAATGTTGATTGTCGTGAGTCTAGACGTTTGAGTAGGCGGGTCTATTAGAAAGATTTCGGCTGAAACTGGATTTGACGCGGTGTCACCGATTTCGAGGCCCCTCGAGGCAGGGCGATGAGCCGTATTTCGGCCCGTTCGCCCCGCGATTAGGCTCGCAACCGAGCAAGGACGACAGCAGTCGCCCACGCGCGGCCGCCTGCTTGATTCGCAAAAGACTGGAAATCAAAGGGCAGTGGAAAGAGTGAAATTTCTCCATGATTTTTCGATTTTCATGACAGGACTGGTCTGCATGCTGCAGCTTTGGGGATGTCGCGACACTTAGGCGGTCCGACTGAGAGGCTTCCTGGTGAATGGGTTTTCCACGGGGCGGAGTGGTCGGACCGCTATTTTTTTGGACCGGGAGCCCCTGTTGGGCACGCCGGGTCGAGCGTCCGAAGGGTCGTCACTGCATCGTTTCTAAAGGATGTCCTGAATGCTCCGAGGCGTTGGCTGTCCGCAAAACAGTCTGGTGGGACGGATCAATCCGTGTTGTCGTCAGGTGGGATTTCTTCCCGACCATGAACCACTTACCCAAACTCCATCCGTCCGTTTCCTCAACGCCGGAGGCCCATGGGATCCACTTCGCTCCAGTGTTGTCCGAGGCTGCGCGACTGGAGGCGGAGGTCGTGCTGGTGAATGCGAAGAGTTCGCTGAGCGGCCTTTCCGGGATTGAGGCAAGTCGCCGACTTGCGGAGGTGGGGCCGAATGTCGTGGCTGTAGACAAGCGTCATGGGTGGCTGCGGCGACTGCTCACGGCGGCGCGCAATCCACTGGTGATCCTGTTAGTGATACTGGCGGCCGTTTCCTTCGCCACTGGGGATTCGCGGGCCGGCAGCGTGATGGCCTTGATGGTGATTCTCGGGGTGATGCTGCGCTTCGTTCAGGAATCGCGTGCCGATGCGGCGGCGGAAAAACTCAAGGCGATGATCAACGTCACGGCGACGGTGGTGCGCGATGCGCAGGAGCGGGAGATCCCTCTCCGTCAGCTCGTCCCGGGTGACGTGGTGAAACTTTCCGCCGGTGATATGATTCCGGCCGACGTACGGGTGCTTTCGTCGAAAGACCTCTTCGTCACGCAGTCGGCGCTGACGGGGGAGTCGATGCCGGTCGAGAAGGTGGCGGCTTCCGAGACCGGGGTGGGATCATCGCCGCTGGAAATGCGGAACCTTTGCTTCCTCGGCACCAGCGTGGAGAGCGGCGCGGCCACGGCGGTCATTCTCGCGACCGGCGCGCTGACCTACTTCGGCAGCATGGCGGGCAGCCTGACGGAGGAGCCGGTGCCGACGGGTTTCGACCGTGGCGTGAAACAGTTCACCTGGTTGATGCTGCGTTTCATCCTGATCATGGTGCCGCTGGTTTTCCTTCTCAATGGCCTGACCAAGCACGACTGGCACGCGGCGTTCTTTTTCTCCATCGCGGTCGCCGTGGGTCTGACGCCCGAGATGCTGCCGATGATCGTGTCCGTCTGCCTCTCGAAAGGCGCGCTCGCGATGGCTGGGAAGAAGGTCATCGTGAAGCAGCTCAACGCGATCCAGAACTTCGGAGCGATGGACGTGCTCTGTACCGACAAGACGGGCACGCTGACGATGGATCAGGTGATCCTCGAAAAGCACTGCGACGTGATGCGTAAGGAGAACGCCGAGGTCTTCCGTGATGCCTTCCTGATCTCCCATTTCCAGACCGGGTTGAAGAGCATGCTCGATCGCGCGGTGTTGAGCCATCATGACGCCCGCGACGAGATCATCGCGGGCTTCAAGAAGGTCGACGAGATCCCCTTCGACTTTGTCCGCCGGATGATGTCGGTCGTGGTCGAGACTCCGGAACAGGACCACCAGCTTCTGACCAAGGGCGCGCCCGAGGCGGTGTTTCCGCGCTGTGTTTCCTATGAACTCGACGGCGAAACCTTCCCGCTGGAACCGACCCGTGCAGCGGAGCTGATCCGGCACTATGAGGAGCTCAATGCGGATGGTTTCCGCGTGCTGGCGGTCGCCCACAAGCGATTGCCGCTCGGCGAGTTCATTTCGAAGGAGGACGAATACGATTTGATCCTGAAGGGCTACATCGCCTTTCTCGATCCGCCGAAAGACAGCGCCGCCCGGGCGATCAAGGCGCTGCTGGACCACGGGGTTGGCGTGAAGGTGCTCACCGGCGACAACGACATCGTCACCCGCAAGGTTTGTCACGAGGTCGGACTGGAAACCGACCGGATCCTGTTAGGCGGCGAAGTGGAGGCGATGAGCGATGAACAGCTTGCTGCCGCCGTGGAAAACACGCGCATTTTCGCCAGGCTCTCGCCGGCCCACAAGCAGCGGATCATCCGGTCGCTCCAGCACAATGGTCACGTCGTGGGATTCATGGGCGACGGCATCAACGACGCACCGGCCCTGCATACAGCGGACGTCGGCATTTCCGTCGACTCAGCCGTCGACATCGCCAAGGCGGCGGCCTCCGTGATCCTTCTGGAAAAGGATCTCATGGTGCTCGACGACGGCGTGATCGAGGGCCGGAAGGTCTTTGTCAACATCCTCAAGTACGTCCGCATGGGCGCGAGTTCGAACTTCGGAAACATGTTCAGCGTGCTCGGTGCGAGCGCGTTCCTGCCCTTCGTACCGATGGCGCCGATCCAGGTGCTGACGAACAACCTGCTCTACGATTTCTCACAGGTGCCGATCCCCACCGACACTGTGGGGCCGGAGCAGACGGAAAAGCCCCAGCCTTGGGACATCGGTGGCATTCGGAGGTTCGTGTTCTTCATCGGCCCGATCAGCTCGATTTTTGACTACACGACCTTCTTCGTGATGTTGTGGGTTTTCGGCTGCTGGGATCCGGCGCGGGCATCTCTTTTCCAAACCGGCTGGTTCGTCGAATCGCTGATCACCCAGACGCTCATCGTTCACGTCATTCGGACGAACCGCATTCCGTTCATTCAAGGGCGGGCCAGTTGGCAGCTCACCGCCATGACCCTAGCCATCATGGCCGTGGCGATGTGGTTGCCGTATTCGCCGCTGTCCGCGGTTCTTGGCTTTACCGCCTTGCCTTTTCTATACTGGCCGATCCTGTTGGTCACCCTGATTTGCTACGTGTTGCTGACCCAAGGAGTGAAAATCTGGCTGGTCTGGAAGCAGTGGCTTTGAGGACTTGTGGTCATTTTTGGAAATTTGACCAATCCTGATCATTGGGATAGGTTTTAGATCGTCTCCACTCGCGAAAGTCCCTCAAACCATGACCATCTGCCCGATCAGCAATTCGAAACCCAGCGCGGAAAGCTCAAGAAAATCGGGTCGATCGCCCTCGTGGTGATCATCGGCGGGGGAGTGGCCCTGTTTTTCAGTTCGTCGGAAAACCGCTCGGCGGTGGCGACCTTCGTGCAGATCATGCAGGAGGCCAATCAGCCGGCCCCGATTCCTCCCCCAGCCGCGCCGCCGGCGGCCGGAGCAACATCAACCGCGCCCGCCTTGAAGCCCAAGGGTCTGCTCGCTCCTGAGGACGCGCGGTTCACGAAGGAGATCTTCCAGTTCATCGAAGCTCCCAACCAGCACAAGTGATCGGAAAGACCCAGGGGCGCTCGTCGTTGAGTAGGCATGAAAATCCTCCCATCGGGCTCATGGATGCTTTTGATCCTCGGCCTGTCGCTGAACTTGGTGAATGCGGAGACACGGATCATTCGCATCGGAGCCGGGCAGGGCGCGGTGGATCTAACGGCGGCCCTTGATCTCTTGAAGAAAAGTCGCGCGGAACACCATGAGCAGGCGGTCGACCTGATCTTGACTGATGGCATAACCAAGTGATCAAAATCTGAGGTGGAGTAGATTTGAAACCACTACTTAGCCTTGGGGACTTTCATTTTTGGGGCAGGAACGCTCGCTACATATTTCAGAAAGACAGGCTGCGCACCCTGCTGACCGACGATGTTCCCCTCTCCATCGCTCAACCGGACTACCCAACCTGCGTAGCTGTAGCCAGACCATGACCTCGCGTAGATCCCCTCCCATTTCATCAAGGACGAATCACTCTGGAGGTAGAGACAGCCTTCGTCCCTGTAATCGTACAAAGCACTCGCTCCAACAACCCACTTGGAGGCGAGAGGGATCTTGATTGGCTTCACTGCCATCTTGCAGATCATTCGGTTGTTTTTGTCTGACAGAGAGAATCCAAGCCAAAAGACTTCAAGGATGAAGTTTTCTGTCGTCCCTTTGTTCTCCATTTCGATCCCCAGAACTCGCGACCTTAGCTCTTCACTTCCAGCTAGCCTTAGAAACTCTACACCATCCGGAGAAAGATTGGCCCATGCTTCGTTCCATGAGGTGTCTTTTCTTGCTGTCGCGACAGTTTGGACGTTCAATTTGACGTCTTTCACAATCCAATTCTTCACATAATCCTGATCGTCGGGAGAGAGTCGATTTACCTGAATCCAATTGCTTTGAAGGTTCTTTAGCATGATGCGGATTTCGGAATTATCTGCCCGCTTCTCCATGATCTTGGCCTCAATCTTCTTTCCTGATGCCACTTCCATCCAGACTCGGAACTCTTCACCTTTCAAGCAAACCAGATTCGATGCAAAAACGATGCTGGCGATAATTGAAGATTTCCACATGTTTAGATCCTCGAAGTTATGAAATTTCCGTCAAGTCGTAAATTCCGAATCCGCAAATCCGAGAATGGGATAGACAAGATGAGTCCGTAATAACTGGGTCTGTATCTCAAGGTGGTTTGGCACTGGGCTTTCTGCCGCGGTCTGGGAGCCGGGTGGGAAGACTTGGAGCGGGACGCTCCAAAGACGGACTGGAGCAGGATGCTCCAGCGACGTGCGCAAGGGCGCTTCATGAGAATTGGACAGGCGAGGCCCTCAGAGTCTTTGTGCTCTCTGTGCCCTTTGTGGTTCAATCCCTCTCCCTCAATCCTCCGTCGTGATCACCATTTTCCGAATCCAGACTTCGTCGCCGTGATCCTGGATCATGAGACGGCCTTTCGGATTGGCAGAGAAACCGGTGACGTTCTTGAACTTGCTGGCGGCGAGGGCGGTCTTGAACGCGTCGCTGGCGGTATCGAGCTCAAGGACCTTGGCTCCGTTGAGCCAATGCTCGAGGTGGGTGCCTTTCTGGACGAGCTTCGAGGTGTTCCACTCGCCGACCGGGTTGAGCTTCTTGTCAGCGGCGGCCGGGAAGAAATCATAGAGCGCGGCGCTCTGGTGCTTGGTGCCGTTCTTGGCGTCCGGGTGGTTCACGTCGTCGAGCATCTGGTATTCGAGTCCCAGCGGTCCCTTTCCCGGATAGGTCTGCACGCGATACTTGAGCCCGCTGTTCCCGGCCTTTCCGATCTTCCATTCCCAGATCAGGGTGAAGTCGCTGTATTCCTTGTCGGAGAATAGATCACCGCCCTTCGACGGGCGGTGAAGCACGCCGTCCTCGATGACCCAGCCGACGGTTGGGGCCTTGCCGTCGACGGTGGTCCAACCGGTGAAATCCTTGCCGTTGAAAAGGGAAACTTCGCCAGCGAGGACGGAGCAGGGAAGGAGCAGGGCAATCAGGAGAGGTCTTAGCAACATATCCCAAACTACGCGGTCTCGGCTCGGATCATTTCGGAAATTCAGGGCCGGCGTGTTGATGGGGAGCGCCTGGACGCTTGAAAGTTGCCGGTGGGCGGAGAAAGTCGCTGCCACCCCCTTTTGACAATCAGACCAATGGTCCATTCATTGGCGCTCTGTTCGTGAATCATGACCGCTTCATTTGTTCTCACCACCCTCTTGTTTCCCACCAGCCTAATCGCTCAGTCCGTGGATCCGCTCTCCGCCCCGCGATTCGGCACTTGGGGATACGACCTCACTGCGCGGAAGGAAGTGGTGAAGCCCGGCGATGATTTTTACGCCCATGCCAACGCGAACCGCCTCGAGCGCCTGACGATTCCCGAGGATCGCGTGAGGTTCGGAAATTTCGACGCGCTCAGCATCATTTCGGAGGCCCGGGTCCGTGGCATTCTCGAGGAGGCGATAAAGACGCCGAATGAATCAACCGCCAAGATCGCCGCCTGCTATGCCGCCTACATGGATGAGGAGCGCGTGGAGAAACTCGGTGCCCAGCCGATCGCGATAGACCTTGGCAAGATCAAGTCCGCCACCACGCGCGAGCAGTTGATCACGTTCATGGCGACGCCCGGCGGGCTTCATGGCGGACTGTTCGGCGCCGGCATCAGCCCGGATGCGAAAAACCCAACCCGCTATGCCGTTTACGTGAGCTCGGGTGGTTTTTCCCTTCCTGATCGAGACTATTATCTCAAGCCTTCCTTCGCCGAGATCAAGACCAAGTACGAGGCCTACGTGACGTCGCTGCTGACCCTGATCGAATGGCCGGAGCCGGCGAAGAGCGCGAAGGATATCGTCGCCTTCGAGACGCGACTGGCCGAGGCGAGCTGGGAGCGGGCGGCGCGGCGCGATCGCGACAAGACCTACAACCTGATGACCCCGGATGAACTGGCGGCCCTTGCGCCGGGATTCGACTTCATCCGGATGCTGGATGGACGTGGTCTCGCGCAGGTTGAGAAGGTGATCGTCACGGACAACACCGCTTTCCCGAAGAAGTCCGCCATTTTCGCGGAGACAGCGCTCGAAACTCTCAAGGCCTGGGCGGCGTTCGGGGTGGCTGATGCCTCGGCGCCTTATCTTTCCCAGGCATTTGTGGATGCCAGTTTCGAGTTCAACAGCAAGACCCTCTCCGGACAGCCCGAGCCATTGGCGCGCTGGAAGCGCGGCGTGGCGGTCACCAACGGCGCACTCGATGAGGAGGTGGGGAAGGCCTATGTCGCCCGCTATTTTCCGCCTGACTCCAAGCGCCAGATGCTCGAGCTCGTCGACAACGTGAAGGCCGTCCTGGCGACACGCATCAGCAAGCTCGAATGGATGGGTGAGGCCACGAAAAAATCGGCACTCGAAAAGCTTTCGAAAATCACCGTGAAGGTCGGTTACCCCGACGAGTTTCTTGATTACTCGGCATTGGAGATCAAGGCCGACGACCTCTACGGCAATGTCATCCGCTCCGGCTTGTTCGGCTGGAAGCGTGAGCTCGACCGTCTCAACAAGCCGGTGGACCGGAAGGAGTGGGGCATGCCGCCGCAGAAGGTGAACGCTTACTACAACCCGACGATGAACGAGATCGTTTTCCCGGCGGCGATTCTCCAGCCTCCGTTCTTCGATCCGCAGGCGGACCCGGCGGTGAACTATGGCGGCATCGGCGGTGTCATCGGCCATGAGATCAGCCACGGCTTCGATGATCAGGGGCGCAAGTCGGATGGCGACGGCGTGCTGAAGGACTGGTGGACGGCCGACGATGCGGCGAAGTTCGACCAGCGCGCCGAGCAGCTCGGGGCGCAGTATGAGACCATCGAGATCATGCCCGGAGAGCGCATCAACGGCAAGCTGACGATGGGGGAGAACATCGGCGACATGGGTGGGCTCAATCTCGCGCTCGACGCCTATCAGGTCTCGCTCAAAGGGAAGCCCGCGCCGGTGCTGGATGGCGTGACCGGCGTGCAGCGCGTGTTCTTTGGCTGGGCGCAGGTGTGGAGCCAGTTGATTCGCGACGAGGCGCTGAAGAAGCAGATCCACACCGATCCGCATTCTCCGGCGATCGCCCGCGTCAACGGGGTCGTTCGCAACATCGACGCCTGGTACGAAGCCTTTGACGTGAAACCCGGCGACAAGCTCTACGTGAAGCCCGAGGACCGCGTGAGGATCTGGTGACGCGCTTCAGGGAAAGCGCTTGCGGATTTCCGGTGGCAGGTCGGTCAGCGGCAAGCGGCTCGATCCATCGCGGTGCGAAAGCGTCACGGAGGTGGCGTCGATGCTGGTGATGCGCGCCTCCTGATAGACCTTGCCGGAAACGGTCTGCAGCGTGCGAAGAGTGGTGACCGAGGGATCGGCGAGGAGCTGCTTGCGGATCAGTTGCTTGTCGGTCTCGAACGTTTTCTCGCCGTCGCTGATTGCCCTTTCGAGCTTCGGAATGGTGTTTTCAAGATCCGAAATCCGCTGCCGACTTGCCCGGACCTTAAGGGCAAGTTCGTCCGCTTCCTTCGCGGTGGCCCGCAGGCGCTCGGCCGTCTCCAATCGCTTCGTGGCCTCAACGACCGCGGTGCGGTTCAGATCGAGTTCCTTTTCCTCATCATGGATGATGCCCTCGAGCGACTTTTCCCCTCCCATCGCCTTTTCACCGCCCGTGGAATAGAGGGTGGTGAATCCTCCAACCACGAAAAGACCAACGATCACGCCGACAATCAGCATGCCTCGGCTGCTCGTGGTCATGTCCAGCAGACTCATGAAATGGGGGAATAGCGGATTTCAGGTCGAGTGGACAGGAGTTTCAGGGCCACTCCAATCACACTTCAGGCTGCCATCCGCTCGAAGAACAGCGTGAACTCCTGTCGATTGTAGGTCAGGTGGGTTCGGGCGATCAGATGAAGTCCGGCGGCTTCGGCGCGTCGCAGGGCTTCCTGATAGAGTCTGATCGTTTCCTCGAAGGTGGTGACGCCGGCCGTCTTGAGGGTGAAGACCACGATGCCGCCTGCTGTTAGATTGGCGGAAAGCCGGATCACCTGTTGAAGGGATTCGAGCGCGTCTCCATTCAGGTCCGACAGCAGGGCATCGAAGGTCGCAGTCGCCGGTGGGCGGCAGCTCGCGACGTCGCTGTGAAGAAAGCGGAGGTTTTTCGCACCGTCCAATCGCGGATCCAGTGGTGCCCGATCGACCGCCGTCACGCGATGTCCGCGCTTCAGCAACTCGGAGGTCATTCCGCCCGGGCTGGCGCCGAGCTCCAGCCAATGGGTGTCAGGTTTCAAGGCGGGTCGATGAAGCAGCAGGTAGTGCAGGGCCTCGGCGATTTTCGCTCCGGCGCGGCTGATGGTGTCAGGCGCGTTCTGGCTGATGAATTTCGTGCCGCCGGGGTAGAAGCCATTCGAGTCCCGAGGGCTGCTCATGCCGGCGTAGAGACCCTCTTTTCCGAGCAGGCAGAACAGCGTGGCTTTCGCGATGTGCTGCGCTTCGGCGTCGTTCGATGCCACCGACAGGGTGGGGAAGAGTTGCAAGGCCCGGCCGCGGAGGTTCGAGGCGAGTGTCTTGTAGTAACGGTTCGAGGAACTCGGGTCGAGCAGGCCGATGAGGAGGGTCTGCGGTTGGCGGGCGGCGAATTTTTTCACCAAGGTCTGCGCGGCCTTCTCGATGAAGCCTTCCATTTTTTGCGGGTTGCACGGCCAGCTGTGTTCGACCGGAAGATTCCAGCGGAGAAACATGGCGGCATCGGCGC
>Ga0209829_10002788_pt1 | contig 13081 bp, 8 predicted proteins | sample C_140205_EF_Meta_FD_187311 | JGI IMG/M metagenome (GOLD analysis project Ga0209829, IMG submission 187311) | Freshwater microbial communities from Lake Croche, Canada to study carbon cycling - C_140205_EF_MetaG (SPAdes) (version 2) | ecosystem: Environmental > Aquatic > Freshwater > Lake...
GGGCGGGGTGGGGGTTTTTGATTTGTGGGTGCAAGTTTTCAACCCGTGGGTGCAAGTTTTCAACTTGCACTTGCCTTCGACACGATGGAATCGTGTCACTCCAAGAGACACGATGGAAATCTTGTCGCCACAAGAGACACGACGGAATCGTGTCACCACAAAAAGACACGATGCCCTCTTGTGGCCACAAAGAAGAGTGGGGTGGGGGTTTTGATTTGTGGGTGCAAGTTTTCAACTTGCACTTGCCTTCGACACGATGGAATCGTGTCACCACAAGAAACACGATGCCCTCTTGTCGCCACAAAGAAACGCCGGCAGCTGATCCTCAACTGGTTCCGAACTGGAGGCAATGATCTCATCGGGCGTCGACGAGGGATTCAGCGACAAGGCGAAACTGACCGGCAGAAAAGCCTATGGATCGAGAACGCCGCAAGGCATCGAAATCGCGATGTTTCACCCGATGGGGTACACCCTACCCGAGCCGAAAATATCCCACCGATTCCGCTGCGGAGTCACAAAACCGGAGGTTTTGCAAGTGGAAACTCGGTTCACGACCGGCTGGGCATGGAGGACTTTTCCCACGTGGAACTAGGGCGTCGGCTCCGTGGCTGCAGCACGCGCCGTCCGCACGAAATCGCAGGCTGGCGGCATGACGTCGGCTAGGGCATCCTCGCTGCAACGGCATTCGAGACCGTCGTTCCCGACGCGCCTGAGTGTATACGTGCAGTCGGCGGCGAGATCGTGGCCACGACCCTCCAGGCGAACGATCCATGCACTCTCCGAAATCCCTGGCACACCACGTTCGCCATCACGCGACCACGAGCCTTCAGCAAAGCGGCCGTCTGATGTGAAGATCCACGAGCGGATCTGTCCGCGTTCTGGATCCCATCCGAGAATCTCCGTGATCTCCCTGCTGGAAGGGTGCTCGCCGTTGCCTGAAGCGCCCGCCGAGAGGAGCCCTGGGATGCTGCTGTCGCCCGGCAGCGGACGATGTTCCTGCGCGGCGTCTGAGCTGACGGCATGGCTGCGGATGAGAAACGCCTTGTTGACCGACCAGAAGCAGTGCGTGCTGGCGGTCACGCCCTCGCCGACGTCCTCCCAGGAACCAACAAGCCAGGCAAGTTCGCCGAGGGGGCTGGGGGCAGCGGCAGCATCGCCCGAAACAGACACATTGGATTCTCGCACTGATTCCAGCATCCAGGTGTCGTCCTGCCTCACGAGCACGGCCGAGAACCGGCTGCTCGACGGCAACGCGTCGGTGAAGGCGATCCGCGAGACGCCATCGACGACGGCCACGTCGGGGCGGACGTGCCGAATCGATGCGATGTCGATGTCGATCGTTGCGCCGGCATCCTCTGTGAACAGGGCCGCGAACACTTCCTGCACGGCTTCCCGCCCGACCGTGGTCTCTCCGGAATCGAGGTCTACATTTTCACCGGCACTGCTCCAGTGGGCAGCGAGCGCGGCAGGATCGTGGCGGTTGAAGGCCCGCAGGTAGCTGCCGATCATGTTGCGGATGCCGGCGATGTCAGGAGCGGCTCCCGGCTGGACGGATGCCGCAGCTGCCTGCTGGATTGGCGTGGCCCCAGGAACGGAGTCGATGACGCGGGCGGAAGGAGCCGACTCGTTGCGAGCCGAAAGCATCGCGGGCACGCCTTCAGCTGCCATTGGCTGCGGCAACTGCCGCATCCGGAACGGCTTTGCGAGTGCGATCACTTCCGGGATGGGCCCGGACATGCGTCGGGCGGCGACAGCCGGCCCAGTGCCATGCCCAGCGCCATGCCCGGATACGCCGATCTCGACCGTTCGCGAGGAGCAACCCGCGGCGATCACAACCAGGCAGACTGGTGCGAAACACAAAGAAAAAGCAAGGCAACGATTCACGACAGCATCCTCCATGAAACATGTCGGGTGGCTGGCGTCCCTGGCCAGCTCCTGCACCGGTCAGACTACCCTCTCTGGAGGTTATGCCAACAGGGGACATTCGCCGGCCGTTTTGCCCGGGGTGCTCAGTTGCTGCCGGCGGTCACACCCGGAAAGTCGTCGGTACGAAACGGCGTCAGCGGCAGGCCGGCAGCCGAATACATATTGCAGACCGGGTTATCCGCCCAGGCGTACCGCACGGCCACCGGTTCGGCCACTGCCTCGCTCGAAACCTCAATGCGGCCATCGGGAAGAATCGTCGCCTTGGCCACGACGAATTTCTTGTCCTCTCCTGCGATCGTGAAGCCCCGCGGCTCGGCCACGTCGAACGGCCGCCAGCCGCCAGCATTGCCGACGACGTTGTCAAACGACAGCACGATCTTCGGGCTCTGCTTTTCCATCGACTTGTAGAGAGGGCTGCGGGCCGTGATGCCAGGCTGCTTGTAGGTCTCGGCAAGCGCCCAGCGGGCCAGCCGTTTGGCAACGTCCTGCTTGTTCTTCGGGTGGATGTCCTTCCCTTCGCCGATGTCGATGATCACCGCCTCGCCCGTGTTGGGGAGCGCCTTCATCGTCATCGTCTGGGCCTCGCGGAGTTCAGCCCAGTCGCTCTCGGCCGGCTCCTGTTTTTCGCCTTTGAAGTCGGCCAGCTGCACCCAGTAAAAGGGGAAGTCGCCCACGCCCCACTCTTCCCGCCAGCTCTTGATCATGAAGGGAAAGAGCTCCCTGTATTGATAGGCCCGGCTGGCGTTCGATTCTCCCTGGTACCAGATCGCACCGCGGATCCCATATCCGATCGAAGGGGTGAGCACGCCGGAGTGGATATTGCCGGGCCGCGAGTTTCCCTTCATCTGGGCATCGGGATTGCCCGGCGGCTTGGGCTCGGGCTTGCCCTCGGCCTTCGCCTTCTCGACGAGCGATTTCCACTCGACCAGCTTCTGTTCGAACTCGGCCTTCGCGGCCCCCAATCCCGCCTCCATCTGCACCCACCGGTCGTGGAGCGGCTTGAGCTTCTCATTGGCGGCGAGCTTGTCGCGCTTCACCCAAGCTTCGGCGGCGCTGCCACCCCAGGCGTTGTTGATCAGTCCCACCGGCACGCCGAGTGTCTGGTGAAGCTGCCGGCCAAAGAGATAGCCGACGGCCGAGAAACCGCCGACCGTCTCCGGCGAGCAGGCGGCCCACTTACCGTTGAAATTCCACTGCGGATCCTGCGTGCCGACCTGCGGCACCGAGAGCAGGCGGATATTCGGAAACTTCGCGGCCGCCTTCTCGAGGTCGGCGTCGTTGGTCTGGTTGAGCGACCACTGCATGTTTGACTGTCCGGCGCACACCCAGACCTCTCCGATGAGCACGTCGCTGAACGTGACGGTGTTCTTTCCTTTCACGATGAGCGTGTGCGGGCCGCCGTACTCCTGCACTGGATTCAGGAACACATGCCACATGCCGTCCGCGCCGGCGGTGGCTGCATGGCTCTGGCTGCCGAGCGTGACCGTGATTGCCTCGCCCGGGTCGGCCTTGCCCCAGACCTTATTCTTGATGCCCTGCTGCAGGACCATGTGGTCGCCGAACATATTGTTGAGTGTGACATCGGCCCGGGCCGTGTCTGCGACAGCCAGCAACATGAGAGCCGCGATAGCCAGGCGAAGGCCGGTGCAGGCCGCGGCGACACAATGAACAAGGCGCATGGGAAGAACTCCTGCGTTGAGACGATCTGAGTGACCGTATAGATAGAAACGTTCCCGGACCGGGAATCGTTATACCCGGTCAGAAACGTGGCGTGAACGCTGCATGCAAATCGCTGTATCGGTGGCCTCCTTGCGGTGGCTTTCTCCACCGCAGAAGATGTCAGGAATAGGGCCCCACACCGCCGCCGCAGCAAGGAACGTCGCATGACGATTGACACACAGTCGAGCCCCCAGAACCGCCGACCTCCGGCTTCGGAGGCGAACTCCGGGCGCGTCATCCCCGTGGTGGGCCTGGCGGCCCTTACGGCCGCCGTGCTCTGGTTTGGACTCGCTCCAGTCCCGGCGCCGCCAACGCCCAACGCGGCCGCACGCCGTCCCGGCGTCTTGCCGTCGGCCGCTGCCGTGGCCACGCCGTCGGCGCAGGCGGATCCGCTGCCGAGCTGGAACGAAGGGCCGACGAAACAGTCGATCCTCGACTTCGTGGCAAAGGTCACGCGGCAGGGCAGCGACACCTTCGTGCCCGTACCGGAACGGGTTGCCGTGTTCGATCACGATGGCACTCTCGTCTGCGAGAAGCCGATCGTGTACGGCATGTTGCTGATCGATAGGATTCGGGCATTGGCGGAACTGCAGCCGGAACTCGGTCACGAAGAGCCGTTTGCCACGCTGCTCACGGGCGACATCGATTTCGTGCGCCGGCTCGGCAAAAAATATTTCCTCGATCTGATGTTCACCATCCTGGCGGGGGTGTCGGAAGAGAAGCTTGAGAACGATACGAGGCAATTCCTCGCGACAGCCCGGCATCCGGTCTTCGACGTTCCCTTTGGCGACGTCACCTACCAGCCGATGAAAGAGCTGATTTCGCTCCTGCGGAGCCACGACTTCTCCGTCTGGGTCTGTTCCGGCGGCGACGTGTATTTCATGCGGCCGGCGGCCGAGGCGTGGTATGGAATCGGGCCCGATCGCGTGATCGCGTCGCGGGCTGTCACAGCCATGCGCGAGATCGACGCAGAAGACGCGCATGACGCTGGTGATGCCGGAGCCTCGTCCAATCGGCGCCTGCAGCTCGTTGTGATGCCGCACCTGCTGGTGCTCAACGACAAGGAGCGGAAGCCCGTCAGCATCGGCGAGCAGATCGGCCGGCGGCCGATCTTTGCGGCGGGCAACGTGGGCACCGCCGGCGACATCGAGATGCTGCGGTGGTCGCAATCGAGCCGCCACCCCAGCCTGCAGCTGCTGGTGCTGCACGACGACGCCGAACGGGAGATGGCCTACGGTGAGACGTCGAACGACTCACTCGAAGCGGCGGAGAAGTATGGCTGGAACGTGGTGCGGATGGCCACCGACTGGACGCGTGTCTTTGCCCGCTCCCTCGAGAAAAAAACCGTGGTGCAGAAGAGTCTGGCGGCGGCCGCGGCGGTGACTGCCGTGATGCCTGCCGCTGACCCACTGCCGGCCTTGCCGCCGCCGGTGCGCTGGGCAGAGGAGATCGCTGCCTTCGAGCGGGCCGATCGCGAGCAACCGCCGGCCGAGGGCGGGGTTGTCTTCATCGGATCGTCCAACATCCGTCTTTGGAACACGCTCGACGGTGACTTCCCAGGAATGAATGCCATCAAACGCGGCGTCGGCGGATCGCGACTTACAGAACTGGCCACGCTGACGAATCGTCTCGTGCCTGCGGCTTTGAAGCCGAGGGTGGTGGTGGTGTCGGCAGGAGGCAACGACATCGCTGCCGGGGCGACCCCTGAGGCGGTCCGCGACGCGTTTGCGTTGCTCGTGAAGAATCTACGGACAGAGGTTCCGGAGGTGAAGCTTGTGTTTGTCGCAATCACTCCGAGCGAAAAGCGATGGGAGCAGAGGGATCCTCAGCAGAAGGCCAACGAAGCGGTGCGTGCATTGATTGCCGCCCAGCCCCCTGAGGCCGGGCTCACCTATATAGATACAAACGCCGCCTTTCTCGGCTCGGACGGTCTGCCAGCCGTGGAGTGCTTTCTCGACGACAAACTGCATCCCAGCACGATCGGCAATGCCCGCCGGGCGGCCATCATGCGGCCCATACTCGAGGAAATGATGAGGTAGGGGCGGTCGCCGGCCGCGGACAACCAGGCCGGCGGTGCCGTGCCACTGCCACGCTGGCCGAATGAGGCAATTCCGGGATCCCGGCGGTCAGCTGCTGCGGATTGTGAATGTTTTCGGCGTGTCTGTCGTGTGAATAGTGCCCCCGGAGTCGCCGCATGGGACGCCCGCACATTTGGGGGGCAAGCCTCTGTTTTCGGCCGCAAAACAGTCATGGCGTGACGGGCCAGAAAAAATCGTGTTTTTTTGCGATCACTAAGACTTGCACGGCCATTCAGTCAGCGTAATCTATCCATCTTATCGGAAGTCCGAGCTTTTTCGGTCGTTTCGAGAGAGGTCTCTTCGGCCGACCGAATGGCTTGGCGTGTTCGAAAACAACCTGCGTGAGTTCCCCCTGTCCCCCCCCCTAGTTCTTTTTTTTGGAGGTTTGCGTGATTCGCAAAGTTCTTTCTGGTTTTATCTCAGCGATCGCCGTTCTCGCCATGTGCACGAGCACGTTCGCGGGCGACTGCGGTGCCTGTGCTGATGGTTGTAAGGATGGCTGCGGTGCTGCCGTTGCCAGTGGTGATTGTGGTGCCGGTGCCTGTGGCGCCAGCACGAAGACGGTGTATCAGCGTCAGTACGTGACCGAGATGAAGATGGTCACGTCGACCGAATACACCAACGAGACGCGTGAGCGGACCTACACGGTCAACAAGCGCGTTCCCCGGACCGAGGAGAAGACCCGTACGGTCACCGTGCAGGTTCCGGAAACTCGTGCCAAGACCGTGAACTACACGGTCAACAAGAACGTCACGGAAACCAAGACGGCCGAGTACACCGTCCAGGTTCCCTATACCGAGTCGGTCGAGCAGACCTACACGGTGAACGTGCCGGTCAAGGAGGAGAAGACCTCCACCTACACGGTGATGGTGCCCAAGCAGGAAGAGAAGACCGCGACCTACACGGTTCAGGTTCCCTACACCGAGCAGGTCGAGCAGACCTACACGGTGTGCGTGCCGGTCAAGGAGGAGAAGACCTCCACCTACACGGTTCAGGTTCCTTACACCGAGCAGGTCGAGCAGACCTACACGGTGTGCGTGCCGGTCAAGGAGGAGAAGACCTCCACCTACACGGTTCAGGTTCCTTACACCGAGCAGGTCGAGCAGACCTACACGGTGTGCGTGCCGGTCAAGGAGGAGAAGACCTCCACCTACACGGTTCAGGTTCCCTACACCGAGCAGGTCGAGCAGACCTACACGGTGAACGTGCCAGTCGCGGAAGAGAAGACCGCGACCTACACGGTGATGGTCCCCTACACCGAAGAGAAGGTCTCGACCTACACGGTTCAGGTTCCCTACACCGAGCAGGTCGAGCAGACCTACACGGTGAACGTTCCCTACACCGAGCAGATGGCCGGCAGCCGGACCGTGCAGAAGCGCGTCGCCGTGCAGGGCTCGAAGACGGTGCAGGTGCGTGGTGGATATTGGGAGTCGCAGCAGGTTGAGGTCGCTTCGAGCGGCACCGACGCTGCCGGTTGCCCGTGCCCCCCGAAGACCTGCTGCAAGCGTGTCTGGGTTCCGACGTGCGAAACGAAGGAAGTTCCCACCACGACCTACCAGTGCACGAACGAAGAGGTGCCCTACACCTACTCGGTCAACAAGTGCCGGCAGGAGCAGCGCAGTCGGATGGTGTCGGTGAACAAGTGCCGCAACGAGGAGCGCACCCGCACCTACACGGTGTCGAAGTGCCGTCCTGAAGAGCGGACTCGCACCTACACGGTGACCAAGATGGTGCCGGAGACCAAGACCCGCATGGTCAACGTCACCAAGTGTCGGGCCGAGGAAAAGACTCGGAACTACACCGTGACGAAGATGGTCAACGAGACCAAGTCCCGCATGGTCAACGTCACCAAGTGCCGCTCGGAAGAGCGGACTCGGAACTACACCGTGACGAAGATGGTCAACGAGACCAAGACCCGCATGGTCAACGTCACCAAGTGTCGGGCCGAGGAAAAGACTCGGAACTACACCGTGACGAAGATGGTCAACGAGACCAAGACCCGCATGGTCAACGTCTCGAAGTGCCGTTCCGAGGAGCGCACCCGCAACTACACCGTCACGACCTGCGTGCCGGAAGAGCGGACTCGTTCCTGCACGGTCACCAAGATGGTGCCCGAGACGAAGACCCGCACGGTCAACGTCACCAAGTGCCGTTCCGAGACGAAGACTCGGGAGTACCAGGTGACCAAGTGCGTGCCCGAGACCATGACGAAGGAAGTTTCCTACACGGTCATGGTCCCGCAGCAGAAGACCGAGACCTACTCGGTCACGGCGTACGACTGCGTGCCTGAGACGAAGACGTCGACCTACACGGTCTGCGTTCCGCGTCAGGTGACAAAGGAAGTGCCCGTGCAGAAGTGCGTGACGGTTGCCGTTGAGGTGCCCGTCGAGAACGCCTGCGGTGGCTGTGGCGATGCCGGCTCGGCTGGAGACTGCTGCGGCAAGTCCGCCGGCTGCAAGAAGGGCTGCAAGAAGGGCTGCCGTCGCTGCAAGTAATCGCAGCGGTCGGTCATAACGTGCTTTAAGAGTAAGAGGAGGCTGGGTGCCCCAAGCGCCCAGCCTCCTCGCTTTTTGAATGGTCGGGGCTGAGAGCCTCCAGCACGTCGGCTTGAGGCTTCTGAGGCAGCCCCCCTTGGACCGCGCAGGGGAGGGAGATCTGGCTTTCCGTGGAAAAAGTCATCCATGCACTTTGTCCACTTTGAAAACCTCCTGTTTTCTCGAGTGCTGCGCACTCGGGACCGCCTCGTGCGGTCGAAACGGCTGTTTATCCACAGCCTGCTAGCTGTCCGTGGAAAAAGTCATCCCTGACCTTTTTCCACTTTGAAAACCTCCGGTTTTCTCGAGTGCTACGCACTCGCGACCGCCTCGTGCGGTGGTTCCAGCAGTTTATCCACAGCCTGCTAGGCATTCTCGTCGTTGATTCCGCCCCACCACGAAGCGCTCTAGCCCGTCCGCCCCTTCTGTGGTGCACTATAAATTATTGAATCATTGAAGGAGTAGGCAAGCATGCATGCTTTGGTCACCACCGGTACCGTTGCCAGCGGATCTTGCGATCAGTCGAGCTGCGACGAGGCGAATCCGGCGATGGGGGACGAATCGCCGGTCTGGATCCGGCACGTGCGACAGTCGATCCGGGATGCCGACACGGATTTCTTTCGGGTGGCGCCGCTGCGCTACTGGGCCGACTTCTTGCTGAGCTTGGTCGCTGCCTACACGGCTGCGGCCGCCTACCTGACGCTGCCATTTGGCACCTGGCCTCAGTTGCTGGCATTTCCTCTGGCGGCCTTCTGGCTCTATCGGCTGGGGTCGCTGATCCACGAAGTCTGCCATCTGGGGCAGCACGAAATGGTGATCTTTAAGGGCGCGTGGAACCTGCTGGCGGGCGTGATGACGCTCACCCCCAGCCCGTTTTTCACACGCCATCACCGCGATCACCACAGCCAGCGATTCTACGGAACGCCCGAAGACCCGGAATACGTCGCCAACGTCTTGCAGCCCGGCAACCTCGCCAGCTTCGTGGGCTATACGGTGTATGTGCTCGTGTTTCCGCTGCTGGTCTTCCTGCGATTTCTGCTCGTGCCCCTCACCTTCCTGCATCCGACCCTCCGGGAATGGACGCTCACCCGCGCCTCGTCGCTCACCTTCAATCGGCAGTACGAGCGGAAGCTCACCCCCGCCGATCGCCGGGCCATCCTCGCGGCGGAGATCCTCTGCTTCCTGCGGGCGTCGCTCATTCCGATGCTGGTGGTGCTCGGGCTCAACCACTGGACCCGCATCCCCATGCTGTACATGCTGGCGGTGGCCACCGTGCTGCTCAACCAACTGCGGCAGTTGGCCGACCATCACTTCGAGGGCGATGGGAGCCGCGTTGATCTGGAATCGCACATCATGGACTCGTGTAATTTCACGACGAACGACCCCCTCACGCTGCTCTTTTTTCCATTCTCGATCCGCTACCACGCGCTGCACCACCTCTTTCCGTCGCTGCCGTACCACAATCTCAAGCGCGCGCACGCGCACCTCGTGGCCACGTTGCCGACGGATTCGCCCTACCTGCGGCTCGATCGTCCGGGTTGGTGGAGCGTGGCAAAGCGCACGCTCTTCGGGCCGGCCACAGCAGGCGTGTGAGCGGTCGGCCAACGCCTGCTCATCGGATTGACACGGGGAGCATCCTAGAGTTGACGCTTGCCCCTCACGAGTTGGCCGCGGTTCGGGGCTGACCGGACCCCATCGCCGGACGTTCGCTCCGGCCATCCTGGCCTCCGCTCACTCGATGCTGACTGCGCTCCGGCATCCTGCCTCCGCTAGTCAACAACGCCGGCTCTTGGGGCCCGGCCAGCCCCTCACGGATTCTGCATTCAAAACGTCAACTCCAACGTGGTCGGGGTAGTAAAACGTGCTGCCACACGAGGGCCGCGTGAGGAAGAGATGACGGGCGCTTTCGGCATCGACTCCGAACTGGTCGCCTCGAGCGGCTCAGCTCTCGCGATGCTTGAGCAGGTCGCGGATCTCCGTGAGGAGTTCCTGATCCTTGGTCGGCGTCGGAGGACCGGCAGCCTCGGCGGCCTTTGATTTCATAATCCAGCCAAGAAACTTCACGATGAAGATGAACAGGGCCGTCGCCAAGATCAGGAAGCTCATGATGTCGCCGAGAAAGGCGCCGTAGGGGATTTTTTTCTCGGCTATGACGAATGCCCAGTCCTTGTAGCTGCCATCGCCCGGCATGACGACGCTGACGAGTGGCATGATCACGTTGTCCACCATGCTCGACACGATCTTGCCAAATGCCCCGCCGATAATCACGCCAACGGCGAGATCGATGACGTTGCCCTTGAAGGCAAAGTTTTTGAACTCCTCGAAGATCGACAGGGCCTGCTTGGTGGCCTGATTGGTGGGCAGTTCCATGGTGAAATCCTGTGGGCTCGGAGCACTCTTCAACGGGATGCAATCAGGGAACAGTATCCGCTGAAACGCCAACCAGACAAGCGGCGAGGCCGGGCCGGTCCGGCAGATCTTCCCTGACTTTCGTGCGAAATGCTTGCAACCGTGCGATGAAAATGCTTTCCTATTTGAACGAGGGAATTTTCTCCGAGCCATCGAAACCGAAGACGAGGACAGTATGAACGTGGTGAAGACGGGCCTGCGGGGCGAACGGCAGAGGATGGAATGGTTGCTGCTGCTGGCGGCGGTCGTGCCCGTCGGTGCTGCGAGAGCCGCCGAGGTGCAATCCGTGGTCGGGCCTGCGAAGACGGCGGCGGCCACGGCCGACGTGGTGGCATCGCCCGAGTTCGAGGTGATGATTCGGCGAGAGATGGAAGCCACGGTCAAAGCTTTCAATGCCGCCGATCCCAGCGGCATGGCCTCGCTCTTCATGGAGAAGGGCGAGCTCGTCGATGAAAACGGCAACGTCTACACCGGCCGAGCCGAGATCACCGCCTTGTTCAAGGCATTCTTCGAGAAGTTTCCGAAGGCTGTGATGGCGATCGAGGTGACTTCGGTGCGTTCGATCGGGGACAGCCTCGCCGTCGAGGAGGGGGTTCGACAGATCACGGCCGAAGAGGGATCGGCGGAGGCACAGATGCGGTATGTGGTCGTGCGAGCCAAGGTGGGTGGCACGTGGCCCATCGCCTCCTACCGTGAGTTTGCCGACGATCCGCTCCCGACCGCACAGGAGATGCTCCAGCCGCTGGCCTTCCTCGTCGGAGACTGGGTGGACGAGAGTCCGGAGGGTCGTACGGCGATCAGCTACCGCTGGAGCGAGGACGGCAATTACATCCTCGGCGATTACGTGCTGACCATCGGCGGAGAGCCTTCATCGAGGAGTTCGCAGCGGATTGGCTGGGATTCCGTCGAGGGCGTGCTCCGCTCCTGGACCTTTGACTCCGACGGCGGATTTAGCCATGGCGAGTGGACCCCGATCGACGATGGCTGGGTGGCAAAGACGGAGGCCACGATGCCCGATGCCAGCACGGCTTCCGCCACGGTGATGTTCACGGTCAAGGATCAGGATCACTTCGTGGTGCGGAGCACCAACCGGATCATGGGTGGCAACGAGGAGCCCGATTTCGAACTCATGGTCGCAAGGAAGCCGCCCCAGCCGGGGGCCGCGGCGCCGGTAAAGCCGGGGGCCGCCCCGGCGTCGAGGTGAGCAACTGAGCAGGTTGTCGAGTGCCGGATCATCGCACGGAGCGTGCCATGACCCGGCAGAGTGATTTGCAGCGGAAGATCTAAACGGTTTCATCGAAAGGGTGTCTCGAATGCGCCGATTGCTTGTATGGGCCTGCGTGATGGTGCTCGTTGCCGCTCCCGTGGTCGGATACGGTGCCCAGCGTGGCCGGGGAGGGGCGGGCGGCGGCGGCCGTCCTGCGGCACCGATGCAGCAGCGCCCCCAGATGCAGCAGGCACAGCGACCCCAGATGCAGCAGCGTCCACAGATGCAGCAGGCGCAGCGCCCCCAGATGCAGCAGCGTCCACAGATGCAGCAGGCGCAGCGTCCGCAGATGCAGCAGCGTCCGAATTTTCAGCGGCCCAACACGGGTGGCATGCCCAATATGTCGAGGCCGTCGCTGCCCAGCGCAGGCATCAGGCCGGCCCCAGGAATTCAGTCGCGGCCAGGCATGGGATCGCCGCGGCCGGGCCTGGGAACGATGCGTCCGGGCGGAACGCCCGGCCTCGGTGCCGGTGGCCTGAATCGGCCGGCGGGGCTCCCGAGCAATCTGGGCGGCATGGCCCGTCCGAACCTGCAGCAGGGCGGCGGCCTCGGGAGTGGCGTGGGCGGCCTCAACCGCCCAGGCGGTCTCGTGGGTGGCGCTGCCAGCCTGCCAGGTGGTGGGTTTGCCAATCGTCCGGCGGCGGCGCTCCGGCCCGGCCAGATCGGCCAGCGGCCCGGCGGGATTGGTCCAGGCGGTGCCACGACGTTGCCTGGCATGAGCGGCGGCGCAGGCGGCCGTCCAGGCCTCTCGACGCGGCCCACAGATCGGCCCAGTCTCGGCGGAGTCGCCACCAAGCCCTTTCCTCAGCCCGGCCTCGGTGACGGCATGGGCGGCATGAGTGGCATGGGCGGCATGAATCGCCCGACGACGCTGCCAGGTCAGATCGGCGGCGGAAACCGTCCCGGCATTGGTGGTGGCAACCGGCCAACCACGCTCCCAGGTCAAATCGGCGGCGGTGGCACGAACGGCAATCGTCCCGGCATTGGTGGCAACCGTCCCGGCATAGGCAATGGCATCGGCAACAATGTCGGCAACGGGAGCGGCAACAGCATCGGCAACAACAATAACTTCAACAACATCAACGTGAACGGTGGTGGATACGGTGGTGGCTGGGGCTATCCCGGCGGCGGATACGGCGGTGGATACG